>Ga0307509_10000570_pt1 | contig 63184 bp, 54 predicted proteins | sample 10_EM_MG_FD_202245 | JGI IMG/M metagenome (GOLD analysis project Ga0307509, IMG submission 202245) | Populus trichocarpa ectomycorrhiza microbial communities from riparian zone in the Pacific Northwest, United States - 10_EM | ecosystem: Host-associated > Plants > Roots > Unclassified | place...
CAAGAGTGATTGGTCATGATTCAAGATGCTCGAGTATATTCGATGATAGTCGAGCATGATCGAGTAGTACCCATGATCGAGCAAATCGATCAGATCATGAATGCTCTGCTCGATCATGATCTGATCGTGGCCATCACTAGGTATAAGGCTGCCCGGATGCTGGGGAGGCAGGTCAGGTAGACAGAGAATGAAGGTTGTTTGGGAAAATGGTTGGCGCACCCCAGGAAGTGGCTGTTAAGATGCATTATTCCTCTTAAATGGCACTTCCATATCTCTTATTGTCGACCACTAGGTTGTCCGGCAGCCAGTGATGTGGCAGGTGATGAGGCCTGGTGAACTTAGAAAAACGGCGACTAGTTCTCTCCTGTACAAATAGTCGGGCTTGCCCCCCCCACCTTTCGTTCTCAATCAACCTCAGTCATTTCAACAATTCCCGGACTTGGCAGGGCAGAATGAGAGCCCGCGACCACCACGCAAAACAGACTATTGGCCTTCTACAGTACTGGATTTGTTTTATTGGGACTCGAGCTGGACTCATGGTGGTGGTAGTGATTGGTGGCTTTTGTTCGCTAGAGGAAGCCAAATTGGTATAACTAGGATAGATTTATTAGACTGGCGGGAGTTCATCAACCTCCCCCATCAAAACTATCTTAAATCTGACATCACATCAAACTGGAACAGATGTTCAAATACAAATATTACTGCTTACTTATCTCTATTTATCACATCACCCTGTTACCCCTCATTTCCCCACTTCTCCTCACCGCATCTGCCCTCTTTTCTTCACCGCTTTTACCCCTCCTCTCGCACCTTTTACTGAGTGCTAAACTCTTCTGTGGAACTTCCGGTATTCTTTTAGCATATTCCAACAGGGGATATAGGTTCCTATACGGTGGCATAAGGTCCAGTGATGTGGCGAAGGAAGTGCTCGTGATTCACAATCGGAGTGAGCGCCGGTGATTAACAACAATAGCATCCTCATCCTGACTTCCCCCAACACCAACCTGCCAATCTTGGGAGATTCCCGACTCCACCTCCCGACTCCTCACTGTTTCCCGGTCCTCCGATTTCAAATCTTTCCAGCCTCTGGATTCGTCAACTATCTGTCGCTATTGTTCATGTGGCGGCGCAAACCCCATGGCATTGATGGGTTTGGATATAAGGAGAACAGGTATATTATAGTTGAATGAACATTCCTAGAAGTTCGCGGAACTCAGCATGGCTAGTGATCATATAAATTAAATTCCATGCCATCATAATAAGATTATTATACTCTAACCTACTAAGTCGTCCCGGCCTAAACCCCCGCCCATGCTAACACCTTTCACCAAACTGGGGCCCCGCTAGCTGCAGTAGAAAGCCCGTAACTCCCACTTCATAAAAAATGAGCAAACCAACCCTTTGCAAATTAAAGACCTACTGAAAATAGTAAAATACACTGAACACAGGTTGAGCTTGGCCCCTCATTTCTTGGCATTCACCTTGATAACGGTGGAACAGGAAGGTAAAAGTAGCCTCCTTTTGTTTGAAGCTGTATGCTATCACTGGAGCCGGTAAATCTCATTACCGCATTCTTTAGTAGTCTTCGAAAATCTCCGCGATGGGGTACCTCAACCAACAGAGATGCACTTCTGGGGTTGGGGGGCCGACATGTTATTGGCGGAGAGTTTCCAGCTTAGTTTGTAGAGTTTAGCGTTGCTAGTTATATAAATTTATGCTACAGAGCCGTTGGCTTCTGAGAGAGGCTCCGTAGTCTGTTGTATTTAAATTTTGCTCGCACGTTGTGTTCTACTCGCAGATCTCCCTCGCTGCGTAATGCACCCAGCGCCAATATCCTTTCGTATGATACTCCCCTAGGATAATACGGTACCACCCTATGTTGCCATAAAGGGCTAGGTATAATAAACAGGAGGGAGTTAGGACTCATGAGACATCACTCGTATACTTTGGCCGCCTTCAGTTTAGAAATAGCTTCACTCCGGGGGTCTAGTGGTACGCATATGGACCAGTGGAAGGAGGCGCAAGCGATGAAGACTTTCTACTAATTGATTTCCCTGCCTTCCTGTCCTTTCCCGCCCGAGTTCTCCCTTCCTATTCTTAATTTTCCTCCAGTCTCTTTTTTAGAACTAAACTCAACCAACAACGAATTTCTTCACCGCTTAATACAACTCTGCATCTTCATTTGAGCCATTCTACTCAGCTGCGTAAAACCTTCACCGCGAATCATTACCTCCGCATCAATTATTTTCAACAGTTCACTATCCTCTAAACAAGCATACTACCGCCTAGACAACCCGACCAAGCCACTACCCTAGCCATAGCCCAACCTTACACTTCATTCTTGCCGGGCATGGCTCGTCCAAATTTTGTACCGTGAGGCTTATCAAAAAGTGCGATTAGACAGTCAATAACTCATTTAACTGGATCTCTTCGCTTGCTCCTATTCCCGACAAGGCCAAAATGATCCATCTTTGCCAAGCCGGGTAGAGAAACAAGGGGGGAAACCAAAAAGTGAGTAAAAAATAAGAGATCCACAGGATAGTAAGAGCCTTCCCACTCGCCATAGAATAAAATATTTTATGTTAACTAGCGTTTCCGCCATTCTTAAATTGTTTTGGAGTGTCGGCACTCGACCGCAGTACTGGTATTTGTCATGAAGAGCCAGGGGTTAGTAAATCTCTTGACAAAGATGCCAAAGGATAATGCAGGCGAGAGGCTCCTCAAAGAGCCTCGCTTATCTCAGTCCCTTTTGGGATGCAAGGGGGGCCGCTTGCAGGGTGGTGGAACTCCTCGTTGCCGTGGACTTGGTGTTAACGTAAACACTCTCTAAATCCACCACCGGAAATCGCAGTACTACTCGTATGATAGGACACGATAGTTTCAACTGGATGGGTTAACAAAATTACGGATACCAGCTAATGAGATTTAGCGGGCTCAAGTTAATAAGCTATACCCTATCTGGGAAAGACTGTTTCTTCTCAGGATATATCGCCTAGGATTGCGAGAGCTAAGGACCTGACTTCCGATGGTGGGTCTCGCAAGTTTTTACTCGTCTCTGGGAAGTATTCGAAAATACGAGTCGTGAGTTTGTATGATAACACGCAGAGTTTTTGCTATATATTTTATGAATTCATGTTTTCGGGTACTTGTAACCTAATTTCCATTATTCCTAAACACGATCCACAGACCTAAGTCTGTATCGGGGTACTTCTTGCCTGGACGAGTAGGATACCGGTACGAGTACGTGTAAGAGTAAGGTGGTGTGGCGGCGCTTGCAAAACGGGCTGTACTGTACTCGTACTGTACAACCCTAAATTCTGAGGCTCTGGGCAAGCTTTGGCAACTTGCGATAGACCTTGGCAATTGTCTGTGCGCCGTGGCTGGTGGAACAGGAAATGATTGGATAGTTTTTTTAGAGTTATGAGCCGCATTCTCCACTTTTCGACTCTGCTACCGTAGTGAACTCAATATGATCCCCCGATATCGCCATTATCCCCTCCAGCGTCGCAGTGACATATCTACGACCAACACTTTGGACGAACCATCCTGGACTGCATAGCATATCCGCGCTCGATTAACCCATTAAAGTGGACTGCAATACCTAACGAAAAGTCACAACAAGATCGCCCATGTGAGCAAAGTCATAGCCGACGAATGTCGAGGAATTATGCAGCGCCTCTCACCACTGGACCCACGGAGAAGACCTCAGGATCTGCGTACCGAAAGGTTCGATAGCGCAGGGAATTGGTTTTGGAAATATATGCGTTTCGAGAGTGGAGAGATACTGAAGGTGGAGCATATAAGGCGGTCTTGTTTTAAGGCGAAAAAGCAGGCCGGAGGTCGAGGTGTGCGACTTCCGGTTGGGGCAGATATTGGAACAGCCTGTTGCCACATTACCAGAGTTTCTCCTTTATCAGTATAGATGCTTCGGGTGAGTACATCCCTAAGAATTGGCCGGTCCCCCTTCTGGAGGAGGGGTCAGATATCAAGAGGGGGTTTTACCGGTAAAAGGAAAACGTACGGGATAGGCCGAAAGGGGATTTTAGATAAGCGAGACGGATCAGGTGGAGACCCTCTGAGACCTCATCGATATCTACTGGGATGGGAAGGGAGAGCTTAGGTGTCTTTTCTCAAAGGCTGTAGCCTCTTCCAGGAAAGCGTCTATTTTTAGCGAAATAGGAAGGAATATACAGGCTATCACTGGTCAATCGTGGATGTAGTGGGATTCAGAGATGTTTATACGCACATTTCACAGAGTCTTTCAAGAATTACTCCTGGGATACCCGCCGGTAAAACGTCGGGCATAGCGTTACGCTCCGTGTCTATCTCTAACTTCTCAAAATATTTTTTGTCCTGCATCCTCGGACAAATAGGTATGATACTATAGAATTAGGAGCGAAATAGCTCGTAATTTCGGCTTCCTGGTGACAAATATTTGCGTCCTCCGCGACTCTCAATGGCGATTGGCTCCATTATAATTATTCCCTCCTTAATCTTTCTCTTCTATTTTCTCGCAGTCATTAGTTCCTCCTTATTGACCATTTTATCCCTGCCACACTATAGCTGATTACATCATGACTGTATGATACATGTGGAGGGGGCACAGATAAGAGTTTTGGTGATTCGGATTGGGTGTACGGGCGTGGGTTCGGTTCAGAGCGGGAATGGAAACTGATGCTGTGAGCCCTGTTTTGAGGTGGGAGCATCGCCCAAGATGTAAAAATTCATCTTTTTATAAAATTCTGCCACCTTTTTTTCTGTCTCACTTACAATTACGATACAACATCGTTTTATCTCCTATCATTCGACTACTCTTTTATTCTGCACTATCACATAGGAGGAGGCTTCTGGGAATCTACTAAATTAACAAATCCTATATTTTTTCTCTTCCGTCCTAACAGCTAACTTTACACCTAGGAACAACCAAGCTTTCCGTGAAAGCTAGGTGGTAGATAAGAATCAATGGAGGAATAAAGAAATAGCGCAAAACGGGAATCAATATATAACTCTAACTTAATTGAAAATACCAGGAGAAGCTTCCCATCAGATCTCAGTACTGCCAAGGGCTGAGGTTTATCGGGCCAAGTGATAGCGACACACTGCTTGCAGCTCTCTCACAACCCAGCGATGACTGGAGTAGCGTAGGTAACGGCGCGGAGCTTAGGAGGAAAGCACGTAAGTGGTGGTTGTGGTATGTGTGATGATCGATGATACAATACAGGAAGTTCTCTACTCTACTGGTAGCTTAGACTAGGTACAGAAAGAGAGCGCACAAACGCACTAAACGGGAAAACCCCACACAATGGGAAAAACCCACAAGTGGCAGTCACGACCCTAAACCGGTCGTACCCCAAACTAACTATCATACCCTAACAACTATGGGATTCCAGCTATCACAGAGACCTTAGACCAGCTGCAAAATGAAATTGTTTCCAACCTTACGGAGGCCTAGAAGAGCCTACGCTATAAGTTATGCTGGTACTGCGCTTTATGGGGCGTTTAGTTGAATTCATGCGCCTTATGTCATGTACCGCCGGTATATTAAACACATTCTGGCCTGGCTTGGGGCATGTGGTACTTCATGTTGGTTGGCCTTGGGGTAATCAATCACACTAGGGATACCCTTGGCTAGGTGAGAAATCTTATCCCAGGCTATCCTAACTATAGTAGCCGCAATTTCAAACTCCCCAATGCCCACCAAAGTCAATTCTAATAGGAACGGGCCGGTATTAGAAGGAGAAGGTAAGAGAGAAAAAGAGGACACGAAAAGCCACCAGACTAGCGAATAGGGGTTTTCTTTCTTTCTCTCCCAAAATATTAAGAATATTGACTAAGAAGCTAATATACAATGAGTAAGGAAACAAAAGTAATAATCAAACCGGGTTGGTGCTCGGCGGGCCGAGGTCCTGGTAGGAGTAAAGGGCACCTACTTTCCTCGTACGAACTCCATTCTCTTAGAGTATTGGAGATAACGAAATGGGAGCGGGGTATGCTCTAGGAAGAAACGCATGAGAAAAATAAGTAGAGAAAGAAAATCATCAAGCGCTAACCAGGAGTGGGGGTTGTATAAACACTATGCTTTGCAGTTCAGGAAAGTAAAAGGAGGCCGTGATATAATTCAAAAATGACTATAGGTGGATAACTGGGATGCTAGCGAGCAAATACAGGAAAGGCAAACAAAAGGGGGGCAAGAAATGTCAGGTCGAGCGTGCGCTTTAGGAGCACAACAGTGTAGTGATGCGTGGGGGGGGGGTCTTTGGGAGGAGCTTTTTCCGTGAATATCAAGATCTCCGGACTCTTTTGGAAGGGTGCTGAGATGGCTGGGAGGGATCGGCCGGCAAGGGGTCTGCCGGGTTATCGCGGCCCATCGATGGAGGAGCCGAGCCATGATCTTCCAATCCCCGCTTTACAACTCCTTTATGATTCTCGGGAGTCGGTGTAGGTGCTGTTTGGCCGGTGGGATCGGTCATAGCGATGTTCTGGCTACCGCTGCACTGTTGCGAGAGCGTTTCTTCTATACTAATGGGTCCGCGTCCCGCAGCTGATGAGAGAGGTGTTGGACAGCTGGCATCTACAGTGCCGGGAGCAACATCCTCCTTTTCCAAAAGCATTTTGACTATGTCCCTATGTCGATTTCTAGCGGCCCAGAAGAAAGGTGTTCGGCCATCATTATCAGCAATTCTCGGAATGACATCCCCCCTTTCCAATAGCATCTTAACAATCTCCGCATGCCCGTTCCCGGCTGCCCACAAGAGAGGTGTTCGGCCGTGTTTATCTACAACGTTAGGAGTGATATCTTCCCGCTCCAAAAGCATCTTTACAATATCCCTATGCCCGTTCCCGGCTGCCCACAAGAGTGGCGTTTGACCCTCTCTAGCCGCAGTGTTGGGGGTGACATCGCCTCGTTCTAAAAGCTTCTTCACAACACCTGCACGCCCGTTCCCAGCTCCCCACAAGAGAGGTGTTTGACCGTCTTCATCTGCAGTGTTGGGAATGACATCTCCCCGTCCCAAAAGCATCTTGACAATTTTCTCATGTCCATTCCCAGCTGCCCACAAGAGTGGTGTTCGACCATCTTTGTCCGCAGTGTCGGGCATGACATCTTCCCGTTCCAGAAGCTCCTTCACGGCGCCCCCATGCCCGTTTACAACAGCCCAGGAGAGCGGCGTTCGACCGTCTTTATCCATTGAGTTAGGAATAACACCCCCCCTGTTCCAATAGTATCTTCACGATGCCCGCATGCCCAAACTCGGCTGCCCAGGAGAGGGGCGTTCGGCCGTGCTTATCAGTAGTGTCGGGAGGGACACCCCCCTGTTCTAAAAGAGCTCTCACAATGCTCTCATGCCCTTTCGCAGTTGCCCAGAAAAGGGGTGTTCGGCCTTCACTATCTGCAGTCTCGGGAGAAACATCCTGCCGCTCCAAAAGCATGTTGACAATGCCCTCATGCCGACTTGCAACTGCCCAGGCGAGTGGTGTTCGGCCCACTTTATCCGCTGTGTCGGGAGTGACATCTCCCCGTTCTAAAAGGTTCTGTACGACACCCCCATTTCCAACCTCAGCTGCCCACGAGAGAGGTGTTCGACCATCCTTATCAGCAGTGTCCGGTGTGGCATCCTCCCGCTCCAAAAGTATCTTCACAATGCCCTCGCGCCCATTTCCAGCTGCCCATAGGAGAGGTGTTCGACCGTCGTTATCCGTAGTTCCTGTAGCCACATCCTTCCGTTCCAAAAGCACCCTCACGACATCCTCACTCCCGACGCTGGCTGCCCAGGAGAGGGGTGTTCGACCGTCTCTATCAGCGGTATCAGGAGTGACATCTCCCTGTTCCAAAAGCATTCCCACGACGTCCTCATACCCATTTTCTGCTGCCCACGAGAGAGGGGTCCGACCATCTTTGCCTGAAGGGTCCGGGGCGATGCCCTCCTGGTGCAAAAGCATCTTCACGGCTTCCTCACTCCCACAGCCCGCTGCCCACGAGAGAGGTGTTCGACCGTCCTTATCGGCAGTGTTGAGAGAGACACCCTCTCGTCCCAAAAGCATTTCCATGACCTCCTCATACCCATTTTCAGCTGCCCACGAGAGGGGTGTTCGACCGTCACTATCAGCAGTATCGGGAGTAACGCCCTCCCGTTTCAATAGTGCTTTCACGACATCCTCGTATCCATTTTCAGCTGCCCACGAGAGGGGTGTTCGACCGCCTTTATCAGCGGTGTCGGGGGTAACGCCATCCTGTTCCAAAAGGGTTTTCACAACATCCTCATACCCATTTTCAGCTGCCCAAGAGAGAGGTGTTCGGCCGTCTTTATCCGCAGTGTTAGGAGTAGCATCCTCCCGTTCCAAAAGCACTCTCATAATGCGATCATACCCTTTCCCAGCTGCCCACAAAAATGGTGTTCGACCGTCTTTATCCGCAGTGTCCGGCGAGACATCCTCCCGATCCAAAAGCATCTGCACGATGCCTTCATGCTTGTTTATAATTGCCCAAACGAGGGGCGTTCGATCGTCCTTATCCGTAGTTTCGGGAGCGACATCCTCTCGTTCCAGTAGCATCTTCACAAGATCCTCATGCCCATTTACCACCGCCCACCAGAGAGGTGTTCGACCGCTTTCATTGCCAGTATTAGGTGCGACATCTTCCCTCCCCAAAAGCATCTTCACCACATCCCCATGCCCATTCCCAGCTGCCCACGAGAGAGGTGTTCGACCGCTTTGATCGGGAGTGTCGGGAGTAATACCTTCCCTTTCTAAAAGTATCTTGACCAAATCCCCATGCCCTTTCCTAGCAGCCCACGAAATTGCTGTATTACCCCCAGCATCAGTTGCATCAAGATCCCATTCCTTCATCTCTAATAACTCAACTGCCGTCTCCACAATCCCAAGATATGCGGCGCCATGAAGCCCAGTAAACCCTTCGGGGTTACCCTGATGAAGTTCCCTGTCCCAGTTTTCACGGCTGCTCGATAGGAGTATCGCAGAGGATACATGTTTATCAAACCCGTCAAGAAGTCTCAGCGCAAGCGCGTTAACACTGTCTGTCATTTCCCTTCGGGAATGTATTCCCCAATAACAAGACGCGTATTCAAGTAACGGCGCAGCCGGCCGGGACCAACCAAGGATACGTGAAAGGTCTCTGATGCACTGAAAATTGAGGTATGTTAAACAAACCTCGGCAATCATGGAGTGGGGGCTTTGAAACAGGCTGGTATTATTGGATAGATACTGTTGAAGTGTGTAGTGGACAAGGCGGATGGTGGACAAGGACGCTTCAGTTGTTACAAGCCCCAAAGAGCACTCTAGTACTGTTTCTATCGCAGGAACGTTCTGAGAATCCAGATCTGCAGACCCAACTTCTACCCCTAGGGCATGGCATAACTCGTGGGCGTTTAAGGGCCGCTCCGAATGTGATAGCCACATTAACACCTCCATGCCGAGCCTCGACTTGCTTCCCTTCTGGGCTTGTATTCGCGCCAGGGTTGCCGAGTACGCATCTCGAAGGCCATTCCCCTGAATCATCTGGTCGAGCTTCTTCTTTCGCTGGCTGATCGTAACCTCCTCCAGGACTGCGTCCATGTTAAGGGAAACAAGAAGAAATCTATATTCCGTTAGCGAAACGACCAATGAGGCCTGGATTGGCTAAAGCACTTGTTTCAACTCACATTTGGGAGATTTTTCCTGGAATTACTCTCATAATCTTAGCCCTCAAATCGCTGTCCATTGCGCTTGGTATTGTGTCTCTGTCTAATCTCGTCTGCAAATATCTCTCAATATCCCCAATCGTGGGGGTGACGGGTATCATGATCACCTCAGTAAAGCATCGTTTAATCTCGGCCTGAATGTGATGTCTCCCACTAAGAAATACCCGCGTAGTCGGTGAAGCCCTCACAATGTCTTGCAGTGACTCGAGAAGTTCTCGTCGATTGTTCGGAAGGCATTCATCTAAAGCATCGATACAGATGAACACTTCCCCTAGCAGTGCGATCGTCGTCTTCAGTATTTCCACCAAGTCTGGAAGCCGCACAGCCCGTCCTCCAATTCCCCTTTTTCCTTCTTGAAAAGCGTGTCGAACCGGCCCCGGGATTCCATCTCTCTCTAAGAGCTGCTTGAGGATCGCCCCCAACATGTTCGTCGTGGACTGCTCCTCCTGGGCAAGGTAATCGCAGTACAGGCCTGCGACAACGATATCTCTATTACAAACTTGATCGCACAACCAGTCAATAACTATGGAGCTAATATTGCTGGCAGTCAGTGATATGCACCCACCATCAAGTGATTCCCCACCCACCTGATATGTGTCTTCCCAACTCCCGGATCGCCGTAGCAGAACAAAACAGCCGGCCTCGGCACTCCTTGGTTGCCGCTCCACTCTTGAAACTCGCTCCTTTCCAGAAGGGAACCCCCCACACCGTTTACCCGTTTGCTTTGCACCCATTGATGTCTGTGCCGAGGATCTAGTGGCGAGAGCCACTGCTTAATCTGGTTGTCTTCCTCGGCTGCTTTGCTCATGGTGATGGTTTTGCTGGTCACTGTGATAGCCTTGTTGTAGCTATTCGTTATGTTCCCACAGCCGACATTACCTGAACCAAACAATTGCATATTCTTTATTTCTTCCATGACGTGTTTCGTGAATTCCTCGTTTCGCTGTGGATGTGGTTCCGCGATATTTAGGCTGCCAAACAGGTTTATGGCATTTCTAAGTTAGTGCTCGGGGGAAGATGGTTTTTTGACTCGCTCCCTCCATAGCGCTGGCCAATTATTTCTTTGCCAAAGGAACACCACTAGAAAGAAGGCAGCTAGGGAGTGGGTAAACCCACCAGGGGGGGGCATGGCGAATTGTAGGGCGACAATGTGTCACGTGCCTGTGTGATACTACAGGTAGTCGAATGTAATTTTCTGCCCTTTGCGAACACGGCTGCTGTTGCATACCACTAAGAGCCTAAAGCTCTGGCCGATCTTTTGCCTATATGCAATTTCAGCTGTGTTAACCAATAAGATATTCCGAGCGCATTACGCCTATTCCCTGTATCGAAGAGCTTCTTAAAACAACTGCTATTGCATACCACCGAGAACCAAGAAAAACTGCCGGATTTTCGAGGTCCAGATACCGTGGTAGCCCTTCTTGGAGCCCCTTGGATACTATGGGTATATTTACTTGTACATCAGCGCTACATACAAGTTTTAAGCCTCAGGAAGCAGCCCCAACCGTCACCTTGTTTACAAGCACTGATATCTCGATTGCCTTGGAGAACACCCCCGCCATTCCGACGACCGCAAAATGAGAGGCCAATTGGCACCAAGAAGTGATAGCATTTGCATTTGCATTTCCAAAGCTGAACTTAGCATACTTCCTATCAAACAACCCCACTATCTGTACAATATGATTAAGTTTTTTTGCTCAGTCCTGCCCCCAGATTAAAGAGTGATTATAATTCCTCTAACCCCACTACCGGAGAAACTTGAATAGTTGAACCGTGTGCTACATATGTCGTTGGACTTTCCTCTCTCGGTAAGGTCAAGAAAAAAAAAAATTCCGCCCCAGAAGGGGAAAGGGGCTGCGTTCCTCCTGTGTTTTTTGCCCCGGTTCCAGAGAAGGAAATTCTGGACTTCATAGCACACTGTTCAATTATTCGAGTTTTTACGGTACTAATTCGGCACTTAGGTATCAACGGTAAGTAATAAATTATGTACCGAATCATGGCAGGGCTAGTATTTTCTTTAAGTGGCTAAGGAGACTGTCCGACAGGCCCATGAGAACACCTATAGGTTTGAAGCCAACAGAGTAGTTTGCCTTTCCCCACCCTCCTATGTCCAGACCGCTGAAGGAGAAATCCAGCTGATAAGAGACTAGCCGGAACTCCCGCTAGGCGAAATCTCCATTCACAAGGTTTTGGCCCCTTAGGATGAGCCGAAATATTGTTTTCTCTGTGCTCTTTTTGATAATTTTGAGAATCCTGGTCTCCCTTTTGCCAGTGCTCTGGATTTGGGAAGCCTTAGGGTTCAGTACGCCCATTGCAAGCGGGCTTTAGTTTTCGATGTCCTAGCCCGGGCTGCATACGGATTCGAGTAGTGGGGTGGTATTGCTGGATTCTTCATTACCCGGAAAAACTATTGAAAGTCACCGGCGATCTCTCCACTCAAGGACAAGTTTTCGTTGTACTTTCCCTATCATGTTAGTCTGTCTTTACTAGTTTCATTTGTCAATGGTTATCAATCAAGGGAAGGAGCGAGCGAATACGAAGCCGGATATATAGCCGGAAACCAGCGGAGGGAAAAGCGAAGGATGGATCGGGATACTGACCGGAACGGAGGATATGAACGAGTGGAGGGGCTTGGAAAGCTCATTGGACTGTCTATATAAACCCTCTGTTTTGTCGTAGTTAGAACAAGTAAGCAAGACTCGTTTTCCGGAAAAATATACAGCAGTTCCTTCCCTGACTTCTTTGTACTTCTTCATCGTTCCCGTACATTCTTCTCATATCCCACCCTCATAACAATAAAAACAACACCCGCAAACCATCTCCCTTTTTTTCCTGTATTACCAGCCCTCAGAGCCATGGCACACGTAGAAAACCTCACCACTATTCGACTGCGCTCCCCTCCCCACCCCTCCTTCCTCATCAATGTTATGTATGATATTATACCACGACTATCCTAATTCCAAGAACACTTACTGGTACCCACGATGTTGAGCTATTTGTAAAAGAACTAATATTGCATACAACCCAGATTCGAGAAAAAGTGCGGTATGCAATAGCGGTCCTCTTTAAAAACGCTTTGACATCGCAATACGGTACTCGAGTAGGATTGCCGACCGCAACCCCACCCACACCACCCCAGGAAGAAGAAAAATCTTATCACTTTACTCCCACCACTAAGGCAGGGAACTCAAGTACCAACCCACCGCACTGGTCCAAGGGTGGTAACCTATCAGCCGGGACGGGATATACTTGCCTTTAACTAGTTGACCTTGGATACCCGAGTAAGTGTTCCATAACTCCATGTCCGACCTCGTAATTGAACGACATTGCGAACACAGCCGTTGCTGCATAGCGCTGAGGTCTGAGCAAAAATACAAAAAGCGCTAGATTTATTGGCGGTATGCAATTGCAGCCTCGTTTACGCGAAGGTTGTTGAATCAAGAACACAACGCTACTCGCAAACGCATGACGTTTGTGAACACAACTGTTATTGCATATGGGCAAAAAATGGGCCGGAGCCTCATGATTTTGGTGTATGCAATAGCAGTTGTGTTCACAAACGTCATGCGTTTGCGAGTAGACCATAGGAACTCGTTATGCATGTGCAGGGGTAATGAATGTTTAAAACACGCGCAGCAGAAACACCACTCGGTACGTGTACTCGAGAAGCATACTCTACACTCAAGACTACCGGTACTTCCAAAGCCACATGACATGCAATCACGTGTAAGGCCTTGCGAGCAAGGTTGGCTGCATAGCTGTCTTTCGAGTTTTTGTTGCCTAGGAGGAAAATCTGCTAGGACATGGGGTTCCCCTTCTCAGCTACAGAAGGGGAAAACACGGCAAGCTCAATCTTCAGTTAAAATAAAACAAATCAAGACATAATAAAAACACTATGCACAGCATCTTGCTACGAGAAGCAACCACAACCTCCTAGCACATAGTTCTTCGACCTATGCCCTTATGATACTTTACTCGACTCTATTCGATCCCCACTCCCTCCTACCCTGGTACGTGGGCCCACCTCCTACGACTGGCAGCCGAAAGCCCCGGTATACTATGAGCCTCGACGCCCTGTACGATGCAGTCGGCTCTGACAACCGGCCTCAGGAGTTCGTGCACCTCCACAGTCCTTCACATCACGCAACTAAAATGTGCCTCTCACTCTGGTATATTACCCTGTTTATGCATCACGAGGAATGTAACTCTAATCCTAACTGGCTTAAGTTAGGGTTCTCAATGATTTGCTCCTATTTTTAGGTTCTTCGTGATCCTATAGAGTTTTCAACAAGGTTTAGGCGCAGCGGATTCGGAGTTCAGATACGGATTGACGCAAGTTGATTGTATATAGCAGATATCAAAAGAGTGCGATTCGGACAAAGAACTTGTTAAAGGAATGGACAATTGAAAAGTGATCAAACGGAAGTGAAGAATAAGATAAGACGAACAAAGACAGAAATGAAATGCAATGAACTGATGATGAACAAATCAAGGGGGAAAACTGTTAAAATATTCACGAAGGTTCCATATCTGCGACAATGTTACAACACCGGAAGTTAGGATAAGGAGAGTTTTTGTTTGGCGAGTGTTGGGAAGTATGGAAGTTGAAGCAACGGCGTGTATGAGCAAACGGTTAGGTGCATCGGAGATGTTTCGGGAAGATTCACGAATGAGACTAGGGGTACTAAAGGTTTGGGGCTAGTGTTAGCTAGAAGATGGAACAAACGACTGTCACACTTTGATAATAGCAAAACAGGAGAACGTATCAGGAAAGTTAGGAAAGGAGTGTTCAGGAAAAGTTTGTAAGTAGTTGAAACGAGCGAAGGGATTGACGGACGAAATCTGTAGGAAAGTTGAGGGTGTGGTTTGGAAAGCAAGAGACGGTGATGGAAGAACAGAGTTGGGTGATGGCAAAGAAGTGTGTTTCTAGGGAGAGAGTTTTGTGTATATATAGGACGCTGCTGGCAGCACAGAAAGAATAAGGACCGCAAGACTCTCTACCGAACATAGTCTATTTTGAAGAAAAACAAGCTTCCTTATATCCTATCATTCCCCCGTGACATGCTACCAGTGCATGCACAATCTTTCTCCTCGGTTCCTCCTACTCAGTAGCTGCGACACCCACCTTCCCGAACCAGGTCCGAGGTTGGATCAGAATTTTCCCGCGGGTATTGAAACCCGGCCAGCCGCAGATTGTGTGTGAAGCCGAGGGTAAAGATGATGTTCGGTTATCGTGAGTGTTCCTGTTTCAGTGCCATGTGATTTGAATTTGATCTTGTTGCGTCGAGTATGCAGAATCAATGTCGTGGATCGTCTGAAGCTAATGGTGGTTGAACAGGCCTCGAGCAATGGTGTGTAACAGATGATAGTAGTAGCGTTTCTTACCCACCGCACATGGGAACATATGCATGTGATGAGCAGCCAAATTCCCAACATAGAGCTGGTGATATGGTTGCTTAGCCGGTAATATCCTCTTGGATTGTGGAGTGAGCCTAAAGTTGCCATTAATTAAACCAGCAGATAAAACTAGAAGATTCATCGCAGAGGAGAAGGCACGTCTGCAAACTTTGACCCCGAGATCCCTACCCGGCCCATTCATCCACTTAGTTGACTTGTTTTCAGAACAGATGTACCGGTAGGTGGAGGCAGATCATGAAATATCACGCACGCTGTTCCCCACCGCAAGATGTTGGAGCGCCCTTCCACATCTCGTATCGTCGACCGCAAGCCAGTACTTCGTCCGACGATGTGGGTATCAAGCGAGTGAGGTCTTGTGAGCCTGGGAAATGGTGGCTGGTTCTTTCCTGGAAAAATAGCTGGGCAACACCCCCCTAGTTTCCTTCCCAACCAACCTCAGTCGTTTCAACACCAGCCGTCCCGGGCTGCCCTGCATCTTCCCCGACTGCACCGCGATGCCGCCTACCATCCCACACTACCCCTAGAGCCGAAAAGACCCTTATCGCGCAGCTTCGCGCTCCATCAATAGCCCTATCCGAGCAAACAACTGCCGTCTGAGGAGGGAAGCCCTTGACAGTCCACCCATCGGGTTCCCTGGGGTTCCGAGACTCTTGGAAGCACTAACTGGAGGCTGCTGAGAAGGGGCTAGGTGCCTGGAGGGAAGGCGAGCAGAATTCACTTTAGACATCTATATGTCGTTTAGATATAAATAATGGGAAAATAGGCAACCGTCTATCTCCTAGACCTATGTTACTCGATCCTGTTATTTGTAGCATTTTCTAGCTAAATCGTATGTTTTGTCTACTACGATTTCCCTCAACGGGAGGTCCAATGCAATTGCCCTTGCTTATGCAGACACTCTCGCCCTGGTGTCCAAAGCTTGAATCAAGACCTTGTCTAAGCGGTTCCTCCATACCACCGATTTCTAACAGAGCATTGGCTAGTCAGTTCACCAATCCTCACTTTTTCTCTTCCCTCGGGGTCACCGCAGGGGTTTGCATCACTCTTCAGACTGAGAAGTAGAATCAATACTTAGGGGTGGGAAAGTACATCGCCCGAGATTGGGCTTGCGGTCAAAAAAGATCTTTGAGAAATTCAGGCACACCCAACCATTCTGAGATCGCCAATAAGCACTATCTTTTCTCCAGCGTTGCCCTCACATAACCCAGCTCCTATCCTATTTTTTCCCATCACGCTGAGACATCGAGTGTTGAAGTATAGGGTCTGCGGAGCCCACATCACACATCAAAAATGAGTAAACCAACCATTCATAAATGAAAGACCCATTAGAAATAGTAAAATACGCATGCTGTGCTTGGCTCCCATTTCACCGGAGCCCCATTAATAGTAACAAGACAAGAACATAAAAGTTGGCACATCTTGTTTGAATCTATATGCTATCCTCCGCGCTCTGGAATTCCTTTGCCGCATTCAAAAGTAGCCATGCAAAATCTGAAGAATTATATACACCAAAACATGAAGTAGATCTTCTTGTGTTGAAGATGAACACATGGTGGTCCATAGGGCTTTTCCGGTCTAGTTCGCAATATTTAGCTTGGCTAGTTATACAAATCTCTGCTATAACGTTGTTAACCTCCGCGATGGGTCCTGTCCAGAAAACTGCTCGCTTATTGCATCTAGCTTTGACGATCTCCTCATCCCATAGATTGCCCCTTTTGCGTACTGCACATGGCACCAACATCTCTTCGTACACAACTAAGGTGATGCGGTACTATCCCATGTTGCGATAGGGGCTTGTCTACCGGGTAGCAAAGTTGAAGGGGGCTGCTCGGATTCATGTCACATCACTCGTATACCCGGCTCAAGGACTATCCTCCAACAAGCATTATGCCCCCTGGACCAACGAGCTAAGCTACTATAATCCCAGCCCAACCTTGCACTTTCTTCTCGCTGGGCATGGCTCTTCTAATTATGTACCATAAGGCTTATCAAAAAGCGCGATCAGACAATCAATAGCTCATCTAACCAAGTTTCTCTTTTGCTTGCCCTTATTCTCCACCGGGCCACAATAACCCATCGTTGCTAAGTCGGGCAGAAGAAAAACAAGAGAAAAAACGGAACAAAAAAGAAAGAGATACACCTGTCGAGCGAGGGTCTTCTCGCTTGCCAGAGAGTAAAATATTCTAACTAGCGGGGCCACCATTCTTAAATCGTTTTAGAGTTCTACTTAGAGTACTAGGGTACAGTATTCGTCCTTGCAGAATCTAGGAGTTTGGAGATCTCTTTGCAAAGATGCTTGATGCCAAGGGAAAATGAGCGGGACTAACAGCGACACTTGCAGTGCCTTGCTTACCTGGAGCAGTTAGGGATGCACGGGAGAGCTGCCCGTAGCGTGGTGGAACTCCGCATTGCAGTATGCTAGCTGTTATTATATTGCAGTGTAGTGCGCCGTAAGCGCTCGCCAAATCCACTACTGGAACAATATGATAAGAGAGACCACTAGGGCAAGCAGACTCTGCGCTACAATAGGGACTTGGAAATTATTGAAGAAAACAGCACTCGGGGTGTGATAATATGATTACTACACAACTAGTTGCTTTGACCAAAAAAATCCTTCAGAGGGGCCGTCTAGCCATGGGGTTAATCGTGTTAATAGTTTGGAATTTTAATTCAGCGCTGGGGTAAGAATATCTATGGTAAACTAGAAGGAGGGCCTTCAGGGAGACTTGATGTGGTTCACTTTCAGGAAAAGTAGGCGGCTTGGCATGGTCGAACATACTCTGTGCTCACTTGAGAACAGAGATGTCTGTATCGGGCTGCCCGCAACCCCTCGCCCTTGGGGTTTCCGAGTTTATACTGTACTAAGACGTGATGACGCTTGCAAAACAGACTGCCATATTGTTGTATAGGCCTGTGGTAAAAGTTCTGGCTCCCCCCTAGTACTCGTAATTTTCTGACGTTTGCGAACACAACTGCTATAGCATATAGGCGAAAAATTGCCCGGAGCCTCAAGATTTTGGTGGTATGCAATAGCAGTCGTGTTTGCAAACGTCAGAAAATTACGAGTACAGTACCATGACAAAATTTTACAGCGGATGTATCATAGCCCGCGTGTATAGTACAAGTACTAGGACGGGTGCTAGAAACTTTAGCATGCCGCCGCGATGTGTAGCACCAAATTCTAAGACTCTAGGCAACTTTTGGCGGCCGGCAGTAGATCCTTCAATCGTCGAGAGGCTGATGCTGACTCAGCAGTGGGTGATGGAACACTGTTTTAGTAGGAGCCGCATCGCCCTGTCTGCAACTCGGTTAGTGAATTAAATAGGATCCCCGGATATTGCGATTGTCCCCTCCAGCGTCGCAGTGTCATATCTACGACCAACACTTCGGACAAACCATCCCGGACTGCACAGCATTATTCGCACTCGATTAACGCCGGCGATGTCAACTGCAAAGTCGTGGCCGATTACTGTAGAGCCCGGAAATTATGCAGTGGCTCTCACTACAGGATGCCCGAGGGGGCTCTGGACACCCGCACCGATGCAAACGAGACCTGGCAGCCGAGAAGGGGCGAAGGCAGAATCCCGAAAGACCCCTCACAATTCGAACACCCCTAGCATGGTCTTCAGGACTTACCATGGTCGAGCCATCCTCCTCCGTTACCGTACTCGCCTTGGCCACCCCAGCCCATAAGAATACCCGTCCGATAATCCGAGCCTCTTCCAAAACCCGCACTCGATGATAGCAGAGATTTGCTTGACGCTCCTCAATTCTCAGCGCTTCCAGGAAATTTGACTGACTCTTAGTTCGGCCCCATCGGTAGTCCCCTCACTATTGTGAATCGCCCGTACTCACCCCGTTTGTCACCGGACGTCGTACCCTCTTAGAAGGTACTAGAAGGATGTCGGAGAGCTCTCCGTGGAACCGTCGGCGACTCGGTGAATAATGCGAGAGGTGGGGCCGAAGGTTCACCCACTGGGGGAAGCGGAGAAGGAGAAGCGGTGACGGAGAGGAAGTTGGGAGGTAATGGAGATGGCGCGAGATATGGCGGAAATGGTGTGATCGTACTCAGGAGACTCCCGGAAGAGTCTCCAGCATCTTTTGTACTTAAGGGCGCCGTCCACCCGTAGTTGTTGGGGCTGTAGGTCACCGACATATTAGTCTTGCTTTGATATCTTTTGTTCTATCACATACCCCTTTGTCAATCGCTGCCCATTTCTCCCCAGATTTTGTTACTCACTGGATATGCTCCTAGGTAGTGGAGAAATCAAATAAAGGAGAAGGTGGAGGGCACGAGTCCGCTTGAACCAGGGCTTCAGAGTGAATTCGGGCAACATATATCCTATAGCTCGAGACAATGAAATCCCGCCCTCCACCCGATGCCGTTGGAAAACCTGAGCATTCTAGGTTATCAGCATTCGGGTGAAGAACTTCAAAAAATAAGCCCTATTGAAATTTGGTAGAGGATTTTTTTCCCGAAGACTTTAATGGTTTTTTTCTTGGTTTTCCTCTTGTTCGGGAGCTTGTAATCATTGATTAAAATTGTGTTTCAGGGAGCTATTTTACAAAAAGATGCGCAAGAATTTCAATTCTGACTTAAACTATAGGAGCTTTCTACATAACCTTGGCGAAAGTAGAAGCCATAGACTTGTTCTGATTAGTTGTTTAGATAATTTTACAAGAGGAAACTGTATCATAGGTTCTGAAAAAAGAGGCTATTCTCAATTTCTCAAGAGCTTTGATTTTTATTGTCGGGAATCATATCAGTTGCTCTTGCTACGGAACCTTATCATGGGGGTAGGCATTCGTGGGAGCTAGGGTTTCATGAGAGGGATGGCTCTAAGGGGTTTGCGGTGCTGTATGAGGCGGTATTTTTCCGGGTAGTGGAGATAATTTTCGCGTTGTTGGCGGTGAAGGAATGGGATATTGACGTAACAGGTGATACTGGTGTCGTGGAACGGCGCTCCCGTACGCGGCCGTAGGCGATCATGAGGGAGTAGTAAAGTTGCTATGGGAACAAGAGGGTGTCAATATCAACACTGTAGACACTGACTTTGGCGGAGGGCCACTCATGTGGGCTGCATGTTTCTGTTTGGGTATTAGGATATCGATCCTAATATACCAGACATTACCGAAAAAAACACCTCTCAAATAAGCTGCCTCCTGTAGACATACAAGAGCTGTGGAGCCACTCTCTGTTGGAAACTATGCAATGCTACTCGGGATGCTCTCATGATAGTTCTTTTGTGGTTCGGATCGCTTCTGGGAACGCGCTTTTGGCTTCGGGCATGTGTTTGTAGCTGCGGGAACACATTTTGGTTTGGATGCGCTTGTGCTTTCGGGAAAGCATTGCGGCTGTCGAAATGCGCTAGAATTTTGGAACAGTGCGGTGTCGGAAGCAAAGCACGAGCGCTGTGGGGGAAGCGCGAAAGTGTGGAAGTACGAAGGCTATGGGAATTTGTTTTCTTTTGTTAGCTCAGGAGTGAGCAAGGGGAAGGGGAGGCTCACATGGAATAGCATGCGCATGTGTGGCGGCTCTTACACTTGTAGAGGGATAGGAGATCTTTGTGGTTAATATATACTCCTGTCTTTACCTTGAGTTAGTGAATGGTCTCGCCGAACGAAGGGAACTTGCCCACGCGTCCTGAGTGTGCGATCGTTTTCTTCGTGCGTGAACTCTTGGCGTTTCTTTTTACCGTCGTTTTGTTGTCGTCGCCGTTGATCCACCTTTAAAACTCTCCGCGCCTGAACCTTCCCTTCCAGCCCCAGCAGATCTCGACCAAGTCCTAGAATTGACGGAGAGTGGAAGATCGATGAGGGAGCGGTGCAGTGGGAAGGAGCTGTGTGGCTGATGCTATCTGTGACGGGGGGGTGGTTCGGGAATCTCCGGGAGATGTGAAGCGAATATCTTGGGCGCCCGATCACGGAAGTAGCAGGGCCCTTGATGTCGGCAAGACGCTATGAACAAAGATGGACAGATATCTCGGACTTTCTGAAGACAAATATGTGTATATTAGGTAGCGACCCTAGTAGAGCTTGGTTAACAGGTTGAAAATAGGGAAGCGATAGGTATTTTTACCTCTGAACCTTTAAATTCGCTCTGTCGTGATGAATTCCGAGCAGATAAAAGCCACAGGTGCTAGATGAACTCGTTCCACCTCGGGGGCTAGCGCTCAGATTCTACGTCCGAGTTGGAGAAACGAGGTGAAGGAATGAGAGTGATGGAATGAGTCACCCGTGAGTGTTCTTCTAATTGAGCGCTTATAGTACTGTACCGATGTATGGGCAGAGGGCTGCCCTACGGTACGGTAAGCAAAAGTCGCGTCAATATCCATTTACGAGGTGTGGAATTTACATGTGGATTGCAGGGTTTCCAAATTCGAGTGATAGTGAGTGAGTATTTTTTGGTGGTGGCAAAAAAGTAGGGACCGGTGACACGAGCACTTTCGGTGCGTTTTCTCGAGCAATACGCTGGGCAAGTGTTGGTATTACTAGTCCCCAAATAACCTTACGCTGGAATACAGTCATTCCCCCGCCAAAAAAGAAAGGAAAGTGGAATTGCCGGTAAGCCTTGAGCCACGACCACCCTCCCAAGAAGCCGGCGGGACAGCGCTAAGGAAGAGGTCCACTCCCGAGAAGTCCCTCAGAAGTTCATCCAATCTTTGACAGCAGCAAAGAAAAAAACTCGAACACAAGATTGTGGTCATGGGAGCTAACTTAGGCTCGGGAACAAGGAACCCCTTTTTTCTTCCCCAGTGCAGTAAAGTACTAGGGACCGTTATCCATCTGGCATTGTATCCGGACCCGATCCACCGGTATTCACGTAAGGCATCACGGTAATGGGAAAAAATGCAGCGGGCGAGAGCTATACTTGCACGAGGATTCCATCAATTATTGCCCACAAGAGAGCTCTCTTGGCTCCACTTCGTGAACGCACCCCCAGAAATTTGTTTTTACTTGTACGAGGACTTTAGAGATCTCCCGGCGCCCCGACAGGACCGCATTGTCCAGTCGAAAACCAAATTAAGCATATAGTCGGACCCGCTCGTCTGCGCATATCTCACCTCAGTTGAAGTTTGGATCCATGTTTCTTGTTACCCGAACCCTGCTGTTTGCAAGGGTAATTCAAGTGAGTTTAGACACTAGTTTTGGAATTGCCACTGAGGGCCCATATGAATGATAGCGTTGAAGGCTGCTTTTCCTAAGAAGCCCTATCGTGAGTAAACCCCGCCGTCATTGCCAGAGCCGATGAGTTAGATTGATATCTTGAGGTCCGAGACCTCTACCATTTACGATTAAACTTATTATCTGCTTCACATGCTCTTACTTCTACTAAATTAACACTGGGTACTTACCTCCCAAGAAAAATCGAAACCACTCTATAGGAGTTTATAAGGTGTCCATACTATAGTTAATATATACCTTTTATGGATTGGTGGCTGCTCCTCCAAAATAGCTGTCTATCCTTGGCACTGAGACACTTGTACTCCATTCTGCAGCTGCAATGATTAATGATCCAGCGCTGGCCTTCACATTTTTAAATTTTTGCTTTATTTCTCTAGTATAAATATTTTAGTCCAGTAACCTCCTGGTGTGATTAGGGTACACTGGCGGGAGTGGGAGTAGGGGTAGCCACTATCAAGAGTGACTGGGTTTTCCAGGATTTGTGTGATAGAGATTTCATTGTGTGGGGAACACAACAGAACAGTATATAGTTTGAGTTGCATCCTTCTTCTCCCTTGATGATACATTGACAGTTTGAACAAACACCACCGAGTTCCTCCTATACTCTCCTATGACCAGTTTTCCTACAATACTGACGGTACAGCAGTTGAGTGGCTTTGTTGTGCTTCTATCCTAGATAATCTTTGCTAGTAATACAAATGAAATTTTAGCAAAGATAGGTCTGGTATTTTCAAGATTTTACTAATACCTGGAGTAGAAAATCTCGACTGAAGAACAAATGATTCCTATATGGAGATGCTTGGTAAAGCTTAGGAACAATATGCAAGTTGGCTTATATTCTGACCTTGACTTGATACTTTCTAGCCTCATGCTAATGAACATTTTGTAGGAAATGACCTTCAGCCTCGTCGGGCCACGTGTAGAAAGGGTATATCAACAACCTCCCTGGATCTGAATTCAATAGGAAAATTGAGACTATGCATAAAAAGCGATGAAATTGGAGAATTTTCCAGGTATAGTGACAGAAATTTGTGAAATTGCATGCTGATAAAGGAGTTGGGTTCTTTGACAAAATAAGCAATCTGACAGTCTTAGATTTGGTATTTGGAAGATTGATATTATTCTTCCAGCTTTACTTGTTTGGCAAGTCCCTCACTCTTAGTATGCTTGAACAATTCCATAGTATCCAATACAGAGATCAATATCAGGAACTCTTCAAGGTTTGTTGTACTAAGTCAATTGCTATTGTTATAGAGTACTGATAGCTCATATGGTGTGATTAGGAACTAGATATCAGTATGAATGTAACATGGAATGAAATTTGACCAGGCCAAGACCTTCTGGTGAAATTCAACTTTGCTGAAGTAAGACGTACTCAAGCCCTTAATATAGCATTCCAAAGGTTGTCTACTAATATGATTTGGAGTGTGAAAGAATTTTATCTGAACTACGATATATTTTATGGAATACCACTTAGGCAACCTAGGGTGAAAAATATCAATAATAGTGATCTTATCTCGAGTGTGAGAAATCTGATTAGAGATGTAGATCATACATGATTTCCGGCTAAGAGGACAAGGGATACTCAATACTGACTGGCTGAGGGTCACAGTGTAAGACATGAATCTTACCCATTACAGGTATGAAGAACCCAAACATTTGTTTCTATATCTAGCAGGCATAATCAAATATTGACAGATTTACTATACAAAGTTTGATTTCAGTCTTTGGGCTCTATACAATAGCAATGCACATATAGTCATGTAGTTACTACTACTACTGGCAGGCTATGCTGACCAGCTCCAGATATTTCTCCTTGCTGATGAATACAGTACTGCATTCTTGAACAATACTATAGACCCAGATAATACGAAAGCCAGGGCAGAATCAACTGTATCCTTACATCAGCAAAAAAACTCGATTTTGCATCCACACGCATCTGAACGCACCCTGTAGTGGAGTTTGCATCTGGTCAGCATCCTGTGCATCCCATGAATCCAGTTTTAAACTTCAGAAGCCAAAATGGACATGTAAATGTTGTCCGTTAAGGCTGAAAATTCATGTTTGTCTACGTAATTGTTAGATTAATCTTAAAATGAAACGGGTTTTTTGATTACATAACTTCAAAAAAATTGTCCCACACAACGCAGCCAGAAGATGCAGGGTGCGCGGAAATGCAAATAACGCAAACTGATTTTTTTTGCTGATGTACTACTGAAAGATTTTTGGGCAACAGTGAAGCGAATGATAGATCTTGAATATAGGATATAAAAATATCTCATTACCTGAATTTCTCTACTATTATTAACTGATAATATGAGTGGATTCAATATTGCTGTCAATATGTTATTCAAAAAAGAGGTCACTGGACTTTATTGCCTGACTTGAGCTAATGTGCAAGAAGGAATTTGCCCATCCAAAATCAATGTTGTTACACATCTTCAAAGATGAATACAATATACTAAATGATATCAGTTCTGTCATTATTGGAAAACTAAGCTGGTATTCAATACTGACACAAGTCTAGAATACGTTTAGGTAAGTATTTTGCAGGATTGACTTCATTAATTCTTAAGTTATAAAAGGGCCTTGAGCTAAGTTTGGTCATGATCAGCAGACTTGACAAGTGATAATTCAAGATAGCTAATTCACCAAACTTTGAGGGATCATAACTATTTCTAGATATGTGTGCATCATCTCTTAGTGCTATAAACTAGATTCAGCAGGCTCTAGCTCTGACACCTAACAGGATATCTCAATGTCACTCAATAGCATATCCAAATTTGGTTCACTATTTTGGTCTCCAGAATCTCCAAAGTAGAGGTCTCAGTTACATAGAAGACATAACCTTCTGCTGCTTGCTTTTCTACTCTGGTGCTTTCACTTTCAACAAAGAACAACTGCTCCAGTTTCTTACAATACCAAACTATATCATTTTTAACCACGTCGCAACCAGCCTTCTTCACATCTATCACGTACTTGAATCTATGCAAAATGCAATTCAGGTGCTTGCTTTTCACCACAATATTTATTGCTCCTTGCAAGAGACTTAGCCTTTGCTGGTTTGGTTGCATACGATATCAAACAGAGTAGATATTTGATGACTGAAGACCAGCATCATGACAGCTTCCATATCACCATTCTAGAAAACCCCGGACTTGATTCTCAGGTAAAGTATCAAGTTACTAACATAAGTTGTTGAAATTCCAATATATTTCCAAAGTGCATTTCATAACACTACCGTGTATTCTTTTACTTAGTTTGTGTTTCGGCTCCACCTGTACACCGCTTACATTACTACAGCTAAGATATATATTATGGTGTTTTATTGATTGTTTTGGGATGATATTTGGGGATTTAACATATGCTTTTCTATCCGGTGTTAAGGATTTTATGCATCTCTTATGCACTATTATTGGTCATGATATTTCTAATATTCACATTACACCCTCATAGTTTCACGCACATTGTTTAGGATTACTTGGCAGGATTTCAGGGTCAAACATGTTCACACTTATGTTTCTTACATAGTTTTCCCTATATTTCTTTCATACATATGAGCGTACACTTTTGTATAAATATGCTTGCTACCGCCCACCTGTTTTGTAATAATTAAGAACCAGAACTCCTACCAAATCTGCTCTCTACTCCTCACCAAGTGTGCCTCGCAACCCCCCTTGCACTTGCGCAGTATTATCCACATAGAATAGATTGTGCCCTTGGCGTTCACATTTTGAACATAAGTAGCATATGTTTTACACTCAATCTTATTTCTAGTTTCTGATAGAACTTTTGGTTACTAGTATAGAGCCTAGTGGAGTACTGTGGGGCATGAACCTTGTTTCCTAGCTAGTTAATTGTTTTAAATTTTTATATAGTTAAAGTGGAGCCCGGAAGGTGGATATGGGCAGATGGTTATAGTTGATGCGGTAACGGTAGTTGTCATGAGGGGCTATGGGTTGGTTACTAGTATATAGGCTGATAGATAGGGAGATTGAGGACGATGACCTCTACAACCACATCAGTGAATAAGGATTTCCTGTATCGTGATCTTTTGATTTCTTCTCTTCTGTGGTGACGTTTTTTGACTTTATCTTGAGACTGAGAAGTATTAGTAGTGTGAGCAGTGTTTGCCCATACAGGTTTATCCCTTTTCTGGCCTGTCTTTCTTGTTTGTCCTCGGACCCGATCACTGGACTTAGAGAAGACAATTTTCTGCCTTTGTCAAAGACTCTCTCTCTGCAGCTATTTTCGTCCTTTCAGTACTTGAACTTGTTGACCTCATTATAAGTTTTCCTGGCTACTGTGTCATAATCTTGTGAAAGTCTATCACCACCCAGTTTGTAGATCTTAGTGGTACTCATACTTGATATGAGAGAGCTGAAATTTTAAGCAAACCTGAGGTTGATTGGATGTGGAAGCTAAAGTTGAGCAAGCATGAACGATTCAGGAATGGAATAATACAGAATTGGAACAAAAGAGGGGTTATAAGACAATTCAAGAGGAATATTTAGAGCCCTGAGGTTGCAAAGCTTGTACAAAACCAGCAGTAGGAAGTATATCTGATTCTGGTTGTGGAATTGTGAAAACTCTTAGTATAAGATATCAGCATGAGGGGTAAGGGGATGGGCCATCCTGTTTTGGCCGAGTCATACTATATTTTGAATTGTACTTTATTTTTTCCACCTTTCTTTCATTTTATGTACTATGTGTTAAAGGTTTTACGGGAATTTATATCTACAATTTAAACGACAACACCAAATATTTGGCGTAGAAGGAGTTTTGTTTAGACAATATTGGAGAACATAGGATTGAAATGGCAGTGTATTTGGGTAATATGTTAGGTGCATTGAAGATATTTGAGGATAGTGCAGGAATATGCACTAGTGGTACTAAAGGTTTAAAACTAACTTGAAGAGATAAAACGCTCAAGTGTTACATGATAAGTTTAGCAAAATAGGCAAAGGTAGATAAACCTTTTACATGAAAAAGTGACAATGGGCTATGTACTGCCAATTATAATACTTCCTTGTTAAACAAACATTCACGGTTTTCAGTACGTTGCTCCATAATGTTCCTCTCTTTGATCAATGTGCTTGACAGTTCTATGAGAAGATTGTTGTAATATAACCGAAGAGGAGAGGAGCCAGAAAGGGGCATGAGTGCCAAGTACTCGTGAGCAGAATCAGCCTGAGGCAGTAGATCAGTTACTAGACTGAATGTGAAAAATGATTAAAAGAGATGTAAGTCTGTCACTTATAGGCTCTTTATAAGAATATATTACATGATTAATCGAAACAATTGATACTATATATTTCTCCACTATTTCTTCTGCTTTTTGATCTATTAGATTGTTCTGGTCTTGACTAACAGAATGTATAGACTGTATTGCATCCTCTAGTCGTCCAATATCCCTTCACTAGTTTTCTAGTAGCTGTGAAGTAAGAAGTACATGCTCCTGGGAGACACAGGGAGAGGATCATGATAGCTGTTACAGGATAGCTAACACGGTAGGATTCCGGGCTAACTAGGCCGATAATATTCGAGACAACAGATGATAGGTCAGGAAGGCTCAAGAAGAATTATTTGGTAAAATAATAGAAGAATATCGTAATAACTTATAATATTGTTAAGGTCTCTTCTCCGTTGCTTGATGATGTTCCCAACCATTGGGAAGAGCCCTACTATTTATACTAATGTTCACGCTACTTTGACTTCTCTAGTAAAGAAGTATCTTTCTAAGAATTCAGTTCATCAGAACAAAATGCGAACACTGTTTGACCCAGAATCTTGCCTAGCTTGACTTTGAGAATCTCCCGACTGCTATTTCTTCTGAGGGTGTCCCCACTCCACCAGTAGTCAGTCTTCGATCTCTTCGTCTTGATAGACTATAATGGAATATGCAGTCTAAATGCCTACATACCAATAGTATCATGAATATGGAGTGATCAAGTCCGATATTCATCTATCAATGCATAATGCGTATGCATTAGTAAGAGTAGAGAACTGGTTCTCTAATCCTCGTTCCAATCAGTTAGCCATATCTTGAAACGTGAACTCTTTGTGGTTCCTGAGTAGTCTCCCAGATGCCTCCGGGAAGTCCCTACTCACGAAGCTTGGGTTCAGATATATGCTCTCCCCTATGGTGGCATATACCTCGCGCATAATTATGCAAGCTATTCCCGCTAGGGTCATAATAGCTGATTTGGAGGAAGCTGTTGCTAACTCTCCTTATTAACTTGATCCTGAAACTTCACGTGTACTATATCTAGGACTTTCTCCAGCCAGTGCCTATCATTCTGTAATTTACTAAGCCTTTCTTTCTTTCTTGTTCTTTCAGTTGTTGTTAGCCTAATCAAGTTGCTGGTAATATTATACTTGTTTTGCCAGACCTCACAACTAGAAGGAGGAGAACCACAATGGTGCTTTTGTGGATTTTTTTCCTGTCAAATTCTCTTTTTTTGAGGCACGATTTTCTTTTTCCACCTCTAAGTGACTATTATACTACTGCTGGCCAAAGTGAATCAAGCTTTAAGTTAAGACTCAGAACTGCAATTTCCATGCCAAGGTTGATACTTCCCTAGCAGGAAAGAAGTTAAGTACTAAGGTTTTAATAAAGAGGAAATCTTGAAAGGACTGAATAGTACGAAGAACAGAAATTATATCAACACAAAGACTATTTAGTGGTTGAGGTGGTAAGAGAGACGGAGGAGGGGTAGGGTAGTGGTATTGATAGAAATAAGCTCTTGTGTAACTTCAAGTGGGGTGAAATTATCAGTGAGGATTTTGGATATAGGGTGGACAGGTAAGATAATAAATCAATTTTTTCTTGATTTAATGTATGATGATATCCCACTAATGAATTAATGTCAGATTCCTGTAAAATGAGTAGATGTGACTTTGCCAGACTTGGGGGGGCGGGACTGGTGGCAGGGGGCCCTTCCCTGATATAGTCTAATAGTATTACTTCAAGCTGGGCTTCAAGTAGCAGAAGGTAGAGGTTGTTCTTATAGATATCAGAATACTCATTTTCAAAACAGTGTTGGAAAATACTTCTGTAATAAGCTTTTAGAGGACTGAAGACATGCACACTGGCATATAGGGGTTAATACTGGTGTAAGGTATACAGAGGGAGGCAGCAATGTATAACTGACAGTTTTAAACAGAGATTGAGAAGCTTGCCATTTATATAGCTATTATGGCTATCAAAGATTCAACATTGGTACTTTTCAATACCTGCTTTCTGAGCTCTTAGGTTTTTAGGTCTGATATTCATCATAAGATGCTCAAGACCCTTTACTTGATCAGTCTAGCCATTTGGTGACTTGTCAAATAATATACCCTCAGGTACATTATAGTCAAGGTTATCAAACTACCTGGAAAGCATATACTCTGCCTTAAATATGATAGAAGAATCCAAAGTTGATCTATCACCACATAGAGTTTCCAAAAAGGTAACAAATTATTAAGTGTCAGTTGATTTTGCTGCAAGTTAGGCCTTTTGGCTCGATGGTTGGGATTGCTGCTAGTCGAACTGACATGCTGGTGATACTAATAGCACTTTCTGCATCTAGTAGTTAGCCATCCTCTTGTGGATGTTGTATGGGTTTAGGCACTATTCTAAGATGACAATCCTATAACAAAGCCAATTTTATTCAGATTGTATATATTTTCTGGCTTAATGGAATAGTCTTTAACAATCTTCAAATACTATTATTTTACTTACTTAGTTAATGTTTACTTGGATAGGAATAATTAATACTAGTATAGTGATACTAGTACTTGGGTACAAAATAAAGACCTGGAAAGAGTGATCTTACTATTTATGTTGCAACCATACATCTTGATTGTCACTTTTTCCAAATCCTTAATTTATTCTTGGTATTGAAGTAGGATATTTAAGTGGGAAGATTACCTGTTTGAGGGACCCAAGCAGGATTTCCAAATTATTTCCTGTTTCTGACTAAAGTGCATCAATCAGATGGCAATAGCCTCTCCGTGCCTCCGAATACCTTTTATAAAAACCACTTTTATCCATCCAACGATCACTTAGTGAAAAATTAGGGTCCTGCCCATGCCCTATCTCCACCGCTATCTCATGCACCTTCCATATGCATGGGGGGAAACCCGCAGTTGCTCAATAAAGAGCATCAGCGAAGAAGTAACTGCTCTTCCTCGGGAGAAAGAGCTTGCATTTCTGCACACGGCTGTTCAGCAAGCTTTCTGCCTTTAAAATGATGGTTAAAGGTAGTAGTATTCACAGGTACTAGAGCGGCAGACTCCTTTTCTTCTTCTTCCCCTTTTGCTAAGGGCTTGCGTGCTCCATGAAACCGAGTTTCAAGACTTAGTTGTGATGAAATATCTTATGAGGGTTGTCTTCTGTTTTCCGGCATTGTTTCTGAGGAGAGAATTGGAAAAGATCAGGATATATCAAATATAATAATAGCGACCAGAATGTCTCTTCATGATAGGGCTTGTGGGGGTCTTCGGGTTTGCTGGTGTTATCATCACTGGGTAGATTTATATTGTTTTTCAGTCTCATTGTGACGCCGAGATCTCTCATGAATTCTCTTGAATTGGTTAGTTGCTACTTGGCACTCGCTCCCCCTCCAGACCTCCCCCCTCCGGGCTTGTTATATATTTATGGTTTTGTGGTATAGTTGGTTATTACACCAGTCCAGCACACTGGAGGTCTCTGGGTCGAGCCCGACCGAAATTATTCTCTTTTTCTCACTCATCACAATTCTTTTTTTCCTTCTTCATTCACAACGCCATCTATTTCATTGGCTCTAATCGGCTGCTCGTAGATTTATCTGGCTGGGGAACTTTTTAACTATAATAGAAGGAACAACGAGAATGAGAGTGGTTATTAATACAGTTAATAACATAATTTATTTCCACGAGCGAGAGCCTGGGAGTAGTTATCTTCTGTTATGATGACGAGGGGAAGAAAGTGAAAGTGAAATCCATTGAGAACCCTCCATTTTCCCAAGCTCGGACCTCCCACCACTAACCCTCCGACAAGTTGGCATAGTAGTGAGTCTACCTTTGCACCGGCGGCACGGCCTGCCTGAGCACTTGTCGTGAGGTTATTGGGCCGCCGGGCGTTGGTTTTAGCAAACTTGTTAGTGTGTTCGAGTTTTTTTCCGGGTAACCATGACACGGACAGAGGATTTAGTGACCAGGTAATTCGGAAAGGATCCCAGAAGGCCGCTAGGTGATGAGTTAGTTTATAATGTAATACTAACAGTGTAATTCAGGGCACCTACCCCTCTAGTGCACTTATACTACGGGAACCTAGAACTCCGGGTGTATGAGGCATGTTCATAGATGCAAGGCTAGTCCCCATGGCGGCAGCCTGGCTGCTCAATTCTCCCGCTATCCTGTCGTCCGGAACAATCTTGCCGCCATCTCCCACAGTATCCTGATCGATGGCATATATGGCCATCAGAGTGTCGCCGCCTCTGTGAACCATCCCGATTGTCCACTCCAGGGCATGCTGGGCCTCCCCACTCAAATCCGTAGCAACAAGATACTTTCGCACCCGCTTATTACCTTCCTCTGCCTCCTTGACTATCGACTCATATTCCCCACGCAGAATTGTCCTAACGACAGGTTGAGTCTCCGGTGTGGAAGTGATAGGAGAGATTATCTCGATTTGTTGGGCACGACGCAGATCGCGGGCGTCCGCTTCTGTATCCGAGGACATTGCTGTAGAGTCATGCGATAGTAGGTCGATTTTTTGTAAAAGGATGCACACCCGATTGTCCATTTGTTGTAGGAGATGTTGCTCCAGGGACGCTACCCGACGGGGTAATCGATATCGAGGGCAGGAGGGAGCGAACACTATACCTAGTACTCACAGCCTTCCCTATCGGAAAAGTCAGGGCGACCCCTAGAATATAGGCAGGAGTACATACGTTCGGCCTCCGCAGTAGCCAGTAAACTCATGCTTGTCCTCCGTATACTAATAGCCCCCTTCCTGGCGCATATCACACCTCCTTTCTTTTTTCTCTTACTTCGGCCCCTATCCGAATCGCCCACAATCCTGATCATAATTTGATCATACCTGGACCTTTCTCTACTGTCTCCTCCGTTCTCGCGGTGCTACTTTTACTGCTGGGGCCGGAACCATTTCCGAGCGCAGCGGCCCTCCCTCCCCTCTCCTCTTCCTCACTCACAGGCGAATTTTATCCAACGCTTTCCTCGGCACTAATATCCTCGCCTTCATCGGAGGAATCAACTACTGCACGTTCATCGACATCACCCTAGTCCTTCTGCAATCTCATACACCCTCCGCTCGTCAATGACTCCCTAGTGCCAGCGTGGACATGCTCCCTCTCAAAAGTGGTAATTGGCCTACGATCCGGCAACATTCGCAAAACTCCCCCTGACCCTGCGAGTGCGTCACCTGAGAGAGGCCAGTCGTCCTGAAGAGGATCGCGTGGATGCAGGTCTTTGCGTGTGATGTAATGCAGCGTTTGAGATTGGTGAAAGCGACCGCCTCCCCGGAGGCCCGAGGCTGCCATGATGCGAAGAGGGCGGGGCAGGGACATTCTAAGAAGCTTGAGTGGTTCACTTCGGGCCGGGTGGGAACCGAAGGGAGGACAGCAAAATTGTAGGCATCATTGGGGGTAAGGTTCCCAGGCTTATCACAATCCCGTAACTTTAGCGATATCGGGGCGCTATTCCAGAAGGACATGGAATTCCGATGAGGTGTGCCATTAGAGCTGGACCAAACAAGATGTCCGGTCGAGGTTTGGGGGCTTGGATCTCCTGTCGCATCGGTCAAGGATGGATTTGGAGGAAAATGGTGTGCGGAAGCTATGAGGAAGTAGATGGGAGCGCGGTGCGGGGAAGAAGTTCGGCTATTCAGCGGGGGGGAGAAGCGGGACAGTGGGGGACCGTTGGGATAGTGTTGCGCTAAGGTGAAGAGAAAGCTTTTCACTGTGCTCACCAAAGGTGTCATGTGGTTTCGTGGTGCAGTTGGTCGGCTTATCATTCCTATGACGCGTAGTCATGTGAGACGGTTATCGCCCAGAATTGAAGGGAACACTAGCCACAACGCCACTTAGGAGTTCTTGATCACCCATCATCCCCTTACCGCAGATCAATACCCCGACAACGCTACCAACCACCCCAGCAGCAAACCCCACCATCGGCGCATATATACCAGTGTTTACCATGGCCGACCCAACCACCAGCACACCCTCACGCTTTGTCGCAAACACCGAAACCCTGGAGGATGTGCTAAAGACGCAGACCGTCGGTCTTGTGCATCTAAGCGAATTCAAGAAGCGTCGCGTCGAACTAGCGGAACAGCGGGACCGTGAGGCAGCCGAAAAACTACAACCGATTCGCAGCGGCGGTGGGGGTGGGGGACCTGCGAGCTCGTCTCGGGAAGGTAGTGAGGCGCCCACCGGCAGCGGCGGTAAGAGAACTAGGAAGCGCAAGAAGGTGGTCAAAGGGAAATTATCATTCGCTAGGGAGGGTGATGGTGATGATGGCACGGATGATGGGGGTTACTCTTCGTCCGCCGACCCGGCAAGGTCTAATAGTGAGGATAACAATAAGAGTGGCGAGGAGGACGAGGTGAGGAAGCGGAAGGTTAATCCGAAACTCGGGCTACCGGCTCCGAAGGTCTTGACGAAGAATACACTATTGAGGGAGGCTCAGGAACGTGAGACTTTGAGGAGGGAGTTTTTGGCTTTGCAGGAGAAGATTAAGAATGAGGAGATCAGTATTCCGTTTGTTTTTTATGATGGTAGGTGTTGTGCATCCAATTTTTGAAGTTGACATACGGCTAACACCCACTAGGCACTAATGTTGCTCCGCCCACCGGAGAGGGAGTGACGGTTAAGAAAGGCGAGGCTGTATGGCTCTTTCTCGAACGTGCTAGGAGAATGTCTGGACGCAGGGAGTGGCTCAGGGTTTCGGTCGATGATTTACTGCTTGTTCGCGGTGAAGTGATAATACCTCATGTATTTCTTCCACCTCTTCCTCCCTTTTCGCGATCACTAACTCGCTCGACAGCACTTTGAATTCTACTATTTTATCGTCAATCGCACGATGGGGCCCAACGGATTGTTGTTTGATTTTCCTTCATCCCCGTCGCCCACCTCCCAGACTTGCACTCCGAATCCCAATAGAGATGATCCTACAATGACAAAAGTGGTGGATCGCCGCTGGTACGAACGGAATAAGCACATATTCCCCGCGAGCGTGTGGACGGAATTTGATCCCAATACGGATTACTCCAACATGGTACGGCGGGATATGGGCGGGAATGCATTTTTTTTCGGTTGAGCCTCCTTCTCGGCTGTCGGCTCTGGCTGCTCCCGGGCCAGAGATGGTATAATGTACTATCAGAAGGCTCTTCTGAAAACTACGGTATGATACTCTATATGATATTTTACTTCTTTTTTTTCTTTACCTTTCGCTTGTTTGGTAACATGGAATACGGGACTTAGACTAATGGTTGACCCCGATGTAAAACCCTTCATATGTTTAGTTGCAAGGAGAAATTCAATAATGAAACTGATGATTGGATGCGTTGTCCCATTACAAGTGCGAGTACGTGTCGGCGTTAAGCTCGACGCTGCGTATGCTCGAAGAATGAAATTTTAAATTTCCACAATCGCATCTATTCTGTTCTTCACACCGAAACTGACCATCGTTCTCACCATCGCCACAACTTCTTGCTCGTTTGACCGAAATACCACGTTACGATGGACGGCTTTACTTTCCGGTGTAACGACCTCCGATGTCGTGCTCAAACTGACGGCCGCGCCGTTATGACTACCTGCAGGTAATTAGCTCCCAGATTTTATTGAATAAACCCATCATACTGCTCGGGTTTCCGGATTGGAGTTGCGGTTCCTGCTGGTGTTGATGCACCTGGAGCGATGAAACTCTAATCCGGAAACTTGACCGCTTGTGCTCGTGGGTGTCACTAAAAATCCGGAAAACAACCTCCTTGTCCTAACAAAAATATACACTCTCACGGGATAAGGGGGGTTTGTCTTCCGGTTCTTTACTGAACTCCCGAGTGTGTTCACCCCACTCTTGGAGGCCCTATTCCTCGGTAGCCCTTAAATTGATTATCTTTTCCTCATGTCCTACAGTCATATTTACTGCCTCCCATGTGCTGCCGCTCTACAGCTTACCCAACCCCCTCCGAACGGTCAGCGAACCTGTCCAGCCTGCGGTACATCACTTTCCAAGCCGGACGACGCGGTAATCGCAGTTCTCAACCCAAGCGACGACTACAAGACTAGTGTTCTCAGTGGACTCAGTCCGAGTATCATAATAGAAATCTGCACTTGTGGGCTCGCCTTCTGGACCTATCAAGTGACCCAGGAAACGCCCGTGTTAGCTCCCCTACAGTAAGACGAGGGGTTGACCATGGCATAGATTTTATCAGGAACATCTCGCAAAGTCCTTACGAGCGCAGGGAACCGAAATTCAAGGGGAGAATGAGAAGATTGTTCGTGATGCTAATGCTGAAATCTCTGCCCTACGGAATAAAATTGCCGGGATGGGGGTTGTCGAAGATGAGTTGAGAAGGAAGAACCATGAGTTGATGCAAGGGCGGAGAGAGAAGGCGAGGAAGCTGGCACAAACACAGGTATTCTTGGCTCACATTTACCATTCCCATAACAAGAGACCTTGCGCTAATACTGTACAGGAACTCTATGATAAACTCAAACGCCGGACATTAATATCTCAAGTCCAGCAGGCCGCTGCGGGTCAGGCTGGTCAGGCGCTGTATATAACCTCTCACCCGTCTTCCGACTCCCGGCACTTCCAGGACACCCTAAGCAAATCCTCGGGAAACTTTCCTCAGCAGATCCGGCCAAGCCTGGATCCTGAATACACCCTACTAGGTACGAAGATCGGGAACATCCATGGTCAGAACGGGGCTGGTCCTGGGGCAAGAGCCATTTACTCCTTCCAACGTCCAGTACGGAGACCGGATCATGGTCAGGGTATGCTCTTTAACGGTAGACGTTTGTTCTTTCCATTTGATTCCTCTAACACCCCCCTTAAACGTTCACTAGATCAGATTCCATTCCCGTCCACTCCTATCGCTAGCCACGAGCACCGCCAACGTTTGAATATCCAATCTTCGGTTATACGATTCCCTGGTGCGCTTAGCGAATACGGTAGACCACCTTTGAGGGGGCTTGACGAGAACGCTCGGCGTGGGCGGATGGCAGACGGAGGCAAGAACAGAAGGCTTGAGGTATATGAGAATGGGAGGGTTGTTCTTGACCAACATTGACGAGGAAACCTTTTTTCTCCCCATGGCGACGGTGATTATGGGGTCTGGACATTGGTTTGGCTAGCTTTCTGACATCCATTACCAGACTTTTCTATTTTATTTTTCGATTAAAAGAGAGGCATCATAAGGATGTGGGGGTTTGCAATAGATGGTGTGCTGCCCTGTATTAGTTCCTGCGGAGCGGGATAGGTTGTGGCCTTATTTCTTGGGTGGTTTGTGGTGGTGTAGAACGAGTGAAGCTGTGGGCTTTCCCTTTTATGAATTTTTTTCGGAAGGATGGTTGTGGGGGTTGGGCAGTAGTGTAATATTATCAGTAGGTATTCCCCAGTATCGAGGAAATCATTAGCGCTTCAAAGGTTATTAGCACTCCTATCAGCCCCTGCACTCTAACAGAAGGTGATGAGCGAGCCGCAAGAATTTCCAAGAGTAGGATTGAAAAGTCTTTTTTCGGGGATGATTGTCTCCCTCCCCTCCTCAATTCATACAAAATCACTCGCCCCACAAACTAACTCAACCTCACTAGATAATCTCCTATCATACAAGGAAGACGCTTGTTCCCGAATCGACAACTACTTCAGTGTACGCCCGGATCAAGAAACAGTCAGCAAGCCCCAACTAGAACTAGCAATCAACGGCACTCTATCTGTCATCTTAAAAGTGAGGCAGATATTCAGGCGTCAAGACATCCATGTGATGAGCAATAAAATAAGAATCAATGTGCACTAGATGGCAGAGAAGTACCAGTGGCTCACAGAAGACCGGTTGGACGTCTTGCTAAGAGTGCAGAATCTAAACCGTGCGGTATGTGCACAGTGAGGACCGAGTGATAGTTCATGATTCTGGAGTGTATCTACAGGATTGACAAAAAATACAGTAAAAATATAAAAGATGAAGCGGAATGCATACCAATCACCTATTCATGAGTCTCCGTATTATCGTCATCACTCATTTCATCTTGACAAAATAGTGTGATCAAGAGAAGCAGAGTTTGAAACCTCTTGAAGTATTATTTCTTCTCCAGTTGGCATTAATGGTTCAACAAGAGAGGTCACCGGAGGGGTCCAATTATATGCCCCTTCAGGTAGCAAACAATGTGGTAGGCTATAACCGCAACCAAAAACCTCAGCCTGAGTACCATTTGCAAAACACGATATTCTTTTTCATGCATAAGAGAACAATTAGCATAGGTTGTTTCTCATAAGGTCACTGAGGCTCGCTGTATATGTTTGGCCATTTGGCCAGTGTTCTCAATGGGGCAATCCGTCCATCCCAAAGGCAGATGGCAGTGGACGGCATTAAGAGGTCCTATCCCGTCTTTTTTGAAAGTTGCCCGACGGTCAGGCACAAAGGACTATACCCCCGCCGTCCTCTGTGAAAAATATTTCATGCCCGTGCGTGGCAGGGAAATGTTTCATCATTCCTGGGAACATGCCAGATTAGTAAGCAAGCACCCGGAATTGCTTACATCATCCCATATTCCCTAACATCCCGCAAGTCAAGCAATATGGAGACTGCAAGTTGGGTATATTTCTCACAGGCGTGTTTTAACACATGAAACTCATAGCTTATAAGGTTGACCACTAAAGCAGAGCAGAAAATAAATGTAAAATTTAATGAAAGAATAAAAGTAGGCATCAATTTCAGACAACAGATGAAGAATGAAGACCAAGTGAATAGAGCTCCAGTGCCTTCAAGGTGTTGTGGGGCACGAAATTGTTTGCTAGCTAGTTCATTGTTTTATTGCTTTATATGGGTTGCCATGGGCGCTACAGGTTAGTTATGGGTATATAAGATGCGCAGATAGTTTGCAGGAGGGACGGTGACGACTTCTACAACAACCTCAGCGAGTGAGGATTTTTCTGGTGTCGTGAACCTTTTCTTTTTTCTTTTCTACGATGACTTCTATCTATTCTATCTAGGGATTTAAGACCCCGGTAGAGTGAGCGGTGTTCGCCCATACCGGTTATCTTCTTCCCTTTCCCTTTCGCTCATCCCCGGAAGTGGTCACTATCCTCAGCCGAGACAATTTTCTTCTCTCTCCCGGGACTTTTTCTCTGGTGCTCTTTCGTCTGTTCGGTTCTTTCCATCCGATACACGTCAGAGTTGATCCCACCACAAACAATACCAGGGGCTCTGTTTGATGTCCTTCCCTTGCCGTATATCATGGGAAAAGTTTCACATTCCACACCTATTTATCTCTACCAGATAGCATTCGCTTTCTTTGCATATTATTCTGTGAATTTCTGGATCTGCTCAGGGAGGGGGTAAGGAAACGTGGCCGATAGGATTCATACATAACCCCCCGCAGTCCCCCGCAGTCCCCCACAGTAACCTGCAGTCCCCCGCAGTGCCCGGGGGTCCCTGAAATCCCCCACGCTAATTTGTCTTACCTTGCAGGGCCCACCGCCCCCCACAATGGCGGCTGTCCTGGGGTTTCCAGGACGGGTGTGGACTGCATTTTGCCGTCCCGTCCCGTCCAGGGTTCTTGGCACCCCCCCCCCCCCGGACTCCACTTGGCCCTTTCGTTTCGGTTAAGCGAGCAAGAAGATGAATATCACTGCAAGTTGAAGTTGCGCGAAAAGTCTTTACCATTTCGCTTCCGCGCATTGGGGAAAATTCCAACACTTATCCCTCCTACACATACAATTCTACTTTCTTTTCTTGCGTGTTACTCTTATTCTAGTATTTGAATGCGTGGTATCAGTTTGGGTTACAAATGGCTGTATTCGTGGAAGTTTCAGTCCTTATTACCAACCGTACCCTTTTTTCCTTTCCAAATAGTAGCCACTTCTTTCAAGCCCAGTGGCCGTTTCTTATACCAGAGATCACACTAGCTTCGCCTTACACAATTTGTGACACTTTCCTTTTTTGTTTTTTGTTTTTCGTTTTTTTTCCTATTTTTTGTGGGTTTCGCTTATCCGAAATCCCAAAATCGATGTTGGAGTTCGGTGGCCGTTTGGGTCCTTATAGATCGCCGTAGTGGGGAATCAATTATTCTATAGTATTTCAATTATAGTATCATACAAGCCGTATAAAACTCTATAAAGCCCACCAAAGCCCACCCTAATCGGAAGGGGACGATATCAAGAAGAAGGGGGGAAAAAACCACTACACTCTGGGAAGATTTCTTTTTTTTCCTAGCAAAATATAAAGAATATGGATAACGAGCTAAAAGGAAGATGAGAAGGGAAACAAGATTAATGATTGACACTAAGTTGATAACTTAGTCATTAAAAATAAAAAAAGGAAGAGATAATATGATGCATTAAGATTGATGAGTGGATAACCAGAATGCGAAGGACTAATGCACAGAATAAGAGGCGCTAGCGGAAGTGGATGCAAGCGAAGTTTAAGAGCGCGACATCGTGATACCGCAAGTCAAGGGGCTGGTCGGACGAGGAGCGTTTGTCGTGAATGTCGGGATCCCCGGATCTTTTTGGAGGGGCGGTGAGATGACTCGGAGGGCTCAGCCAGGGAATTGTCTATTGGGCTATTGCTGCCTGACGGCCGAGGAACAGAATTCTCATTTTCAAATCGCCGCTTTGGAGCTCCACCACGCTGCTTCCCAGAAGCCGGAATAAGTGCTGTTCGTATGGTGGAGTTCGCTATCACGATGCCCTGGCTAACACTACACAATTCTCGGAGCATTGCCACTACTCCAATATACCCACGTTCCCTAGCCCATAAGAGAGGAGTCCGGTGGTTTTTGTCCGCAACGCTGGGAGTAACATCTTGTCTATCCAGAAGCATCCTCACAACATCTTCATGTCCATTTCCGGCCGCCCACGAGAGAGGTGTTCGACCGTCTTTGTCCACACTGTCGGGAGTGACATCCCCCCGGTCTAGAAGTACTTTCACAATACCAGCGTGCCCATTTCCAGCTGCCCATAAGAGAGGTGTTCGATCGTCTTTGTCGGGAGTGTCAGGCGCAACACTCTCCTGTTCCAAAAGCATTCTCACAACATCCTCATGTCCATTTCCGGTTGCCCACGAGAGAGGTGTTCGACCGTCTTTATCCTCAGTATTGGAAGTGACATCCTTACTCTTCAAAAGCATCGCCACAATAACCTCATGCCCATTCCCAGCTGCCCACGAGAGAGGTGTTCGACCGTATTTATCCGCAGTGTCGGGGGTGACATCTTTCCGCTTCAAAAGGATCTCCACCATTTCCTCATGTCCTTTTCTGGCAGCCCACGAGATTGCCGTATTACCCTCAGCGTCGGTTGCGTCGAGATACCATTTCTTTATCTCGAATAAGGCAGGTGCAATCTCCACGATCCCGAAATATGCAGTGCCGTGAAGCCCTGTAAACCCCGCTGCGTTACTCCGACAAAGCTCCCTGTCCCAATTTTCAAGACCGTGGGATAAGAGTATCCCAGGGGATACGTGCTTATCGAATTCGCGGAGATGTTCAAGAGCGAGGGTGCTCACATCTTCCGGGATTCCCCTCAGGCTTTTGATATGTGTTCCCCAGAAACAGGAAGTGTATCCAAGCAATGGTGTTTCTGGAAGGGGCCAACCGAGCTTAGGCGAGAGACCTCTGACGCACGGAAGGTGGAGGTATGTCAAACAAACTTCTGCGATCGTTGAGTGAGGGCTGTGGAATAAATCGGTATTATTGAATAGGTACTCTTGAAGAGTGGGGTGGATTAGACGGACAGTGCGTGAGGATGATTCAACTATTACAAGCCCTAAAGAGCATCCTAGGACTGTTTCTATCGCGGGGACGTTCTCGGGATCCAGGTCAGTGGACTCAATTTCTACCCCCAGGGCATGGCATAACTCGCTGGCGCTTAAGGGGCGCTCCGAATGTGATAGCCACATTAGCACCTCCATGGCGAGTCTTGCCTTGCTCCCCCCCTGCTCTTTTATTCGCGCCAGGGTTGCAGAGTACGCCTCTCGGAGACCACTTCCTGCGGTCATCTCGTCAAGCTTTTTCTTTCTCTGGTGAATGGTAACCTCGTCCAGGACAGCGTCTATGCTAAGGGAAACTAGAAGAAATCTATGTCCTGTTAGCGAATATCCAAGAAGGCCGGGATTTGTTAAAGTGGTAGTTTCCACCCACATTTGTGAAATTTTTGTTGGAATTTCCCTCATAATCTCGGCTCTCAAGTCGCCGTTCATCGCTTTAGGTGTGGTATCTCTGGCTAATTTCATCTTCAGATAGCTCTTAATATCTCCAATCGTAGGAGCGACAGATATCGTGATCGCCTCGGTGAAATATCTCTTGATCTCATCCCGAATGTGAGGTCTTCCAGTAAGGAACACCCGCGTGGTCGGTAAAGCCCGCACAATGTCTTGCAGCGACTCAAGGAGCTCTTGTCGATTCTTCGGGAGACATTCGTCTAAGCCATCGATACAAATGAACACTCCCGGCAGTGATGCGATTGTCGTCTTGAGTATTTCCACCAAGTTCAAGGGTTGCATAGCCCGTCTGTCAAATCCCCCTTTCCCGTCATGGAAAGCCTGCCGCACGGCCTCCGGGATTCCATCTCTTTTTGAAAGCTGCTTGAGGATTGCGCCCAACATGCTCGCGGCGGACTGCTCCTCCTGAGCTAGGTAGTCGCAGTACAGGCCAGACACAGTGATGTCTCGGTGACGGGCCTGATCGCATAACCAGTCAATAACTAAGGAGCTAGCATTGCTGACCGTCAGCGGCATCTACATGTTCGAGATCTTCCTACTGACCTGATATATGTCTTCCCAACGCCTGGATGACCGTAGCAGAATAGAACAGCTTGCCTCGGTACCCCTTGCCTATCACTCCACTCCCGAAACTTGTTCCTTTGTAGAAGCCAACCTCCGACATCCTTCACCCGTTTGGCTCGCACACTTTCGTGTGTGTGCTCAGGGTGTAGGGGCGAGAGCCACTGCTCAAGCTGGTCGCCTTCGCCGACTGGATTTAGATTTATAGAAATGGAATTGCGGCAATTCATTACGTTCCCGCAGTTGACATTACCCCAACAAAAGGACTGCATATTTGGCGCTCGTTCGATGGCGGGTATGGTGGATGCTCCGTTTCGCTGTGGATGCGGTTCCGCAATCATTCAGGGGAAAACGGGTTTATGAGATTTCTAGTGCTCGACAGGGAAGGCGTGATTTGGCTCGTTTCTTTGGTAACGCCGTCTAATGATTTCTACGCTATTCAAATACTGTTAGGTGGAAGGGAGGTAGCTAGAGAGTGGCCTAACCCACCAGAGGCCGCATAAATTATAAGGCAGCGCTGCATATCCAGAGTGTGTGTGATACCGTATTTTGCTTCTCCCTTGGGCTGTCTGAAACAGTACGAGTAAAATTCGCAGCTGGGCACACTCCTCCCGTTTTGGAAGAATCCTAGTATTGTGATCCGTTAGATTTTAGCGGTTGCTATTGATATGTTGAGTTATTTAGGATTTAAAAATCCGATATTCATATCCCGAAATAGCTAAGTCACGAATGACCTGGAGCCTGGTGCGAACTTTACTCGAGCACGAACTCTGGCAGACCGCCCGAGGGATAAGCACATAGACACTAGTACAGTATCGGTATCTCGGTAGCCCGGTAGAGCACTTGCCGGCCAGCCTTGCCGCTGCACGCTTGCGAGGCGAGTTACCATCAGGCAACAATTATACAATAGAAACTTGCTAAACTCGCTATGCAGCCAGGCCCACCATTCAAGGGTTGTGGCCCATCGGAGAGTAGACTTGCGGTCACTGCCCCTCATGCTGGCCAGTTAGAGCGCGACAATCTGGCAGCTTGGGTAGCGAGTTTGGCGAGTTTCTGCGGGCACTGTGGGGTTTGCATGTGTGTTTTCAAGCTGAAATTCGCATACATCCTATTGGGCAACCCCACGGCCTGTACGGCGCTGATAAGAATTTCCATTCATCCCTCCGGTTTTCCCCAGATATATGACATTGGGAACCGGGCCAGTATCTCTACTCGAGTAGGGTGATTCGTTTTGATCCCACGGGTGCCGGATTGAAGATGTCGCAATCACCGCACTTTCTAATCCGGCGAATGTCGGATCGGGGCTAAAGTAAGCTAAAGTGAAATACAGTAAGGCAACCGGGCCAACAGGAGGGCGCGAAGAACGCCAACTCCCCACAGCTCACTTTTATATCCGAGTGTGAATTTGGGAAAGTGGGTGTGCTGAGGGAAATTTTTTATTCGTGTTACACAAAGTGTGGGGTTATGCACGCGAGCTCTTGCTCTAAAGCGCACATGCGGATGTCGTCCTTCCTTGGTGCTCACTGGTCGCAACCCTGCAGAGGTGAGGCCGGTGGTAGCTGTTCTCCAGGACCATCTGAATATCGGCTCCTGTAAACGAGATAGCAATTACGGTAGATTGACCCCTTCGGGTCTAAAACTCGTCCGCAGTGCCGACATAGGCACAATACAGTATCACATGGGCTGGAGCAACCTTGCTGCTTTTAGGTCTATGATACCTTTTGTGAGTTCATTCCCTGGCTGTCTTCTCTCTACCGGTGTTTCCTTGACATAGAGACGATTGGACGGCACTACGGAAGAAACCAGCCAAATCATCCTTCTTTCTCGAGCACTAGAAGGCTATTAAACCAATTTCTCCTCTTGGATTAGCACAGAGAAACCAAGCACCCACAAAACGCACGATGGAACGAATCACAAAGAGGCAATCGCCTAGTTCTAGCAATGTCAGCTGTGTGAACGCAACGAATAGCCCCAACACCACTATCACTCTAAAAGCCGATGACGAAGATAGCCAGATTAGGCAGTGGCTCTCACCACTAGAGTTTCGGCACCGACATCTGAGTGTGCAAAATACCCGGATTAATGGTGTGGGATATTGTCTTCTAGAAAGAAACGAGTTTCGGGAGTGGAGTGGGAGCCAAAAGGTGCTGAAGCAGGCTGTTTTATTCTGCTACGGGGGTCCTGGTGTGGGGAAGACACATATCAGGTCAGTGGCGAAGCTCTCTCCAATAAGTGGGCTTCATTGACGGCTAGAAACATTAGCTCCTTAGTTATTGACTGGTTGTGCGATCAAGCTTATAATCGAGATATTGTTGTTGCTGGCCTGTACTGCGATTACCTTGTCCAGGAGCAGCAGTCCGCGACCAGCATGTTGGGTGCAATACTTAAGCAGCTTTTGGAGAGAGATGAAATTCCGCAGTCCCTGCGGCAGGTTTTTCGTAAGGAGAAAGGGGGGGTTGGTGGACAGGCTATACGACTCTCAGATTTGGTGGAAGTACTCAAGACGACAATCGCATCGCTGCCGAAAGTGTTCATTTGTATCGACGCCTTAGATGAATGTCTCCTGAAGAATCGACAAGGGCTCCTTGAGTCGCTGCAAGACATTGTGCGGGCTTTACCGACCACGCGGGTGTTCCTTACTGGAAGACCTCACATTCGGGACGAGATTAAGAGATATTTCACCGAGGCGATCATGATAGCCATCATCCCTACCATTAGGGATATCGAGAGATATCTAGATGAGAGATTAGACCGAGATCCCATACCTAGCGCTATGGATGGCAATTTGAGGGCTGAGATTTTGAGAACAATTCCGACAAAAATTTCCCAAATGTGAGCAGAAACTACCAGTACAACTAACCCACCCTATTTAGAAATTCGCTAACAACAGGATGTAGGTTTCTTCTCGTTTCCCTTAACCTGGACGCAGTCCTGGAGGGGGTTACAATTTACCAGAGAAAGAAAAGGCTGGACGAGATGACCCAAGGGAGTGGTCTTCAAGATGCTTACTCGGCAGCCTTGGCGCGGGTGAAGGAACAGGGGGGAAGCAAGGCAAGACTCGCCATGGATGTGTTAATGTGGCTGTCACATGCGGAGCGACCATTAAATGTCGACGAGCTATGCCATGCCCTGGCGGTTCAAATTGGATCTATAGACCTTGATTCTAATAACGTTCCTGCTATAGAAACATTGCTAGGATGTTCTTTAGGGCTTATACAAGTTGAGCGGTTCTCACACACGGTCCGTCTTGTCCACTACACGCTCCAAGAGTATCTGTCTCTTAATACCGACCTATTCCAGGGTCCCCACTCTATGATTGCCCAGGTTTGTTTAACTTACCTCAACCTCCGGTGCATGAGATACTTTTCGACTACCCTTGATCAACTCCCACCAGCAATGCAGTTTCTTGAATATGCTTCTTGTTACTGGGGAACACATGCTAGGAGGGAAACCACCGAAAGTGTGAACACACTGGCACTGAGACTTCTTGGTGGATTCGATAGGCATGTATCGTCGAGGATACTCTTATCTCGCAGCAGTTGGAATGGGGACTGGGGGCTGAGCCAGAGTAACGCTATGGGGTTTACGGGGCTCCACTGCGCCGCATATTTTGGGATCGTGGAGACCGCAGTTGCTTTATTAAAGACGGGGGAATGGGATCTCAATGCAACTGACGTGGGGGGTAATACGGCTATCTCGTGGGCTGCCAGAAAAGGCCATAGGGAAATGGTCGAGATGTTTTTAGAGTGGAAGGGTGTCACTCCAGACATTGCGGATAAAGATGGCCGGGAACCCCTCTCGTGGGCTGCTGGAAATGGGTGTGAGGACATCGTGAGGACACTTTTGGGACAGAGCTATGTGAATCCCAACACTACGGATAAAGGCGGTCGGACGCCTCTGCTATGGGCGGCTAGAAATGGGTGTGAGGGTGTCGCGAGGATACTTTTAGAACGCAATGATGTCAATCCCAACATTGAAGATGAAGAGTATCGAACACCTCTCTTGTGGGCGGCTAGAAATGGGTGTGAAGGCATCGCGGAGATGCTTTTGGGGCGGGGTGATGTCCATCCCAACGCTGCAGATATAGACGGCCGGACACCTCTCTCGTGTGCGGCTGGAAATGGGTGCGAGGGCACCGTGAAGATACTTTTGGGACGGAGCTATGTGAATCCCAACACTACGGATGAAGACGGTCGAACACCTCTTTTGTGGGCGGCTCGAAATGGGCGTGATAGCATCGCGAAGATACTTTTAGAACGCAATGATGTCGATCCCAACGCTGCAGATAAAGACGGTCGGGCTCCTCTTTTGTGGGCGGCTAGACATGGGTGTGAGGGCGTCGCGAGGATACTTTTAGAACGCAATGATGTCAATCCTAACATTGTAGATGAAGAGTATCGAACACCTCTTTTGTGGGCGGCTAGAAATGGGTGTGAGGGCGTTGTGAAGATACTTTTAGAACGCAATGATGTTGATCCCAACGCCGCAGATAAAGATGGTCGGACACCTCTCTCGTGCGCAGCTGGGAATGGGCATGAGGCCATTGTGAAGATACTTTTAGAGCGGGAGGATGTTACCCCCGACAGGGCAGACCGGGGGGGCCGAACTCCTCTCTCGTGGGCAGCGGAAAATGGCAATGATGACTCCGTGAAGATGCTGTTAGAACGGAAGGATGTCATCTCTAACACTAGCGATAAATACAATCAAACACCTCTCTCGTGGGCAGCTGAGTTTGGACATGAGGACATTGTGAAGCTGCTTATAGAACGGAAAGATGTCGCTCTCAACACCGCTGATAAAGATGGCCAAACACCTCTATCTTGGGCAGTCATAAATGGGCATGAGGGCATCGTGATGATCCTCTTAGCACAGGAGGATGTCGCTCCCAACACGGTGGATACTGAAGGACGGACACCTCTCTCGTGGGCAGCTGGGAATGGGAATGATGACGCCGTGACGATGCTACTAGAACGACAGGATGTCACTCCGGACATTGTAGATAAAGACGGTCGAACACCTCTCTCGTGGGCGGCCGAAAATGAAAATGAGGACGTCGTCAAGATGCTTTTGGGCCATGGGCGTGTCACCCCTGACACCTCGGACAAAGAGGGGCGGACACCTCTCTCGCGGGCAGCTGGAAACGGGCATGTGGAAGTCGTGAAAATGCTTTTGGAATTGGGGGATGTCACTGCCGATATTGTGGATATAGACGGCCGAACGCCTCTCCTGTGGGCGGCTGGAAATGGGCATGGGGACATTGTGGAGATGCTTTTGGAACGGGAGGGTGTCACCCCCGTCACTCCCGATAAAGATGGTCGAACACCACTCTCGTTGGCTGCACAACGTGGACACATTAGAGTAGTGGAAATACTCCGAGACCAGCGCCGTGTCAGCCGGGGCACTGTGGTGAAAGGCCTCCCTAGCCAAACAGGGCTTGCACGGGCTTCAGATAAGCAACAGGAGGAAGACCTAGAGCCTCTGTTGGGAAATCGCGGCTCGGTCCCCCCGTCGGAGGGTGGCGATCGCTCGATAAACATGTTTCCATCTGGTCCCTCCAAGTCATCCCAGGGCCCTTCCAAAAGAATCCGCAGATCTTGACATTCACGAAAAAGCTCTTCTCCCCCGGCCCCTCTCACTTGCACAATTGCATCGTCAAGCTGCCAAACCTCACGCTCAGTTCCCCCCTCATAGCCCTCCTTTTGCCTTATGTGTATTACTCTTTAGCATCCTCACGATCAACATGTTAATCTTAGCGCATCATATTATCTCCTTATTTTGCTTCATGAACTGCGTGGTATGGTGCCTATACACAGCTGGTTCCTGCTCGCTGCTTGGTGACATTGTTTTCGCTCTCTCTTTTCCCCCTCTTCCGAACTGCGCTCATTCCCACCCCCGTTTCGTCAAATCCGATATCTGCGTAAGAATGAGCTTCGTACGGGTAAAGTAGGCGACCTTTTTATGACAGCAAATTCCGCCCATGGAATACCAATTTAGTGTTTATCGCAATTTTTGTTTCCCCTACCTTTTTTCTCTTTAATTCCTTACTTATTATACATTTCCACATTTTTGAGGTGGAACAAAGGAAACATCCTGTCCTATGGGGTGTGGTTGCTCGTGCGCGTTTTTTTATTTCGATCCTTTCCTCTGAGAGTTGGCATTAGTGGGGTTTATAGACATTTCTATGGCTTGTACCCGAGTTGGAACACTATAGAACAATTAATTCCCCATCCGGCTCAGGATATTCCTGAGTAACTATCGGGACCGGCGAATATAAGCTACCACCATCGGGCTCAAGTCGATTCAGATTAAATTTGTGATACCAATAGCGCTTAACATAAAACATCCGCAGTTAACTCAACGTACTAACAGATACATGAGGGGGGTACTCGAGTAGTCTACTATATTTTTGTCTATTATTTTAGCTAACAGATGCCGGATCTGTATACCCAGGATAATACGTTGAATCACCCACCCGCGGTAAAACCCAGGGCGCGGCGGACTGGTTGGGGCTACCCGAGGGCTGGACCTCACAGTCTTGAACGCTCGGGATAGATCAAGCTTTTTCTTTTCGGGGGGTATATTGGTTCCCATGGCCTTCAAAAACAATGGAGGTATGATACCACATCTCACACAACATTCTCATGTTGACCTGCTCCGACATCTGCCCTCCCGCACTCTGGAGTGCGGGGCTCAGTCTCAGGATCCTCTGCGGTTTTTATCTTCCTTCGAGTATAGCTTTTTCCTACCGGTATATTAGTGAATTATCACTCGCTGAGATTTGTGCCTCGCCGCGAATCCTACGGTTTCCGTGGGACTGGATGTGGTGAGAATGGACATACTGCTGTTGACTAGCTGCCTCGGAGGAAAGATTTGGTCTCAGGGAGGATATAAGAAAGCCTGTTCTTCCCTTTTGTCAATTTGTTATCAGTTATCATCGCATTCACCTGTTGTTTACTTGGTCCTCTACTCTTTGTCGAAGTCATTCATTACCGCATACGAGTTAATTATTCTTTCCTGTTTCTTTGATAACTTTTCTCTATCAAAATTACTCGTACCAATAAAGTTTACACGTCACCAGGCCACTGGAAACTCTGTTCACTGCGCATAACCCTATCCTGCTGAAAACCGCCGGGCCCATACCTGATAACCCTCACCGGCTACTCGGACTCTGCTGACATTCAAACAGCTCGAAAACTATGCCTTTTACGGGTTGAAAGAAAACTTTTCCAAAAGAGGTGCCCAATCTTGGCGCGGAGACACGAGTATGGTTCACTTGGTAAAGGTATATCTGGCTTAGTTTGTAGGGCTTAGCGTGACTGGTTATATGGGCATTCAGAGAACACTAATTTTGGTCAACCGGGTGTTATTTTGGTGCCTTATCCCACCTAGGTCCTTATCACAACTCAGGTGGTATCACGTAGCCTTTATGGGGATGGCGGTACACCAAAAGGGGAACATATGAGCAGAAAAGAACGTCCGTGCTAAATTTAGATAGAGTAAAAGAGATGCCGTCCTCTGCACGGAACCCACCACAGACATTAATGGCTCAAGACACGTTCCCAGAAGGGAACAAGTAGCAGTCAAAGTGGTGATTATAGCGGTAGAGCAATTGGCCTTAGGGGGCTATATAACCGAAGGGTTTGATCTCTGGTGGCGAATTGTCTGATACTCTTCTACTGTACACTTTACCCTCCAAGAATACAAATTACCAGAATCATGGCTCTCAACCTAGCCTCTCGGATGCGGTTCCCTAGAGGCTTTCTCTATCGCTCCTATCGCACCACTCACCATCATTCTCGCTATTTTACCAACACTGCGCAGGCAAGTGGCCCCATGATAGTGGTTTCGTTATGTATGCTAAATTGTTAGCTCTGTAGAGGCGAGTGGCCAGTGAGGCCTCAAGTGAAGCCACTGTGAAGCATGGGGGTTTTCGGATCCCGACTGAAAGCGAAAGGCTAGCCACTCTAGAGACAGTAAGGACCTGATCACATTCGCTTTAGCACATACTAACTTGAAGTAAAAAGGAAGTCGCATCTCTCAAAGGATCTATTAAAGATGGATTTGCGAAAACCGATAACGTGATTGGAAATCTAAGGATGGGTAGCATTTTCGGCTTTTTTGGATGTGCAGGCGTAAGTGGTCCAGTGGGCCCCGGTTTCCGTAGTTATCTCGCTCACATAGTGAAATCTAACGTGATAGTGGATACTCAAAATATTATATTACGACCTCCCAGAACACTTGGAAATGGAGGATTAGATTGATTCCCTCGTGCGTTCCTCTCGTTAGCAGGGTTGCTGAGTATGAACTTCGAAGGACATTCCCCTGGGTCATTTCATCGAGCTTTTTCTTTCTTGGGTGGATAGTGACCTCCTCCAAGACTGCGTCAAGGTTAAGGGAAACGAGAAGGAATCTGTATTTTGTTGTTAGCGGATATAAAATAAGGCCTAGATTGGCTGAAGCGGTTGCTTCTACTGACATGTGGGAAATATTTCTCGGAATCACTCTCATGATCTCTGCCCTCAAAGTGTCGTTCATCGCGCTGGGTGTGGGATCACTATCCAGTCTCATCTCCAGATATCTCTCAATATCCCCAATGGCAGGGATAACCGCTATCATGATCGCCCCCGTGAAATATTTCTTAATCTCATCCTGGATGTGAGGTCTCCCTGAAAGGGACACCCGCGTGGTCGGCAAAGCCGGTACAATTTCCCTCAGTGACTCCAGAAGTTCTCATCGATGTTTCGGAAGACATTCATCTAAACCATCGATACAGATGAAAACTTCCGGTAGCGATGCGATCGTCGTCTTGACAATTCCTACCAGTTCGTAATCGAGATATCGTCGTTGCTGGCCTGTACTGCGATTACCTTGCCCAGAAGGAGCAGTCTACGACAAATATGCTTGGGGCAATCCTCAAGCAGCTTTTGGAAAGATATGGAGTCCCAGAGCCCCTGCGTCAGGTTTTTCGTGTGGAGGAAAAGGGGCTTGGTGGAAGAGCTGTTCAACTTTTAGACTTTGATTGCAACTAGTCAATAACTAAGGAGCTAATATTTCCGACAGTCAGTGGTTTCCACCCGCTGGCGAGAACTTCCTCACTGGCCTGATATGAGTCTTCCCCACACTCGGATCGCCGTAGCAGAAGAAACCAGCCTTCTCTGGTATCCCTTCGCTACCACTCCACCCCCGAAACTCGTCCCTCTCTAGAAACCAGCCTCCCACACCATCCACCCGGCTGGTTTGCACACTTTGATGTCTGTATCGAGGTTCTAGTGGTGAGAGCCACCGCTTAATCTGGTTACCTTCGTCATCTGCTTTGTTCACTGTGATAGTCTTGTTGTAGCTATTCGTTCCGTTCCCACAGTCGACATTACCGCAACCGAAATGTTGCATATTCGTTGTGCCCTCCATGGCGCATTTTGCGGGTACTTGGTTTCGCCGTGGGTGCGGTTCTGTAATAACTCAGGGGTACAAATGGGTTCGTGGGCTTTCTAATGCTCAAGAAAAGCGGTGGGGATTTGGTTTCTTCGGCAGTGTTGTTGCCTGATCATTATTATGCCAAAGAAACTCAAATAGAAAAAAGAGAGCCAAGGAGCGCCCAAAATTAGCAGAGCTATCACAAATCGTAAGACACCCCCCGCCCATATTAAGCCTATCGGTATCTGTGATACAATAATGGCTATGATATCGATGCTGCCTATATATGAGCACTAGCCTTTCGTTAGCCTCGACGTGCAACTACAACCATTAGCCAGCATGGTCCCTGCAAGCCACTCGAACCACCAAACGCGGATGAGAAACATTCAAGTGGTTTACTTGGGCCACAGTGGCTACTGTGCTGACCACCCCTGGTTTCTTTTCAAACAAAACCCACCAATTAGTATTTGTTTAGGTAGGGGGGGTGCCCCGAGGTCGAGGAGGCTGTCTAATTGAAGATCTGATAGTCAGCCGCAAGCAAAAATATCGTTCGCACGTTTCCCGAGCTGAAATTCGCATATTCACGTTTCCTGTGGTGTCAAACAAACCCGGGTGTGTGTGGTATTAATAAAAGATTTCATTCAGCCCCCCCGCTTTCCCGCGATTTAGTACTGGTATTGAAATGCCGCAAGGGGGCAACTTTGCTATGATATAGGCCCAAAAAATCGGCGTGGGTATCAAGGCCAAGCGGACACTGCATTGGATTCCGGGAGGTGAATATTATGTTCTAGTGAATGAGGCGACAACTCCACTGATTTACGGGAATCCACCCAAGTTACCGGCGGTGGTCTGGAGTTTCCTCCACCCTATCCTCCCCTGTACTGCTGTACTCGAGTGCATTCTACTCGGGGCGAAATATCACACATGATGGACCAGCGGTAGCGTGGGCTCCCGCTGATCCGATACCCCCCCACCTGCATGCAAATACCCGCTGTCAGACATGGCAACTACCCGCACGTGCCACAGCGTGTTTGCTCGCTTCCCACCGGGGCTGTGCTCCGTCATCCCTGCAAGCACACTGCGGATTAGTCCCTCGCAAAAATTCATAAAGAACATGGAGAAGAATGTCGGACCAGATTCCATACGAGCCCCGGCTGGCAGCTGTTATTAACGTGATACGATACTGGATCACTTGCTACGCAGACGAGTAAAAAAAGCTTGAGGCGCCAATCCCTTAACCTGTACGATCGTTCACTCACCTCTAGCGTGGCACTAACAGGATGATCGCCAAAGGCCAGGACAAGAATCAGGAAAGCTGGATCTACACATTTAAGCGCAGGAAACGCACAAGCAACCGCCAACTGCCAACGGAACAATTCTAAAAGGAATAAAAAGAATAAAAAAGAAGACTTAGAAGATACAAAAAAGATCATAAGAGCCTCCTGCTAGCAATGAAGGTCCGAGTACACGTAGTAGAGGAGTTCTATGGTTTCATTTAATTATCCGCCGAGGTGGTGCAGCACAACCATCAGTCGCCTCTCTGAAAGGCTTATTCTCACCCCAAGTAGTGTGCGGGGAAGGCTATCGTGGTATGACTGACAAATAGAGTCAAAACTGGAAACAAGTCAGTGCTAACTAAAGGGAAGATGTGATCAGAGACTTTGTTCGCTTGCCTCATACTAAACTAACCAGAATAAATAGAGCCAGTTTGGAGGCAAAGTTTCTGTTCCCTTCTCCAATACAAATCGTCCTATTCCTTCCATTTCAAAATGGAGAAGGACCATTTTCACAGGGGTAGTCTAGGTAATGCATTGCATGAGGCACATTTCAAAATCTGTCATTATACTAAATAATGAATATGACTGCCAATCCGGGAATCAGGGAAAAAGCATGTCGGTTGTGCTTGTGGTATGTGACGACAGTGATGGAGGTCTGGTTTATGTGCAGGGAAATATCCCATCGTACAAGCACCACAATGACACAGCTATGAGCCGCACTGTCCGCACGAGAAAAACCTGTGTCAGTTGCTGATAGGAAAACTGAGATGTGTTCAATATTCGATGTATATGACAAGTGTGTTCACAAAGGAGTGACCGTGAGAAGTCCAGGTGATGTACAGAGAAAGGAACGCAGCTCAGACTAGATACAACAGAGAGTGCACAAATACACAAAACAGGAAAAACTCATACAACGAAAACATCCCAAGTGATAGTAACGGCTCTAGACTAGTCGTACCCCAAACTAATAATCATACCCCAATGTTTCAAAGCCAAACAAATACGTTGAGATAATAACAAATATGAGAGAATGAGAATCTGATGAGTTCAGAGATATAAGAAAACCAAAACCATCGAAGCGACCTATTCTATCGATCAACCTTCTTCGATGTGTCCACTGTCGGAGGCGGTGAGGATGGTGCCGCTGCCCTTGTCGCTTGAGATCGTTGGCACCGATAGATCCCGAGATGACAATGAGGGTGCCATGAGAGAGCTAGGGGTGGTGGGTGGGTAACAAAAAAGGCGAGCTGTAGCGAGCTTGGAGAAGAGAATGCGAGTCGTAGCGATCATCGAGGTTCTCAACTCCTGGGAGTTGGTGGCTCTACCTAGGCAGGTGGCTCTCCGGTCCGTGCATAGAGCGCCATGACCTCCGAGAAACCGGACTAACCTTTCTCCGAAGACCTCCATGCAATTCCACCGAGCTTTGCCCAATTGGCAATGGGTTGTTCCAACCCAACATCTAACAACTATAGGATTCCAGCTAATACAGGTGACGCAAGGAAAGCCTTCAAGTTCTGGCCGACATGGACACTGTCCGATCTGCTCTCCCCCTGAAATGTGTCGGATTGACTCTGGGAAATTCGGTTATGCGGTTGAGTGGATATGCAGATATGTTGGGATGCGGGTATATGGGAATGCGGATGTGGGAGGATGCGGATATTCGGGTATGAGGGTATGCGGGGGGACAGTTCTGGGGCGTGTGACATGGTAGTTCTCGGTGGTTTGGCACCCAGGAGTGTTAGGTTGTTGATTGTTAGACAGAATGATATGTGTTGTAGCTTGTTTTAGCTGGGGCGAGTGCGGTAGGGGAGGGAGAGAGAAAAGGATCGGTAAGTGCTGGGCATTCGAAGCTATTAGACGGGTACCAGCAAGTTTCCATTTTGGTTGCGCTGTCGTAGTGAATGGGCAAATGAGATAGGTTGAGGTGTAGTCTCTTGGCTAATGCAAGGACTCGGAGTGGAAGAAATTGAAGCAGAAGTCTTTGCAAAGCGATACTTTAAGTCCTGAACGCTCACAGTAATCACAAACAAAGAGAGTCCGACGTATTTTGCCTTTGGGGCCATTCTGAGCGGTGGTAAAGGCTTCGTATTTTGGAGTTCCTGGGGGTGCTTTTGAAAGAATGCGGCAGAGGACGCAGTATTGTGACCTTTTGGCTTTATTCCGTGCAAGTCCATGAACAACAGGATCCATTCTCATGGGAGGAAGTGGGGTGCATTTTGTAATATAGCCGTGTGCTCGGCTTAGTGAATTGTTTCCTAGGGGGGTACTACTGGGACAGTTGCGGCCATTTGGCTGGGGGAGAGCCAGAGGAGGAATTGTCGGTAGTCGCTGTATACGTGTAGGATTAAATCGAGCAAAGCGGTCTACCGGTAAAGGAAGTATCCGATTATGTCGGGGTTGGGTATGCTCGTATGGTTCAAGGGCCGGCACCGGTGGAAGCTTGTGTGGAAGTTGAAATTCACGGCCATCTGGGTCAATCGCTGCTTCATGATCAGACAAGTCCTCGTGGTCGGCCAGGTCTCCATTCTCCACAATCTCCTCACATTGACATTCGCCTAACTCTCGTCCCCTCCCCTGGAACTCCATCTCGCCCTCACGGCCATCATCGGCGTCTGGTTGGTCATCCATAGAGTCCGGTTGCTACAATCTCTGAAACTCTCGGAATCTCTTTAAAATATATTTTGCATTGTGAGTCCTTACATCATAATTACTATGGATTATCGCTAACTTTACTTTCTACAGCTACTCTCTCCGTTGCTGCCCCTCCAACTCCCTTAGTGCGGCCTTAGCGCCAGTGCTTGAAAACGGTAGGGATGAGATGAGTTTTAGCCGTGAACGACTGTCATCACGTGTCCTATCTAAGGTTACATAATATCCCCTGCCACCTTTTTTCAACCTCCAACAATACGACTACGAACCGATCGATATTCTACAATGCCCTATGTGCGCTGTGGCCTGAGCACGGAGAAACCAATATCTTGGCAACGGGACCAAGCAGTTGACTAGCCATCTCTAGCTCGGTTGGTAGAATTTAGTGTCACTGGTAATATGAATTGATGGCCTAAGGTCGCTAACTCCTACAGGGGAGCCAGTACAGACCACAGCTCCCTCTTTTTGCATCCAAGTCTTACTTCTCCCCTCCCGTACCGCACAAACTACGGACATCCGGCCGTACTATGGTGATACTATCCGAATTCACGGCAAAAACGAGAAAGGGGACGGGTTGTCAAGATTTATGTTTCATCACTCGTGTATCGTTGACTTGCGCAGTGTTGGAAATTGTCGGTGGCGGGGTAGTGATCTGCCGTGAGGGTTTTTCACAGCGGAGTGGAGAGGCTCAAGTGAGAGCACGGAATCCATATCGAGCGATGAAGAAGTCCATAAATTAATTAAGTTGTGTGCGAAAAGAGGAAAGTCTTGGGGAAAGAGCGGAGAGGGAGAATTTAGGTGATGAAGGGACAGGAAGGAAGGAAAAATAAGTATAATAGAAATCATTTCATCACTTGCGCGTCCATCCGCCAATGCATATGCGTATCGCTGCTGCCTCAGAATCCGGCCATTTCCAACACGTAGTGTCGCCAAGGGAGCGGTTGCTGCCTAGACCATCTAAATCACGGGTAGTAATGCCGTTGCACCACACCACACCACAGCCCAACATTGCACTTTCATTTTCGCTTACGGGGAGCCAGCCCCCTCAGGGTTTTCAACAACAGCTAGATTGAATGGAAATGTAGTTAGTTTGTCGGTCCTCTAATCCTCTCAATTTTTTCTTCTCTGGCTCCACGGTGGGGCTTCGCACGGGCTCTCCAAGTGCAAGAGCTAAAGTTCATAAGTAAAAGCGGGAAGGGGTTTTTTTTTTTTGTTAAATCCCTGGATTTATTATAGGAAAATCCCGGCAAGCACCCTAAAGCATGGCCTAGAAAACCCTAAAAACATAAAAAACTTCATCACTGCCGACATAAAACAAATAAACGATAATAACCTTATCAACTTCATCCATCATTCCCCATAAAGGGTACAAACAATTTATGACCTTAAATCACCGTCTCTCGTAAAAGGAAAAACTCCCAACCTAACCGGAAAGTTTATCAAATTTTTCATCACATGACCAGAAAACTCCTTCATCAACGCCTTTCCTGGTTTATCTCCTTTCCATAGCATAGACTCACTACCTATGTTAAATATCTCTGGGTCCCTTCCATGTCTGACGCTTGCCAGAGCTGGACAGTCTGTAATAATGTGTCGAAATGTCTGGTCTGCCTGTCCGCATCGATCACAACGCGGGTTTTGATCCTGGTTTGACTAGTCTTTCTGTGGTTTTAAAAAGCTGTTATTCGCTCGCATCTGGTGTATTCGACCTGCCTTGAACTTCGGGAGAGTCATGAAGTACCAGCATTCCCTAAACGGTGGTCTGTATTCGTAGTATGGCGGATACTCCCACTCCACTCATTCTTTCTGTATCTTCTTCCGAATCCCCTCTTTGGCCTCAAACCAGGATTTTGCTGCCTGTTCCGTTACCATCGAGAGTCAGTTTGGTTTCATCGGGAAGGGTCTCGCTGAGTAGTTTCCTGCTGCGATTGCCCCCACCTCGTCAATTAGTAGGCGGACCTGGGCCATCGTCATGGCGGTTGAGTTCCAGGTCTTCGGTCTCTTTCCCCCTTTGTTGTTGTCAAACGCCTGTCTCCTGTTCGTGGGGTATCTGTACTCCTCTACCAAAGGGTACGCTCCGGGTAGCATCGCCGTGGCTATGTTGTTTGTCGGGAGTGCCGTGGTGATTCAGAGAGCTGTCATTTCTCTGGCCTGTTTCGCATATAGCTTAATGGGTGCCAAGCACGCTTCCGCTGACACGACGGTCGTATTTGTTGCATAGAAGGAGTTCGTAATCCACCGAAGGACCCTATTCCAAAATGTTTGCATCTTTCCTATCATTGTCACTGTTAGGTCGAATATCTCGGCCCCTTATAGCAACGTTGGTAAAATGATCCCTTTCGCTAGCCTCCTTGCCCCATACGGGTTTAGGCCTTTGCCGGGCATTGACAATCGCTGTATTCATATGAAAGCCGCTTGGGCAAGCGCAAGCCTCTTTCTGAAGTGTGTTGACGTTTCTCCGTTATCTGTAAGCCAAAATCCCAGCCATTTCACTGCTTTCCCGGCGGGTTCGATAACATGTGATTGGAACATTACTGTGCATTCTCACCTTTCGCCCTTCTCCTTAGGTTTCCTCCAGTGCATCAGTTCGGTTTTTGCAATGCTGAATGATAGCCCCAGACCGGCAACCGTACTATTCAGCCTCTGTATCCTCTCTTCCAGTATTTTTGTATTCCTGTACCAACTTGTTGACGCTACCGTGATTTGGAAGTCATCCACGTATGATGATGTAAATATATCCGAGTGTTCAATTTCGGTGTGTAGTGCCCTGACGTATATCACAAACACTCGGGGTGATAGCGGGGACCCGTGGGGAATCCCTCTGTCGACCTTGTTCGAGGTCCTAGGGCTACCCGGGTAAGCCAGTGCGATTTGTCTTGTGTGTATAAAGTTCGAAATCCAGTCCACTAAGTATCTTGGTACCTTTTCGTCGGTTCCCAGTAGATCCAATAGCTTGCTGTGGTTTACATTATCAAAGCCCCCTTTTACATTGAGGAAGACTGTTGAGGTCTTCTTCCCGGCGAATTGGGATTCCCTTATCCAGTGTTTCAGTGACAGTGCGGCATCTATCGTCGACCTTTGAGGTAGGTTCCCGGTCTGGTTGATGCAGTACATGTCTTCCTTATAAGCTATCGCCATTAGCCTTTTGTTGACGATTCGTTCGACGATCTTCGAAAAAGTTTGCATTAAGGCCATTACCCTAAAGCTCGCACAGTCCGTGTAGTCCTTCTTTCCAGGTTTGGGTAGCATAATTCCAGTTGACTCTTTTAGCATAGGCGGGTGAATGCCCCATTCCAACATGTCTTCCGCTAGCTTTGGTATTATCTTTCCTTGCATCCTGTGTATGTTTTTCCAAATCCCATACAGCACCTGGTCTGACCCCTGGGCTGATTTGTTGCTCCACTTTTCCAAAGTGTCTGAGACCTGACCTGCGGTCACTCCGTCACTATTCACGAGTTCTTTCCTAAGGAGGGGTCGCGGTGAAATCGGATCGTCACTCGGTGGGAAGAAATGCTCCATTATCTTTTGTGAGGTCTGGTCCGGACTATTGTTATGCCCTCCCGGTATCCTCACAGATTGTCTTTGCTTTGTAAACTGGTGAGCCGTCCACACATCGTTCTTCATCGCGCTTGCTAGGAAGTTGTTCCAGTGTTTTCTTTTCGCCATCAAGTTGTCTATTGCTGATTTGTATGCTTTTTTTGCCTCATTTCTTTCTTCCACCCCGCTCCCGTCACGCCTTACCCGCTGGGCAGCCGAGGTGTATACTCTTCTCAGTTCGGTGATGTCAGCTGTCCACCATGCTTTAGACCACCTGGTTGGGTTCTTTTGCGGTGCCCAGTTTTTGACCATCTGGATCAGCCTTTCTAGGTTGTCTCCAAATCTCTCTTCTGCTCCTTCCGCTTCGTAAATTTCTTTGTATTCGTTTCCCTCAGTCAAGTATCGTTGTAGGGCCGATTCGATAACCGGGTTGGGTTCACCTTCTTCGTCCCTCCATTTTATCTTTTCCCAGTCCGGGGACGCTCTTGGGGGTGCCATCCCTTCCGAGTCCAGTTCCGTAACAATAATGATGTGGTCCGAACCTGATCTTTGGTATACATCCTTCCATTTCGACAGCTTTGCAAGTACCGAGTTGTTTGCCAAAGTATAGTCGATGACGGAGGGCCGATGTAATGTAGGGTTGTCCGGAAATCTCGTGTATATTCCCGGGGTGTTGATTATGGTATCCTCCCGCAATGCCGCCAACCTCATGTAGTGCTCTCCCTTCCTTCTCTCCCCAGGTTCGAGATCACTCATAGGGTCGGTGTATGCGTTGTGAATATTTAGGTCTCCTACCACCAGGGTAGGCTCGTTGGTTTCGGTAAAAAGGGTTTCGGCGGTGACTGTGTGACCTCCTTTGGCTGGTCTGTGATAGATGTTGATTATTCCGAGGGATCGGCGATTGCCCAGCAAACCCCCTTCCTTCGCAAAAATCCTCAAATACAAAATATCCTGGTCCCTAGGCACCACGACAAAAGAAATATCAAGTAACACTTTCAAGGAAACGTAAGTACAAACTTGAACCTTTTCAGCATTTAAGGAAATACATTCGTACCCCGGCCCCCTTAAGGGTTGGCCGTTGAACAATCGTGGATCTTGCACACATATAAAGAAAACATCAAACCCCTTCATAATATGAAATAATGAAATAAATACACTATTGCTCCCTCGGCAATTGTGTTGCTCTATTTTTACTCTCCATCTTCTCGGTATTGTGTTTTTAGTGCTATTTCCCCTGATACTGGCCCAACGGCCTAATCTTGAGGGGTTCGCTCAGTGCGACTGTTTCCGGCAAGGGAGGCCATTCGCAGATCGTACTTCTTCTTCGCCGCTTCTTTCACTCTCAACTTCTCGGGGCAGTTATTCTCTAGGGCGGAGTGTGGGCCTCCACATGCTGGACATTTGGCAGGGGTCATTAAGCAGCAGCCCAGAATTATTCTCCTGTGGCCGCTGCATGCTGTTTGGTGGCATTCATGCTCCCTCTGGGTGTACGCTTTGGAGCATATCGGGCATATTTCCCCTCGAGCTTTGCAGCCTGCTAACGGGTGCCCAAATTTCCAACATTTATGGCATTGTGTAGTGGCCGATGCTTGCCACATTACAGCTGATGTCTTGTATTTTCCCATAAACAGGACCGACGGTGTAACATTGTCAACCTCCGCTTCTGGTACCCTGATTATAATTGAGGTCGCTTTCTTGTCCCTTCTGTCCTCCTCGTTTGGTTTCAGGAACTTCACTCCAGCTATCTCGAATTTGTGTCTGACATTGAAGGCCATTTTGACTTCTTCTTTCAGGTCCTTATTGTTGTTCGGGATTGCGGTAAGCGACACTGCGTGAATTATGACATTCACATCAGTGGGTGCTCTTCTAAACGGTAGGTACCACAGTTCGTCGGCGCCGATCGTCCCATTCAGGGCTTCCGTAATCTTGTCGATCTATTTCGCATATTGCCCTGAATCTGTACCAGCCAGGGCGGTCAGGGTAATCGTGCCGTTTGTTTTGTTGGAGAAAACCTAGAGATTGGTAGGTGCCTTACACTTGCAGCCTGTAAGGACTGTCGCGACGGCCAATGAGATCCTCGCTTCTTCTCTGGCCAGGTCGGCAAGGGGTTTCGCAGTTGTTCTGGTCGCAAAAAGCTTGCTTCTGGCAACATTCACGACCTGTTTGGGCTTTGGGCTATCGCGCTTTCCTTTCGGTTGGCCGATTGCCTGTTGTTCGTGCGTCTTTTTCGCTATCTTGGTTGTTTGTTGCTTTGGTGGTGTGGGTCCCACCTGCGCTTTTCTTTTTCCTTTGGCAGGGGTTGCACTGGGGGCGTTTTGCGGCGCTTGTGCAGCTGCTTTTGCGTACGATTTAGCGGCTGGTTCCGATCGCTGCCTGGTTGTCGTTCCTGTCGGAGCTCCTTCAGGTTTGGGGTAGGACCCCGTCCTGGTCAGATATTGAACGGTGACCGTCAGCTCCTGAACTTGTCGTACCAGACTCACCATCAAAGTTGTCATTGGGTATTCTGCTTCGGTGTATCTGTCCGTGGGGAACGATAATATTTGTTTCATGATGGGGTTTGCAGCACTCAGACTGTCTGCTCGAAGGCAGTCCATCACAACTTGGTTAAGTTCCTTCAAATTTTCGTCAACATCACCCTCCTCTTCCCCTTTTCTTCCACCCTGACGAGTGGGAGTAGATAACGGGAAAGAGGGGTCATCCTCTACATCCATCTCCTCCCTGGGGCATGCCATTTCCCAGGTTTGAGGCGGTTATTTTTCTTTAAAGAGGGGTAAGTGCAAATTTCGTCCGTGAGGTAAAAAAGGGGGGGAGAAGCATGAAAAGCGGGAAGGGGTGTTATGGGAAATTTTGTTCAGGGCGAGAATAGAAATCCAGGGGGCCTCCACTGCTTATCACCTTTTCAAAATGTACGACACAATGAATCTCATGCTTCGACCGGGTTGTCCTCATGAATGACGCTCACCCACGCTCATCTTTTTACATTTGTGCACTCCAAGGTATGATGCTATACAGAACCCGCACCTCCACTCCACACATTACAAATAGGTTAACAAACCAATAATAAACGCACAACCCTTTAGAAATCGTAGGATATATAATATTATTAAAAGACCCAAAAGGATGTACAAATGGCCTCTAAAATATCCTAAATATTTCAATCACCATATAAGAAAGCACATGAAATCTTCTAATCGTTCTCATAGGGTATTAAAGAAATATACTCAGTTATGTCTCCGCTGTTGTAATGTCGGCTGTGTACAGGCAAAGTCGGAAACACAAACCAAGGAGAGAAATATGATATTATTCAAGAAACTATACATAAGGGTTAGAAAATTCAACAACGCTAAGATTGGTAAAGCACCTACGCAAAAGTCTTGGTGATCGCGTATTTCAACGATCGCGACAATGGTAAATGTCGCGTAAAGAAATTGCAGTAACTTAACCACAAATGATTCAATTGATAAAAGATTAGAGAGAATGAATTTTAGGACCAGCCTTTACATATAAATGAAAAAAAAAAAGGAAAAGGAAATTTCAAGTATCTTGTATACCAGCCCTTGGCTGCAATAACAGCCTGAACCCGGTCAGGCATTGACCTCCACAACTGCTCAAAAAACCCAGAAGGTATGATATCCCATACTATAGGTAATGCCTCAGCTAGTTTCTCCTTGACCTTCTGAGGACCACCAGGTGTTGAAGCAATATCAGGATACTGAATCTGAAGTCTTTTCTTCATTTCAACCCAGACATGTTCAATAGGATTTAGGTCAGGGGAACAGGGGGGGTGTTCAGCTAGTTCAATTCCATTCTCCTCAAACCATTCTAGTACTGCCTGAGCGGTATGGACAGTAGAATTGTCTTGCTGAAAGATGGGGTCGCCAAGGGTGTTGCGAACCCGGTTTAGAACCGGGATAAGACAAATTTCCAACAACTGAAGATAGACCCACCGGTCCACTGATTTTACAACCAAGGGCACAAAGGTTCCCCGGTTTTTGCCCCAGAAGCACCCCCAGACCATC
>Ga0307509_10000571_pt1 | contig 63065 bp, 76 predicted proteins | sample 10_EM_MG_FD_202245 | JGI IMG/M metagenome (GOLD analysis project Ga0307509, IMG submission 202245) | Populus trichocarpa ectomycorrhiza microbial communities from riparian zone in the Pacific Northwest, United States - 10_EM | ecosystem: Host-associated > Plants > Roots > Unclassified | place...
AATACTAACCACCATCCCCCCCCCCCCCCCCCTTTTTTTAGTAGCATAGGTGTGGAGGCTCGCACTGCAGGGCAGGTGGTGTAGGTTTTTGGAGGGGTGGCTATGTATGTGATGGGGTGAAGGATTGGTTTGTGGGGTACGATATACCCTAGGATCAACTCAGGGGCATGAACGGGGAAGGGGGCGTTCATGTTATTTTAGAATCGTAATTGCCTATGACGATATTTAGTGGAAAGCGGGGTGCTTTTTTCAAAGCAGAATTCGGCAATAGTGGTGATATGATGGGAGGACCATGTGTTCTCTCATCACAGTACATCACTCGGTATTAAAGTTGATAGTCATTGCTAAGTGAGCGATAACTGGAATACCAACTAGTTTAATATGGTATCTAGATCTAGAACGAAAGTCCATAAGGACTAGCTACCCGAGGCCGCAAGACGTGGGGCCATCGGAACGGTAGTTGACGGCGTTAACCCCACAACCACAAGCACAAGCACCAAAGCACAACTCAGAAACTGTCGACAGCACGTGCCGTGGGCCTATAATATATCTCACAAGCCGACCACGCCCCACCCAACTAAGCCTTCCAATCCCCAATAGCGGCATCTACCGTATCCCTATACGTCCGCTGGGCCTTTGACATGTGCAAAAACACCTGCATCCACCACTATTAGCAAATCCACCGAGTCTTCATCACTCACAACTCCTGCACAACTCACTTCATACTTTGCCCCAAGCAGCCTCTTTTCGTTGGCATTCTCAGTCGGGTAAACCATCTTCCCGGGCTTACTCATCCTATCCATGATGGCCCACAAGCTCTCGGTATTCCCCTTGCTATCAACGCTCGCAGCTTTAGCGCCCAACATCGCAGCTCCCAGAACGACGGCTGCGTCAATGTACCTGGGAATCACGACCGGGTACCCAGTTGCATCGGCGATCAGGTGCATCAGGATGTTGTTCTTGCATTGCCCGCCGCTGATGAAGATGCTTGTGATTTCGTGGCCTTGGCGGTTCAGTGTCTCGATGATGTGGCGTGTTTGCTGGGCGATGAATTCCATTGCTGCAAAGTATTGGAGTGCGAGGTCGTCGATGCTCGAGTCCATGCTTAGCCCCACAATTGCGCCGCGCATGGCCGCGTCGGCTATCGGCGAGCGGTTGCCGTGCTTGTCGCCGTAGAAGAAGAGATGACGAGCTAGGTAGCCAATCGTAGGGGAATTTTCAGATTTCCGAAGGGCCTCCAGGTGCTCATTGAGATATTCGAATATGTCTTTCGAGAGTTCGTTAGACTTCTCCAGGGCCTTGGTGTACGAGGGGTGTGTTGTCAAAACATTATGCAGAAGGCTTCCAGTGGATGATTGCCCACCTTCCGCCATCCAGTATCCTGGCAGTAAGACGTCACGGTACGGTCCCCTATCACCAATTAGCCCCGCAATCACCGTGTGTGCAGACACCTAGAAATTTACCAAACCCCCGGAACAAAAATCGGACCCTTCGACATCACCAAATGACAGGTACTAGTCCCAGCAACAGCCGCAAGTCTGCGGAAAGCCTGTTCAGGGTCACCCCCTGCATGGCCCCCAGACAACAAATCGTTCGGTACCTCCACTTTAGCCCCCACGGTTCCTACCCACCCCGCGTAGGCATCAATAACCCCGCTGCCAATCTTGATCCCAGCAACGAGCCCGAGTTCCTTCGCTGCCTTCTCACTGAGCTCCCCAGCCAACTCTCCGGCAGATAGCATAGTCCCATTCTACCCCCGCCCATAAACAATCAGCAAGTAGTCGTACTAAAGGAATCAGCGCAAAGAGAGGGAAAGCTACAGCCCCATGCACACCCCCCATCCTCATAAAGTCATTCTCTGCCAACTCCGGCAACCCAATATCGCCCAGGAAGTCCTCCTGCCAGCCTTTAACACTCCCATCCACGCCCACGGGGACAAAGCCCTGCTTGCACACAGCGCTGCAGTAGGACCTCATTTCCTTTCCCGTGGCCAGGTGCGTGAGCACATCCGCCAGATCATAGAACTTGCATTTGTTGAACAGCTCCTTGGGCATGTTATTCTTTAACCAGAGGACCTTCGGGATTTCCATCTCGATGGACATCGACCCACCGACATATTGGAGGAGTTTATGCTCCTTCGCGTTAATCGCTTTGGTCTCTTTTTCCGGGCGCTAGATTATATCTGTAAATTGAGGGGTCTCTTGATCACTCACTACCAGGGAGTAGAGTGGGAGGAAGTCATACATGATCCATCCACACTAGTTACACAAAAATTAGCCAATTGACCGGCGAAGCGAAAGACAATAAGGACACATACAAATAACATTCCTCTTCCCATCTTCAAAGGCCGGCCCGGCGACCGAAATCGGTTCGTCCGTTTCCTGCGAAAGTACCGCGAGCGAGCAGGTAGCGTCGAACCCCACACCCTTCACACTCGCCTTACCAATCCCAGATTTTTCCAATACTAGCTTACTGCAGTAGCATATCGCACTCCAGATGTCCTCGGTGGATTGTTCCTACCGGGTCTGTCTGTCAGCCCGCAGGCCGAAAGTGTAGAGAGGGATGAGTGAGGAAAGTACGTAGTAATCCGCCTTCTCATGCCACGTCTTAATCTCCTTCGATTCGACACCTTTGATTTCCCCAGTCTCATCAATGACACAGACACGAACACTCCCTGTACCGACGTCGACACCGAGGAAGTGGTCGTTGCTGGTGCCCATCGTCGCCATCGTCGATTGCGATTGTAAAGTATGAGGGGAGGTTGCAGAGCCAGTGAGCGAGGGAGGAGGGGTAAGTCACGAGTAAATTAAGATGGATATAAACATTTCGTGTCCCGCCGGGATCGGCGGGATCGGGTTGGCTTGCCCCGCTGCAATGCTGGTTGGCCATATTCCCTGAGGGGGTACGATACCTTTATTATGGTTGGAATAGATGATTGAACAGACGATTTGCGCCCGGGGATAGATGACAGAGCCAGAGAAGGAAACCTAGCCGCTAAATGGGTTTGGACATATGTCTCACATTTTAAACTACAACACTACTCGAGTGGTGGATTCTTCCCTTATCCATTCATATATTCAATTGATTTGGATTCCTCAATCCTTTCGTAACATTTCCAAATTATTATCAACTCTTCACTTTTTGCCTTTCTCTTCAAAAGTTAGTATGAGACCAGCTCTCACTCTCTCCTTTCCCTGTGCCACCAAGTTTAAGAAGCCCTCTTCCCAGATTCCAGTACTTCTAATCCCACTTTCCCTCCACCCAATACTATGCATCCAGTATGCCCCCTCACCCTTTTTCAACACTCTCACCAGTCATATTCTCCAGTCTTTTAATTGCCCATGCTGCCTTGCTATAGGCATTATTGCTATAATAGTTCTAGTTTATTTTCTATAATACACTTTACCAGTAACTCCTTCAAAGAATCCCCTCTCACAATTCCTCGCTCCATCTTCAATTGACAGCTTTCTTTGGAACCAACTTCCATCTTATCAACTTTCATCCTATTCCGACCCCAAGCCCTCATAACCCCTTGACCCATTCCACTCTTTTAAGCTATCATAATTATGATACACAAGTCGAGTTCCAATTTCACCTGATTTCTAGCGTTTAAGATTATTATTTTTTGAGCAAACCCCACCAGGTTCACAGATAAAAAGCCAAGCACCGAAACCAAGCCGACAGACCTCAACCCCCGCCGCCTCCAAACCCAAACCCAAACACCCACCGATCCTCCCAGGCACACAAGCACAATCCCCAAACGCCCTTTTCCATCATCACCCCAATACCCACTTATCCCCCACACAGCGTACCCCACATCCCATCCCACCCCATCCACCCAGCCCATAGTCCAATTTCCATTCCAACCTCCCTCCCCCCAACAACTCCCATCCGCAATCTACCGCTACCAGGAAGCCGCACGCACGCACGCACGCACCTCATCGCAGCCCCAAGGCAGGAATGCAATACCAGACACAAAAATTCCGGCGAACCTTCCATCTCATCCCATCTCACTGCATCTCACCGCATCGCATCGCCTCACACCCCAACTTCAACGGGATGAGGAAAGAAAAAAAGTGAAAAAAAGTCTTCAGACCACTTTGGAATTCCACGATTTTCAACCGCTGATTACCGGCCACTTACTTACGTACGGATGGATGGATTCTGCTTATCCTTACTGTACCCCCCCCCCCCTCACCACCGTACTATTATAGTAGATATAATATACCGGTATCGTATAAGCGAATATATGGGGAAGGGCCCGAGCTTTCACACGAGGCGGGTGGTGTGGAGTGGTACAGTACGACGTTAAACTACGACCCCCGGCGCAATGTCATGTAATACAATACCGGTATATACGTGCGCGGGCGAGATTATCCATCGCACTCGTATCGTATCGTTAGGGGGGGGGTTTTGAGGATGCTTGCTATTCGTGTTTTGACGTGTTGTATGGTAGGAGGAGGTGGAGGGGGCCGGTGGTACGGGGCCGGTAGAATGCTATGCCGGTAGGCTGCAAGGGATGGGAGGGGAGGGAGGTTGGTAATGCACTCCGCAGTGGAAAGGACGCTGGGTGGTGGTGGTAAAGTGCCGGTAGTGGCGAGAAGTTCTATGCTACTGTGCTGTACTATAGTAAGGCTCACATAATATACTGCCACCTTCCTCTGCCACTCACTCACCCGCCCGCTCACCCACCCACCCACCCACCCACTCACTCACTCACTCACTCACCAACTCATCCTGCTGTCATAGTCCATGATTAATCCATCAATTTTTATCCTCCTATGGCGCCCCTTCACAATACTCGTACAGTAAAGTAAAGTACATGACCACAGTAATCAATACTTGTGATGCTGGGTATAATACAAATATCAAATCCATCGCGATTCCAAACCCCACAACAGTCGGCCAACCACCCCCCCCCCTTCCGCCGGTTAAAAATATAAAAATAAAAATAAAAATCCAAGTGGGGAGGGAGGGAGGAGGAGGTTACGCCCTCCTCCTCCTCCTCCTCCTCCTCCACAGCAGCCGCTGGCTTCACACACGGATTTCAAAGATATTCGGACACCTTAGTGTCAAGGGCTGGTGCTTTTTTGTGGGCCTTGGTTGTTAAAGTGTCCGTCTGGACACTGATGGAATTTCAGGGTTGGACAAGGTACCATACCGTATATAAAAACTCGAATAAAAGTCAGATCACGCACTGCAGTCCCTAGGCGGAAGTGTTCGTGAATTCGCTTGGTCAGATGTCTCACATTTTCCCAAACACTTCTGCCTTAGGACTGTGCTGTAATGTATGTGGTCCGAAATTTCCTCCTCTGGAAAAGGGACGAAAAACACACCAAAAAGCTGTCACCCGAGACAAGGAGAAAAGGGAAAAAAATGCTAGGCCTTACTAAGAGAGAAGACTCCAACGTCCTAGCACAAGGTCCGATTATTCGAATTCTGCTCGAGTACCGTATTATCTTGAAGAGAAGAGAGAATATCTTAGATCGTCCAAACACCCCTATTAAGTAAGGCGGCATTTTGTTTTGCTGGCATTTCCTCGGGTCCCTACCAAAATAGGAAACTCAGACGTCTTGAGTCAATTCTCGCTTATTCAAGATAATAACGGTAGTCAGGTCTCAAAAAAAATAATCCAAAAAGTAATTATAATGGATTCATACCCGTACCTAGTACAGTACAACAATGTATAACCACCAGTACCCCTATGAGATGGGTCTCCAATAAATATCCCCAAAAATAACTATAATACAATACTGTCAACCCGTTTAACAATGTATAACCCCAGTACACGTATGTCTGGACCAAAAAACACCACCCAGATTCATAACTCTCCTTCTAAAAACCAAGGGGGACAACAGATAATAACCTGGAACATATAGGTGTTCCAACCTTCGCAGACATGAAGGGTTCAAACCCCTTCGGAAACGAATATCAAAGAAAAATTACCGTATAGAGGTAAAAAAGTGTTCCAAAACAGTGAACTGGATAGAGAAAGGGGAGAGATCGGAAAAAGTGAAACACGACACCCAAGACTTGAACGCCCTCACACGGAGCCAAAAAGAATACCGGAATTCTTCCACCCCCATCGAGCAAAATTTCAGGACACCCCACCCAAGAAAAACAAAAACTTTTTTCACCTTCTGTTCCATCAGCAGACTAAGGAGCACTGCAGATTGGGGCCAGTACTCGTGCCACAAGCACCCGTATTAAGAGGCAATAGGAGCAGGAAATGAAAACAAATAGCAAAAAAAAATCAAAAGTAAACATACTCCGCCCCAAACCTTTTTTGTATAAAAGAAAACGACATTAAACGTGATCATGAGGTAGAAAGTCTCATACAAGATGAGTAATCCTGTTCAACTTGATGTCTCTGAGATAAGACTGCGCGCTCTCGAGTATCGCACTCTCCACAAGTGAATCTTCATCAACATTACCACCCATCAGACTTCTTTCTGATTCTCCCGAGGATGACCGAAAAATATCGAAAAACGCATTCTCAACTGCTGACTCTGACCGCATATCCAGGCCCGTCGCTGCCACAATGAGGCGCGCCAAAGCTTGGCTGCTGGTCTGAATTCGCCGCTGGAGTTGTGTTTTCAATTTGTTCGAGATCGACGAGAGATTCAAAAGAAAAGGCTGTTGAATGCTCATCTGATGTAGAATCCTTTGAGCATGCTCCACTCGAGCCATCAGCTCCGAACAGGAACGATGTGTCGAAGTATTCAGAGTCAAAAGTAGCACAAGACTGATCCATGACAAGAGTGACTCCCACCAAGCTTCCGGAGACGGATCCTCCCGCAGGCACTGCAGGCCACACATCAATTCAGCAGATTGATGTGCCATACTGGATTCTCCGTTTTCGGAAGTCTCACTGGTGTTGGTCGATCCTGAAAGGAGATTGACAGGGTCGAGGGTGGTAATTTGTGCCGCCTCTGAGCCTCCGAGGAATAGAAAGGGACCTTCTTCCTCCTTGACAGCCGGCTCGGGAACTGGAAAATATGGGGTTGGGTTGGCAGTGGCTCTCCCAGTGATATCGCTAGCCGCTCCCAAGTACTCATCGTAACGCTCGAGCCTCTGCGCCATTGCCTTAAGCTCCCGATTCAATACCCTGTTATTTTCCTTTGCAGCTACAAGCTGAGTCCTCAGATCAACATTTTCCTCCTCTAGCTTCGTCTTTTTCTCCTCTAGACCCTGAACTTCTTTCCGTTTGCGTTCACGAGAGGACTGGGCAGCGGCACGATTTCTTAATACCCGCTCGACCCTTCGTTGTTCCTTCTCCTCTTCAGTCTTGGCTCGTTTCCTAGAAAGGATATCAATAAAGGAACGCTCAAGTAACGATCAGAAGGATTACGAATGATTTAAAAACTTACCGAGGCGGGAGATTTGTAGTAGGAGTGGGGAGCTCTTGACCCCATGACTTCCGTTTCTTTACCGGCTTTGCTGCAGGTTCTGTTTTCTTGTCCGTTCCCGATTCCTTCTCCTTCTCTGGTTGAGGAGAGGAAGAGCATGCAGGGGTAAACACCTCCCTAGGAGAACTGGTGTCTGTCGGGGAAGTAAAGTCACTGCTCACGTTCGATGCTGCGGAACTGAAGGGCTCGTTATCGAACAGTGACATGACAGTTTCATTATCCGATAATAAGAAATCATCCTCGAGGCTGTCAAAGGAGGTGGAAAGTAATAAAGGATCAACAGATGCGTGTGACATATTGTGTTTTTGGAGAGGATAAGTTGAAAGTGTGTATAGTAGGTGAGATGATTTGAAACAGATGAACGAATGTCTCGATTTAGATTAGGCGGTGAGAAGAGCTCCTAGTGTATAGTATAGTATTTATTGTTGTCTTTGGAATAGGTAAAGTGGAGGTAGAGAGAAGTGACGGTGTGAGAAAGTGTGGGAAAGACCCGAAAGGGAAAGGGGGTGCCCGTCAAGGACAGGTACGGTAAGAGAAGGGGTCAGGAAGGGGTCTTGGGAGGCGAGTGAGATGGCAGATTATAGATTATTCGGAGCTCGAGGGAAGAAAGAGAGGACACTTAATCGAAAAGGACCGATGTTGGGTAAGTAGTGAGTATATAACCTTGAGGAAGAGCGAAGGGTTCAGTTGATGTGAAGGAAGCTCGAGAGAGTAGGAAAGGGAGATTCTTGGGGAGGGAGAGGACAACTGGCTTTATCTAAGCCTTGCTTGGACCTATGGGAGGGTAATGGGGGGGGGGGGGGGTTGTTCTAAATACTCTCCTGCTTTGTCTCCCCTTCCTAATGCGGTTTAGGCCACCCAAAGAAGGGTTTTGAGTGACTGTCAGCCTTTGACGGGCTGTGCGGATTCGAATGGTTAGAGGGAAGCCGGGAGAAGGATTTGGCAGCACCAATCAAGCCCCGCCGCCGGCATGCAATGCCTAAAATATATCGATTCCAGATGGTTGCCCCGACCGAATTCTTGCTTGAAATGCGCACTACCGTACAGTAGGCACCAAAGATTGCCTGCCAGTACGGTATGTAGCAGCAGCAGCAGCAGCAGCAGCAGCGGATGAGCTGGTCCTCCGGATGCATCACTCCTGTTGATACGATGCGGCTACCATGATATATTATGATACAACACAATCCCTCCTTTCTTATTATTACAATAATAATATATTATTATATAATATGATATTATTATATAATATGATATTATTATATTTTATTTTTACCAGGAGACTACCGGTATTACAATTCCACCGCAGAAAAGCCCTAACTCATGCAGCATTCTTCCATCTCTTGCCTTCCTGACTTTCCCCTGAACAGATCGCTAGGTATTCGGAACATTCACGACGGCATCACTCCTTACCACATACTGCCGTATGGTGTACGGTACAACACGGATGTTAACAGCACCGTCTTCGAATACGGTATCTCGTTTCTCTGTCATATGTACCGTACTATGCGGTATCCTATCGCAGCAGCATATCGGTATACTCTAAATGGATGGAATATATCATCCGCACTTGCGAGTAGATCGGTGAAGTTTATTCGCTGATTGATGATGGCCCTGGACGATTTACTCGAGTAAACATCATCACCAGTCACCCACCCCAGGGTCCCAATCATCATACTGGATGCGGTAAGGGGGGTGGCATTCAGGGATCGAATGGTTAGTTGTCGGCCCACCGAACTTACCTTATGCAGCGTATGCACTCGAGTATCGATACGTATCTCTGCTATCATATCTGCGCATAAGGGGGACAAATCCCCACTCACTCCTACATACCGTACCTACATCTGTGCGAGTACAAGCACAGTAGAGTATGGGTCAGCGCATCACACACCTAGAGAGATATCACCAACTCCTTCCTCTTTTCTTCTTCTTCTTCTTTTCTTTTTCTCCTCCCTCCCCCCCACCCCAATCAGTACGCACCGTTACTCTCCTGTATGATACTTCTCAGGAACCCGCATCTGATTGGTAAAACTTTGACAGTTCTTTTTTTTTTTCTTTCCCAGGGAATGTCCTCCCGTACCGGGTATGATCTTGTCGACCACAGATCCTGTCCTCTTTGTCCCCTTCGCTCCTCTACCCCCCCCCTACCCAAGCCTCCACCATGCGGTACCTTCGGTACTTTACTTGACGGGAGCTCAAAACCCTCACAGTGCAACGTCGTAGGAGAAAAGAAAAGAAAAGACGGAACTCTTCGCTACATACATATCGTGAATACCTGTGCCTAGCATACATGGCCCACCGACCAACAGACTCCATGGAAGCTCCCCCCATGCGCTGTGCGGTGCCGGTATACACAGGAACTATCATAACTGGCTGCGAACAAACTCCAGAATTGGGTTCGACCGTTATCCCCCTACCATACCGTACCCTATCTCTCCTGTTCAGCCAGCTCAGCACCTCTATCCATCAGCCAACCAATCTCTCCTTTTTTTTTTTTTACCCTCTCCCAAGTGTAAATTTATTCTTTTCATTCCTTCCTATTGTTCCGTTACCTCAAGAAATTCTCGATCGACACACCCCCCTCCAACAACTAACCAGAGAAAAGAAAAGAAAAAATGCAAAGAAAAGTGCAAAAATATGGAAAAAAAAAAGTAAAACCTTCTGCCTTGGATCTTTTCTTCACTCGCAATCTTCAGCCGTACCCGATGCCTTTTTTCCCATCAATCCAGCCATTCCATCAATGCTACCGTACCATCATCTAGCCCACCCGAGCAAGCTGTCAGTCAAGAGTAAAATGATACCCCGTCTTCCCACGTTTTTTTTCTTTTCTTTCTCGGTAATACGATATGGTCGATAAGAACTTGTCTACGGTAAAAGGAAGAGATCCCAACTAGAACAATTGGGATATTGTTTCCCCTACTCGTACCTCCCTAACACACTCTATGAATAGTAAGTGCTGCTGATGATGGATGGCTAACCATTGGACTACTATAAGTTAGCTCGATCGGTGTTGGGGTGGTACTCATCTATCCTCGAGAACCCTGGTGAATTGATTAACTTGCAATACCGATACCGGTACTGCCGTAAGTAGGAGCGCATAGACTACAAGTACCGGCCCTCGGGCAGAGTGCGAGCCCTTGTATCATGTCGGCATCAAGTGAGCATTGTGACGGAAGTGTGTGGTGGTGATTACCCCATCAATATTTCTTACAAGTATCGTAGTATTGAATTGTTAGCACGAAACACTGCTTGTGGTATCTTGTTTTGTTTTTCCTGCTCTCTTCTTCTTCTTCTTCTTCTTCTTCTTCTTCTTCTTCTTCACCATCATTTCTCCTAGCTCGAGCTCTCACGATGAACAATTCTCAGAATCCGTCTACTTCATCCGCCGCTCGAGTGCATACTTTCGCTGCATCGTCGCTATCTACTTGAACATACCACCACCATGCACCCCACGAGGGATCCGATTCCCGTCCGCCAACCAGGAGACAGCTGTCCCGAAATTAGCAGGCAACGTGATACTGCGCGATGCATGCCCGAAACTCAGACGCACTTTATTCCCTTACATGTCCTTACGATACCCTAGAAACCGCGGATAATCTTTTCCAGAGAAGTTGACCTACTATGCCTTAGCGACGCCGGATGCTTGAATGTGTTGTCACGCAAGGTAACTGAGATCAGGGGTCCACAGGGCAACGGCTACTATCATTGTGGGAGCATTTCCCTTTAACAAAATCACTTCGGGAAATCACCTTTCCAAGTAGTGCGCAAGCCCGGGTTTAGCCTTGTAATTTAGAATTGCTACAGAATTAAATGCCACCATCGTTGAAGATGAACGCAACCCAGACCCTTTAACCCCCCTCCCCGCTTCCCGCTTCCGCTACCGGTAAGGAGAATCACTTGAAGCTATCGACAACGCACGCATTTTTCTCACATGAACTTTATCCGAGATATACCTATAAGAGGGAAACCAAATTAAAGCAGCTTTCTTGAGTCAGCATCCTTCTGGGTTAATATGTGGGGCAATCACTCACTCTCACTCGAGCCAGAGCCACTAGACAATTAGTAGCCTAGCAAACCAGACAAAGATTGCCCCCCACCCCAAACCTTTGCTCAAGCCAGCAAATCCAGCACCGATAGCAGTGCTTGTATCGGTTGGTGACGCAGTTCCTGTCGCACCCGCTGTAGTCCCGGGCCCGGTTCTAGTAGTAGAACCTTTTGTGCTGGAAACCCTTTTGGATCCGGTGCTAGTTGTCATATTAAGACCTGTGGTAGTTGAGAAAGTATTTGGCAGTGTGGCAGCCACGCTCGTGGCAGGCAGGGTGTGGGTTTCTTTTTGGGTCCTTTCTGAGGTGCTCAGAACACTGGTCACAACCTGGCTCCCTGAACCGCTAACTGTATCACTGTCAGAAAAAACAGGAGGTTCTTCGGTACACCATGCGAGGAGCGGCTCTTACTCGAAGTTGTTGTAGCCGTACTGTGAGGCCCGGTTCTTCTAGCACTGGGAGTGGGAGAAGCATCTGTAGATTTAGAGCTGATGACTGGCTGAGCGCCCTCGGAATCAAAGCAGCCATATCCGAATGAAGGGTCCCAGCGACAGTGCGGATAAGCAGCCTTTAATAACTTTAGTCGCTACAGATCACAGGTTTCCATCGAACTTACGTTACAGCACAAGAAGGGGTCGACTTCTCCCTTAGTGCATACAGTGCTGCCGAAATTGTGACAGCTGAAAGGGCCAAAGCAAGACTCCCTAATGTACTGGATTAGGATTTCGAAAGGCCGAGAGTTTTGTAAATAATCAGTAACATACCCTTCTTTACAACAGCCACGACCCCCAACTGCACATTCCCCATCCTAGTGTCATCAGCGTTAATCATTTGATATCACCGAAAAGCCGGAACAAAGAGTGCTTACGATAGGACAACAGCCCCCATTGGAGTCACCGTACTCACAACACTGAAATCCAACTGAGCACCAAGTGCGGCCGCAGCAGCTAGCACCTTCTGGGACACAGAAGGGAGCAGCATCCTTAGGTTCACAACATTTCTCTATTTTGTCCATAAAGCGTGATTAGTATTTCACACCCAAGGAGCCACTCGGCTTTCTGGGTTAGAACTGAGTTGGGACATTTGAGTAACACAGAGGGACACAAGATGTATTGACAATATGAGTAGTCCATGCTTGACTAGTATGGCATCGAAAAGAAAAAGGGTTTTTGGGGGAATTAGTACGGGATAAGTACTTACGGCCGGGTGCACAGTTTCCGCAATCCACAGGGGCTCTGGCTTCTAGTGCTCCTCTAGGAAATATTGCCTTTTGAACAGAATAGCTCTGACAAACACCCACCACAGCCTTGTCAGGCCTTTGGATTGCGAAGGTCCCAATTACGTGAAAGCAAACGCAAAGGGCCAGAAGACCAACTAGATTGGAACGCATTATGAATGGGCGGTGAATGATTTTCCTTTCTTTTCTTTTTTTAAAAAAAGCCCGATTGTGATCAGGAGTCTGTAGGTCAGGTAGAACGAATGTAAGGCTTTAGAACGAGCAAAGGTCGATTGAGAAGAGTGAAGGAGAAGGGTGGGGTGAAGGAGAAGAAAAGGATGACGGGGAGGGTATGAGGGATGAGAATAACAAACAAGCGGCAAGCTAAGTGGAAGGTCTTTGTTTGCGGGGAAAATGACGCGTATACAACTCTGAAATCCTCGTCGGCTATGACTGCGTGGAATCATCGTCAATGAGCCAAGGTAATGTTAGAGGGTATCTAGTATTAGGGCAGCAAGTTCAAAAAACTTCCCAAGCTCACGATATCTCCTGCTGGAAATTCCATACCGACAACAGGGGAAGCCGAGCACATCTGAACCAAGCAATGAAGCCCGAGATCCTGAAAGCTACTAGCTCACTACGGTACTGAGGGATCTAATATGTTAAGTTACTATGTGGATATAATGCGGATTAGAAAAAAAAGTCAGTTTCAAGGCTCTCCAAGGATATATAAGTTACAAGGCAATATAATCCATAGATAAGCAAGTCAGGAAACCTCAGCCAGGGCACATGCAATGTCATAAACTATCAGTATATGATGCTAGAAGACCCATCCTTACACTCAAGGCTTATCCGGGCGTCTATCCCGGCTTCCAGAGAAATTCCTTGTCACCTCCAAGCCAAAATTTGATATACTTTGACGAGTCCTCCTCCCCTTTATCTTTCCCACCCTAGAAGGGCTAGCTTAGGATTCTGAAGTCAATAATACAAGTAAATAAAATAACTTAATCCACTACGAAAGGTGCTTTGATGGATAATCAATTAATGGCTTCCGAGGCTTAGCTTATGGTATCATACTTAACCAACTTTGTGAAACTTACTCTTCGTGAATTATCTCTTCACCAAGCCTTGGCATGAATGAGTATCACCCTTAGGGTTCAAACCTACGATATCGGAGATTTGACGCTCCGGATTGCTTGACACCGCCTAGGGCACTAGGACTTGTAAGCCCAGAACTGTTCTTTTGAAGGGATCTTCCCTTCGATCCCGGACCCGCCCCAGAAAGGTTTTGTTTTGTTTGTACGGTGCCGGGCGATCCACCTAGAGACACTACCTGGCACTGCACTCTAAGCAGCATATTACGGCAGGAGTCTGATATCTAAAAGAAGTAGCTTCATGCTTTCCCCGTAAGTTTGCCCCCGTTGGATTAACCACTATACCTATCATCTATTCTTTGACCTTTCACTGGTGCCCTTATGATATTCTAGTCTTATCTAAATGAGTGGGTATTTTGGTCGCAGATCCCTCATTAAATTCCTGTTATTCTCCTGAACCGCACTCGCCCTAACTGAGTAGTAGAGGGTTGCTGAATAAGGTTGCCAATGTCACTTGAATACCATCCGTTTCACAAAGCTATTCCAGCCAACACAGCCAGGAGCACTAATAATCGGTCACTTGCATGCAGCAGCACTCGATGGCATCTACCGCATCGGCCCCCAAATCGCTCAGGAAAGTGCTCACTGTCGACGGGATATGTCGTCCGGTATGGGTTATGTGAATTCAAGCCAACACACAAACCCAGTCAGTCTTCCGGACCGCTCCTATTCGGCCACCGCGGCTTAAGGTTCGAAAACCAGAAAATAGTTGAGTAACACAGTTCGATCAACTACACCTCTAGGGCTGATCTCTAACAATAGTAACAACGGCTAGACAGTTACCGATTTTCAGGTTGGTCTTGGCACATGGGTCACCAGGCCAATCTACTTAGCCCCCGGGTGCGGTACCGGGCGCACAGTATCTGTCTGAAACAAAGTTTTCAGCCCTACCGCAGAATCTTAAATAATCGGCCATTCTCTGGCTAGGTGGTCCAAAATTTCCTTCTCGGGAAAGGACGAAAAAGGCAGCCAAAGGATGTGTCATTCAGCCCTCTGGAGGGCAAAAAAACACACCTGATCTCATCAGAGGAGGCAGCTTGAAGGACATAGCACATGGTCCAATCATTTGAGCTTTTGCCGTAGCCTAGACTGTTTTTTGTGGTAAGAACCCACTTCAAACTTTAGCAAAAAAAACAACCATAGGTTTTCTAAAATTAGTTTTTTCGTCACGACAAACACTAGGAATATCAATTATACCGTCTATGGATAGGGTGATTCTACTCCTATGGGTACAGAAATACTTTGGAATACCACACTAGCTGCGCCCCGGAAGTATGATCATTTTTCCTATGTTTGAGCGGTTTTGGCTCAACCTTATACGGCCCTTTGCGTGGCATGCACTTAAGAAAGCTCCCAGAACGGCACCTTTAGGACCGAAGGGTGAATAGTATGTAATTTCCGGGCTCTTCGTATGGCCCATTGAGGGGGCCTTGGGGCGGTCAAATTATGGGCCAACACGAGCAATAGAGTTTGGCCTCGGTGAAAGGCGTGTTGGTGAAGATATCAGGGCTCTTGAGGTGATATCTCAGCAAAAGGCAACCAACACGACAACACACCCTGGGATAGGATTTAAATTAGTCCCCGTAGGTTCGATTAAAGGTATGATATAGTTCCACGAAACCACCACAGTTCGAGCCTCTTGCCAGGGGCCATAGCCAAGGAAGTATTAATTAGGATGCGAGATTGGAGACGAAATGAAAACTTCTCGAGAGAAAGGCACAGTGGGCTATATTGAAAAATCGCCAGGTATGGTAGGCCTCTATTAAGGAGTGCCTAAGGCTCTCTACCACTCTAAATGCAGCAAGTGTCAAGATATTGTGAGTTCCTAATAACTCACAACCATCCCATGAATTTCTTAGTCCGACATACGCAGCTTTCCATTAGGTCCAAGGACTAGTTGGATCGTATATTGTCACTAGGTTGGCCTCAACAGATGCGAAGGATCTCCAGTTTTCGGAAACATATGAGGGCTATACTGTCGGTCTTCTGAATTTCGTGAACTAATGGCCCCGCCGGGGGGGGGGGGATTATCCACCTCGGCATCTAGTATTAACACATGATTTACGGTACTTGAAAGAATCAAGCAGGCGTTTGATGAGGGGCGATTTTAGGCAAGCCCGGTTTAATGGCTTAACATGCGATTTCAGATCAAAGCCGCGGGGAACCAAACATTCACCAAAAGTATCACCCACCCGAGCCAAGTCCGTCCCTCGCAATTTCTAATAACCTAAAACCTATCCGACACACCATGGTCTGCGCTATTCACCATCTCAAATCACGATTCGGGCCTAAATCCTGATTTGAGATATTCGTGGTGTTTGGCTTGGTAGTCTCCCAAAATTGTGATTTGGAAATCATGGTCTCAAATCACGGTTATCCCAAATCATGGTTATCCCAAATCACCGCGGGTCAAGAAGGCACTGATTGATTCGTTTAAATTTTAGTAATCTAAGCAGCGATTGCTCAGGGGGCGGTGATTAAGGACCAAGATAAATTATCATCATCATATCTCACTCGGCAAATACCATGATGGCCCTATCAATGTGCTCCCTCTTCAGAACTATTCCTTCTGAGAAGGTGGACTAGGTTAGTGGGAGGTCAGGAAGGGTGTTAAGGAAGCCAACCTAGCCTTAAGAAATCATTAGAACTCCTTTTCAAAGTCCTAGCGCTCCAGTCAGGCCCGTTGGTCCAAAAACCCCTGCTTTATATCATAGCATGTCCAAGATTTTCACTATTCAATACCAACTCTTAGCAGAGCCCCCCCCAAATTCTTTATCCTATCCTCCACATGGCCTAAGCGGTCAAGCATATCATAACACATCAGACTATACGGCACCTGTGCTTATACAACGACCCTTCAAACCCGTAGCAGCATATCAAGAGCGAACCTCCCCCCTATACAGGCAGGAAAATAATAAATCCTGGGGGAAAAATAAAATAATACCCAAGTGACTGAGAGCCCCATGAAGTGCAACCCAACCACATCATGAATTTTCACTCGCACGGAACATCCCTAGGCGCAGGAGATTGATCCTTCCGCGAACGGGATATTCCGGAAGGAGTCGAAACATTTAATTGGGCTATTATATATAGCTAGACGGTGATATGCAGCGATGCGCGTACAATACAAGAGGGAAATTTCCATCTATTCACCCTCCATCCGGAAAAACGACACCACGCCGAACAATAACCGGGGAATGAGAGCGCCCGTGTTGGTGGTGGAATGCCAAAGGTTGGATGGGTGTTTCCAACGTCTCGACATCCAGGGGGATAAACTAATAAATGCCCGGTATGATACAGTATGAATCGGAGGGCTCATCTTCCACGCAGAGCTTATGCCCCTACTATCTATTTACATTTATGGCTGTGATGGTATTATATTTCATTTCTGGTATGATATACTGTACTTGAAGATGCCCCCTTTTTTTAATTTAGGTTATACTTTTTTTATATAAAAAAAAACTCCTCGCGGTTCTATCAATCTACCTATCTAGCTAATCCATCGGTTTCAATCTGTGGAGTTCGCTAAAGGGATTCGGTATTGTGCGTTGTGGTTGTGGTGCTGGATTGTTGTTTAGTTAGAGATACTGGGCTGTGGGTAGTACTCACCTACGCGCAGGAGACTTATTCCGAACACTTCTATTGTACAGTAGCTAAAACCTAGAGTTCGTGCTATACGAATTGATATACGATATGACTTATTTAAGCAATTAGGGGGAAAAAATGGAAAAAGAGGCCAAACCGACAAGGACTTGGGGGTTTTTCTTTCTTTTTTTTGTTGTTGGCTAGAGATGTTCACTTGTAGGCCAAGGAAGTCGCTCAACACCTGTTGGGATTTTTTCAGTCTAACCTCCCTACTAATGGGCCTTCTATCAAACAGGGCATTATGCCCCCGTCTTTACTTCGGCGGGCATCCCACGATATCAGTTTTCCGTTACTCATTATTCCTTGAACAGTGGCAGAAGTGGGGAGAAGTTTAGGCATTTTTAGTAGGGAGGAACAGCCCGGGGTGCGAACTTTGCGGTGCCCATTGGATACATACAGTACCCTACCCCACACAACCTTTCTTCTATTTCTTCTATTTTATTTTTAGGAGTGGACCTTGCGCTAACGAAGTGGTGGGTCCTCGCATGCTCCCGTCCAGGCCCGTCGGAAATGCATTATTCCGATGAGCGGAGTTAAGCCGGGCTGCACTGTGCCATGATGATGATGATCCCAGGTGGGTTCCCAATATCTTTAATGGGAAAGGATTTGTTTGAACGAGCTTGCACGGGACTCGAAACACCCAAAGCATGAGGGATGGTGGTACTTGGATAGTGTTAAAAACGGATGGAAGGAGAGGAATGGATGGGGCCTACTTACCGTTTTTCCCTAGGGAACATATAATATGTTCCAAGGCGGCCGCGGAATATGGCCCTATTACCGGTAGGGTTTCAACAACATCCATGGAAGATTTCTGGTGCGGGCTATCCGCAGGGCACGGCTGCAGGTGAATTTATTCGTTTTGGTAGGAGGGGTTCTCGAATACCGGTAGTAGGAAGGCGATGACACGAAGGCTGTTTCCTCGCGAGTCGATGTTGGCATGCTTGAACGATTGCGGCAGGCACTATACTCAGTACTCTACATTGCACGACATGCGGGTACCGACAGTGGAGTCTCTATACCCTGGGTACCCCAATAAGGAGAGCGAAGAGTTGATGGGGTCGATCGGGGGTGGGGAGTACAGGCATTTAGTGTTCCTGGATACGATACTCGTAGACTATGTGGGAAACCCAGCCTGGAGTACCGTGCCCTGCTCGGGTTGGTAGTCGACTCCGCTAAATAGGATGTGTGCAGCGGAAAAGAATGATTTGACTGGGTTTAGTCATTTGCATTGGCAGAGCCCAGCTGCCGCTCTACCCGAAGGACTTGAAAGTGTTTGAGTTGTTTCCGGTCACAGAGTGTTACACTGTGTGCGTTTAGGGTTCTCGAATGGGAGTTTACATGGCGTATTATAGAGCACCGTATCATGCAGTATGGTAACTTCCGGCTGGCTTTCCAGACATGAGCCTCCACGGCGGGAGGCGCCACTGCCCGGCATAAAATTATATTGCGTACGGTACACAAGATGCCGTTTCCTGGTGCTGTACTTTGCGGCTATAATTTACTGGACAGGATCAGTTGTTTGCAATATAGTGACGTGCGATATTATTGGAGTATTACCAGCTGGCTCTTCACATTGTCGAAGATCGAGTGTGGGATGTGGAAGGTGGAATATAGGGTAAAGGCGGAGGAACGTGGAAAGGTATAGGGAGATATAGATTGGTGGTGCAGGATGTTATTTTCTTATGCTATTGTATTGCTATGCGTCAGAAACCCCCTACTTATACCCATACGAGGGGCTCATGTGCTAGGATATGAGTTTTGATTCTTCTACGGAGGTACAGGGCATAAGTTTTGTAGGTTCCACAAGCGAGGTTTGCTGCCCTCACTCCCTGTGTAACCTACAAAACTTATGCCCTGTACCTCCGTAGGCTTTCGAAGCCAAGCCGAACACACCTCCGGTGCACACCACATGCAAACTTGAGTACGCCTCCACGGAGCAACTTTGCAAGAAGTGCCTATTGATAGGCGTTCTTCCTGTTTGTAAGTCCTCATCCCTGTGACACTCCCAGCGGCACGGCACGGGTATTTCTATGTTTTGGAAGGGGGGGAAGGGCATAGGAGGGAGAGGAGAAAGAGGAAGGAGAGAATGGGACGAGATGGGGAGAGGGAAGGTTGGTAGCGTACAACAAGTGGATTTCCCATGCACTCGAGTGTTATAAGGTGGTAGAGTCTCCCAGGCATGGGAAATCAAATCCTAGTAACCTGGGCTCCACAATTATATTTGTTGGCTTCCTAATCCATCGTGAACTCCGCTACTCGAACAATACAATACAGCACTAGAAAAAGGAGAAAAGAAAGAAGTGAGAAGTGAAAAAGATATAAGGCTAGAAGCGGACAGATGGGAGAATATAGAAGATGTAAGGGAGAAACTGTGATGTGAATTAAGGGGCCAAAATAAGAATGCGAGAAGTACTAACGTCAGGGCCAAGCAACTGAAAAGGGCTAATGGGGGGATTAGACAAAGGAAAAGTAGACAGGAGACAAAAGACCAGATAGTAATTGCGGCCAACATTCGTAGTATTCGCTGTAATAGCGTGGTCTTTCGAGGGCATATTTGGGGGATCAACGGAGCCATCTTCCTGAGAATGCGATTGTGGGTTGCCGTCATCGAATGAATCGGGGACGACTCCTGACAGCGGAGGGCTGTCTGACAAGCTAGTAACTTAGCAGCGGGATTTTTCGTCATACTCCCTTGGGGTTTCTGAATCGAAACCGAGCCGCTCTTGGAGAAGCTTCACTATACCCTCGTACCCGATATGTCACAATTGTTCCAGGTGTTGTTGCAGCTACTGCTCACGTCGCCACAGTTGATGTTTTGGGAAGGGTTTGGTTGTTGGAATGTGAAGATAGTGGTACTGGTATCTATCTTGCTCATAAAGGAGAGGAGAGAGGTGGGGGAGGAAGTAGTGGGGGGGATGATTGCGCGGATGAAATTTACTTTGGTTGGGGGGAGGCGGGTCTTATCGTAGGATGCAGAATGATAGACACCACCCAATCATCTCCACGCCAAAGAAAGCTCGGTAGAGACTTAAAAGGAATAGTTGCCACACAAATTCCGGGTACCGGTACGAGTACTGTAGATTCTGGGTAAACTCGGCCCGCCTCCAGACAGTGCCCGAGTACTCGAAAACCGGTATGGGTACTTCTGAAGGCAGCAACTATTCCTCTTAAAGACTAGCCCGGTGGTGAATTCGCTACTCCAAGACCCCGCCGAATGGGAAATCAGTGCTAGACGCACCCAGAACACCAGAACTTTACTGTCAGGAATGTTTCTTCTGTAAGCTACAGCCCCTGCATAAATGTATTGGTAAGGTGGCAATTTTACACCAAAAACATTGAATCTTAGTTACCGTAAAAGCTCTGGAAATCCACTATCAGGTCATCAGTGGAATTAGCCTATCAGCCTGCAATTTCTTTGGTTAACCCGTTGATAAAATTGCGAACGCTTGTTAACATGATCCAACACGTCCGGTAGGCCAATCTTATACCATATTGGGACAATAATCCTTCTCGGATGCTTTTGACTCAGAATCCAGAGAATACAGAGCTGCCGGAGATAGTGGATTTCAAGAGCTCCTATGGTATAGCCTCGTTCCAAAAGTTCTCGCGCCTTGGCTGGTACCGTGACAAATTTTTATACCAGATGTATTATAACCCTTGGTGTCACAGTACCAGCCTGGGTGCGAGAACCTTTGGAACGTAGCTGTACTGGTAGTTTACAAGCCACCAGCTATTTTCCCAGATTTTTTCTGGGCCTTGATTATTACAGCCTCTCTGTGCTCTGATATAGGCCCCACCCCCTTTGGTCAAAAGTGGGAAGCCTCTTGTGGTCCCAGGGCCATTAAATGACCTAAAAGTGATATTTTATATACAAAATTGCCACAGCGATCGAGGCTGTCAGCTTTGAACACCGGCAATTGAGTGGCCAAGTTTGGATGTATGTGAAAGTAATCAGGCAAGTCGTGCACACTGTTCGCACTAGTTCCGCTTACATGGTATCGGCAAACATAGCACAACAGGTAATAGTGTAGAAAGGCTATTTCATCTGCAAGTAGAAAGATGAGGCAGCTCCAACCCTGTCACCTTCATGCGCAGGTAAGCTCTTTGACACGTCGGGAGAACAGGCGGTATCGTGATATGATACGGCCTACTGTACCTCGTACTCGAGTAGACTGCCGATGCTTGGGTAGTCCTGGTTCCACAGACAACTCAGGAGTAGCTTTGTCCAATGTTCCAGACAGCCAAACAGAGGGGCAAGGAGAACACTGCTCCAAGCAATAGGGCAACAGGATTGCAATCGCTTTATTCTCCCTCCTACCCTTTTATTGGTGGGGACGCATCAAGAGAAACACAACTCCGATCCGGCTACTATTATACCAGTGTGGCCCTGGAACACCAGATAAGAAGTGTGTAATCTCTCTTGCCACAGGGTGGACTGTGTGTGTGGACTTTGAGCCAAAAGACAGGGATTTTATGGCCCTATCCGCAGCTCAAAGACGGTTTGAGTGTTCGAGCAGGTGGCTGCCTCCTGCCAATCGAAGTGTTCGGGGAAGAGGGTGATTAAACGCTTTCCCCCTCGCGGCTTCCGGCAGTGTGGTAGGGCTATCCGACGAGCAGGGTAGTGCTCCCATGTAACATGCCAGGAAGAGCCTTGATTCTCGAAGAGAGCTCCAGTATGGTAATATATAATGGTATCCAACACCAGGAGCTCAAAATCCAAGACGCCGGCTCATTGGCCGTATCACCAGAGTTGCCCATGCAATCTGTTGTGATACGTCTGATCCCATCCGTATCGGTGCTTGGCCCAATACCGTGAGAACAGGAACACTTGAAAATCTCGCTCGGATACTTGGGTTGCCTCTCCTACAGTAGTAAGGTCGGTTGTGTTCTTTTTTCTATTTTGTCTCAACGGAGGGCTGAAAGCCAGTCTTCTTCTCTCCCCCCTAATCCAAAGAGGGGAATTCTGGACGTCCCAATGCGAGGTCCAATTATTTTCAGTTTCTACGATATTGTTCACCTCTTCAATTCATCAATCAACATAAACAATTCAAATTCAACCCACACACCCACCCACCCACCCACAACAAAGCGAATGGCCAATTCCCACCAAGCACAGCGGTAACTTAGAGCATACAGTATCATTGTGCCTGGAACTTTGTTTGTCTGATCTTCCAATTGCTTGCAGCCAAGGTGCTGTGGGAAGCCAAGCAACGCTCCCTAGTATCCCAGAGATCCCAACCACCCCCTCTCTTCGCCCTAATTATCTTCCCCCAACCTTTCACTCTTTTGTTTTTTTCTTCTTTTCACAACCTTTTTCCCATTTGCGGCCTTCCGTGTCGCCACGTACAAAAAAACATTCGCCCCCTCCGTTGAGTCGCCTTTCATCCCGTTTTGCAGCCCCACCACCACCAATATTGGGCATCAGAGCATTGCCCAACTTCTCCCATCAGCCTTTCGCTCTCTTTTTTCCGTGTGTATATCCATATATATTTGAGTGAGCGGCCTGGGAGAGATGTTCGGATGCGCCTTAAATCGCGGTGGCTCCGGTCCCATCCATTTCGCTAATCTCCTTGTTTACGTGATTGCGATATCGGGCTTTAGTCTTGCCGACCAGATTGTCTCACCGCAGGATAACCAGAACCTCCTCAGATCTGGTCTTGTTCTTCAGACCACAGATAATGTGCAGGCTATTTCCGTACCTATTACTCAATGGGTTGGAAGGTCAGGGGAGGATTCGCTCAAGGTTTTTAGCCTTTCCTACGTTTGCGTTCTGAAACCCCTGTGCACTTGTCGCACTAAGGATTTATTCCTTCTTCCCTCTTTTGCTTTCCGTGCGCTTCCCACATGATTATAAATGTCATGCTACTGGGCTATGCTTTCGTGTCGCACTTGTCTCGACCTTTGTCAACTTACCTCCGAGTGCGCATATAGGACACCGTAAGGAATGCTACCCTCGTTGGTAACCTCAACATTTACGATTCGAGCTCGAATACGGAGCTCAATATTACCGACTTTGCATACATCGACTGCGACAGGGAAAACGCTACCCAAGCTTATCATAACCTTGTCTGGGACCGGGGTGCGCAGGGTGGAAGCATACCATACGCAGTAATATTCTTCACTACAAAACACGATTACTGCAAGTGGCAGGGTAGCGAGAATCTTACATTTCCCTATATATTGACCACTCTAGAACGTCGAAAAGCAACTGCCTTCCAGAACCTGCTTTTAACAACCAAGACGTCCGCGGCTGTCAGCCTCTCTTACAACGAATCCGACGACGGAGCCATGCCGGATACTAGAGCCAATACGCAGGATAATAGCAATCCCCAGAATCCCCTCGGGCCAACACCTTCCACAAGCGTTGCCCTGATAATATTATACAGCATCACCGGTATCATAACAGCCCTTTTCCTTTTGATAATTGTTACTGGGGCTATTCGGGCGCATCGTCACCCGGATAGATATGGACCTAGGTCAACTGCTCGCCTTGGCAGACCAAGGCAATCGAGGGCAAAGGGACTTGCGAGGGCTGTCTTGGATACACTCCCGATTGTGAGATTTGGTGGGGGGGAAGAAGAGGGCGTCAAATCGGATGTTGAATTCCAGGGGGAGGCAGCACACGTATCGGATACGGATGAACTGGAGAGGCCGGCGACCCACATTCTACCATCTCAGGCCACCCCGGCGGCAGTGGGAACTCTTGCGGCGGTACCACGATCCGATGTGCTAGCATCTACAGCACCAACAACAGCAGCAGCGGGAGGAGGGGAGGAAGCGGCTCAGGAAGTAAGAGTGGGAGTTGGAGCAGGAGAATCCCAGACAGAGCTTGATGTCAATCAAGTGCACTGTCCAGTTTGCCAAGAGGATTTCGAACAAGGCCAAGACTTGCGTGTGCTGCCTTGCCGCCATAGTTTCCACCCGGACTGTATTGACCCATGGCTCCTGAATATAGCAGGCTCATGTCCATTGTGGCAAGTATTTACTGATCTCCCCGAATAATCTTTCCTGCTAACCCATCCCCCACACAACAGCCGCATAGATCTCCGCCCGGAAGACCAACGCCAGAGCTCCGAAATCCCCCCACCAGGACCGGATTCCCCGCACCAAAACCGCCATTCCCAAGGCTCTGGATCCATCCACCACACTGACAACGCACGACACGGACAAACAAGTGAAGAACTCATGGAGGCCCTCCGCCAGATCCGCGAGGAGGACAGGGCCAACGGAGGCAGGCACCGAGGTCACGTCCAAGGACCAGGTCTAAGCCGGCTAAGACGTTTCCTAGAAAGACGCATGGGGTCGAATCGTAGCTCTACTGTGGAAGAAGATGCTCCTGCTGGGGGCGGTGGTCCACCGTCTGAGGCCCCGGCTTCGGCCGTAGTTCCGTCTGGGGGCGGTGCAGCAGCCGGGGGCGACACAAACAATCTAAGCGATGTAGGTGCGAGTGATAGGAGAAATTAGTGATCTCTGTCTTGCAGAAGTGCATTGCATCACCTCACGTTCGGATTCGCCTTCCTTCCTTCAACCATGCGATAACTATTTTTAACTCGTACTTGGGGATAACCACACAACAAAAGCCTTCCATTGGTCCCTTCTTTCTTGTTCCTCCCAAGACCCTCTATTCCCCCCCTAAACGTGTTTTCTCTTATTTGTCACCATTGCCGCAAGTATTCGAGTCGGTATGGCATTTGTTTCACCATTTACACATCCATTCATTCTTGTACAGTCTTCTCAACACACTCTCAGCCTTTCCGGCACTGGAACTTTTCTTCCTTCTATTTTTGTATTATAGCACTTGCATCTTCTCCCTTTTTTCCTTTGTTTTTTTTCTCTCTCACTTGGTTCGGTCCGGTCTGGTTTGGTCTGCATGGGTCGGCGGTTTTTCTCAGGTTTGGGTTTATGATTTTCAAAGCATGAATGAAGTTTTTTTCTCCTGCTATTTCTATTTCATCTCATTTCATTTCTAACGATATATTATCGTACAACACAGTGGGCTATTTATCTTATTTCATCCCACCCCCAATAATACATGCCTTCCTGGTAAGCAGAGTACTCGAGCACCGTGTGATGCGCTGGCAGTTCCAGGCCCTGAGGATTGGGGGATCGAGGGTGCTTCACGTTGGCCAGTGAAGGAGCATGGTAGTTTGAGGGCCGAGGACCGTACCGGAAGTGAGGGTATAGTACGTGCCACCAGGCCGTCCGTTTAGTCCAGCCTACCGGCACAGAGCACGGTATGTAAGGATTGGGGTTTTTTTCGGGTAGGGCTGGACGCTGGATATTCTTAAAGATCAGCGGTGGAGGGGGTGCTCGTCGTGCTTAGATATCGTAGTTTGCCTAACAGTAGAGGTCATTAAATTTTGGTAACAATACCACTTTAACCATCAACAAAACAACACTCCCATAACTGCTATTATAAATTCCAAAGATATGAAAAAAAGAGACAATGAGAACTAAATACCATTTCACCGTCGAGTTGCCCCACCATTGTTTTAAACACAAAGCGCAACCTGTTCAAGTTAGTGTGCGCTATTACTAATAAAGCTATAAATACCCACCATGAAAGCCCTTCCCTAACCTCCTGTGCCAAAAAGATCACCTCCTGCTTATTCTGTAGTACACTTTGCCCCTTGGAAACTGTCTTCTGGCGCTTGTATTTGAATAAAGTCTAAAAATTATCTATCCGACTACTCGAGTAGTTATGTCAGCTGAGTGTGGCGGCTACTAGTCCATTCCCCGAATACTTATTTTGTAGATAATATTATATCATAGTCAAGTGCATGAGTATTCATCATACTAATACCTAGCATCATCTCCAATAGCCTTAATACCTTTCTCGAGATCTCCGTACTTTCGATAGGAGGAGGCACCGGTAGAAGATATGGAATTAAAGGTCATGAACATACTACTTAGGATCAACACCGAGTTTTCTTCTTTCACCTTCCCAGTCTTCTTTGGATTGCTCGTGAAGAGAAATCAACCGCGCACTGTGGTTGTATGTGAGCACAGCACAGAAGCTGATGGAGCTTAGCTTCCGAATAAATAGAGGCTGTAGATATTGATCCTGCGCAGTACTAGTAGACAGACTCGGGTTTTACTTCTAGCTTGTCTGCGTAGGAAGAGTATCCTAAATCTTCCTTCCCCCTCAGAATTCCTCCCATAACTACCACCCTCTCTCCCTTCTGCTTTCTCTTTTTCTAGCCCTGGCCTGTGCCGGATGGGGAAAGCTATCAATTGGCTTGCCACACATACTTACCGATGGTCCAAGGTCTGAGCCACAAACTAGCTCACACCCGAGCGGTACTAATAACTTGAGGCGCAGCTTGAGAACATGAATCTGGAGGTTGTGCCAAGCACCGGACTTGTTCTTGCTCAAAGCTGAGTTTCTTTCCCAGTTGTGGTGCGCGATTGGATTTTACCAGTCTCTGACTAGTAGTATCTGACGATAATACTCTAAGCAGCATATCTCGAGGTGTCTTTTCCATAGGAAATGTCTTGATGGCTCCTATCTTCTGCGCAGAGTTTGATCACACCTGTGGTTTTCTATTGCTTGTAGTAGTACGGAACTTGCCGGTTGCTTGATCATAAGGCGGGTACCTGCTGGGAAGAGGTTGGTTGTTGAGTGGTGATCATTGCCAAGATGGAAATACTAGACTGCCAACGACCTCTACTAACAGCAACTTTCAGTGATTTCCCATGGCGGAGATTAGTGCATTAGGTATAATACAGCACATACTCTATTATTAACCAGATAAGTAAGTAAGTAAGTGAATAAGCGCTATACAGCGGTACTAGGATAGTTCAACCCCGATACACCCCACCAGTCAAGGATACAACAAGAAACAGGGTGCCCGCAGATCCCCCCCCGGCGCTTCCCCCTTACTCGAGTAGTCTCGAACTTGAGCTTGCAGTTTTTACAGAAACAGCATTCCCACTACGTAGCTGTCGCAGAACGTGGGGCCCTATCGAATCGGAAATATTAAGTCAATCCGAGCTCATAGATCAACAAAGAGGTATTTGCAGATCTTGTAAGCAAGAAAAGAGCGAGGGGGAACTGGAGCCCGAAAACTGCCTCTGTCGAGACCTCCGCCGGGGAGGATTCCGTTGGCCTCGCCAGATTATTCTTTTGGATTGCTCAAGGTCTCTTTGTGTCCTAAGAACCAGAAGGAAAAAAATACCCCCCCCCCCCCCTAGTGGCAACAGACATTTATACCGGATCAGCGGAAATGTTTTCCAACCACTGATACACCAGAGTCTATGTCCCCAGTGGACAGATTCTGGTAAGGGTTCTAACTGGGCGACGGAACGAGAGCCGCTCTCCTGCACTTTGGATTCTTGAGCGGTAATAGGTTCAAGCACTATGCAAGCAAGGAAAGAGCCGGGTGGCCCGCGCCTACCGCGCTTATCTAGCTAATAGCAACCGTGCAAGTACCGCATCCTAGGCAATGCTGCGATTGTCTACCTACTGCACCTATGTTAACCACGTACGCAAACTCTGCATCTCCTTACCATCCCCCCACCCCCTCATTTCTCACCCCTCATCCTGACTCCACCATCCTATCATCATTCCGTGTTCAGAGCGGGGGGTTCGGTAGGTAGGAAGGCAGATTAAACTAGGTTGTACAAGGATCAAAACAGCTACTGTGCATCCCCCACCGCTCCCAGTCATACGGTCCTCCACCAGGGGCCGCAATCTACCCCTCAACAGTAGATCTCGTTCCGGGAGGCCTTAAGAGATCTCCGGCTCTTGGGTAGACATGCTCTATGGGATTTTCGTGGGCAAGATAGGTACATATCCGCTTTGGGGGGGAAGGAAGAATGGCGATTGGTGGTTTAAACGGGAGTTCTATGGTTTGCGCTTTGGCGGTAGGCCTAAGTTTTTTAGGTAAGGGTGGGGGTGTATATAATATACCCATCTCCTGGATTGCGGAGGATGAAAGTGGAAGGATATCTGGCTTGTGATATTGTATTTTATTCACTTTCTTATTTGCCCTTCTTCCCTATCACTGCTACCCCAGCAGAGTCCCTACCGGCACTGTCAGTTAGTTCTCAAACTCCAGGGCTTCCTACTACAACCACATTGGACAAGCACCATGTTCTCGTTCATAAAACTCCTCGAGAACGGCTTCCAAAAACTCCGAAACGTCTACCAGAACTTCCAAATTGACCCCATCCGGGCTCTAAAAGCCACCATCTCCTTACCAATTTTCATCAGAAACATAGCAAGTCCCCCCTCCTCATCCCCCTCCTCCAATCACATTAACAATTTAGGTCAAAACGGCGGGTCCTCTAAAAACCGTCAGCAGATGCTCCAGCGCCCTTATCCCGGTAACCATAACACTCTCCATCATCCAAATACTACTCGCGGAGAACAAGATGGACCAGCTCGCAAACGTGGTCTGCTCCCTAGCCCTCCAGGCAGCCGGTGCCGCAATTGGTAGCTCGATCGGTGTTCTCTGCGGCCTCCCCGGCATGGTCATTGGCGCTGGTATTGGGGGGGTTTTAGGCTGGTACATGGGAAACTGGGCGCACGGCAAGATTAAGGATTGGCTATTCACAGAGGGGAAGGATGGAGTTAGGCCCATCGACAGGATTGCGGATAAGTTCAGGGCGGCGACAGACATCCTCAAGGTCGTAGCGGAGGTTTTAAAAATAATTATGCGTGGGCAGGCGGAGGTTTTGGGGGAGCTTTTAGATCATTGGCAGAGGGTGGGGGGTTTGAGGGGCGGTTCGGGGTAAGTGTTACTTTTCTTATATCATATACCTGCTTTCCGGGGTCTGGGCGGTTTATATGCACCGTGTTGACGTTCTGCAGGTTTACAGGCATTCGATAAGATTGCTAGGGACAGTAGGGGGGGAACAAACTTGAGGTTTGATCTTGCAATACGATTGCGGAACAGGGAAATATACACCCCCAGTAAACATACAGTCCCCATCGATTGGTTCGTAGGCCACAGTTACTGAGATCCGACCAATCGGCAGCGAACTGTATATTTGCTAGGGGTGTATATTTTCCTGTTCCAGGATTGTATCTCTTTTCCTTTCATGTCTCCAATCTAGCCTTTGTGATGAAGTGGGGTATGCACTCTGTCTTATCTCTATCCTCCATGTTTTTCCCTTTCCTTTGTCAATGGCAATTCGGGACGCTACTGGTAGGCTTAGAAGTCCCAATACATATTTGCAAAAATGAGGCGGGTTGTTAGTTCGAAAATAGACAAGAGTGATAAACTATGATAATTACCCGGCCATACTCCAAGTGTTTCATGACCCCACCACCGAGGAATACGGTAGTCTATGTATTTGTCCACCCACCCATCCACAACCCCGCCAACTCACACCCATCGAAAAGGTACCACCGCCTTATAACACCACTACCACAACGGCAACACAGACATTTATACCGGATCAGCGGAAATGTTTTCCAACTACTGAAACTAGAGTCTATGTCTTTAGTGGACAGCCGGCAGATTCTGGTAAGGGTTCTAACCGGGCCACGGAACGAGAGCCGCTCTCCTACACTTTGGATTCTTGAGCGGTAATAGGTTCAAGCACTATGCAAGCAAGGAAAGAGCCGGTGACCCGCGCCTACCGCGCTTATCTAACTAATAGCAAACCGTGCAAGTACCGTATTCTAGGCAATACTACGATTGTCTACCTACTACACCTATGTTAACCACGTGCACAAACTCTGCATCTCCTTACCACCCCCCCCATTTCTCACCCCCTCATCCCGACTCCACTATCCTATCATTATTATTTCGTGTTCAGAGCGGGGGGCTAGGTAAGTAGGAAGGCGGATTAAACTAGGTTGTACAAGGACCAAACAGCTACTGTGCATCCCCACCGCTCCCAGCCATACGGTCGTCCATCAGGGGCCGCAATCTACCCCAACAGCAGATCTCGTTCCGGGAGGCCTTAAAAGATCTCCGGCTCCTGGGTAGACATACTCTATGGAATTTTCGTGGGCAAGCTAGGTACGTATCCGCTTTGGGGGGAAGGAAGGATGGCGATTGGTGATTTGAACGGGAGTTCTATGGTTGGCGCTTTGGCGGTAGGCCTAGGTTTTTTAGGTGGGGGGGGTGTGTATATAATATACCCATCTCTTGGATTGTGGAGGACACTGGATGAAAGTGGAAGAATATCTGGCTTGTGATAATATTGTGTTTTATTCACTTTCTTATTTGCCCTTCTTCCCTATCACTGCTACCCCAGCAGAGTCCCTACCGGCACTGTCAGTTAGTTCTCAAACTCTAGGGCTTCCTACCCCAACCGCATTGGACGAGCGCCATGTTCTCGTTCATAAAACTCCTCGGGGACGGCCTTCTACAGTGCCTCCAAAAACTCCGAACCATCTGCCGGAATTCCCCATTTAACCCCATCCGGGCTCTAAATGCCGTCATCTGTTGCACAATTTTCATCAAAAACATAGCAAGTCCCCCCCTCTCATCCCCTCCTCCAACCCCACTGACAATTCAGGTCAAAGCGGCGGGTCCTCTAAAAGTCGTCAGCAGGAGCTCCCGGGCCCTTGTCCCGGTAACCTTAACACTCTCCGCCATCCAAATACTACTCGCGGAGAACCAGATGGACGAATTCGCAAACGTGGTCTGCTCCCTAACCCTCGGGGCAATCGGCGCCGCAATTGGTAGCTCGATCGGTGTTTTCGGCGGCCTCCCCGGCATGATCTTTTGCTCTGGTGTGGGGGCGTTTTTAGGTGGGCAAATGGGAGAGCTGGTGCATGATAAGATTAAGGAGTGGCTGTTCACCAAGGGGGAGGATGGGGTTAGGCCCATCGATAGGATTGCGGATAAGTTCAGGGCTGCGACGGATATCCTTAAGGTTGTGGCGGAGGTTTTAAAAATAATTATGCGTGGGCAGGCGGAGGTTTTGGGGGAGCTTTTAGAACATTGGCGGAGGGTGGGGGGTTTGAGGGGCGGTTCGGGGTAAGTGTTACTTTTCTTACACACCTGCTTTCCGGGGTCTGGGCGGTCTATGCGCACCGTGTTGACGTTGTGCAGGTTTGGGGGCATTCGATAAGACTGCTAGGGGTAGTAGGGGGGGGGACAAACTTGAGGTTTGATCTTGCAATACGATCGCAGAACAGGGAAATATACACCCCCAGCAAACATACAGTCCCCACCGATTGGTTCGTAGGCCACAGTTACTGAGATCCGACCAATCGGCAGCGAACTGCATATTCTCTAGGGGTGTATATTTTCCTGTTCCAGGATTATATCTCTTTTCCTTTCGTGTCTCCGATCTAGCCTTTGTGATGAAGTGGGGTATGCACTCTGTCTTATCTCTATCCTCCATGTTTTTCCCTTTCCTTTGTCAATGGCAATTCGGGACGCTACTGGTAGGCTTAGAAGTCCCAATACATATTTACAAAAATGAGGCGGGTTGTTAGTGAGAAAATAGACAAGAGTGATAAACTATGATAATTACCCATACTCAGTGTTTCCTGACCCCACCACCGAGGAATAGTCTATTTGTTCATCCATCATCCACAACCCCACCAACTCACACCCATCGAAAAGGTACCACCGCCTTATAACACCACTACCACAACGGCAACAGACATTTATACCGGATCAGCGGAAACGTTTTCCAACCACTGACACCAGAGTCTATGTCCCCAGTGGACAGCCGGCAGATTCTGGTAAGGGTTCTAACTGGACGACGGAACGAGGGCCGCTCTCCTACACTTTGGATTCTTGAGCGGTAATAGGTTCAAGCGCTATGCAAGCAAGGAAAGAGCCGGGTGGCCCGCGCCTACTGCGCTTATCTAGCCAACAGCAAACTAATATGCAAGTATTCTGGGCAATGCTGCAATCGTCTGCCCACTGCGCCTATGTTAACCACGTACACAAACCCCGCATCTTCGTACCACCCCCACCCCCCCCCATTTCTCACCCCCCCATCCCGACTCGATCATCCTATCATTGATCATTATACAACCGAATCCAATCTACCTCCTACCTACCCAACCCCCCCTGCTTTGAACACGACACAAACAGCTACTGCGCATCCCCCACTGCTCCCAATCATGCCTTCCTCTATCAAAGGCCGTAATCTACACCTTAACAGCAGATCTCGTCCCGGGAGGCCTTAAGAGACCCCCAACTCTTGGCCAGACATGCTCTACGGAGACACTCCTGGGCAGTCTAGGTACGTATCCACTTTGGAGGGAAGTAAGGATGGTGATTGGTGGTTTGTATAGATGTTCTATGGTTAGTGCTTTGGCGGCAGGCCTAGGTTTTTTAGGTGAGGGGGGGTGTATATAACACACCCCACCGCCTGAACCGCGGTGGACACTGGATGAAAGTGAAAGAATATCTGGGTTGTGATACTGGACTTCATTCACCCCCTTATTTGCCCTTCTTCCCTATCGCTACTACCCCAGAAGGGTCCCTACCGGTCCCGGAAGTTAGTTCACAAACTCCAGGACTTCCTACTACAACCACATTGGACGAGCACCATGTTCTCGTTCATAAAACGCCTCGGGAATGGACTCCGTTCGGGCTTCCAAAAACTCCGAACCGTCTGCCAGAACTCCCCAATTAACCCCATCCGGGCTCTAAAAGCCACCATCTGCTGCCCAATTTTCATCAGAAACATAGCAAGCCCCCCCCCCCCTCATTCCCCTCCTCCAATCACATTAACAATTTAGGCCAAAACGGCGGGTCCTCTAAAAGTCGCCAGCAGAGGCTCCCGCGCCATTGTCCCGGTAACCATAACACTCTCCGCCATCCAAATACTACTCGCGGAGAACAAGATGGATCAATTCGCAAACGAGGTCTGCTCCCTAGCCCTCGGGGCAGCCGGTGCCGCAATTGGTAGCTCGATCGGTATTCTCGGCGGCCCCCTCGGCATGATCATTGGCGCTGGTGTTGGGGGAATTTTAGGCGGGCTCATGGGAGACTGGGCGCACGGCAAGATTAAGGATTGGCTATTCACCAAGGGGAAGGATGGAGTTAGGCCCATCGATAGGATTGCGGATAAGTTCAGGGCCGCGACGAACATCCTCAATGCTGTGGCGGAGGTTTTAAAAATGCTTATGCGTGGGCAGGCGGATATTTTGCTGGCACTTTTAGAACATGGACGGAGGAGGGGGGGGTTGGGGGGCGGTTCGGCGTAAGTGTTACTTTTCTTATATATAATACCTGCTTTCCGGGGCCTGGGTGGTTTATATGCACCGTGTTGACGTTGTGCAGGTTTACAGGCATTCGATAAGATTGCTAGGGGCAGTAGGGGGGGAACAAACTTGAGGTTTGATCTTGCAATACGATCGCGGAACAGGGAAATATACACCCCCAGTAAACATACAGTCCCCATCGATTGGTTCGTAGGCCACAGTTACTGAGATCCGACCAATCAGCAGCGAACTGCATATTCTCTAGGGGTGTATATTTTCCTGTTCCAGGATTGTATCCCTTTTCCTTTTGTGTTTTTGATCTAGCCTTTGTGATGAAGTGGGGTACACACTCTGTCTTATCTCTATCCTCCATGTTTTTTTCTTTCCTTTGCCAATGGCAATTCGGGACGCCACTGGTAACTAGGCTTAAGAGTCCCAATACATATTTGCAAAAATGAGGCGGGTTGTTGGTGAGAAATAGACAAGAGTGATAAACTATGATAATTACCCGGCCATACTCAGTGTTTCCTGGCCCCACCACCGAGGAATAGTTTATTTGTTCATCCATCATCCACAACCCCACCAACTCACACCCGTCGAAAAGGTACCACCCGCCTTATAACACCACCACCACAACGGCAGCAGAAAAATACCAATGGCTTTGAAACCCCTCACCTCAGAAATCACCGCCCTAAAATCCCTAATCAACCAAACCCGCCCCCTCCTCTCCACCCCTACTCCTCCTCCCACCACCACCACCACCACCACCACTCCAACAATCACACCCTACCCCCTCCTAAAAGACCTCTCATCCCTCCTCCGCGCGCACAGCACAAAGCTCTCCATAGCCCTCCGGCCTCCGAACCTCCTATACCCCGCCGCCTCAAAAAGCATCCAAGAAATCACCAACCTAATCCCCCAATACCTCCCAGCGATCCAATCCCTCCCAAACATCCCATCCCTACACCGCTGGGTAATCCAAAGGGTGGAGGACCTCTTCACCTCAATAACCCACTCCCTCAGCAGCGATACCGAAGCAGCCAGGGACCGACTCTCCAGCACCGGCGCAATCTGGTCATCCTGCGATGCCCTGATCGCGCTGGAAGCGCTGGGGACCTACGGCGTCGTGGCGGAATTGGTTGGGAGCTACGAAGCGCTGATCTCCGATGCTGCGGGGGAGTTACGCACTTGGGTGGCGGAGGTTTGCGAGGAGGATGACGAAGGGTTTGTTGACGACGACGACGACGACGACTGCGTGAGGGGTGGGGAGGAGGAGAGTGGGTTGGAGTTTTGGGAAGAGGAGGAAGCGGGGAGGAGGAGGAAGAAGCGGGGGGCGGATGAAGTTGCCGTGGTTAGGGGGTTGGTCGAGGTCGCTTTGAAGAAGGTTAGGCTTGTGGAGATCCTGCTGGGGGCTGTGAGGAAGAGGAGGTTGGCGGGTGATGGGTTGGTCGCGGAGGGGGTGCTCGAGGAGGTTGTTGGTAGGGTTAAGGGGGTAAGTGAGGCTGTGGATGACGCTGGGATGGGGTTTTATGAGGATGAGGTTGGGGAGGCGGTGAGTTTCTTTCTCTTTCTTCTTCTCCTTTCTCACACTGGGATAGGATGGAGGGTAGAAGGCTAATTCGTGAAAACCATATTATAGGTCGAAGCGCAAAAAAGGTTTCAGGAGGAGGCGGTAAAGTTGATCGATCTGGTGGCTTGTAAAGATGGGGGTGTGGAGGATAAGTATACAAAGTGGTTTCGTAATTGCCGTGAAGCGTTATTGAAAGAAGGCCAAGCGGAATGAATTGCTATTGCAGATTAGACGGGAATCATGAGATATGATTCGTGACGGACGGGATGTTGAAGAGATGACTGCTGGCAATAGTAACGCCTATAATGTACTGTACTCAAGAGCATAGTTTACCCACTACTCGAGTACACATCACAAAATTAAATTAAAATAATAGCCATCTAATAGCATACAATCCTTACAACCCCCTCCGCCTTCCAAGAACAAGGGGGGGGGGGGGGGGGTGCAACCGGCATACCTTTTATCCACATCTTTCGTTTCTCCCAATAGCAACTGTTAGAAAATCTCAACAATAGCATCATCATCTTCACCGCCCTCACCCTCCCCTACTTCCTTAACCTTCTCCTCCGGCTCTTCATCTCTCATAAGCACCTGCACAATCCTATCGCACGCCTCTTCAACGCTCTCGTTCTCAACAAGCTTATGCACCTCCCTGACAATGCAGTAGGCATTCACCCTACGCAGGTACTCTCTCGCCTCACGCGTCGTGGTAAGCAAGAGTATAGTCTCCAGGTGCGTGACGATGATATCCTTGTCCGATTCGCGCTCCTTGTCTAGGGGGAGAAGTTGGACTTCGGATGGCATTTCGAGCATTTCCTGTCACTCATTAGCAAAGCGTAAGGGAAATGGGAGGGTGGGGAAATGTGTAGGTAGGTAGGTAGGTACATCTTCAGGATACTCCTCCGGTCCCATAATCGGCAACAAGATGTACGGCAGTATGTTGACCCCGTCCTCCGCAAGGAAGGTTTTGTGCGATGGTATGTCAAAACATGAATTTCTACCACACCCTCGACATCGTTAGCTCCCTCCGCACTCCACCCCCATGTACACAAGCCCCGCCGGAAGGAGGGGAGGGGAAGAAAAGGAAAAGAAAACCCCCTACTTGATGGTGCTAGCAACCCCCTTCCTCCTCACCAAACTCCCGCACTCGGTGAACACAATAACCTTCGAAATAGGCACAACCCCATCGTACCCCCTCCTCCTAACAAAGTACTCCCGCCCCTTCCCCAAGCGACTAACGTCCGCAAAGAAGTAGCTCAGAAAGTCAAAGGACGCCTCTCGGTTCAACTTCCTGTCCGCGCCCCGAACGAACAGATCCAAGAGTTGATCCATAGCATTATCACTCGTGCTAACTTCCTTCGCCGGGAGCGGGCGCGCGAGCGTTATGAGGGATTGGATGGATTCGGACTTGGCAAGGTTGGCCAGGAGCATGGAGGCCAGGTCCGCGTTTGGATTGGAGAGATTGGTGATCTGCGAGAGTAGGGTTTCTAGGAAGGGCGTGTCCGTCGTTAGGGAGGTTAGGATCGGAGGGTCCGAGGAGAGGTTTATAAGGATTTTGAGGGCGTTTTTGGCGCGGGGCTTGTACCGCTGTTAGCCAGTGCTGGGTGGGTGGGTAAGGGGGGGGGGGGGGGAAGAAGTGGATGAGGATGGATATACGGCTGCGTCGTTTACAAGAACCTTTAGATTCTTGATGGGCTTTAAGCCCTCCGGTTTGAATATTGAGTTTTGTGGACCTTGGCTGTAGCCGACTAGGTGCTCCAATGCGATCTGTCGAACCTCCGGCCGCGGAGATCCAAGAAAGCCTACCAGTTCTTCCTACAATTCTGTTGGCTGGAGAATGTCACTGCTCTCGGAGAAATGGAATACTTACAAGTTCTGTAGGCATCGCGTAGCTATCTTTCGCTGACTATTTAGTGTTGGGTACTCAGTGCGTTGAGGGTAGTAAGTGGGTATTGATGAGGGACTTCCGCAGTGCAAAAAAAAAGTTTGTGATTGCTGAGACTCGGTGGTGGGGTTATAATATTATAGTGGGGTTGTTGACTAGGTTGCTTGGTTGGTAAGGCCAGAGCGTCGCTTATTCCACCCATAGCCTAACATGGCATTTAAGAACCCTACTTTTCCACATTTACTCACTCGATTTGAAACTAATCTGGACCACAACTCAACTCAGCCCGACTCACGCAAAATAAAATGTCACCATTTTACTAAAGTGAGGAAAAAGAAAAACGGCAGATTATACACTTCTAGAACCTTGCGCTCTCGCAATAAAAATTTCCGCCGCCTTTCTAGTGTTGTCCTAGGTCTTTTATGCACAACTAACCGCCACCACTTAACTTCCCACGCGCTTCCTAAATCCCAAGGGTGAATTCAACGCCGACATCGATGTCACGAGCCATCTTAACAACCTTTGAGAACTGAACAGCCTTCTCGGCAGCATCTTGCAGATCCTCGAAAGAGAAAATCTTGAGACCTGACTCATTGATCTGGAGAATTATCCATATTAGTAATTTTCGGGAGTAGGGAGAGCCAGGGAAGGGGACCCACCAGCTTCTGTGCTTCTTGCATGTTTGTTCCTTGAAGCCTGGCGACGATAGGTATTCTGAGGTTCATGTTCTCAACAGTAGCAATCAATCCCTTGGCAATAGCGTCGCAGCGGACGATACCACCAAAGATGTTGACAAAGATGGCAGTGACCTTAGGGTCATTAGTGATAAGCTGGAAGGCCTGCTCGATGGCCTGTGCAGTAGCTCCACCACCACAGTCCAAGAAGTTTGCCGGTTGACCGCCGTTAAGCTTGATGATGTCCATGGTAGCCATAGCCAAACCAGCACCATTAACCAAGCACCCGATATCACCGTCGAGCTTAATGAAGTTCAAGCCATGCCTACCACCCCACCCGTCAGCCTCCACCTTACTCACAAATCCCCAGAACAGCAACAACATACTCAGCAGCCTTGATCTCATCCGGATCCTCTTGGCTCTTATCCCTCCACGAAAAGATCTCCTTCTGTCTGAAGTCCGCATTGTCATCGAATCCTAGCTTAGCATCCATAGCCAGAACCTTATGGTCATTCGTCTCACTGAGTGGATTGATTTCAATCTGCGTAGCATCCTTCTCCACAAACACCTTGTAGAGATTCTTGATAGTTTGCGCAGCCTCCGGAATGCACTGCTCCGAGAAGCCCAAGCTGGTAGCGACCTTGGTAGCGACCTCGTCCGTGACGCCCTTGTGGATGTCTATGGGGGTGGTAACTATAGCGTCCGGGTTCTCCTTAGCTACACCCTCGATATCCATACCGCCTTGGGAAGACGAGACGATGATGGGGCCCTGCGTAGCCCGGTCCATTAGGATCGCCAGATAGAATTCCCGGCGCGCGAATTTACGCTCGCAGATGTAGACTCCTGAGCAGAGCTTCCCCCCCGGGCCAGTCTGCTTGGTGATAAGCTTCTGGCCGATCATTTGGCTGGCGAACATTTTGGCTTCAGTGGGTCTGGATGGGACATCGTCAGCTATCATTGAGCTCTCATACCACAAATATCAAGGGAAACTGCGTACGAATAAATTATACGCACACCACCCTTGAGTCCGTTATCGAACGTGCCCTTTCCACGGCCACCAGCGAGGACCTGTGCTTTAATAACCATGTCCTCTCCACCTGTAAAAATCCCAAATACGTATCATTAGCTCTTCTCCTCATCCCCCCCCGCCCGATCTCCCGGGTTCGATTCCAACAACATACCAATACTCTTAGCCACAGCCTCCGCCTCCTCTGCAGTCTTCGCAAACGCTCCTTTGGGAACTCCGACGCCATACTAAACCACCCCCAACCCATCAACCAATCAATAAATAAATAAATCCAATAACTCGCCCCCTCCGGAGGAGCGACGGAAAAGAAAGAAAGGAAACAATCCCATACCGACTCCAGCAAATTCGCCGAAAGGTATTCGTGAATCGACAGCCCTCGTTTCTGCAGAATTCCATTCTTCACCTGCGAGCTCTACCGTATTTCCCATGATCGTCAGCTTCTCCCGAAACGACCCGACCAACCAACCGACCGAGCAACCCCCACAGCCAACAAAAACAAAAAGGGAAACAAACCTGAATACTCCTCAAAGCCGTCGCAAAAGGCCTACTTCTCGCAAGCCTGAACATCTTGATATCGGATATGTATAAATCTCCGAATAGGAGGGGGGAGAGAAGGAGGGGAAAACCGAAGAATGGCAAAAAAAATAATTAAAAAATGTCGACCGTTGTTGAAGTTCTTCCGAAGTTTTTAGCTTCTGTCAAGCTAATCTTCCTTCCTTCCGTTAAATTATGCTCCTGCAAGACACCCACTCGTCCCACACGTCCCACACCTGGAACCAGGGGTTGCGGGTTGAAGCAGGGGAATTGGTTGTTACCCGGCTAAACTAAATCTCACAACCATCCAAACAAAATACCTCTTTGCCGTACCAGTACCCCACACATCAAACCACCATACGGCATCTCCTCCTCCTCCTCCTCCTGCTCTACCCCAATCTCAACCTCCGGCATACCAGCCGCCCACACACCCACCCATCAGATGAGCATCCCTACATCCACATCCACCACAGAAGCCCACCAAGCCCGCATCTCCCTCCACCTCTCGCACACCCGCTCGCTAGTCTCGTCCTGGCTCCCACCACCACCACCAGACCTTGCGACAGCACGAAAATCCGAAGAGGAAATACTTCGCGAAGATGAGGAATTTTTTACCCCTATGCCGCTGAGGTATACCCCCCCCCCCCCTCTTCCTCACCCTCCGGAATTTGCGGAGCGAATATTAATGAAGAGGAATGGATCGATACGGTAGGCTCGGTCTCGGCGCGCCGATACCTAAAGAATTCCTCAACGGGGAGAGTAAAGTCCGGACAAATGATTTACTAAAGAGGAAAATTATGGGGCGGGGCGGAGGTCGAGGCGGGGGTGGGGGGTCGAAACCGATGCCTGAAGGGAGGAAGATGAAGGGTGGGGGGGTTGTAGGGAGTGATGAAGAGGAGGAGGAAGGGAGGTCTGCGCTCGGGAGGAAGAAGAAAAACAAGAGAGTGAAGGTTCCACAGAAGGAGGGAGAGGGAGATGTCAATAGCTCTGTCATGACCATTACTAGTTCTGCTACTCTGACTGCTGATACTCCTCCTCTTGCTCCTCCCGAAGAGACAGTCGACAAGAAGAGATCACTCACCCCCCCAACTCGATTCGGCACATTCCTAGACGCCTACCAAGCGCAGAAGGCGAAAAAGAAGAAGAAAAAGAAACCTACCAGGACCGACCAATCGTAAGTCACGGAGGATGATGGAATGGTGCTGCTACGTTGTACATTAGCCAAAAATAATAATCATAATTGAGAGCGATGTATTTACCATTTAACTCATGTCTAGACATTATACTGTCATATTATATCAGACACCCCCAGAAATCCAAACACAAAGTTAACTTATCGTAGCAGATTCTCCCCAGTTTTCTGTTGCTTGCTTTCTGTATTACTTGTTGTACAGTACATACATGTGAGTGTTTTTGCTACCGTATGAGATGGAAGCTCCCAAAACGCCAACATAGAAAACAAATAAATGAATATCTCCTAACTCAAGAAAAGCAAAAGAAGGAAGTTATAAATAAATAAATAAATATAAAAGATATAAAAAACTAGCATAGCCAGCCCCCCTGCCTTTCCGTCCCTTTCCATTCCCTAACGCTCCATCCCTCAACTAGAAAAGAGAAAGAAAAAGAAAAAAATCCAAGAAAATTTCAAAGATACCACCGCACGTGCGAACCCCAATCACTCGTTTTCAGCCCTCCCGTGTATGATGCCAACATCCGAGAAGAAACGCGTTACTCCAGCCAGCAAATGCTCACTATCACCTTCCCACCAGGGGTATCTTCCAGGACATCATTACAACAATAATACAGCTTTGAGCCCATTTCAAACCATCAAATCCAAAGTAAAAAAGGTTGCATGGGAAGCATTGGAATTTTTTCTCTCGTACCAACCCCGGTTGGCCAGCCTGTGTTACTGAAGCCGCTTCCGTTTTCGGTCATCCGGTTCGCAATCCGACATTCCATCCCTATTGGCTTCCGCCGACGAATTTGAATCTGGTGGGTTTAATAGGGCATGCACACTGCTAGAGGCGAGGCTTGAACGTCGGGTCGGGGGAGCAGTGTGTCCTGCTTCCCGTTGCGGTGGAAATTTCGGCCCGCCTCCGCCGAAGCTCCAGCCCGAATCTGAGATACCATTGTTGGAGGCCGTTTCGCTAAGAGGCGGGGTGGTTTGAGAAGCAAACACCGGGTTGTTCGGGGGTCTATGTTGCTGTATTTCGTAGCTTGCCAGAATTTCTCTAGTGTTATCATGCTGAAGGTTGGAGCTGCGATTCGGTGACGGAGGCCATTGAGTAGAACCAGACATGCCACTAAATGGCGAGTTTGCTTGCCACCCGTGCAACCGGATATCCGCAGATGTATGCCGACGAGAAAGGTGACTAGGGGGCGAGTGGAAAGAGGCCAACGGGTGTTGTGCAGGTGGCTGTTGGGACGGCTGCTGAGGACGCAGAGCATTTGGCGAAGAACCCCCAGCTAGCCCCACGGATCCAAAACGCCGGGGGGCATTCGATATCGGTGGTGCCGGTGCCCTAAAATAGCCACCCGGACGCAAAGGTCCGGTGATAGAAGAGCGTCGAGATTCGTCCTCCATGGGGCGCTGCCGGGGTGACAACGGGGCCGAATTATCGATAGCCAACGATGACAGGAAAGGTTGGCGCTCACGGAGTAACACCTCCTGTGGCTCTTCCAATAGTTGGGTGTGGCGCTCTATTTCTTTCTGCATCGAATTGACTTCACGGCCCATTAGTCTCGCCTATCCCGGAAGGGGGGGGGGGGACACCATTGATTTCTTACTTTCGCGAATTATTGGGGCATCGGAAGGGAACAAATTCGTCATAAATTGCGAAAGATCAATTGTCCACTATATACGTATGAGCGACCACCACATCCGGCGAAGAAATCAAAAAGCAGAAAACGCAAAAACGAAAGGCAAGCTAAGGGAAAGAAACAACACGCAGAGGCTCGGGGCTCACCTGGTGACATCTAGTCAATCCTTCAATAGCAGTTTGAAGACGAATGCCTAACATAGCGTTGTGATCCTCGGAGCGAGCAAGTCGAGAATTGATTTCGTACAAAGACTGTTCAATAGATATAAATCGGCCATCAATTGAGTCACCAGGCCGCTCATCCGGAGTTCCCGGAGCAGAGACAACAGTGCTTTTCGGCCCAGAGAATGAATCCCGGTGAATAAGTGCGTGTCGTGATGCCCGCCTTTTTATATCCCTAAGGCCAACAAGGTCTCCCCTTTTGAAGCTACCATTCCCGTGCTTGAACTCCCACAAAGTAGCATCTGGCGAGCCAGTGTGGAATACATCATTGACTATATCATATCTGTCAGCATGGAGTTACCATCCCCCAGACATGAAATCCTGACCTTTGTGAAATCCGTACATGTTTAGCTGCCTAACGAAGGACGATATATTTGTATGTTTAAAGTATTGGCTAAATTCACCCATATGATCAGTCCTCCGGAAGGGGTAACGATATCATGATGTTAATACCTCAAGACTTTCGAAAATTCCCCAGTGGGCGATACCACAAAGCTCTCGTTAGATGGTGACCAAGATATCAAATGTTGAATATTTGCATCCTCGAGCATGCTACAGTAGAACAGGTTAGCCAGGGAGATTCCGGCCCATTCATTCGGCGAACAAACAGTAAGGGGTTCCGTACTTGTAAAGCTTGTGAATGAATGCCGTCTGCACTTTAGGTTGTTGAACCCCTCCGGCAGCACCCCCGAGCCCCAACCCTGGCCCAGAATTTGGGGCGTTCCCCATGGGCGTATCCATAGAAGCAGACATTGACATTCCCTCAACCGAATCCATCTCGGGGCTACTGGTATTATCGGTCTTTGGCTCGGACAAAGACTGCGCTGACTGGCCCGGTTCGCCGGAAAACGGATTCCTTGGCTCAGTAAGTTGCTGTTGTTGATCCATTAGCTTCTCGGGGAGGTTCCAGATCTGATGATGCTGCTGGACCGATCTCTAGCAGCAAAGGTTCCTGGTCACCAGGAAGGGCACTCAAAGGACCAGTAAAGGCCCTAATTATAGGCCCCTCGGACAACAATGCAGTGTGGGCAAATAAGTAAAACGGGGCCAATTGGCTATCCTAGAATTTCATGCAGTAGTGGCCGAGGCCCTCCGATCCCGTCGAGGGCGCGGGTACCAGCAGGTCGGCGAACGAGAAAGGGCGAAAACGGCAAAATGATTTTTTGCCTAAGCCTGTAAGTCACGGAAAAGGCCTCTAACTATGGTTCTCCCCTCGAAATCTATTAGTCCGTCTCCCAACCCTCTCTCTTTCCCAAATCCTCGATAATTTTTCCGTTGCTCCGTTGGCGGGGCAACAATAACGTGCGCAGCCGGGATGTGTAATGAGAATGGATGAAGCAAATTTTCCTTCAAAAGAAGGGGAATGGAGGGAAGAGACAATCTTCCAGATCCGACGGAATAAAAGGAGGACCTATATTTGCCTTCCTGGGGTATGCAAAGACACCAAAAGTAGCGGATCAGAGAAGCAGCGACGAAAGCCACCGAAACAAGAATGGCAAAACAGAAACACTTGGGTTGTTGGAGTAGTCGCGGCTCTAGACTTAATTGAGGGTTACAGCGGAAGCGAAGGACGATTAGCCTCTAAAAAGGTGAGTGACAGCTGACGGGTTGACTACGGCGGTATTAGACTGGGAGGGAAATAAGGTAGAGTGATAATTTTCTGGGCAGGAAAGGGAAAGAAAAGAGGAGGGAGGGATGATTGATAGACAGGCGATGGATATGATTTTGATTTTGATTTTGATTTTGATTTTTTTTTCGATTTTTTTTTCTTTTTTCCTTTCTTTCTTTGAAGTAACGAAGGACAAGCAGGGGGGGGGAAGTTGCTGCTTAGAGAGAGAAAGACGCAGGGTGTGCAACGTTCCAAAAAAACTAATAAGCAAATACAGTGCAGTAAGAAGGTAAGGTATGTTGAGCAGAAGAAAAATATACACAAGCAGAAGCAGAAGCAGCGGCGGCGGTACGGTAACAGGCAACGGCCCACGACCGCAACCAACCCGGGACCAAAAGTGCGGCGTCGGCGGCAGTAGGCAGATGGCAGAAGGCGGTTAACCCAAGCAAGTGAAAAGATTGGGATCGTGTGGGTGAGACGAAAGGTGCGGAGAATGGGAGGAAAGAAAAGAAAAGAAAAACCAAACGGGAGGGCACTGCAGATGAGAAAATGGAGGGGGATTTCCTCTTACCGTGCCACAACCCAGAAACGGTAGATATCGCAGATATGTATGTGTGCAGGCAGGGTAGGTGGAGGGAATGGTAGCAGCATTAAACCCGGGGAAATGCAAAGTGGAGAAGCGGAAATGGGGGGAAAAGGAAGAAATGGAAGGAGTGGAAGCGGAGGTGTGAAAAGATTTTTAGGGCAGAGGCTCACTTTTTCGAGGACGATCACCATCAACAATTGGCGGGGAGATTTCACATTTGCATTGATGGGGGAAGGAGGTTGGAAAAAGGGGAGACCTAGAGTCAAGAAGTACAAGTACAGAACTCCATCGTCTAATTTCAAAGGAGTAGGGCACGCATGGTTGGTTGGTGGGCTGGAAGACTCTCTCTCCCCTATATGTGGGTGTGGGTGTGGGTTGGATGGGGTGGGCGTGAGCGTGAGCGTACAGTAGGTGCAAGTGGAAGGAAGGTATGGGGGATGGATGATTGGGATGAGGATTTGGGATGGAAGCCGATGGGGATGTGAATGAAATGCACTGTATGGATGCTCATGGTCTGTGGCTCTCACTGTAAAGGGGAAATTTTCATGTCGATCTGGCAGGTCTAGCAGAGTTCGGCGCGCTGGGGCTCGCCTCCATCTGCCTTTGCTCTTCACTTGCTCACTTGCTCACTTTGCTCACTTTGCTCACTTACTCACTCGCTCCCTCTCAGCCTCTCACTTGGCTTTCCCCCTCTCTCTCCCTGCTGGTGCCGTATCATACTTGTATTCTCCACACGGACAATCATACCTTATCCCATCCTTATGATACTCCTCCTCCTCCTCCTCCTCCTGCCTCTTGCTCGCCATGGCAGGTAACCGACACCCTGCTCTGACTGCGCAATATTCCTCATCTATGATACGCTTCAATCCTTGCTCCCTGTCCCCCCCCCTAATCACCCTGACCCGCGACCTGCCTCCCTTCCCTCCCCTTCATACCCGTCTCCTTCACATATAGACACACAAAATACCGCCACTCATGATTCCCTACGCTGCTCTAGCCCTGTGAGCCCGCGACTACTCCACACTTTTGACTCTGGTTAGATGCGGGTGGGAGGGAGCCACTCGTAATCGAACTATGGTAGCTTTTACTGCGCGTGCATGTCTCAAGAGGGAAGGCAGTTAATTGGTGAAGGCATGAAATATGTGTCTCTCTCACCGGCCTTTGACCGCCAGCCCTTAAAGGCAAAAAAACAAAAAAAACAAGAGGACTTACGACGAACGTTGAAGGGGTTCAAAAAATTGCAGCATGAAATAATCAATACCGGTATGTGCCTTCCTGTCGTGGTTTACGTGTGTCCGTGCCAACCTTCCAAATACCAGCGACGGCTTTTCTTTTTCTTTTCTTTTTTTGGGGGGGGAAAAGAAATTAGGGGAAGGCCTTTTTGGACCTTTTTTTATTCCTTTTTATTTTTTTCACCTCTAATCTTCAGAAACTCGTGAGAGTTTGCTGCACGGATCGAGTTCACAATGTGGTACGAGACAAATGTGCAGTACTGCACGGCAGCCTACCCAGTCCTGGGAAATGCCTATGACTAGGCGCTTTGAGGATGAAAGGGGAAGGGAGGGAAACAATATAAAAAAAGGTAGCGACAATAAGCACAACAAAAGTCTCCCCACCACGCCCCAGCTATCACAATCCATTCAAAAGTTCTCTTTCGATGACATGATTCCTCTTCACCAATACAAGGCAAAAGATCGGCGACGAATCTCCCACCAAGCGCAAGGCTCGTGATCTGTGTGGCCTCTTTTGGTCGCATCGCTGCCTGCACGGTAGACTACGGTACTCGTACATGGTTCTCTCGGCTAACCGGTGGGTTCCAGAAAAGCAGAGCCCGAGCCGACTCTTAGGGCAATAGCATGGGGGAATCGAAATGGCTAGAAACGTATCAAATGGAGCACGCAGGAAGCACTAGCTCGCTAACGTTAAGCCTTGGGTGAGGCCTCGATCTGATCGTCTTACTCCCCCGACTAATCCAGAGCACACAAGTGAGAAGTAATTTAAGATGTCGCAAGCGGGGAAAGAGCCCGTGCTCAAGTCGACATGCGATTGTGTGAGATTCCGAGCAGCTGGCGGCAACAACAACAACAACAGGCAGCACGGTGGCAGAGCTAACGGGGGCAAGAGGAATGGCAGCGAGAGGGGAGGAGGGACATAAAAAAGTAGAAAAAAGAGAGATAAGAGGACAGTGTCATAGGACAAGTCGGTCAATCACTCTCAGTGCGAGCTGCGTGCAACAGCAAGCACACCAGTACACACAGCAAATAAAGTTGTCTGAATTATTATCATACCTGCGATCCATAAAATATGATAGCCTGGAGAATACCGCGGTCCCCGCGTCTGCTGCCTCCCTCGCCGGTCTGTGTCCATCTGTTGGGCTGGGGTACGACTACCGAATCCATCATGCCCTAGGAAATATCCCCAATATATGGGCGCTCGCCTATGCCGGTACGAGTAGACTAGTTACGGTACCGTCGTTGAACTTGTCACAGCCGCACGCGCGGTTGACTGACTTGGCTGTCGTATGGATACCGTTGCTCCATTCCTTCTCTTCCCTTTGCTTGTTCGTTTGTCGAGTGAGTTTCGACCCTTGCCTGTTCGCTCGTTAGCCCGTCACGAAGGTTATCAACGCAATTGGTCATAATGTACGGTACTATACTGTATCTATACTCGGGCGCAAATTAAAGATCCGGAAAAAGTGACTTGGAATATCTGTGTTGCCACCATACATTTTGTTTGTCACTTTTTCCGGATCTTTAATTTGCGCCCGAGTACACCTAGGCCACCTTCAGCACTTGACACAGAAAATACGGTACAGGTACCAGACTTACCCTACATGTACGTAATGTAGGGTATAAGTACGCAGTAGGCGGGAACCCTAACGAGCCCCGTTCGACCTCCCAACCCAACAACAACCGGTTCTCGTACAACCAACCCAACAACAAACCGGCTCTATCTCTTTCCATTCTAAGCTCACGCTCATTCAGTACCTGTCGTCGAGACTGCTGTCGAGTGTATCAAAACCGTCACACCTTCTTACACTCCAGTTTCCATCTTTTTTTTTCTTTTTCGGGTGTTCACCCCTCTCCGGGCCCCTCTTACACTCCAGCTGTAAGCAAGTCCATCCACGTCGAGCCCACTCCTAGTGTCTCTTCTAAGCCTACCGTACCTCTTCTATCCACAAGGAAATCCACATCCCCATGTTTCCCTCCAAGATCACCGGTGTAGTCAGGTTTGGGTCCGCGGGGATCTACAGGTACCGTGCAGCAGTGTTTCGGCTTCCGCACCCGGCTACTTAGGTACGGCATCGGTGCTTTCAGACCGTTTGCGGGCATCCGGAGATAACCGACCACACCCCCGCAACCCCCAAACCTCGGCTCCTCTGTCGAGTCCAGGCTGTTCCGCCTACTCGTGCCAAGGTTGCGGCGAGCGGCCGCAACCCCCGCATGTTCGCAGGCTCACAACCGGGGCCACTCTACTTGTAGAGTGGCAGCTCAACGTTGCTTTGTGGGTTGCCATAGTAATTTAGTGGCACAACTTTGTGGCTGAACGTGACCTTGGAGTCTGCTGCGAAAACTAGAGGAGCCCACTATGTTTGGACCGGGACATTCTATTTTTCGTCTGGCAAGATATCATATGACTTGAGATTTTGGCATAAAGAATGGGCTGTCATTTCCTCAGCACCTATGGGGGACCCTTAGGTCATCTGAAGCCTCGAAGTCATGTTGAGCCACAATGTCGCTATAGCAACTCACAAAGCTATGTTGGGCTGTCACGACATTGCTGTGGTAACCCACAAAGTGACGTTGAGCTGCCCAGTAACGTTGAGCTGTCCGGCACTCTTTAGAGTGCCCCCTGTTGTGAGCCTTCTCGCATGCGGGGGTTGCGGCCGCTCGCCGCAACCTTAGCACGAGTAGAGGACAATTTTATAACGATCACTCGCTGTATACAATAGCAGTCCGTTCTAAAAACGTCACGACGAGTAGTCTAGCTAGCAACTACTAATGTATATTTACAGTTACTCGGTTTCCTGGTCAGAGTCAAAGATCCGGAGAAGGAGAAAGAAACTACCGGTATGAGCTCCTCGGAGCTTAGCCAGCTGGCTAAGCTGGTTACTGAGGTATAAGGGAGAACGTATGGGGGTGCTGGTGTTAAAGAAGCTGGGAAGGAGTGAATAGATTTTCCTCTTCTTTCTCTGTGGGCCTCTTCTTTCTCTGCGGGGGCTCTGGCTTTAAAGAGGTGGGGTTTTTCCTTTTCTTTCTTTGTCGGATGCGGTGGTTCCGGCCCCAGGGGGGTGATCAGGCCTTGATTCTTCTTTCTGTAAATAGAAAGAAAAACCCCCTTCCATTATTTAAAACGATTCATGAATACGTTCACTTATTGAAGGTTGACCCAGCTAATCAACGGGCTTGACCTTCCCTACAGTCTCTATCGTACCCACGACGAAACTTCGCCGGTGACGAACAGGGATCAATTATTTGTATGATATCATACCAGTAGTTTTCGTAACCCTAACCTGGAGGATTTACTTTTTTGCCCACTAAATACCCCCCCCCGTTCGTCGCCCGCCCCGTTTCATCGTTGGCACGGTGAAGACTGTAGTTGAAGATAAACCACCGTTTACCTTTTAGAGTTATAATAATACTCGGGCGCAAATTAAAGATCCGGAAAAAGTGACAAACAAAATGTATGGTTGCAACACAGATATTTGAAGTCACTTCTTCCGGATCTTTAATTTGCATCCGAGTACATAGGTGGAATAAAACTAGTGCCTGAAAGGAGGTTAAGGGATGGGGCTCGGCCCCCGTGAATAAGGGTTATCCTGTGATCACGTGATCGTTCCCACTTGACATCCGGTGTCAGCTGCTGACTAATCATATTCCCTCACCTCAAGAGATGATGTCCTTGAAGTTACATACGTGGAAGGCTCGGGAAACCTTTTCTCGAACACAATCCTTCCGAACACAACCCCGAGGAAAATCATGTCGGACTTTGCGACTTTCGTCAGCCAGGCTCCACCAGTGAGCAGGTATGTTGGTTCTCTTCTTATTCGAGAAATCTCCCCACGTTTTAGAAAGCCCCTTGGTTGGGAAGGGGAGGTTGGATTGTGCTTTCGATGTGTTATATTTTCCTACGCTGGGGCGGTAGTGATGATGTGGAACATATAAAACTGATAGATCGATGAAATTTTTAGGGTCTTTGCTGGACTTACGTTTTTACTATCGTTCTCTGCTCATGTCTTGGGGATCCGTGCCCTCCACCCATACTACTTGACATGGTATGCGCCCATGGTGTTTAATACTACACGGCCGGAAATATGGAGGATCGTGACCTCGTTTATGATAACGCAGCCCAACATGGTATGGGCTATACACCTCATTCTTATCGCACAGCGAAGTATATTCTGATTGTTTCCATACAGCCAGTTCTCCTGACACCTTTCTTCCGTGAGTAGCCAATCCTGGCACCACCATCTCTTTTCAGTGATATCTGACTGCCGGTTTTCCTTTTTTTCCGTGATGAAGTGTATAAATACTGCAGCGAGTAAGTGGTTACCACCAGATATATATAACCAACTTGTGAGATTTTCGCAATGGGTCGCTGATATGTGAATTTAGTTGTGAGACCACAAAGTTCCTTAGATCCGGAGACCTATTAGTATTTGTGCTCTTCTGTGGATTTGTGATTCTAGTAAGTGGCCATATAAAGCCCTATAACCAGTAAATATCATATACCACCCCATGCACCCCTACCATCGCGCGCAATTGTACAACGGACACAACCCAACTTACCAAACCTGCAGCTCCTAAACACCTTAATCCTGCAGGGCATGCTCCTCTGTGGCGCCATGACCCTCGCCCTAGCATACTACTGGACTGCTCTCGAGAATAAAAACAACTCGGTCAACTTCTTCATCGTCCGTTTTCCGGTAAAGTACCTTCCTTGGGTCATGATTTTCGTCACCCTGGTAGTAGAAGGTGTCAACTCGGCCCTCGTCGAAGGGACCGGCATCGTAGCAGCGCACCTCTATCTCTTCCTCACAAACATCTGGCCCCGTGTCGCCGGCGGTCGACACGTAATCTACACTCCCCAATGGATTCACGGATTATTCGAGGAGCGCGGTGATCCGGCTACTAGGGGTATTCGCGCTGGCATCCCGCCTTCTGTGGCTGCGACAGGGCCTGCTGGAGGTGCGGGTACTACTGGGAGGAGCATGTTTGCACCGTCAGGGACCTGGACGCACAGGGGGGAAGGGCACCGGCTGGGGAGTTAGGCTGTTTCCTAACCCCGAGTTGGGGTAAATTAAGTAGGTATGATAAGTAGTATTGGGGTGGGGGTTAGAAAAATGTATCTGGCTTTTCCTCTCGATTTTGTTCACGTTGTTCTATAATATACCTTGCTGTATGTTGGTATGTTAGCATGCCGAGGTAGAAATGGATTCTTTGTATTGCATTTCTAGGCCCGGAAAAAACCTAGTCATCTGGCCAAATCGGGCCGTGCGTCGTCTTTTCTACGTTCCCCTACAGATGATGTGTTGTCGCACGATATTAAAGCCCGATAGGCACCGCCTTTTGTCCGTCCATTCCTCAACAAGCATGGTCGTGCGAAAGAATCAAGGCAGTTTCACCCAACCCCTCCCTCCGAGACCATCCCGAAAACGCCCATGCCACGCGCACCCGCAGTAACACAAGAAGCAAAGGAACGGCATGGGATCGCGCCATCGCTCTTTCCCCAGATCGACAGGAGCATGGTACCGTATTATGATAGGACGGAGGAAGAAGAAGAAAAAGCATTCAAGTCCGCACCTCCGGACTCTTGCGCGAGTGAGATTCCGTGAGTACAGGGTCATTCCAGGCGTCGTACTGAATTGGTGGATGTATGATATCAGAGGTGGGATATTTGTTATCGTTGGAGGATATTTGTATATACTGTACATTGCGTGGGTGAATGAGTTATTGCTCGTTGAATGATGGATGGATGGATAAATGGGGGAATAGATAATACATGTCAAGCACTCCCGTGACTGGTAAACAAAGTTTTACGATAATCATGAGAAATATTTCGGGATCTTGCATACAATGTGCTGCTAGATCGTTGGTAGCTCTGGACAGGCCATCAACTACCCATTACCAAAATTCCGATCTCTCTTCAATTCCTCCACCATCAGCCTTTCAGTCTCCAGATCGTCCATTCCGGCGTAATCTTCTTCAGCTTCCCTCTTCCTCTTAGGTGCCTCTCCTCCATCCTTGGCACCGCCGCCAATCCCCTGCCTCGCAAGCACCGCCTCCCTCTCCCTCCTCATACTCTCCCTCCTCACTCCAATATCCCTCTTCAACCTCTCATCAATCCTAACTTCAGTCTCCCACTCTCTCCTCCCCATGCCGTCCCACCACTCTTTCACCGCCCTGTAGCCCTCCACCCCACCCGCGTCCAGTAGGAACCACTCCGTGGGGGTCGTTGCGAAAGCGTTAATGTTACCGTGCCCCATGCTGCGGTTGACCTTCACCATCTTGACAGGCGGGCCGATGCGCTCATCCCAGTGCTTGTCATCAAGGATCTCTTTCCAGTTCTGGTCGGCTATGGTATCGTTCCAGTGTTTGTCTATTGTAAGGTTGCGTAGTGCAAGTATGGTTCCTGGCGTGGGTTGGAATTTGGACTGGTCGCGCCAGACGCTTAGGATTGTTTTGCGGCGGCGGGAGAGAAGAGGGCGGGAGGTGTTAGTAGAGGGGGGAGGGGGGATGATCTTGCTAGTGGGGTCCCAGAGGTACCAGTCTTGTTTCGCCCCGTCTAGGGATTTGTTGTCGTAAGGGTGACGGCGGCAAAGGAGGACTGCGAGAAATGCTATCAGTGTGTTAGATATGTGTGTAGGGGGGAAGTAAGGGAAGGGAGGGAGGAGGGTGTATATATTGTACAAGCTCTTTTTCCGTGTGCCGCAGTTTCTAGTTCGCCGAATTCCATTCGTCGGTCTGTCCATGAGATTAAGTTATTCCGAGGAATGCTCGGAATTGTGGGGGCATGACTAATTGCAGAGCTAGAAGTAAGGTCCGGATCTTTATTATCGGAGTTCTTTTTCTGCGATAGAAACCGCGAAGGTGGCAACACTTTTGAGACTATCCCGCCGATTGTCATTTCCCAATTCACACAATTCAGAGATTCGAGATGGTTCATACCAGGCCGCTGTGACGACGGCTCCAAGACCATCGCCGGAGGTGGCACAACCGAAAGCTTAGCCTCACTCTTCATCATTTCCTTCTTCACTTCCTCATCCTCTACATTCGCCCCCCCTTTCTTCCTCTTCCCTGGAGAAAGAATCTCCAGTCCACGTATCAAGAGACAACTACTCTTACCGTAGATCGCCGAGTTAGCACCCACCCATCCATTACCCCACAAAGGCAAAACATACGGCAACTCCGTCTCCCCACCCCCGAACGTTGGCTTAACAACATTAAATCCGCTCCCAACCGGACTCCTGCACCTCCGCTTACTTGGAGGCGAGGACCAAACCTCACCTCCACCATACTTATCCTCAGCTCTAGGCCGCCGCGCCTGCTTGATGACCTCGTAGTTTGTTAATCGCACGACGTGGCCCTTGCAGAGCTTGTTGCTGGAGACAAGGTCATGAAGGTTTTTGTCCTGGAGGAGGGCTGGTGGAAATCGAAAGGTTAACTTGTGCCGAGTCGAGGGGAGAGAGCGAGAAGGTAATACCGTGTGTCCAATGGGCTGTGTCTGATAATCGCAATTTTGCTGCAGATTTAGCCTCCCTGGGCTCATGTTGGGCCGGGGTAGGAGTGGTGGCGTGGTCCTCCAATTGGTGGTTGTTGTCGCTGTAGACCAGACTTGCGTTCGTGACCCGTAGCACCGGCTGCGGGAATTCTAAAGATGGATTTTTGGAATCGAGGATGTTTTGGAGAATGATTTTGACAGCGGGGTGCTGCATTGCTGCGGCTGTGGCGGTGGGTAGTAGTGGTAGTGGTGGTGATCGACTCAAGTACCGGTGGTGGAATGTGGGGGAAAGTGGTCCGGGTGTGGCAAGCAAAACGTGTAAAGAGTGGTGGGGTAGGATTCGCAGTACCACAATCTACGCGTGCACAAAGGAGGGTTGATATCATGGTGGGAAATGTTCTTGTACGAGTATTATAGGCCGCCAGTATTCCACCGCACGACACAATCGGGCTTGCCCTTTCCATAAAACCTCAACCAGACATTAAAACATTTACGCTATGCTACAAATTTGATATATATATGCGGGGGGTGGAAGAAGGGGAACAACTGGGAACACTGACCGAGCATACTGAGGTCTAAACATCAATCTCCATATCATGCTCAATCTGCGCCCTATTCTTCCTAGCATTCTGCGCTTGAAACCACTTCTTCTCCCAGCCGTTCCCCCGGTCGACACCATCCCACCTATGTCCGGGCAAGATCCCATACCTATTCGGCGGTGCGGCGCCCTGATATAGTGGCCTCCCCGTCTTACTAACCCCCTTCTTCTTACTACTCAGAAACGCCATCGCAGGATCATTCCAGCGATCCCGCTCCTTCAATTCCTCGTTGAGCTCCCTATCATCGGCATAGCGCGCCATGGGCGCATACTTTGCATCTTCGAGTTCCTTCCTCCTCTCGGCCTTCTGCGCGAGCTGTACATCGCCCTTCAAGTGCTCCTCCAACTCCCGCTTCTTGGCCTCCTCCTCTTCCAGTTTCTTCCTAGCCTCAGCGCGGGCCATGACGATGTTGATTATTCGTCCTGAGGCATCACGGTAGATGGTCTCTTGCCCTTTCCCACTGGTCTCTGGATCTTCCGCTGCAAAACGTGCAGCTTCGACCCTCCGCTGGTGCTCCAGCTGGGCGGCCACCTGTGCAGCGGTTTGCAGACCAGCATGGGCGCCGCTGGACATTTTTTGTATTGTTGTGGGGTTTTCATCCTTTTCTTCGACGATCGCCGGCTGGTCTTCTGGGTTCTCCGGCTCCTTTGCGGAGATTATCGCGTCGGCGGCAGCGTCATTGTTGCCCACGGATGTCCAGTTCGATTTCGTTGTCCGGCTAACGGCTCTTGTCATTTCGCCAACTGTGAATCAAATAAAATTAGTGAATTGAAGGGCTGGCTGGCCGACTGACCGACTGACGGAGAACAATTACCCCCGCCAGGGCCTTATATATAAGAATAGTCATATCGAGGTCATGTGTGCGTGTCTATATCTGGGCAGTGTGTGTGGGACGGGGAACCATACTTGTAACTGGATCATCCTCATCCCCATCTCCTTTGTTATTGTCCCAACCTAGCACATCGTCGTCCGCAATAACCACGCCAGTCTCTTTGCGCTTCCGCTTCTTCGTCTTCTTCTTCGCGGAGTCGTCCTTCGTTAGGTATTTCTGTAGGTATTCTGCGGACATTGCTTGCTTTGTTGAGTTTTGGTTTATCTCGATGGGAAGCTTGTAGATAGCCTTTTCCTCATTCTCACAGGGGAGAGCATGTGTGTATTAGTCAGCGACAGCCTTGTTGGGTAAACCGTAGGGTTGCTGGGTTCGACCAGGTATGGCGGTTGTCATGCGGAACCACTCCGACCCTGTCACTCGGTGGATCACCGCAAATCTATCGGGGAGTCACCGATTTGCCTCACGGCCTTAAAGGTAGTCTAGAAAAATCCACAAACAAACAAGGCCTGAAACTTCCTCCATACGTATCATACCCGGCATCACACGTTTTCGCTCTCTCTCTCCTCTCTCCTTTTACCCCGGGTTCTATCGCATCTGTATTTGCGTATCCTAGCTAGCCAGCTGCCCGCAGTATGCCGCGGTCAGATGAAGCTACAGCCTTCTTCGAAGCTGTCTACATGGCCGTTCAGGTACTCATCTCCCCTCTTTTAGATCTATGATACAATACAATATTCTAGAAGTCTAAACTGCACCTTCCATTAAAAAAACGCAGGAGATACCTTATGGAAAGGTCACTTCGTACGGCCACATCGCCCACTTAATAGGAAAGCGTAAGTAGAGTTCAAAAAGAACCCAAAACACCAAACAAGCAAGTTCCTTTGGCCTTAACATACGGTAGCTAATATTCATGCCCCTCAGCACAATGTCCAAGGTCAGCATCTACAATACCCCCCGAAACCTTTCAAATAAAAAACCAGGGAATGAATGAATGAACAAATGAGCCCCCTCCTTCCCAAAGCAAGTAAAAGTATCATTCATTCATTCACTCATCCATTCATACATGCTACAGGCAAGTCGGTCAAGCCTTAAAGCACCTTCCAGCAGATTCAGCCAACAACACGTTTCACCATGGAAATGTCCCGTGGCAGAGGGTCATCGCAGCTGGCGGGGTAATTCCTAGACGGTACTTTCCCTCCTATTCTCCCACCCTTCTTCCTTGACCTTACCTTGCCTTGCCTGTCTGTTCGTCGCCCCATTACTGCCCCAGCGAAATGCCGGTAGCTCGCCCTGTCCTTTCCTGTACTATCCGTATGTCTCTCTGTCTGGCACAGACGTACCGGTACATACATATATAGCCGGACGGACAGTACGATGCAATCGACCCAAGCCCCCCATTTTCATCCATCTCTAGCGGTTACCCACGGCCTGCCCTGGCCTTGAAATACCGTTCTCAAATATTCCCTCACCTCCAACCCAGAAACCTAACACAAACCCCAAGCCCTTCCTTCCCTTTACTAACCTGTGACAACTGCCCCAGAGATAACCCCTCCGGCGCAGCACGTCACGCCCAAGCACTCCGCGGGGAGGGAGTGATCGTGACGACAAGAGGGGGAGGGGGAGAACTTCACGTGGACATGAGTGGTGAGCACGGCTGGTTTCCAAATGTGCTCCCATCCAAGGATGGTGGCGGGGATTGGGTAAGCGAGGAAACAATGTTTCCGGTTTTATTTTAGTGTTTTGGGACTTGTTGGTTGGTTGTATCATACCGTTACCGATACCGCTTGAGCTGAGAGGGGGGGTTAAGCTATGGTATTGATTGTACTTGTACCACGGGTTATTGTAGGTATGATAGTGTGCGGTTGGCAGTTGTCGTGTTCGCAGTTGGTTCCATCCGGGTTAACTTACCCGATGCTTTCTGGGTTGGAACTGGGTAAAATTTTGAAGCGAGGCGGAGTTTTTGGGTTTATGAGTGAGTCGTACTGGGTGTCAGGAGCTCAAAGTGATGATGAAGAAGAGGAAGAAGGGGGAAGAAGGGAGCGGAAGGCATGGAAACGGAAGTGAGTGAGCGATGGTGTGCTCAGTGCCTGCTGAATTGATACACACTTGTTCCCCTTGTTTAATTGAGCGCGTGTTCCGGGGGTTGACCAGCCACTTTTGGGGCTCAGCTACCGGTACCGTACTCGAGTAAAACTGAAAAGGGTTGGGGAAAATACGTCACCCGGGCAGTGAGCGAGAGAAAGAAAGAAAGGTTTCAAATCATTTGTTTGTTCCAATCGGAGACCACCATATGTATGATATGACATTATTGTTACCGTAAGGCCAATACAATGTAATTCAGCTTCCACCAACATCTCTCTGTGTTTTTATCAGCACGGTGACTTATTCCAAATGAACCAGAGGACATTATTGCGTCTGTCTTTAATTCTACCTGCAATCGCCATCCGATACCCCTCTGCGCTTTGCCGATAGTAAATACCTTTCCCCAAATCTCCAAAATACCTCTCTCCCTCCTAGCTCGGTCCCACTGATCCTGAGGTTGATCCAACCGGGGGAAACCGCGATCTTGTCCGGAAGAAGATAAGACATGATGGTGTGAAAGGGAAAACATAGAGAGTAGCTTTTTTCCGATCAGGGGGGATAAGGAGTGAGAGAGCACTTCACAATACCCGCCAGTACTCTTTTCCCTACCTGTTTTAGCTTCTCCGGACGTACTCTTGATCCATTGTATAAATGTGAAAAAGAATAGATGTGTTGTATATGTAAGTTATATGAGTCCAAGTGCTCGGCTTGTCGGTTGCTGTGCACGGATGCACCATACGAAATCGTTGAATCCATAGAATCCCTTTCTGTGTCCGTTATGTTATGTAGGTGCTAATGTATCGGTATGCGAAAGTGTGTACGCTCTCGCTCACTTGGGGGAAGGCGTCCAACTAGCCTTCTGGTGGTTGCCGTGAGGCTCGACGGACTACCGGTAAAAGTACTCGTACACCACGGGTGCACCTGCGCTTAAGGCCCATCAACAGGCGTCACCAGGGTACGTGACGAGCGATCAAACTCAACATGAACTTTGTCAAGCCTCCCCCCCAAAAGTCATAGGTCTGAGTTGGTGGGTGGGATGGATGACGGGTCAGTCAGGAATGAACGGAAGCAGATGGACCCTGAGCTCGTTCCTTCTCGTTCCCTTCTCTATTCCTGTAATCTGAATCTCTCCGGATTCTCGCATGCAGCTGCTACCGTCATCGTCTCTGAAAGCTACTCATACTAGTAGCTGAAGCTCTATAAAGCTCCTACCCACCCCAACCTTCCTCTCTCCCTCCTTTCTCCCGCCTTTCTGCCACCCTACACCCAATCTTCACCAATCTATCCCCCATTTCCCACAGTCTGACTCACCTTCACTATCCCTCGCATCCTCTTTCATTCATTGCCTCTTTCACCGGTCTTCACAACGCTCTTGCCTACGTCTTGGTTAGACACACGCAAGCTTTCATTTAACAACCATATTACATCTCGCCTCTAAGATCCCAAATATCGACGAAACCATGGCTAGCGAGCTTCCTGCCAGCGATCTTTCTGCTGATCTCAGAGGCCCGGCTGTTGAACAGCAACGCAGCAAGAAGGTAAAATTATCCCTTTACTCTGGTCGATCAATCCCCATGGCTAACTTTGGTTCCCGTAGCGAAGTGTCAAGTACCGAAATGTCAATATGGCTCTCCTTGGGCGGCCTAGAGATCTCTTCTGGCCAGATGAGACTAAGCCTGCTCCTGTCTGGAATGACCGAAACAAGTAAGTTCATAAGCCTAAGTGCGGCTGGTAATCAGTACTAACAACTCGTTAAGGTTCCGGATGCCTCGAGCAGATTCCCGCAATTGTCATTGCCATGGATGCCGTAGCTGGTGTGCCAGGGATCAGAACAAGAGGAAGGCAATTGAGAAACTCCATCGGGATCACGAAATCTGCACAGCTCGACAATACCCTCTCTCGCCTTCGGCTGAAGAGGGGGGATATCCCTGGGACGATTCATCTTCGGATAGTGACTATATCGAAGGTGTCGATTATTCGTTCGACGGACGGGGGCCTAGTGCTGGAACGGATACCCTGAACTATGTCGTAACCGAGGCTGAAAAGAAGTTCGAGAACAAGGAGTTGGCTACCTTGATCAAGAACGAGTACGAGGTTGTCGATTCAAGTGATTCAGATGAGGACTTTGAGATGGTCTAGATTGAAATGAGAGGTTCCGCATCGCTGTCCTGGACATATAACTGGATGGAATGCATAACCGTGACAATGACTATCAGCGGTGGTGATTTGGATATCTGTGGGATTTGACCCCTTGTTGAGTATCTGTTTTTCTTGGTTAGCTACCTCTTTAATACTTCCCTTGCTTTTGCCTATAGTTTAACTGCCTTTGCGAGCCTCGTACTTGTAGTGGGTGGAGCATGTTTATTTTCGCCGTTCGTCGCTCATAACTGCTTTTTCTTCCACCGTTTTGGTTTTTTCTTTGAGGGGAGACGGGTTTTGGTGAAGCACCAGAGCCTGTCAGATTGGCTTGGAGTTCTCTTTCTTTCTTTCTCTTTCTTTTTCTCGATGGGATTTGATGTTTTCAACGGTGTTTGTATGGTGGCTTTAGGTGCCAGTCCTAAGAAAGCTTTGCTACGGAATGGAGGGCCTAAGTCATGTCTGTTGATTTTTTTATTTGTGCGCTGGGCAGTTTGGGAGCAGTCCTGTCCCAGCTCGAGTGGGGCTTAACCACTACTGGAACCACTCTCCCTAGATGCCATTCCTACTACGGCAAGACAGGACGGAATTAAGTATAGACTCTATTGACGCTTTTATGGCATTATATTTTGAGGATTTTGATCATTTTTGAATATCCTGTGATATCTGGCTTTTCTCTCTGGGCATGAATCCCAGCCTGATCCATACAAGCGAGCCTCAACTCAACTAACATCCTCGTATCATAAGTTACTTGAGAACTTGCCACTGAACACGAAGACCCAAATCGACGCTCTTATTGTCTTTCCACAGCTTTCAATTCTTACTCTTTTCAATACTCGTACTTTCTCCCAGTAGAACCCATTATTTTACTGGGGTCCTGTCTATTAAGCCTTCACCAAGCCTACTGTTACTGTATCCTCGCACAACTACTCGAGTACAACCACTCGTGGCCACATCCCCGAAAACCCAGGCAAAAAAACATCCCCTGAGCTACAAACACCACCACCCACCACCACCCTGCTACTAACACTAAGAAAATGCGCACCCCAATCCACCTAACCTTTTCCCTAACTCTCTTGCTCTTTCACATAGCCCCCAGCACAGCATGCAGGTCGCGTCTCACTACTAGTGAGATACATGATGCCGCCCTCCCACTTACCCAGGAACTCTACCAATGGCCCATATCCGCCGAATCCCCGACACCACTGTGCGAGCTGTGGTATCATGAGCGCCTGGTAGATGCCCTGTGCAGTTCTGCCGGCCGCAAGAACTGCGCTATGACCGGCGAGTGTGGTGACAACGAGATTGTTCGTGTGGGGATTGTGGATGAGGAGGGTGTGTTTAGAGGGGTTGCTACCACCGGTGTATGTATCCCACTCTGACGGAAATCATGGGTGGAGGCTAATGGGGTATGAGTGGATGAACGGGTGGATTGGGAGGAGCAGAAAGCACTCAAAAATCCCGACAAGGCCCTGATAAACATCCGTCGAAATCGCAGCAATCCGGCAAAAGTTTGGAGGGTGGAGTTTCAGACGGCTGACACTGTATTCCCGCCCAAACCCAAACTACCCTTCTCTCTCTCTCTCGGTAACTAACTGGGGGATGGCAATAGCTCGAAGAACTTGACGCAACAACAAACCCAACCCCGGGCCCACAACCATTCCTGAATAAACCCATTGTGTTGAACGCCGAGGGGAAGTTGCCAGAGCCAGATATTGAAAAGACTTTCCTACAGAAGTACCCACCGCTCCCCCCCCCCCCCTCCCAAATCGCGCATCGTGAGACGAAGGCTAACAAATAACCGGATGAATAATAGATACTGGTGGATCCTACTAGCAGGAGCTTTACTCATACTATCCGGTGGTGGCGGTGCGGAATAACCATTTCGCTCTTCTCCACACCGAAATCAATGGGGCAATATACTGGATGGATAGAAGGATGGCTACGCACATACTACACTGTAGTCCATGTTCTGCCATTGCCTGTACGATAAACACAAGTGACATGATAGATAACCAAAAGAAAAAAAGCCTAACACTCGGGTATCAGTGCCTTCCCTATCTTGCCTTACCATGTTTGCTCCTCTCCTCTCGGGCTCACCTTATCACGATCAACTCTGCCTGTCACAAATCACGTTATGTGATTTTTAGCCTGAAGACTATAAGTTTCCCCCCCTGAGATAACGTTTTTTGCATAATATGCAACGTAAGTGTGCATTGTCGATGCGAGCACTGTAGCGTAGTAAGTAATCCCTCTGCAGCAGGGCATCTACTATACTCGCAAAACCCGAACGTGCAAGGCCAAGCGGTCATGAACCTCTCTCTCTCTTTCTCTATTTAATCATTGACCATCACTCGATTCGTTCACCAGGTCTTTTTGTTGGTATATGATTTCTTGGTCCTCTCAAATATGGTTTCTTTCTCTTCTCGAATTACTTCTTTCAGCTCTCTGTGTTTTCCGTATTCATTACTGGTTGGAGTCTAATCTGTATTCTTTCATTGTTCCCATTGTTCCTCTCAGGTTACAACTTCTTTGATACTCTTTGTTCCTCCTTTGTAGAGAGATTGCGGTGGTAATGGCTGAACTCAACTACTGTACTATATAGCTGAGCTATGTCTTTCTTGTTATTCAATTGACGAGTGTTGTCGCAAAAGATATCTCGAGTGCTTCTATTATCACTTCATCGTCCACAGTTCCGATCATGCATTGTAACACTTTTGTCGTAAATCAAGGTAAGTAGGAGGTAGAAAGTGCATGATGCAGGCACAAGTGGTTTTCTTAGCTCCCTGCGAGAGATACACAAGCCCCCTGAGTTCACGACAACTCCCTCGTAAGTGTCATACCACCGGTACGACATATATAAACACCTCTTTGATGCAACTTGTGGTGAGCTGGGTGATGGTAGTTTACCCGTATCCGACGCTTCTTAAGTAAATAATGTGATACGTGGCGGGAGGGGAGGGGAAGGGGAAGGAAGGAAGGGGGGGAAGAGGGTGGAAAAAAAAAGAGAGGAAATTTTTGCGTACTCGGGGAGTCGAACCCCGTTCTCCCGCTTGGGAAGCGAAAATCATAACCGTTAGACCAAGTACGCATGTTGTAAGATGAGTGTTATCTTTGGATTTTGTGCCTTTTTGGCAGCTGGTTGAAAAAGAAGATAACATGTGGCTCTGCAGATACCGCACCTCAACGGTAGTCGAGGGGGCATGATTATCTCGCGCAATACCACCGCCACCATACAACTTGGAATTTGTATCCTGTGGTTCCGGTGCCTTTACGATTGTGGACTGTTCGGGGGCGGTTAGTGTGCTACGGTACTTTATGGTATAGTGACTTGACTGTTCGACTGACTGACTACAGGTAGTATTGCTCTGTCGTATCGTATCATACCGGTATCGTGAATTACTGTAGATCTTGCCCCCTCCCCCCCCCTTTTTCCTCTCCTTCCTTCATTTCGTCCGGATGCGGTATACGCAGTGCTAGATGTGTGTAAGGTGGGAAATCATTGGTTTATTGATATTGGAGATGTTTCAAGCCATGCATGTATGCGTGCCGTACCGTTCGTGGGGTGGGTGTTTGATCTGGTGGAGTGGAGTGGAATGCCCTGATTGGGTTTTGTTGAGTGGGCTGGGCTGGTCGGGAATGAGGGGAATGTGATACCAGGAGCAGAAGTGATAATGATGATTGGTTTGTTATGGTGAGGTGTTGTTGTGTTGTGGTGGCTGCATGTGGATTGGATACCGGTGGGATATGATGAGTTGGTGGTCAAAAAGGCAGAAGGAAAGTTACGCCTGGATTATTGTTTGCAGGAAGTGGGACCTCATCAATTGTTTGGGCTGGAATACAATACTGGGACGCACTTCGGACGATATTGATGGAAACAAATTAAATCTCAGGTCAATTGAAATATCACCACAATCTATATACGCTTGACAATTACGAAACTTTCGCCCCCCCCCCCCTACAAACTACAAAGGAGTTAGAACTACGTCCCACAACCCCGAATGTTTCCTCAACCCCTCGGACAGTGCCCAGAAGTCAATGAAACCCAGCAGGGAATAAATCAAAAATTAAGCAACCCAGAAGGCCCGAAGACCTTTGGCAGAGGCTCGCGTCCTCGCTGTGCAATGAGGTCGGAGATCCCTGAGTCTCAACTCTTCATGAGCAATCGAGATTGTC
>Ga0307509_10000572_pt1 | contig 63042 bp, 74 predicted proteins | sample 10_EM_MG_FD_202245 | JGI IMG/M metagenome (GOLD analysis project Ga0307509, IMG submission 202245) | Populus trichocarpa ectomycorrhiza microbial communities from riparian zone in the Pacific Northwest, United States - 10_EM | ecosystem: Host-associated > Plants > Roots > Unclassified | place...
AGGACGGAATGTGGTGTATTGGTTTGGCTCCAGATGCATGGAATTTGAGCGGGCGTTGCCAGGCAACTCAGGATGCACAGGACGCAGGGGACGCAACTCAGGAAGCACAGGACGCAGGGGACGCAACTCAGGACGCACAGGGCGCAGGGGACGCAGAGGACGCAACTCAGGACGCACAGGACGCAGGGGATGCAACTCAGGACGCACAGGACGCAGGGGAAGCAGATTCAACGTCGCGTGCGTCAGGACGCAACGGCGCCGTATCTGACGCAGGGTAATTTTTTGCTGATGGGGTCTCTTGGCCGGGGGGGGTGGGGTAGGTGCCTGATTGGTTGGGGGGGGTGCAGGTCTATGCGGCACAGGTGCTGTGCTGACCCTATGTGACAGGTCTCAAACCGAAGAGGTGATGGGGGCCAGGGAGGCGGCCAGCTCGTCCCTGTTGGGGACCGAGTTTGCCACCTGGCTGATGGAGTCATGGGTGTGTGTGATGCGATCGTTGAGGGTGTCAACCCTTTCGAGCAAAGAGGCCAGTGCGTTGATCGTAGAGCAGAGAAGGGGGAGAATAATAGATTCGCCCGTAAAGAGGTCTCTACTGAGTTCACCACTTGTGGGGAGAGGGACCACCTCATTGAAGCCTAGTTTGTTGAGAGTTTCCCCCAGGAAGTTCCTCACGTAGATGATTTGTTCAGAAGGAGGGGAGGCGGAGCTGGGCCTCGTGGAGGGCACCGAGGAAGGGGGAAGAGGGAAACCCTGAGGGGCACCATGGACGGACATTTCGCAGCTCACGAGGAGTGCTAGGCGTAGTGCAGCTCACTGAGAGTGCAAGAGGAGGCAGCTCACTGCGAGTGCAGAGTATCGTGAGATTTTGTACCAGAAGCAATGTGGTGTTGAGAAATGTAGGGGTAGGGAGATAGCGGAGGCGAAGCTTGGCAAGACTTTGAGATAGGCTCCCGCCTAACATATACCAGGACCATATTTATCCTGAAAGTTGGATCTGGTCATTTTCAGGTTGGATTTGGCTGCTCTGATAATTATGTGATGCTGTCCCTGGCTGAAAACAGGAGGGCGACTGGGCCGAAGCATGTTATCCAGTGATTGATGCTCACATACGCCAGTAAGGAAGCTTTCAATTGTGCTCCATGGCCATCCTATGGTTTGGGCAACAAGTGCAATATTCCGAAGGTAGGAGAAAAAAGCGATGACCATACCTTTCTCTACATTGGTCATTTCTTTTTGTGAGGTTTTGGGGTATTGCTTTTCTTTTATTGCAGAATTTGAATATCCAGATTGGTTAACCATTGGAAATTTATAATGGATAAATTATTAAAAAGAAGGCAGTGTTAGGGTTTTTGTGTAATTGTCCGGTCACGATCACCTCAGGTACTCGAGTACTGTTGACACCAACTCGGTGATGTGGCATTTGGCAAAGTGCTCAGTCAGTGTGTCACAAACACTTCTGACTTGGGGCTGTAGTTGAGCAGTTATTGTCTATTCAGTTCAATACAAGAATCCTCTAGCATTATATAGACTTAAGGAATTTAGTCTTCTCTAGGTAGTTTTGATAAAGTAATAAAGTCTATTCAATTGCTTCTTATCGTCGCTAGTACTTGAACTTATTTATACCACTAGTTTGATTAGAGTCAATATTGATATCTTTTTACAAGACCACAACCATCTAGGAAGTTGTTACAATCACTTTATTGGTGAAGATAGAGTAATAAAGTTCCCAAGATAGGGTAACTTCACCCTCTTATGCTTTTATTCTCTTCAGGAGTCCACATACCAACATCTAATGTCACTCTGAAGACCTGTGCAATGTTTACATAGTTCCCTTGACTTTATGCAAACATGCTCCTAAAAGGTGACCCTGCCTAGTAGGGTGACTACCTTCTTTTCTTGTAAGGTTATCCTGTTATCCCTTAGGCCTTGTGTAAGGTTACCTGGCTTTAGTAGACATTTGTATCAAGTCATGTCTACCTTTGGTATACTATGTTTACCAGACTATACTATGTCTGATTACTACCTGGTATACCATTTAAGCTAAGGTGGTACTTATTGTAGCTACCTATTTATAGAGTTGTTGCACTAGCTAGTAAATAACGTCAAGATAATGCTCAAATCTCTTCTTTCTCCTATATCTACAAATCATTAGTACTCGGACACACACTACCCCAAATTCATGTGTTTCTCCTGACCTCCTAGCGCCATTCCCCCTTCTTTAAGGGTCTGTTTGGATACAACAGCCCCACCCATTCCTCTGTACAAATGACCATTTCCCTTCATCTCAGAAGAGGGGGGAAGGCTATTTGTTGCCAATTGGTTCTCAAAGCAGTGATTGTATTTCAGAGAAAGGAAAAGTGAAGAAAAGAAGAAGAAAGTTAGGAATTACATAGAACCAAATACCATGTAACCACTACTAGTAAGTCGGAGGAATGCATACGTGGCCCCCAGTATGAATGCTACCAATGTCTACTGCACACCATTTCCACAGCAGAAGCGGTCTGTCTCAAAAAAAAAAAACTCCCCTGGGCCTTTGTTTGCCGAACGAACCCTAAACTATTTTGAAATGACTGAGGGAGAAAGAAACTAGGAAGGTGTACCAGACTATTTATATGAACAAGAAAGAATAGCCACCATTTCCCAGGTTCACAAGGCTTCACTCGCCGCCTCATCTGCCACTTTGCCAGCTGACTAGTCTACTTCCCCCCGTCGACCATAGATATGGAAGGACTCTCCAACAAACTATCATACTAGGAAATCCCATCGAGTGATCCTCCATGACCCGAAAAATCCCAGCTCGATCCTGCCATGCGAAACAGCCCGCTATCTCTGAATCACCCTACTCCAACCAAGCCTCCCCCTCGGCCAATCCCGCATTAGCCAAACGCAGCAAGCGCCTCCGTCCATGCAAGCTCCCAAACGCCTGAGGCAGGCCATACTCCTCTTGCAAGCACCCCAGAAGGTCAGAGCAAATGCCACCAGCGGACTAGACACAGACATTCTCATCCTGTAGCTTCACTGCCCAAGAAGGTAGAAGATTAGACCAACCAAAACATGCGCCCAACGAACTCCCTACGCCTCCTCCTCCTCCTCCTCCAGCGAGAACCAACTACAGCCGTAAATCTCGGCACAATCAATCTACAAACCAAACCATCAAGTGCAAGCATCATACTTCCCCAACCCACCCATTCAGAGAAAATACCTTGCAGGCCGACCCGGCCGACCCAAGACTGCGAGTGATACCGGGAGATCCAAACTCCTACAAATGAACTATGAAACCGGAATCTGAGAGGGAGAGGGAGAGGGGCTCTAAAGACTAACATCCCCCTCCTAGGGTTTTTGAAAAAGAAAAAAAAAATCTCTGATAAAGGTATACTCACCAAATTCCACGATTTCGGCACACCCCCCCCCCCTGCGTCCGGGGAAAGGGAATTTGTACTGTGCCCCTCTCACATTTGGAGTGCCGTATTCCAGCGAGAAATACTGTAGGCAAGCCTTTTCAGCATGACCGGAACAAGGGAGGTTTATTGCTGTGCTTATTTTCTGAAAAGGAGACACGCCCTGGGCCTCCCATCAATCCTTGAAGCCTATAACTGGGACAAAAGGCTACTCGTTCCTTTGGTCACTTGATTTCACCGATTTTAATCACTCAACCTTTTCTTAGTAATGAATACCGGTTTCCCAATTCTTCTGTCAAACTTCCTCGCTAACTTATATCCTTTGGACTCCCAAAGGCATTTTTATATTCCAGCAAGGGGTAATTGCTGCACTCGACCACCATTAATTACTATACACTCTCAACCCGCTGAACAACCAGCGCTGTCGCCCCACCTCCACCGTTGCAAATCGCCGCCACTCCGTACTCTCCAGGTTCGAGAAGGTATAACAATGTTGTTAGGATCCTGGATCCTGACGAGCCCAATGCGTGCCCTAAACTGATCGCTCCCCCTTTCACATTGACCTTTGCAGGGTCAAGGCCGAGAATCTATATATCAAATTAGCCTCACCACCCAAGACCGCGAGTTTATTAAGCAAAGAAGTTGAATTGCCTGTACCTTCTCATTGGCCTTACTAACGGCAGCAAATGCTTCATTGATTTCCCATTTTGCGATATCCTCAATCCCCAAACTAGCTCTCTCAAGTGCTTTCGGGATAGCGAGGGTTGGTGCCAAGGGGAAGTCAATAGGCTTTATGGCAGCATCAGCATAGCTAACTATTCTCGCTAGCACTCTACTATTCCCCCCGTACTTCTGCGCCATAGACTCATCTCCGATCACGATAGCACTTGCTCCATCGCTAAATGTACTCGCGTTTGCAGCCGTTACTGTACCCCCTTCCTTCTGAAATGCAGGCCTAAGGGTCGATATTTTGTCTAACTTCACTGCCTCATATTCCTCATCTTTCGCAACAATCACAGCCCCTTGTCTTGTTTTGATGGTAACCGGAGTAACCTCCTCTGCAAAGGCTCCGGAATCCCAGGCCACCTTTGCTCGGCGATAGGACTCGATTGCGTATGCGTCCTGATCCTCTCTCGAGATGGATAGGTTCTTGGCGGTATTCTCGGCGCAGTTCCCCATGCTAAATTAGCAGATTAGCCAGAATTCTCATCGCACTTGTCCACAGACCCATCGCTTACTGAACCTGATCGTACACATCCCAGAGTCCATCTTTGATCAAACCATCCTGAACTGTAACATGCCCAAATGAAGGTGTACTTCGAGGGTAATAGTATGGCACTTGGCTCATATTCTCCATACCCCCAGCAACCTGTAGCTTCGCATGACCCAACTGGATATTCTGGGCAGCAAGCGTAACACTCTTAAGCCCCGAAGCGCAGACTTTGTTCACCGTAATCGCTTCAGTCGTCTCCGGCAGACCGGCGAACAAGGCGACCTGTCTTGCAGGAGCTTGGCCAACAGACGCTTGCAAGACATGGCCAAAGTAGACGTCTGAGATTTCCGCGGCTGGAACACCTGCTCGGGAGATTGCTTCTTTAACAGCGCAGGCCCCAAGTTGTGGGGCAGAAACCCCCTTGAGCCCTCCTTGAAACTGTGGATTGTGAGCCACCATTAGCTATAAACACTCGGGTTACGACATACCTTTCCAGTGGGAGTACGAGCTGCGGATAAGATGTAGGCATTCGGGACCAAACGCAACACCGAATGACCAAAAGCCCGAGTATGACGTCGACCCACATCCGATAGTAATTTGCGGGGGGCGACAGAACGCAGAAAGGACATTCTGGAGATTTAGATAATCGGGAGGGAGGAGAGAAGAAAAGGGGAGAAGGGCTCCAAGCTTAAAGGACGAAAGGTGAGTTTAGGTGTTCTCTCACAGTATTTTGGTTCTCGGATGTGGAGGGGGAGGGATCTCACATGCAAGTTACCGCGGGTAAGCGACGATTCACAAGGCACAACCGAAAACCCAGCAAGCGTCACGAGACCCGAGTGCTTGGTTATGCTTGAATCGATGTCAAATGATCCATTTCCCCAGGGTCCTCACTTGCACTGATTCCTGTTTGTAGCGATGGGCAGAATTGACCACTCGGGGCTTGATGGCTTTTGGGGATGGGATCCTCTCTGATCTCATCAGGCTTGATGGCTGGTTCCACGGATATCGCCTACAGCTCCTATATAAGGTCGCGAGATTCTCGAGTTGCGAGAGTGGCGGCCCCCTGGCCTCTTAACATGGATTTTCCCGAATCCACAGTATGGTGAACCATGTTTTTAAATCCCCGCGATACTTTTCTTTTTGCTCTTGGTATCGAGGTTTCTCTTTTGGGCTAAGCCTTGTCTGAAGCGCAGGCATGTATCCGTTTTTAAGCCATGACTCTCGCAACTCGAGAATCTCGCGACCCTGTAGGAGGATGTAATGATTGATCGAACTGCCGAAGACCTGATATAAGCTCCACCAACCCGAATCCACGGGGATTCGGCAGTAAACAAAGTACCGGTACACTCTGATGGTTTAGGCATAGCTTCCCGCAGGCCTGGTCCAGTGGGAGGGATTTTAATGTGCCCTACTGTGGGTTCCACACCTCCTAGATCAACTCGTATAAAGTCCTGTTAGAGTGTTTAGAAGCCGCTCTGCCAAAAGTTGATCAAATATGGGATGGTGGAGCAAAACCTTGTTTTCAAGTTGGTCTTCAATAACATTTATAAGGCAAGGGAGGCGACGTTTTTTCCCCATTGGGATTGTATTCGTCCCCGTAAGGATGGCATTGTTGAACCACGTATTGAGAACAAGATATCATCCTGTGTGCCTAGGGTGAGTGCGTTGGTATGGAATTGGGTTGAGCGGTGAGTAAAGTACCGGGAGAAAGGGGAGTAAATCGAAGGGAACAAAGGCCATATTAATAGGGCCAAGTCTGATGGCTGTCTAGGGCCCTGTGTTTTAGGAGAGGGTATAAGACCTTGAATAATAGATCTGAGAGATTTCCAGATTCTTGACCTTCGTGTTCCTATGCTAGGACTTTATCTGACAAAGGGTCCGTTCTTCCTGAGTTCTCACTTGTAATATGATACATTAACTTATAATACTGAGATAATATTAAGATCAGAATTAATATCTATATCTTGTCTTATATCTACTACACAGTTTAACGATCAAGAAGCCGCAGTCAGGGTTTTGGCAAATTCAAAACGGATATACGCTGGTACCCAGCACCGATTACGAGAAGGATAATTTACCGACGCTTTCCCCTGGATTCTTGCACTGCACTCGTACAAACACTATCCCTAAACATGGCAGCTGCAAGAGCGTGAGACGAAATTAAAGGGATCTTATATTCATGCCGGAGAACCTAATGAATTCACTAAGTCCGTCCCAAGATCTTCCAACCCCGAGCTAGCGGGATTAGACGAGTTAAAAAAGCTTGCAAGCACGGATCCTTTATACACTTCAGCATACGGCCATATCTATGTAAGTTAGAACATACTTGTACCGCTAAAGCCATGGCAGTGAGAGAAATAAAGTAAAGATCAAGAGAAAGAAAAGCTCAATGCCATCCACCTGCCGTCCTGTAATCCCTCCTCCCGACCATACTATGAGGCCAAGTTTGGATTTGGTATGTTTTTACAAAAAGCTTTAATAGGGTCCTCTTATACGAATTTTCCAGAAACAATAAAAAGTATAAATATATGAGAAGGAAAGAGGCTAATAATATTGTAGTAACTTGTTGAATTTAATAAAAATACCCATATAAAGGGGGACCTCCTGTATACCTATATTAGAGCGTTTTGGCCGCTGTCCTGGGGGAGGAAATTGAGCTCAAAATTTGACTTGAGCTATTCCTTACATAGTAAGGAAGAGTTGATACACTCTTTCTTCGGTTTAGCCTTCCACTAGCTTATTGCCTAGAACTCAAAATTTGAACTCGGATTTTCACTTTCAAGGGGTGGCCAAAACGTTCCATGAAGAAGCATATTGTACGAGGTATACCCATTTTGAAGAACAAACCAGGTTTATTTACCTTAGATCTTTACGTAATACATAAAAGACTAAACAAATCTTTTAATTAACTTACCCTCCATCTACAAAAGTAACCCCGACTAGCAGTTCCAGTCTAGATGTGCCATTTGATTTTCTATGATTAAGTCTTTAAACAACAGTGTAGAAAATTGACTAATTGGACTACGAAAAGCACAAGAGTACTCTACTCGAGTATAGGCACGGGCTACTGTTATACAAGTTGTAGACACCAAGGAGGGGGCAGAAAAATAACTATTATTCACAAACCACTACGGTGTTAAGGCACCCTCATGAAAGATCACTCTCCCAAGCCGAGTGCTGAGCCTCATCCCTACTCAGTCCGAGTCAAAAGATCCTGGGAGAGAAAGCTAATTCCATCGGTTTCTGCGAGAGGACCATTTTTGAGGCATCCGTTCCTAACCAGTGTCATGCGGTAGTTTACCACACACGTCAAGAGGTATGTGTTCCATCTATCCTGCCATGTCATAGCACTGTGCATATATACTAGGGCGGTCTCTGCTACAGATAGCTTGCTCAACACGTAATGAAAGGCAGTCACCCCCCCGATACCATAACCCCAAACCCCACAGTACGGTACCCCATAAGCCTGCTTGGTTCACTTGTTGTCACAGATCCATGAATTGAGATTCTGTATGATAGAAATCCAACAAAAAAACTGTGGATACGAAATCTACCTAGAAAGCCTCATGATTGATGAAATAAAGTGTGGTGTTGTAGATAATGCTAAATGCTCCGGATGGCAGGGAATAGGAAAAATATGAACATTATCCGCCACTGTGTATGGTGCCACTCTTGTTTCCGAGGAAAAATTATCTCTGGAAGTAAGGTCAATCTCTCCCATCAACACGATCGCAGGGATAAGGGATCTATGCATTGCGCAGCCAAACACTCTTATTTTTCACAACCTATGGCACTCGAGTGTGGATTGGGGGTCATCGTCGGATTCTATGTTGCAACTGGTGCAATCAACGGAGAAGCATGAATCAGAGGCCCTAAATTTCCCCATTTCGTCCCCCAAAATTTCTAAACCCAAACCCTCCTATCGTGTTTTTTCCAGTATCACAATAATAATATATTATTATGATGGTATAGCAATATTATTAACGACCCGTATTCCCCTATTTAACTTCAAACTGCATCAGTGAATCCCCGCAGCCCCAGTCCACCGCACGCAGAACATTCTCGTTCACCCTCAACCGGTCTTGGCAAATTTCCTTATCTGCGGCCTGCCCCTACTGACTAAGCGCTTCACGCACCTTTGTGCCACCGCTTTGAGCTCTCCCCATTACCGCGACAACTCAGATCCTTCCCCTCAACCGTCCCCGCTGCCGAATCTCCCAAAGAACAACATCTTTCTATTAACATATTCAACATTTTGCTCTCGCGATGTCTACCTCTGCCCGCCGCCGTCTCATGAGAGATTTCAAGGTATCTGCTCTACCCATTCCGACCAATCAAGAAAGCTCGAGTCATAGCCTAATCCATGCTAACGAATTTTCTCCCAGAGAATGCAAACAGACCCGCCGGCCGGTGTTAGTGCGTCTCCCATTAGCGACAATGTCATGACCTGGTTTGTTTCTCACTCCTCACCTTATCTGCCCTCCGCTCTCTGATATCGTGAAACTCTTGCCACCATCCTCCCTCCCAACACCTTCACATACTTAGCATGCTCATAGGAACGCCGTTATAATCGGCCCTGTTGATACCCCATTCGAGGATGGCACCTTCCGCCTCGTCATGCATTTCGAGGAGCAGTACCCGAATAAGCCTCCGTCTGTGAAATTCATCAGTCAAATGTTCCACCCCAATGTCTATGCCACTGGTGAACTTTGTTTGGATATCCTGCAAAATAGATGGAGTCCAACCTACGATGTTGCGGCGATCCTGACTAGTATTCAAAGGTCAGTCCCTCTATTCCATTTTCTAACTATCTCTAGCCGCCATTGCGTCTACTCTCATCCTAGTCATCCGGGATACCCAGCGTCCATGGCCCAGTCAGAGCGCGCCCTAGCTTACTCCTTTATCTAGTCTTCTAAACGACCCCAATACCTCGAGCCCGGCCAATGTTGAGGCCTCGAACCTTTATAAGGACAATAAGAGGGAGTATGTTAAGAGGGTCCGCGAGACAGTAGAGAAGAGCTGGGAGGGGTGTTGATACACATCCGAAAGTTGTCCTATTATGTTGGGCGTTGAAGGGATTTTTTTTCTTTCTTCTTTGTTCTTTTCTTCCTCAGGCGGCCAATACCATGGTAGGTTCCAATGTCGTGGAAAACTTGAGACGGGGTTACCAGAGGCATGATTCTTTCCTACTTTACTTCTCATACCATTAACTCTCATTATCCTACCTGGTTTCCGGTTTTCGTTTTTTACACTGGTCTCATTCACTGCAGGTTTTTGTCTTTGTTTGATATTTAATCCTGGGCCTTTCTTGATCTACCGTTTCCTAATAAACTCCTTCGTAATGAACTGTCGCGGATTCCTCTACTAGCAATACCGTTTGTTTATATGGTGTCCAGGTGAATCACTAACACTAAATTGATCAGCCACACCCCCAGCAGGTCAGTTCCGCGAGCCAACAACCCCTTCACCGAAATCTGGTAGATTAGCCCCTTTCCCCCGAGAGCCCAAACCAAATGTAAATGCCCACTTTAGCAGTTGGAACGAGGTTTGTCTCCAGAATCAAGATCATTTTCACGCCTTCTCCGATCATTAATTCATCCCTCAACCTCCTCCCTACACTTTTAAGCCAAGATTAGGCCCATAAGTCGTTCTACCGAGTGACATTTTTGTGAACCCCCCGGCAAGATAGGAAGCGGGGAGAAACCTCGTCCCGAAGTAGCAACATAGGCCCTAAAAGGGCAATTCTAAGCCAGGTTTTCTTCCAGCCTGCACCACGAACGAATTGTATGAGAACAGGAGAGCCGGGGAAAATCCGTCAACAAACCTCAACAACAACAACTGTGCTAACACTCCTTTGCCGAACGTCCTCTCGCCAACGCGCAACGAGGTCCAAACAAACCTTTTTGAAAGAATAAAAAGAGGCAAGAATCTAAAGGAAGTTTCCCTCACTCTTTTAAGAGCCCCGCTCCCCGCTTTAGTCATCTTGTCCCGTGTTTCTCCTGAGCTGCCTGTGCGAGCCAGGTAGAAACCAACCTCAGGCGAGGATATTTCCTTTCTTTCAGACAAACCCATCTTGAGCAAATATGGCGTATGACAACTCCTTATATTCCTCGAGGTTATAGTGACTTACCTACTCACAGGAGCGGCGGCACGGGGAGCTACAACACCATTAAGGGTAGGCTAGAAACCTCCTTGTTTAGGCTCGGGGTACTTCTATTGACTTAAGAAATTTATCAGTGGTCGCTCGATTCCGTCCGCAGAATTCAACGGAGGTCAGGGAGGGTGGTGAGCCGATTGTATCGTTTCCTTCAGAGGATACATGCGAGCTTACGGTATGTTTGAGAAGTATTTGGTTATAGTGGTTCGATAGCTTACACCTCCTGTAGAGCAAGGAGGCCGCTGGGGCTTTTACCTTTGATCGGGTGTTTGGCATGAGCTCCAAACAAGCCGATGTTTTTGACTTTTCTATCAGGTCTACGGTCGACGATATTCTCAACGGCTACAACGGCACGGTCTTCGCGTATGGTCAGACGGGTGCGGGAAAGTCTTACACTATGATGGGTGCGGATATTGACAATGAATCCTCCAAGGGTATCATCCCGAGAATTGTTGAGCAAATTTTTGCCTCGATCCTGGCCTCTCCTGGTAACATTGAATACACCGTTAGAGTCTCATATATGGAGATTTACATGGAACGAATCCGAGACTTGCTTAATCCCGCAAACGACAATTTGCCTGTGCACGAAGAGAAAAGCAGAGGTGTCTATGTCAAAGGCCTGCTGGAAATTTATGTGTCAAGTGTTCAGGAGGTCTACGAGGTTATGAGGAGGGGTGGAAGTGCTCGTGCTGTCGCCGCAACCAATATGAACCAGGAGTCTTCGCGATCGCACTCCATATTCGTTATCCAGATTAACCAGAAAAATGTGGAGACAGGGTCACAGAAAGCTGGTTATCTGTACTTGGTTGATTTGGCTGGTTCCGAAAAGGTCGGGAAGACTGGTGCTTCCGGGCAAACTCTTGAGGAGGCCAAAAAAATCAACAAGTCTCTTTCTGCCCTAGGAATGGTTATCAATGCCCTGACAGATGGAAAGTCTACCCATGTTCCTTACCGAGATTCAAAACTTACTCGTATCCTTCAAGAGTCTTTGGGGGGTAATTCTCGGACAACCTTGATCATCAATTGTTCCCCTTCATCATACAACGATGATGAGACCCTCTCAACTCTCCGGTTTGGTATGCGCGCGAAATCTATCAAAAACAAGGCAAAAATCAACGCGGAATTATCGCCGGCCGAACTCAAGTCCTTGCTCATCAAGGCCCAAAACCAAAACCTTACATATGCCGAATATATTGCTTCTTTGGAGGGGGAGGTTACAATATGGCGTAGTGGTGATCCGGTTCCGAAGGAGAAGTGGGTGCCCCCAATCAAGATTGAGCTGCCTAAGGTAGATGCCAGAACCCGACGGGCAGATACACCGTCCAAACTGGCAGCTGCCGAGGCTGTGCAGAGCCCATCTCGCCCGGAGAGCCGTGTTGAAGTGAGATCATCAACGCCAGTTATTCTAGAAAAGGATGAGAAGGACGAATTCCTCAGGAGAGAGAATGAATTGCAAGATCAATTGGCAGACCGGGAATCTGCATTGGCAGCCTCTGAGAAAACCTTATCTGATTTAAAAGAGGAGCTTGCGTTTTTGAAAGAACACGACACCAAAACTGGTAAAGATAACGAAAAACTCTCAAGTGAGGTCAATGAGTTGAAGTTGCAGCTTGAGAAAGTCTCGTTCGAGAGCAAGGAAGCCCAGATCACCATGGATGGGCTCAAAGAAGCGAATTCTGAGCTTACATCGGAGTTGGATGAAGTTAAGCAGCACCTTCTTGACGTCAAAATGTCAACCAAAGAGACATCAGCTTTGCTGGACGAAAAAGAGAAGAGGAAAGCTGAAAAGATGGCTAAGATGATGGCTGGTTTCGATCTGGGCGGTGAGGTCTTCTCGGATAATGAGAGGATGATTAGGGAGGTCATACATCGATTAGATGCAATCCAGGACAACACTGCCTCCGGCGAAGAAATCACATCTGATGATATCAGAGACCTCCGGGCTAGGCTTGTAGAAACCCAAGGTATCATCCGTCAAGCAGAACTCTCACTCAACGAACGCTCCGAAGAACAAGATTTAGCGCAGAAACGCCGGGAAGAGCTCGAAACGAGACTGCTAGACCTTGAACAAGAACTTGAGGAGCTGCTAGAGAGGAATCTCTCCGACGAGGATACTGCGGAGGTCAAGGCCCGGCTTGAGCAGGCGTATTTCAGCAAACAAGATGTTGAGGTGCAGATGTTAGAAGATCTGAAGAAGGAGCTCTCTAAGAAGAGTGACGAGAACGAAAAGTTGAAAGTTTCGGTAGATGAACTACAACGAAGGGTCAAAGCCGGTGCTGCCACAAATGGCGCCGCCGGTGCTCTGCCTGGTGGCAAAACTGTCGCCCAACAGATTGCCGAGTTTGATGCTATGAAGAAGTCTCTTATGCGTGACTTGCAGAATCGTTGCGAACGAGTAAGATTCACATCTTTCCTTTTGCAGCATCAAATACTGACTTATGCAGGTTGTCGAGCTCGAAATCAGCCTAGACGAAACGCGGGAACAATACAACAATGTTCTCCGATCGTCAAACAACCGAGCCCAGCAGAAGAAGATGGCTTTCCTTGAAAGAAACCTCGAGCAGCTCACCCACGTTCAACGGCAGTTAGTTGAACAGAATAGCACACTAAAGAAGGAAGTTGCTATCGCTGAACGCAAGCTTAATGCTAGAAACGAGCGGATACAAAGCCTGGAAAGCTTGCTTCAAGAATCCCAAGAGAAACTGACCGCTGCCAATCATAGGTATGTCCCTCCTGAAGCCAGAATCCACAGTTTCGCGATACAAATGCTGACCCGACATTTGTAACCACAGATTCGAGGCACAACTTACTGCCGTAAAGGAGCGGTTAGAAGCTGCTAAGGTTGGTACCAAGGGGATTGGAGGAACGAACTTTAACTTTCAGGGATCTCGCATCGCGAAACCCCTCCGCGGTGGCGGGGGTGCACCTGGCGACATCAATGTAGCACCAGTGCCACTCTCCGGTGTCCAGGGATCTGCAGCTCAACAGGAAGCCCAAAACCCTAAGCGCGCTTCATGGTTCTTTGACCGAAAATAGAGATGGGATACATTAAAGTGTTTGGGGTGTTATGAGTAGACATTGTCAAAGGATAACCAGCGCAGTAGGCGCGGTTGATACCCGGCGGATCACTAGTCGAGATGGAAAAAAAACACCTATTATCCTCGAAATTTAATAATGAACTCGAAATGCCCACTTCTTTATGTCCATTATGTTTTCATGCTATGATACTTTTTTTCTTTCTTTTTTCCTCTTGTGGGTCGTCTGGCTGGGACTTGGAGGGGGGCTGGGTGCAGGAAAGGGGGGGATCTGGTCATTTCACGAAATGGGTTATTTAGGACTGGAGTAGATTCCTTGGTTCGTTTTGCTTACAGTTTTATCAACGTTGCTATTTCTTGTTTCTCTTCGTTTGTTTTTCCCCCTCAACTTCTATCCTCTTCCTCCGCTCACCCTCCCTCCCTCCATTATTTTCGCTCGGTCGTGGGAGTGCCTCCTCTTGTGGGCCCACGCAAGACACCCAATTCAATATGCCATTTAGAATATGATAGCCTTGCTGCTCAATTAAATTTTAACCAATTCACGATAATACTTGGCGATGAGTGCTGGGGAGGTGCTTTCATACAAGACAGGAATTGTTTGCAAGTTAGCCAAACTAATTTCTCACTAACTCTATCGTGGACACTTGCACTTGTGTCTGAGAAGGCACCGATTATCCAACCAGGTCGATCACTTTTTTTTACTTTCCAAATACTGCACATGAAAAATGAGCTATCATAGCAATGTACCGAGACACCACAAATGCCCTAGACAGCGGTATTGTGGAGCCTTAATGCTCGGGTAGTTTTTAGATATTGCGCCGTAGTGTAAGTTGGGCCCGATCGCAAGATGCACAATGTTTGACCTCTAACCAAGGGTATCCTAAGATGCGAGTGTTTTAGGCCTTTCAGCCAACCCTGGATCCCAGGCCGCGGGACATCTGCCCGGGCACTGGCATTAGGAGGACGAGCACTGGTATGATATTGCATTTTTGGCGAAACCTCTCGGTCCCGATAGAATACGGTGGTCATATTATAATATTATTATAGTCTTTGATGTCGACAACTGATACGATACGATACCCGTGCCAATACTGCATGTTCTACTCGAGTATAAGTTACTGTACGATGTACTATGTACTCGTTCCACTCACTCGCTCACTCACTGTGAGATCTGGGTTTGCCGTGTGGTGCAATAATAATTCGTCAATCTCTGGATAGAAGTAGTGCGGGATACTGTAGTCCACCGGCTAGGTGTCGATCTAGAGGAGTGCTACGATACGCTGGTAGTCTAACTTATATCGCATTACCGGTATTTGTAGGGTGGGGGATGGGCTTTTTCCGTTTCCCCCTGATTTGTTCATTCATCCGTGATATCCATCTATCCTACTATCTTACCGTATCTATCATACCTTTGCGACCAAGTCTAATGCGGGCTGACTGCAAGCATGATACTGGTGCCTAGATGAGAGGGTATGATAATTTATTTTTTGCTTACATGATACACGAAAACAGCCTCGTGGAGAGCCGTGCATGGGTAATTCGAAACCCCCACCGATTATCTCCATGAGCACAAAACTGGTACTGTACCGTATGATATGATAGGAACTGAGAATGGGGATGGGGCGCGGGCGTCCATGGTTTTACTCCCTCTGGATTAGACTAAGGGGAGAAGAAAAAACACGGCGAAAAGTTTCTTTTTCAGCCCCCCCCCTGGTTGAGGTGAATAAGAAGAAGAAGAGGAGTTCAATAGGTCTTACCAAGGTCCCACAGTTGGGATTCTCAGGTATTCCAGATCCTATATACGGTTATCCCTCTTATTGAAAAATGGGGAGAAAAAAGAGAAATAGAACCAGAGAGGGAGGTCTCTTCCGAGAGTGCTCCGGTGAAAATAGACTATCTTCCTCAATGTGGTGGTGGTTGTGGTTGTGGTTGTGTCGAGTCAAACGCACAGGGCTGGGAACAGGGCAGCAACTGATACCCGTTATCAGACTTTATGGCGTTGGTCAAACTGTTGATCTGGTACCGGCATTTGATTAAAAAGAAAAAAAACGGTCTATGGAAGCTAACCCCTAACCCTGAATCAATCGCATTTTAGGGTTACTCCAGTAAGTTACCGGTATGATAGCAGTGCCTTTTCCCATTACTCACAAGCAGAATGAATAAATACCCCGCCTTGTCAGAAGTGTAAGGCTGGCGAGTGATGAATAACGGGAGCAATGCTTGTAGGCTAGAAGTAGGATACAGAGGAGGAAGATTTTCTTCATGTAATTGTGGCCCCTCAGGCATCATAACTTATGCTACAGTACCGAGCACTTCGGGGAGTGAGCCGCACATGATAAACCCTCGCCTTGTCCGCCCCCAGCCTGGCCGACGAAATAAAAACACAACTCGCCAGTCAGCCAGCCAGCCAGCCCTCTTTTCCCCTCTCACACTACCTCGGTGGCGAATCTTCTCTCGGAGAATTAAACTTGAAAGTTATCACGGGGTCTTTGGAGAGTATCATACCGGTATCGTACCGGTACTGTACGAGTACCGTACTATACTCCAACATCCGACCGGGGTTTAGGGTACAGTTTTACCGGCACGGGCCCGGTATCCATATCGAAAACCGGGGACCCATCGTCCTCTCCTGTGGGAAAAATAAAAAAATCTCGAGGGAGAAGAAAGCTCGCCCTCCCAAAGCTCTTTCTCAGTGGGCTGTGCCCCCATTCCAAGTGGTTGCAAAAAAGAAGGAAAAAAAAGTTACGCGTAACCCATAGAAGCTATCACTCCTTATCCCCCCCCCCTCTCCAAAACCAAAGGGCTCGTTAGCGTTAGGGAAAGAAACCACGCCAGAGTTACCTTACCCGTACCCCATAAGCTCCCTCCAACTACTCAACGTTTCGGCTTGTCTATCCAGCCAGGCCTCTAACTCTTTCTTCCCTCCTCCCCCCCCCCCTCCTCTTATCCACCACCAACATCTCTCCTTCCTTATCGCTTGTGGAAGGCTCAATCCTGAACCAACTAAACATACATTACTTGGCTTGCATCGCGTCTCGCTTAGACCCGCGAAGCTTCAGCTACTGTATTTTAACTGTTACTTGGTTCTACTATTGCATCCGTTCGTTTCCATTTTCCACCCAATTTCTGATTCCGATCTCTAACTGCTCCTCGTGCCGCCAGCATTTTCCTTTTTCCCTCTCCCCCCCAGCCAATAAGCATCGTCGTCTCCCCGCTTGCTTTCTGCTTTTCCACATCCATCCCACAAGGCTCCCTGCCATTCGCGACAAACCTCTCCCCCCGCTACTTGTTCCTTCCACCTATACCCTACCCACCCCGTCTTCCGAGATATACTCCTGATCCTGTCACGCCCCTCTGTCTTGTCAGGTTTCACGGGCCATGACAACCTTTCCCCCCACACCCGATGCGTCCCCCAAGGTCAAGAACAGCTCGCTCTTGAACTCTGCCCCGTCCCCTGCAAGCTCCACGAGCTCCGTCACCCTAGCGGACGAACCATCTGCCTGTGTTTCGGCTGAGGATGACAATTCCTCCTCGCCTCTGGCCGCGTCCACTTCCTCCCGTACCCATGGTAACTCATCCCCGACCACTCCTCAATCGATAGCCAAGTCGCCGAAATGCACGGAATCCGAGACAGTTCCGTGCATACCACTACCACCCTCGTCACCTGCGCCCATCATCGGAGATTTCCAGCGCGTTTCACCACCGACCCATCACCATTCAACCGTAGGTTTTGATTCACTCCCGCCTACAGTCCTGGTGGAAATCTTTGGGCACGCGCTTCGCGGCGATTGCGGCGAGATCTCGCCCAATCTTATCGAATACACCGACCCCCGATTTCTGAATCACAATTTCTGCGCATTACTCGAGCGCAGGAGATTGCTCTCTCGCCTATCTCGCCTTAGTAGATTCGCCCGCGCTTATCTTCAGCCGCACTTGTACTCGCCTGCTGTTGTTACCAGCATGACCGAGCTAAACTCGCTAAGTGGGTATTATTATCCGGAGGTTGACTGGAAAAAGAAGGGAAGGCAACCAGTCCTGGAAACAGATGGCAACGGTACCCCAGTCAAGCCACGGCTTCCGGCGAGGAGGCGTAAAGCGTTTAAACGACCTGGTCGAAAGATCAAGGAATTGGTGGTCATAATTGCTGGGTTACCTGGGGACATGTTGGAGGATAATCCCTCTGTGAGATGGCCCGGTTGGTATATAGAGGATTGGATGAGATATGATTTGGAGGCTCTGGCAGTAGAGCGACTCACTATTCTAGCCTCTTCACAAGGTAAACCCCCCCCCCCACCACCAAACTAGCAATCGGGTGTGAGCTGTGTGAAGCCGGAAAAGAAAAGAAAAAAAGACTAATCATTCCTACGGTAGTTACCGCTGCCACCATCTTATGCGCCACCATCCCAAACTATCAAACAATAAAGCACCTTCACATAGAGGTGAATACCGGAGAACCTGCCTTCGCCCCCGAAACTCGCTTCTATAACCTAGCAGCACACGACAGCACCAGAGACCACCTCTGTCCCCGCCTCCTCCTTCACAATGACACCCTCGAATCCCTGACCCTCCGCAACATCCACGTCTGCCGACATCTTGTCGACCAGACCAACACCTGGCGGCGCCTCCGCCACCTGAATGTCACATTCCACAACGGCCTTCGCGGCCTCTGCTGCGCCGACACCACCATCAATGAACCCGCGAACCCAGAACTAGAAGTCAGCGAGACCAACCGCAAGATCTGGGAATTCTGCCAGCAACGCCAGTACCTCACCATCGAGATGTTCGCCTGGTATGACTTCTGGTCCGCCATGCCCGGAGAATCCGTCTGCTCATGGCGCACCATCAGTGGACTGTTGTACCGTCGAGTGACGCCCGGCGGACAACTCGCTTACTCGACGTACGAGTGGTGGAAGGCATTGTCCGATGGCACAGGCTGTTACGCTACGCCCGGCCCTTCCCCGACCGGTACCCGCATTGTTAACGATAGTGCCGGAGAGGAAGTGGAGGAGGAGGAAGAAGTGGAGGAGTGCTCCGAAGACCAGGAGGAGGAGGAGGAGGACTCTATCATGCTACTCGATACACAGTTCTCTGATGATGTGGATGGGTGTCTGGGCGGCGGCGGCGGCGGCGGCGGTGGTGGTGGTGTTGCGGTCAGTCAGGAGGAGGATATCGCCATTCTGTGTGCTGCCACGAGACCGCGGCAGATGAGGATCCTGTGATAGCCCCTTATCCCCTTTGGCTGTCTCTTTTTCCATACATTTCTCTCATTCTCATTCTCATTCTCTTTCCAATTACCTTTCTTTTAACACTCTAGGGTTCTTTCCTACACCTTTTTCGAGTCAGGGTCAAAACGGATATGGCGTTTATTTATGTTTTAGTTCAGTGTCACCTTCTACACAATTTCTTTCTCCCCCCTTTCGGTTATTTCCACCTGGATATATTCGGAATCTCGACCATCTACTTTTGTTTAATTTTTTTTCTTCTTTTCTCTCTTTTTCTTTCCTATCTACCTATCTGTCTCTATCTTGTGTACGGACGGGCCGTGTTTTGGTTGCCTCAAAATGACAGGCAGGGGAAAAAAAGAAGAGAAAAAACAAAAAAACACAGGGACCTCCGGGTTCATATGTTTGTTCTTCGTTCATTGTTTTAGTAGAGTGGGATTACTTTTCTTTCTCTCTTGTCCAAGTCATTTCTCCGCTTCAACTCACAAAATGCACGAATAAGGATGGGAAAAAACGACAAAATTATAACTGACCAGCTGGCTAGGTATGGTATGGGTAGGAGTTTCGATTTTGTTTTTTTTTCTTTTTTCTTTTTTCTTCCCTTCCTTACCTTTTTCATGCAATCCTTCTTATCTTTTTTTTTTTTTCCTTTCTTGTTTTCACACCTCTCTTCCGCTTCCTCCCGGCTAGTTGGAATGATGGACGTGCCGCGCTAGCTAGCTGGCTGCCAAGTCGAGGTTACGGGATAGAGTTACAACAACTTTGTAAGAGAGAGAAATAAGGGAAACAAGAACGGAAAGAAAGAAAGAAAAGAAAAGAAAAGAAAAGAACAGCAGTAAAAAAAAAGGGGGTTGTTAGAGTTCACGATTTGTCACTCGATGATGATGTTTTGGAGTTAATTGATATCAATCATGTAATTCATGTCATGACATATGGATGGGACTTTATACGCACGAGTATAGTGAAAGGGGTTGTGATGTGAAATAGATGTTGAGCTGGGATTATTATCTCTCTGCTGCCTTATTTTATTTATGTACGAGTGCCTTCATGATCATCACTGCCATTGCTCGAGAACGGGAGAAGGGGGGAAAAAAGAAAGAGAGCCCACCGGAAAAGAAAGCAAGGAAGGAAGGAAGGAGGGTAAAATAAAAAAAAAGTGAATCATGTCACGCAAGAGCCAGGTATATATATACCCAACCACTACTTGACCTCCTCAAAATCAACCCCATACCTCTCCGCCAACCTGACCCTCCTCCTCTCCTCCCACCCAGGCCCATAAATCCCCCTCCCCTCGCCCAGTTCGGCAATAGTCTCCCTAGCATCCCTCCTCCCCCGCTTCCTAATCCCCTCCTTCCTCCCAAGCTCATCACTTTGCCCCCTCCCATGGCGAAACCTGCCCAGCGCGCCACCCGTATACTCGAACACGCCCATCGCAACGCCCAGGCCGACGCCGCAGCCCACGACACCCGGCATGGTGCGCACGCGGATGCCCAGCAGCGCTCCCGCGACCGCGCCCCCGATCGCCGGGTTCAGGCTGTCCTCCACGCCGCGCAGGTTCGCGCTCGCCGCACGGAAGAACATGTAGGAGCCGCCCATGGCCGCGCCCAGCCCGATTACCCCCCCCGTGCGCGTGATGAAGGAGGTGGCGCCCACGGGCGTCTTTGTCAGCGTGTTTTGCATCGCCGAGATGAAGGCTCCCGCCCCGCCGCCGTAGAGGGTGCCCCACACGGAGAGGGAGATGGCGTCGAGGCGGTGGAAGGGGGGGGTTGAGGTGGTTGAGGCGGAGGGGGTTTCCATTGTTTGGTTTTTAATTTTTCTTGGATGGTTGTTTTTGGTGGTGGGGGTGTTGATGGTTTGGTGGGGTGGTTATAAGTTATCGTATCATAGGAGGAATGGAAAGGGTGAGGTTTGGATGGTTGGTTTGGTCTGTTGGTTGGTGGGGGTTATTAGTCAGCTGGCTTATCTTTGGATGGGCTGGTTGGATTGGTGGGATGGGAAAGGGTTAAAGTTATAACGACGGGTATGATACCGGTATCTGGCACGAGTTAGGGGTAGAATTATTGGGGCCTGCACTATCCAAGGAATGCTTAGGACAATGATGCGGGGGAGGGAAGAAGAGAAAATCTATTGACTGCTTTCCTCTTGGCCGCAAAGCCTTTTGGACACCACGGTTCTAACCGGAATACGGACTTTGCCATTTTGCATCTAAATTAGACCCAAGCCGTACTGTAGCCGACTGGTTGGCCCGGAACCGCTTTTGCAAAGCTAGTTTCTATCAACCAGTTCGCCACGAGGTGCAACGAAAGCCTGCTATCTGCTACGCATGTTTCACAGTGGGGGGACAATTTCCCGTATCGTACGGCATGACTTGAAGGTAGTGCTCGGCTCGAAAAGACCATCAAATTCTCTTCCCTTATCGCTAAACAAGTTCGTAAACCCCCCTTTGTATACCGGTCTATCATACCAATGCCGGTACTCGTCCTCCCAGATAAAAAGCGAAAGAGAAAGAAGAAAAAATCTACAATTAAGGCATACCACACCTACATTGATGTGAATTGGAGAAACGCCCAAAGGAGGTGCATATAAAGGAAACAGGCAAAAAAAACCAAAACACATGCCCACTTTTTTCCTGCCTTCCTTCATAGAGTATACATGAATGGGAAATGCACCAGACTCGATCCAATCCTACCCGTCAACCCGGAAAACTCACTTAACACCACGCTCATATATTCCTTACTCAACTTTAATACTGCCGTATATCTTCCTCACAAACAGCCAACAGGAGAAAAATCCAATGGTGCCCGTCAAAACAAAGAACAGGAAACCTATGAGAGCGCTATAACCCAAATAGAGCACATTGCTAGCAAGGCCTCCAAGACTAAGTTTAGAGACCCAATAAATGATAGCGTTGAGGAAGATGTAAATAGCACTTGCCCCGGCAGTGAAGAAGGATCGCCATTGCCAATGGTAATTTTCTGAGCAGAGAAGGAAATAGATCATCAAAACCGTAACAGTAGAGCAGGTCATAATCTAAATCTTGTTAGCATGCTGTCGACATTGTGATTAGGGAAACAACCTACCATAATACCATAGCAGATAAATAAGAACCCAAACATGTAGTAGACTTTGTGGAACCAGATCGAGTTCATGATAAAGTAGAGCTCGACAAAGATCGCACCGAATGGCAGGATACCAACAAGGAGCATGCTTGGCACCGGCTTCAGATACATTACCTGATCGGGGATCTGGCGAGGAATTTGATTTGTGCGCACAGGCGAGGAGAATAGCTTTCCACACCATGTAAGTCAAGCTCGATCCATGCTACAAGAGCGAAAAACTTACCGGAGATTTAAACCCTAGCCAACTGCCCCCAAAGCTCAAAGGCACGCTGATAACAAACCAGATCCCAACAAGGGCCAACATTGTTCCAAGCGGAACCGCTCCAGACGAGTGCTCGTAGATGAGGAAAAAGTTGAGGAGGAAAAACCCGCCAAAGACGATTCCGGGGACAAACAGCGGCGTCAATATGATATTTCGTTTCCATGCCTCTCCTCCGAACGACTTGTAACTTCTTGCGGAAACGTATCCACCAATGAATCCGAACAATGTATACGACAGTATCATAACTGTTGCCAAGGACCCACGGTTGGAAGGTGACAGAAAGCCGAGGAGGGCAAATATGATGGTAGCACCTGTCATGAAAAACAGTTGTGACCCTGACCCCAAGAAGACTGAGAGTAGCATGGGATTGGTAGGGGAGCGGAAAACGTCGCCGTGCACCAGCTTCCAGCCAGAGTCATCCTGGACGTCCTCATTAAGATCCAATTGATTATAGCGGGCAATATCCTTGCGGAGCGCTCGCAAGAGCACCATTGCGACCATGCCAGTAAGGAATACAACGATAATCGCCGAATTGACAAGAGAAAACCAATGGATCCGTGGCTCAAATACATGTAGATATTTATCCCATCTGGTCGCCCAGGCAGTGGTTGAAGGTCTCCAGAAGACTGAATATGTGAAAACAACATCTGTTTGGCCGTTCTCACTAAGCGTGACGGGTGTCCTGTTGTCGCAGTCGGCATTTCCCTCCTCGTCCACCTTGGATGAAAGGGATAGCGGCCGAACAACAACTCCAACTACACGGAACTTGCTGGCTTTGCGGCTTATGACCTCGTGGTAGTCGATGATTATGTCGTAGTGGTTGTTGAGATAAGGAACTGGTTCATGCCCATCTTCCTCTTGCACAAATCCGAGAGGAAATCCCTGTGAATAGTACTCTTCATCACCATCATCATGATCCATGGCTACGGGAAGCCCATCCACTAGCCAATTGATATTGTAAACTTGCCTGATCCGCCGGTTGACAAACTTTGATTTCATCTCTTCGTACGGCCTTATACAAAGTGTCTTGCAGGTCTCATTTTTGGTCATATAGAGCTCAAAGGGCGAATCGAGGATACGATCCCCAAACAGAATAGAACCCAGAGACTCGGACACCTTCTTAGGTCCGTTCTTTGGACGACAAAAATTGAAACCCGTGTGGTAATAGTCGTATGAAACAATGGAGCTCAGCGGTCGCCCTGCTGCGAAGGCTGGCGTAAGGCTATTTACGTTCAGAGCGACTTTACCACCAGAATTGTAGTCTGTTGGAGCGACTCCTGGAAGATAAAAGGCGGATGTGACTTGAAGTAGTGAAAGTGCCCCAACTATCGGGGCTAACGGAGTGGAAAAGTGCATGATTGCAGTGGTGCCCTATACTCCGGCCAGCTCTGGAAAAGCAAGGGCCTCACCAGTTAGGTGGATTTCAGGGAGGAAGAGTGTAAGGTGTTTTGGCGATATACGGGCGGGGTTTGGATAAATGACGGGAGGAAGTCGCAAGCAGTAGGTGAATTTGGAGGATCAAGGCAGCGATGGGTGGAGGAGGGTGAGAGCTGAAAGGGATAAGGGGGCCGCGGATATGGTTTCGTTGGAGCTCAGCACAAAGGAGTGCTTAAGGATGCTGATGACGCGGTAGCCAGGTATACTATGGAACTCTGCTGAAGATAGCTTTTGCGGGAGAAGTATCATATGGCGGCTTGTTAGGGTCCTGGACGAGGGGAATCGGGGGCGGGTCTATCTCCTTCCATCAGACAAGAATAGTATCAGAGTTGGCATCTCGCAGGCGATTTCTTGCTTGGCCTGGTCTGAAATGAAGCTTCGTGCCAAGATTACGTTGGAACCCTGATTACTCATCAACCTTCAGCCTCAAGATGGTTGAGCTGCAGCCTTACCAGAAGTCTGAAAGTTGCGAAATTTAATACGGGAATGACAGAAATCCTTTTTCTTTTATAGAATGATACTGCCTTCCCCAAACCCTCTTGCTCATATACCGGTACGGGTAGTCTGCTCTGCTCTGTCTGGCTCCCGATGGTGCTGTGTTGCCAGAAAGGCTAGAGCCTCAAGATACCGGTCGAAGTATCGAGCATTTCCTCACGACCTCGAGTACTAGTACAGCTCACCGGCATTCCTCGTGATCGGAGGACGTCGCCAACCTATTCCTGCTACCGTACTGTATGATAAGTTGAATATAGTAATGATTGTGTGGTCTGGCTTTAGGTGTATGGTATTATCGTAGGTTATTTGGTATTGTCTCAACCAAGCTTCATTGCCGCCATCCCTGTACCTGTTCTCGAGTACCAGAGATCTGAGGGATCTTCGCGTGGTAACCGCTTTGACGTCTTGGCATTCCCTGGTCTAGGTCACGGGCATATGCATTCATCTTCCACCCTCGGTGTCTCCTCCCCTCTGTCCGGCCTTCTGCAATCTTGCCCCTAACGAGCACCAGCTCTTTGTGATATCGCCCGGGATGCCTCGTTCTTCCACTTCTCCTCTTTTGACAGAATTCCTGCAGACCGTCTCCAATGCCCGAAACCATCAAAACCATGAGCAGCTTGGTCGCTGTCTATCGCTCTCGCCAGCCTCTCTCTTGAACAACCCGCCGATGAACGCTTTGGTGACGGAGCTTCGGAGCTATAATCACAAGGATTTGGTCGAAAGAGTGCTTGGCCAAGATTGGCCTGGGTTCGTCGACGTTATCGTGGCTTATTTGGAGTATGTCAAGTCCGTGCATTCCGGGGTAAACTCAAGCATTGAGGACATGCTTGCCTGGTTCTACAATCTCAAAGAATTTATGGGGTATAACAATTCTTCTCTCTGCAACTAGACGAACCCAATTCTTACACATTTGGAAGGGTGCTCAATCCAGTCTTCAACTCTGTCCAGGGAACCATCTTTGTCCCCGTGATTAAAGCTGCGTCCGCGTTATTCGCCTCCTCTGCTCTTCGAATCGATGCTCTGTCTAGGGAGCCTCGTTGCCCGTGTTCCGAAGCTGCAATGAACGTACTCCTGCGTTCCTTCAACTCCACACTTGGCGAACGCACGATTGCGGCGACGGCGTCAGCGCCGACACTACAAGCCCTAGGGAAGAAAGCCGCAACAATACGACTCGCCAATGACCTTTTCAAGCTGTACTTCAAGGTGCCTCTTCTCCCTAACAGCCCCCTGTGCCGTGGGCATCTCACTAACCCATTTTTTAAGATGAACCAAATTCGTCTCTGCGCCACTATCCATTCAAATATCAAAACCGCCTCGATTCCATCCTATTTATACTTATATCCGAAGTCTGAACAATGCACATACAACTACTACCATGGCCGCCATTATTTCTACGCAGATCAGTTCGTGAACGCTCTGAGCACTCTCGAGAGCGCATATGCTCTTGCTCGACCACGAGATCACCAACAGCGAAAGATGATTGCACGCTACATGATTGCAGCCGCTATAATACTTGGCAAATTCCCATCCGACGCATTACTGGCAACACCTGAATGTGCAGGTTTGGGGGACATGTTTCTGCCCATTTGCCATGCGATACGTCTAGGGGATTTTCGAGGATTCAGGCGTGCATTGGGCGACGAGGGTCCTGATTCCGGCAGAAAGCAGTTTTGGATTCGGACAGAATTGTACCTAACACTTAAACTCAGATGTCAAATCTTGTTATGGAGAGGCCTTGTGCGACGAGCCTTTTTGCTCACTCGCTCCGAGCAAACTGGGACGAGAAAGAAAGGGCCGCCCACACTCGACATGAGACACATTTTGGTGTTGGCCGGATTTCTTCATGGCCCAAAGCGGATTGAAAACCCTCTTTTCCTAGGAGAAGGTTTCCATCATGACGAGGATTCTGACACGGACTCGGATCTCGGCGACGACGAAACAAGTTATTATGGGCTACGGGTAGAAATGGTGGATGTGGAATGCGCCATTATAAGTTTGTTGGATCAAGGGTTTATCAAAGGATACATTGCACGCCAATCGTCTGGGCCTGTGCTTGTTCTGGGCAAATCTGATGCGTTCCCGCCTGTTGCAGAGCTCTACCGAGAGGAAAGGTCTGGCGAGGAGGATGTGGCGGAATCGGACTATGAAGGAGGCCTTTTTGGTACCCACATGGCCCCAGCCGGTGGTAGCGGGGGTGGTAACGTGGTGCGCCTTAGTGGAGTCAAACCCATTGGGTTCAAAGGTTGAAGATGCTGTCCTGTTCTTTTTCGTTCTTAGCGACATTTGGGGTTTGGGTTTTCTTTCATTGCATTTTGGACCAGATACTCGAAAAGTATATCGCTGCCCACTTCCACTTTCTTCCTTCCCCTCCCTGTCTTTTCCAGCCATGCCATGTGTCCCTTTATACCCGCACCTTAGTAAACTTCTAGAAGCTTAATGCCCTGAATATAAGAGTTCCCGTAATACGGAGGATGCATAATGGCCAGTAAACCACCAATTCAGGTTGTTATTTCAACTCGGCAGAGATCGCAAGACCGATGCTATCTCTTATACTATTACCTAGGACAGGTGCCCGGGGATGCTTTCGCACAGGGGAGAATTATTAACCAGCGAAATAATCCTTTCCTTGTACAAAAATATCTCTCCTAGTATAGTACTTACGCTATTCCCCTTAGAACCACCTGGCCCAACAAACACTCCATGAGGGAGCTACAAGCACCCGGCAACCCGCGCTTCATTGGCCAGCGATCCTGAGATACCGGTATACTGTACAAGTACCGCATCGGGCCAGCACCAACCTTTCCACACCCTGCTTACCTAATTCACCCAACAGAGCAAACAAAGATCCACATAGAAAGCACCGGTGTGTATCAGACCGGCAAGTACTCGTACTGATGAGCACTGTGCTCGAGTACAGGGAGAGCCAGCGCTAGACTTCGAGCTACCCCTCTCCCGAGATCCGTGGCTCCGGGCCTTCATACCTAAGAAAATCGCAAAGGCACAATACAAGTTCCTTGCTACAATACCTATTACCAGATATAATATAATAATAATTCCCCTGTTATCTATTGCCTCATACTGGAGGCGAATGTGGGAAGCTGCCGGGGATTTGGCATTCCATGCATTGGAGGTTCGGGTGGTTAGATTCACTAGCATGGTATCCCAGCAACCCCGATTCAAGCAATCAAAACACCGACACTTTCGCCGCATTCGAACTTGGGTGATTGGATGTACTTGTACTCGAGTACAGTACTCGAGCATGCCGGTAGTATTATAACGACCAGAGTCATAGGGATTTATTGCAAGCTTTTATTGGATCTTCTTTCCAGTATTAAGAAACCCAACCTCATGGTCTACAAGTAAAAGGCAGTTGCTCCACTCGGCACTTGCACCGCAAACACTGATAAGCGAGTTTTCGTCTAGTGGTCGCCTACTCTATGTTTACCCCGAGACTCCCCTACAACGCATACCGGTACGAGTAGCCTATGGTTCCAGTACAATACCTGTATCGCACCACAAACTTTACCGCACATGGCTGTGTGGGTTCCCAGATACTGGTACACCACTGCATGGGAAACCCAAACTAGAGATATCCAAGAAATGGGGCTTGCTTGCTCGCCCATGTTTGGATAATACTCGAGTATGTGTGAGGACCGTAGGAGCGGGTGAGTGGGGCGATTGGAGGAAAGAAGGGAAATAACTCGGCAACCTGTCGATCTGGCCGGGAAGTGCAAGTGCTAAGTGCAATAGGATCCTTATCAGGTATAAACCTGGTCTCCCCACCCCGCCTTCCCCAGGTCAGCATGTAAATTAGATATTCACAGGACCCTCCCCCTCCTAACCCATCTTCAATACAATTTGCTTTTTTATTATTGGCTCACGCCTGTCTGTTTTTCTTTTCTTTTCTTTTCTTTTTTTGGCCCTCAAGTCTATGAGAAATGACGGCCGAAAAAGACCTCGAAGGTGGCCAGCTTGCAAGCCCGGATAGCTCACGGTCTCAACTCCAGGGGCCGGAGGGATTGGAGAAGGCTTCGCAGAGTAATTTTAGGAATGGACTCCACGAGATTATATTCGTTTGGGTGGTCACCTCGGCGCAATGGGTGACGGTATTTTACTCCCTTGCTTTCATTGATTTCACTGTCATTGATGCGCGAAATACCATAGCAAGCTAACCTAGGTAACACGATCGTGCCTATACGGTACATTGCCAAAGGGTTAGGAGTTCCTCCAGACGCGAGCGAAAGACAGAGTTGGTTTGTTGCTAGTTACTCGTGGGTTCTCAGCCATCCCCACAAAGACAAACAGAATTTACCGTCCGCTAATTTCTCAGGTGCACCGTCGGCGCCTTCGTCCTGATCACCGGTCAACTGGGGGACATCTACGGTCACAAGAACATGTTCCTGATTGGCTGGCTATGGACAACAATCTGGTCGATAGCCTCTGGGTTCGCAAAGGACGAGGTACAATTCGACATTTTCCGCGCAATGGTCGGCATCGGGCCATCCATAATGATGCCCAACGCGGCCGCCCTCCTAGCCCGGGCCTGGAGCCAGCAGCAGTGGAAGAAGAACCTCGCATTTGTGGTCTTCGGGGCATTGGCACCAGCGGGTTTTGCCCTTGGGGCGGGGTGGGGCGCGGGCATTACGGAAACGGGCCAGCGGTGGGAATGGATTTACTGGAGCATGGCTATCGTCACGGCGTTTTATGCTGCCGCAAGTTGGTGGGTGATTCCCGAGACGGGTGGGATGAATGACTTCCATAGTACGGGGTTCGACCTTCCCGGAAGTGTTACTGGTGTTGCCGGGTTGGCTTTGATATTTATTGCTTTGAAGTGAGTTTTTGTTCGCCAAGGATTTGGAAGTGCTGGGTGAGCTAGTGACTGACTGTGATTAAGTGGTGGGTCAACTTTTGGATGGGATCAGCCAAAGTGTGGGATTATGCTTAGTGTCGGTGTGCTCTCTCTTGCGCTCTTCTGCTGGATCGAGACCAAAGTTAAAGAGCCGATCCTTCCCATGTGCTTGTTCAAGAGCCCGACTTTTGTGGCTGTGGCCGTCAGTCTCTGCCTGGGCTGGATGAGTTTTGGCATGTATCAATTCTACTTCCCACATTTGTCAGTCTCCCTTCTCCTCTCCCTCTGTACCTCTCTCCCTCTCTCCCGTATACTAACATATTCTAGTCTAATGGAGTTCCGCGGAGAGTCTGGCCTTCACGCAACGCTACATATCTTCCCAATAGTCCCAACTGGCATCATTGCCACGCTCTCTGCCGTCTACTTTCTCTCTATAGTCCCCGGCTTCATAATCTTCGGTCTTTCCATGCTATGCTTCTTCCTCGGGCAACTCCTCTGCGCACTCACCCCCGTTGACCAAACCTACTGGCAAATGTCATTTCCAGCAGTAGTGGTCATCTCGTTTGGGCCGGATCTATCGTTTGCCTGTGGGTCGCTTATAGCCTCCGACACACTCAAGCCGGAACAGCAGGGTGTTGCCGGTTCGTTTGTTAACACTATTATTAATTATAGCATCGCCATGGGGTTGTCTCTTGCTGTAAATATCGAGAGAGGGGTCAACTCAGACGGGGCGAAGACGTTAGAAGGCTTTAGGGCTGCATGGTTCTTTGGCGCTGGGTGTGCGGCGTTGGGGATGGTTATGACGGCGATATTTAGTAAGGGGATGTCAAAAAAGCATGCGCATTAGACGGTTTCTTTCTTTTGTTTATGGCCTTCTTCCGCTATAAAAGGCACATCTTGGAGGTGGATTTTCTTTTCAATCAGGCTTACTACTTTCTCAGCGAGTTTCTAGAGTTTTCTGGTGGGATAAATCCACTTTACGATAATGAAGCATATTATAGACACTCAATATCATTCTGTCTGTTGAATTCCGAGGAGGTCTCTATGCGGGACTCCGTCCCCTGTCCATCCCCGGGACTCCCTACTCGAGGCAAAGTCCCTGATTTTGAGTATGCCTAACAAAACTCCGTGCAATTGACCCAATAGTGATTTGTGTGTGAACTGTTATTGGGCCGCCCGCACGACTGCCCATCTACTACACACATGAATAAGTAAACACCGAAAACCCCTGCTGATGATAAACATCCCACCCTACCGCACGCAAGCTCCATGGTACAGTATTCAGAATTTGCAGTTGCTTTTTTTCCCAAACAGAGAGTGGGGGCAAAGAAACTTTTTTTTAAATTTTTTCTTTTCTCGCTTGATTTTTGTTCTGCGGCCCCGCCAATCGCCAACCTCACCCTTAGGGATGAGTCCTAGAGTCGGATTCTACCGCCTCGCAGCAGGTCTAAGTTACGCTATATACTCTCCCATTGAAGGGGGGGCTGGCTATAAGTTAAGGTCCCCAGTCTCCCAGTTCCTGTAGGGCAGGACTGCCCACATCCCCTACGTGACGGATTGTTCAATAATAATATGATAACTCAATTTGAGCCGAATCGAACGTCCTGAGCTCCTGCTAAATTGCACAGGAGGTTATTATTAGTTTCTTGACGTAGTAACCCACTGCGCCAGATAGGTATATTTTCACATTATATTACTACTGGAACTAATACTTATCCTACTATATTGCTCTTGGATTTTCCGCCTGAGGGTCATGGATAATTATGTTCTGGATAGGCCAGTCAGCACAAGTCCCCCTACGCTCTATGGAGTCTACGAAAAAAAAGGGAACATCAATCCCCCAACAAAACCAACCTCCCATATCATTTCTAGCCATCCGCTCATATGCGTATTCTCCTCAAAACCACCCTAATCCGTAACTATTCGCTTACTTAGTTAGACCTTACCCGGATTCGAACCCTTTATCCCCCACCCGCAAAACATGCGTCACATTAACCTCCCAAGCCCCCTCACTCTTCGCCATTTCCCCCGGGGGGCGGGATTATGCAGCTCCCATTCTATCTATCTGAAGATGCATCCTTCATTCCCTTTCCCCTCTATCCACACACACGTTTCTACACTCCCAGTAGAGCACACCATTTCAAAAAACCCGTTTGGAGAAAAGTGCAAACTTGTTGGTACTATAGATCCCCCTGTGAATCAACCCACCTATGGCAACCCAACTTTTTAGCCCTCCCTTAACCTATCATTTTTGCAGCATGATCTTGTCTACCTCTATAAGAGCTTAACTTTCGTGCTCCAAACTAGTAAAAAAACCATTATCCCAGAACGAAACTCCTCGTGGTGGGGGGGGGGAACGTCCTCAAATTTCCTTCCATCCATCCTGGGAAAAAAAAACATGGATGCAATCATTTCCCCCAGCCCAGCCAGGATTCATTGTTTTATGACATTCCAGTAAAAGTATGTAGCTGTGAATGATAGCTATAATATCAAAGGTGGCGGGCAGACCCCCTCCCTCGATACTTACCGAGGGCTTTTTTTTAATTTTTACTCTAGTGCCTTTCGGATCCTGATGCTGTGCTGATTGTTGTCAAGAAGCTTTGTGCCAGCCCAGCCGTCAGACTACATACGGATTCATATCATACATCTTTCAAACGTCCGAGTTACTAAATTAGAACCTTTGATCCTTGATCCACTCCTCCAACAAAATTATGCCTTCATTCGCGATCACAGAGCTTTTTTTAAATTTACCACTCAGTGCATCAACTTATCGTACTAGTCAAGTATCATAATTACGAATATAATATTCATAACGCGGCCGGTATTGCCATACAGTAGTAATTAAAAGCTGTTTTATAAATATCTATCTATCATACCAAGGATAAGAGACGAACTAAACCTGACCAAGTTAAATAAAAAAAAGTCTTGGTGATCGAACAACCTTTTTTTTAAAAAAAACAAGAACAAAAATCAACCTTTCTAATGGGGGGAGGGGGGGGGTTAAACCAAGCCCCTCCCTCCCTCTAGCAAACCTGTGTGGAAAACTTTTCAAAAGGTCATATAAGTAGTTATATATAATAATAATTTACCGGTACTTGTATGATATGTCAATTATTACTGTCCTCTTACTTGTTGTATCATAGTGCAGCTTATTGAAGATCAGGGCATTCTTGGTGGGTGGGAGGGTGGTTGCTGGGGCGATTATCTTAGGAGGCTGCAGGCCAGTGATGGCAAGGGTAATGACTTTGAAGCAATTGGTAGAACTTTACAAACTCGTGGGGCCTTTAGCTGGTAATGAGTATAATCTACTTGAAAGTGATGATGGGATACTACCGGTATACACATAAAATGGGTTTAAATTGGGATTTGGGGAAAAAGGAGATCCGCAGCCTTTGCCCATTTTTAGCGTGAAACGGAGAGCATCACCAAGACTTTTAATTAGTCACTTTAGTTCATTTATTTTCCACACAAAAGCAGATAGCAAAACAACCCACATGCCTCATTCATCATCAGGGTTAAACAAATCTAACTCCACCTTCTGAGCGGGCCGGTGATTCTGCGCAGCAGCAACTTGCACCGGCGCCACCGTGATAGTCTCCATCGAGCTCTCCGCCGGCCCCCGACTATCCCCTAGCCCTTGGCCATTCGCAACAGGAGCCATGATCGGCAGCGGCAATCCCTTAGCCTTCAACTCCTCCTCGTACCCCATCTGCGAGAGCGCCCCACGCTTCATTACCTCCTCGCTCGGCCATGGCGTGAACTGTAGCTGCGACGAGGGATCAAGCGCCGAAACGTCCTCTTCCGAAAGTCCTAGCGGGAGCGATCTATGTGATTGTTGGGAGGCCTCGCCGTTATTCTGCTCTGTCTTATCACCACTGCCGCCGCCGCTGGTAGTGTCGGCTTGTGTGAACTCTGACGACTGTGGAGGCCGGGTATATTTAGATATTTTGCGAGCGTAGGTTAGAAGTTCGTCGTATGGGACCTCTAATAACATCAGAGGTGGGGAACTTTGTTAGTATAGTAATAAAGCGAAGGGGGGGAGCAGCACCATGCGATTCCTCAAACACTGTCCCAGGAACATTCGATAGCTCCTTCCTCGCCTCGGATAGTCCCTCAAGTAATTCTGTTAATTGCCTGTCTAGTGCTTCGGACACCTCACGCAGGGCTAGAATCTTTTGGTAGCCATGCTGGTGCTCGCCGACTACCTCCCTATCCTGTCAGTTTTGTCTTCTTCTTCTCAGTGGGATGGTGTTGGGCACGGACGTTGGTCGAGGCTTTCGACCAGGCTGTCATCTGCTGCAATTACAGAGCGGGCAGCGGCTGGAGAGGGATTATAGGATGCGACTGATTCTATGAGAGTTGCCAGTGAAGTTTCGAGATTATCGAAGGATTTTTGGACAACGGCGTTCATGATTGGTGTGGTGGCAGACCAAACCTATGATAGGTTGCCCTGCGAGGTTGCTCGAGCTTGGATGGATATGAATCCTCGTGGTGTTTGAGGCTGGCCAGGGTTCGGGTTAGGGTTTAGAATGGTCAAGCTACCGTACTGCTTGAATCACATGCCCAGGATCAAGGCAGCACAAACAGGGTGGCAACCTCCCCCCTCCGATGAGCGAAATCTTTGCATCTCACTCGGGTGAAATGCTCCACCCAACGGTCACTAGCAAGATACTGGTACCCGAGTAACTATCGGGGACCCTTGGGATGCTAGTGCAATATCATACTCGTACAGGCAGTGTGTTGATGGCTCGAAGCAAAGTCAGTTTAGCCCCGGGACAAACGAACTTGTTGAGACTACCGTATGCCTCACCAAGTGCCTACGCAAATATCAGCGCGCGCAGTGCTTCTACACGCTTGTGTTACTCGTACCTCTGTAGAACCAGAACCTGTCCTACAAAGGAGCCAACTCAAGCCCGATCGTGTGACGTAGGCTGGGGCCTCAATACACTACGGTACTGGTATAGCAAAGCCGATCCTTAGACTACATCCCTCTCATCAAAGAAGCCGAATTCTCTACCGACATGCCGGATGGAACCACTACGATACTAGGTTCACTTCAGGGTGTGGGACCAAGCCCTATTAATATAATGCTCGTAGACGTTTCGATATCACCTGTGGCGTACGGTAATATTGATGGCGGCAGGGGAATTCACGGACATACGAAACCCACCCGCCACTCGAGCACTATGCCGGTATCTTATTATGACGGGAAGCTTCGATACGAGCCGCGCAGCAGATGAAGGAGCAGCACAGCGAACAGGATAGGCCAGAGTATGCGGTGCCTACATGTATCATACCGGTAGTTTTATCGTATGCACCGTCAGACAGGCGTCTGATTCCACAGGGCTGAGGCTCTCCCATGGAAAACCAGGCTCAGCGCGCTCTTATCCATGCGATAGAGGATAGAGGATAGAGGGTGCGAGTGTCGTGTGGGGGGGGGGATGAGAGGGAGGCTTCGTGACGACACTTTCGTGAATACGGTAGGCTGCCATCACTTGCATTCTACGGTTTTACTCCTTACGAAAGTTAGACTACGGTCAAAAGGTGGCTCAGACCAAGTGGTTAATTTAATCGAAGCCAAGAGGGCGAGGGGCAAGCAATAACTTGATTATTTTTTATTTTTTTGTCGTATACAAGTATAGTGTGGGGTTGCAACGCGGACGGCAGGCGAATTAGGCCATTTACCCCTCCCCCTCTTCTCCTTCCCTAGTCTCTCTCTCTGTACCTGCTGGACTGTAAACTCCTACCGACCGTGCCTATTACTACAATCCGCCCCCCTTGGCTCGAACACACTTGCACCACTACCACCTCCCATACCGCCACCGCCAACTTCCCGCCTCCAGCCTTCTGCCCAACCCTCTCTACTGTTACCAGACATCCATCTCCCCCAGACTTCATACAAACTGCTTTGCGCCTTAGAACCCTTCTCTCTCCAGTACGCACCTCTACCTCTACCTCCCCTTCCCCTTATAGCACCTCCACTTCCACCACTCCTCCTCTCTTCCTTCCTTTCGCTGTCCGACCACCGGCTCTCCGCCTTTATTTACACAGGCCCCCGCTTGCTATCCCCATCACCGGTGCCCTCCCACGGAGTGACTATCCGCCGAGCAAACATCGAACACTCCACTCCCTACCTCACCCATCCACTCCCCATCCCACCACTGACATCCTCCTCCTCCCGAAACACAAAACAGTTGTATACTGCCTCTAGCGCTAATACCTCCCCGGTCAGATTACCAGTCGGCAACAACTTCAGTCAGCTGTTAGAATCCTCCCCCCCTTACGATCAACATCCTCTCCTTTTCTCTAGCAGCGGCAGTTCGTGATGGGTAAAACGTGAGTTTTTGTTATCCGCCTTGTCCGCTCTTGCGTGTGCTACCTGGGTTCTTGCTGCGGCGGTTGTTGTTACGGATCTGCTCGTCGCCCCGCAATATTGGTCATGTGACGGGCTTATTTTGTACATACCGGTATTACATGTGTGTTCATTTGCTGATGTTTGGTGTTTTAGTCAGTCTAAGCTCACTCAGGAACAATTGCAGGAGTTGCAGAAGGCTACCCTTTTCGAACGTAAGGAACTTCAACAATGGTACAAAGGTTTGTCGAAACATCTTTCCTATTCCAATCCCATGCCCTCGCTATGGTAGCTAGTGGCAAACATTAATCTCCTTCAAACGTGAACTACCATCCCGCTGGAGTTGGGGCTAATAGATTTCTCTTTAGGTTTCCTCAAAGATTGCCCTTCCGGCTCCCTTGGAAAGGTCGAATTTCAGAAAATCTATAAGCAATTTTTCCCGTTCGGCGACCCCACTACTTTCGCAGACTATGTCTTCAAGGTGTTTGACGCGGACAATTCTGGTCAAATCGATTTCAAGGAGTTTATCGTCGCTTTGAGTGTCACCTCACGTGGAACCTTGGAAGACAAGCTCAATTGGGCCTTTCAACTCTATGATATTGACGGTGATGGAGAGATTAGTTATGATGAAATGTTGAGGATTGTGGAGGCTATATACAAAATGGTAGGTTGCTGGCGGGGAGTGCTAACCGATTGCCCACTACTGTGCCAAGATATACCTTGCTGTCCAAGCCACAACCGATTTCCCCCTCTAAATCCCACTTCCCTCTAAATCTGCGACTAACGCTATCAACGCTCTCATAGGTCGGATCTATGGTAAAACTTCCTGAGGATGAGGACACACCTCAGAAGAGAGTTACAAAGATTTTTAAGATGATGGATAAAGACGAGGTATACTTCCTCCATGAATTCTAGGGCTAAGCAATATACTGACTTGGAACTAAGAACGGAAGCCTGACCTTGGCTGAATTCCGTGAAGGAAGCCAAAAGGACGCAACCATCGTCTCTGCTCTATCCCTCTATGATGGACTCGTCTAATGCCTAGCGTCATTTTCTACTCTTTCTTTTTCCACTTGGCCTCTCTTCATTGTTCCTATTTCCGTCTCCTTTTATATTTCTTTGCTCGCCCACAAGTGCTTCCCGCGACATCAAAATCATGGTATCTCATTCGCATTCCTCTTGCCTCTCACTAGCCTAGAGTTCAAATAACTATTATCTAGCCATAGCCCGGGGCCTTTATATGGTTGCATAATGAGTTTCACCCTACCAGTAGTTCAGAGAGGGGTTGCCGAATTTACGTCGTTTCTCGCTCCGAGTTGGTGCAAATTTCATTGGGCATGGGTTTCTTTTGGTCTGTTCTTCTCTTTTAATTTCTCTGCCCTTCCAATTCCATGGAAGTTCAAAGAACGGAGTCCGTGTTGGAATTGTTTTTTCATTACTTTCACCTAGTTTTGTTTACGAGGGAAAATGAGCTCAGCGCAGCCATCCGGTCTTGTCGGTCGCGATTCCTGGGCCAAGTTCTCCTTTATACCCTGCTGCTCCGCTTCAATTCACGAGTGAGAAAGTTGCGATCGGGTCCTCGCGTGTCACTGATGTTGTAACTAGTGATTCATGTGTTTGTATGTCTCAAGCCAATGTTCGCTCGCCCAACTCCCCATGCAAGAGGTGTTTACGACTACTAGGTCACAGACTAAGAGGGCAATGGCCTTGGAAGCCCCATGTAATCCCAGCGCTTAGGCTAAAGAAGCCTTCCCAGTGAAATCAGTACGAGTATTCCCTACGTCCATGGAAACGGGCGGATGACGGCAGTTCACGCACGCACCCTCTCATTCACTCAGTCTCCGAACATGCTTCACAGCAAGCACAAACATCCATTCCGGTATCCACCACCGTCCGTGACACCCCAATTTATTCCCGTCAAGTATCACATTATCCAGTATTGCCAAGGCTAGCTCTCTCACAAACAAGAGAGCGAGAGAGAGGGGGGGGGGGAGAGAGAGAGAGAGAAGAGCTGGATTCAAATAATCCATCCAACCGGCCAATGACACCGCACAGTACTCGTAAGGTATCACCAAAATGGCATGGAGCCGGGGGGACCCATGATAGGATTCGTTGCCATCACAGAAATCAATCGAGTTCTGATTTCTCACCATGTATGATGTAACGAGGGGCGGGAGAGATAGGCGTTGATAAGGCGGTGGCGGCGAGGGAAGGAAGCGGACGCACCCCAGGTTTAGCGATCTTTTCTTTTTAGTCTTCCCTTTCTGATCTGGTTCTTTTTTTTTCTTTCTTTTTTTTTCTTTTTTTTGGTGTGTTGGTTGGGTTGAGTTTGGGAAGATGGCGGATGGGATGGGATGGGATGGGATGGGATGGGATGATGTGAGGCGGGGCGGGGCGGGGAGAGCAAAAGGAAGGAACGGGAAGCACAACGGTCTCTCTACCGTGCTCGAGTACTCGAGCCCCTGGATTACCGGTATATAAGCCACTTCTAGAGCTATCGTACTGTATTACGTTTCTTTTGGTGGTAACGTATTATATCATAATATTATGATACCGATAAAAGAGCAGCCCGAATCTACTACTCGAGTAACTTGAGTATCGCACGGTATGTTTGGCGGATAGAGGGATGGATGGATGGATGGATGGATGGTGGGGTTTCACACGACGTGAGGGAAGGAAGGAAGGAGGGGAACAGTCTTTACAATTGCACTTTGGTGTGCTGCACAGCACCCGTCGGCAGATTGCATTATTCCAATACCCACCGCCATCTGATGTTATGTAGCCTCGTAGGCGGAGAAGAACGGCGAAGGCAATTCCACTTGATGCTATCGCAGCCTAGGAAGGAAGGAAGGAAGGAAGGAAGGAAGGAAGAAATGATCAAAAGGTGGGGAGTGGGGGTATGAGAAAGCACTCGTAAAAAGTGAGTTAACTCTTCCTTGATAATTGCCTAAATCGGGGTTAAGCCCCGATGGGTGGCACCGGTACTCGCATTATAGTAGTAGTGGTCTTTAAAAACGCTCTGTTCTTCACGATCATAGAAAGTTCTGTTGTTTGGAGTAGGAGGTGAAGGTTCTGAGGTACCCCACTAGCTATACTCGCCAATATATATATCTGCTCAACTTAGAGTAGATGGATGTATGCGTCTTTATTATTACCATTTTTTAATGTTTTGGCAGGACAAACAGCAAACATGGATGTGTTGTTCGAGCTTGTGCCGTAGTTGTAAGTTACGGTAGCCTGAAGTGAGGTGAGTTAAGAAGGCTCTGAAGAGAATGGAATAGGAAGGTTGAAGAAGGAAGAAAGGAGGGGGGGACAGGATTGATGACGATGATGGTGGTGGTGGAGTGTTGTTCTATCCGTTGTCATTGTTGTCGTCGACGTTGTCATTGTCGTTGTTCGTTTTTGTTTTTCGGGGGGGGCATATCACCTGCAGCAGGGGCAGCAGCAGAGATGGAGAGGGTGGATGGGAGGGAAGAAAAGGAAGGGAAAGTTCCAGGGCTAGTTTGCTTCTTTAAACAGCGAGGTTTTCCCAGCCCAGCGGATGCAGACCCAAGGATCCAGCAGAGGGCAGTGGAGAGATAGAGTAGGGTTTGATTCTGTGATGATGTTGTGCGGTTTTTTCTTTTCTTTTCTTTTCCTTCGCCTTTTGCTTCCCTGCGGGGCGTTGATTAATTATCGATGCCCATGCCCAGCAACACCTCCGAACCGTTCGGAGGTTGGTGAAAGACCAGTGAGACGGTTTACCCATCTGCGGCCGCAGGGCTGACGGCAACTCACAGCTTACTGCAAACAGTGGATCGGGATGCAAGTATCATAGGTTAGGTGTGAACTGTGCCTGGACCCTCTCTCTATATACGCAAGTACCGTATATCAATCTATCTCTCGTTTCGGTGTCCGGGAGGCTGGAGCTTTTCGTACCTTTAATATGCGTTCCCTTGTACTGTACAGTACATTGCAGATCGAGCGGCGAGCAAACAAACAAAACCACGAATTGGTCAATTGGATGTAACGTCGACCCATTGCTGCGTAGAGTGATGCCAATTCTGCGAAAAATAAAAAATTGAAACGAGCTGCTGAGGGGGGGAAGGGGAAATTGTATTATATCTTCGAGATAGGGGTACTGTGCTCGTTGTGGGTAGGTATCCTCCTGTGAATGGAAGAATGTGGAAAAGGAAAAGCAAACAAGAGAGATTCCCATCCAGCTAAGTTATTTGCTCACCTCTTGTAGAGCAGGCCCGTCACCAGTCAAACCTGGCGAGCAGAGAACCTAGAGAAGAACGCACGGGCAAGGAATCAAGCAAACAATGATTGCCAACTCATAAAAGAAAATCTCGCGGACAATTGTGACGAACAGCAAAGACAGACAAGCAGAGCAAATCAAGTAAGCATAGAAAGCAAACCCCCACAATTATCACCTCCACCTCCACCACAATCACACACCAAAATCACCTCCCTCCACACCTCCTGCTCTCTCTCCCATTTCCCGTTCCCCCCTCTCTATACAGCACTATGATGACCCTCCGGAGCATGGACTAGGACACAGACGTCAGTCCAGATCAAAAAAAAATGATAAAGGAGTGAAGTGTGCTGTTCGCTGACCAAACTTTCACGAACCAACAAACCCCGGAATATCAATTTCATCACAGGGCTCACGTTGCCCTCCCCTTCCACACGTTCCCCATACCACTTTGTTAGTGGCGGCTCCGGTTTGTTTCGGTTTGCGGTAGAGTCAGGTTTCGAGAAAGAATAAGTGCGCACCACGACTACCAAAGCATTGCAGTATCATACCAGCAGAGGAAGGAGAGGAAGTAGGAGAAACCACTCCGGGTCCGACCGCTCGCTCACTTACAGTACAGTACACCCAAGCCACCAACAATTCTGGAAGGAGAGCTTTCCCCATTCACCTGCGGGAAACAGGTTTATACTCTGGGGCAGCTTTTTTTTTTGACTTTTAACTTTACCTTCTCTTCACTTTTGCTTTTGCTCTACCACTATACTCGAGCACACACGCATAAGTTACGGTGCCCTGGACGAACCACACCCTTTAGCACAGTAACTTTACCTAACCCAAATCTACCATTACCTGCCGAACCTCAGGCAAAGTCCGCCCCCCCTCAGACAAAGCAAGTTGCCATGAACGACCGCTACACAAACTACCCACAAGACCGCGACACTCATCATCACCACCACCACGCCCCTACCTCCCGAGCTCCCAGTTACTCACTACCCTCCTACCCCAGCGTTCCACCGAAACAGATTCCACACCACCATCACCACCACCACCACCACTCGCCGTCCTCGTCAAGCACGTCGCCTGGCATCACCGACGCAACGCCAATTCGCTACTCCGGGTACGCGCAGGGCCCGCCGTCGCTGAGCACGTCGAGCATCAGCAGCAGCTCGTATGCCGGCAGCGCAGACGGGGAGAATGGAGACGGGGACGTGGACCTCGTTGCGCTGCTGACGGAGAGGCTGGCTGGTGCGTTTGATCCATTGCAGTTGGATCGGAGTTTGGCGGTGCAGGCTCAGACGTATGTCACCTTCCATTCGCTAACTCATCCACTCGGGGGAGGAGGAAGGTAAAGTACTGACAATGTTACCACAGCTCCGGTATGTTAAACTCGAAAACCCGAGAATTGATCGCCCTGCAGGAGGAAGCTCAGGCACGACTGGCAGAAACAAGACGATGCTTCCTGGAAGGTATGAAGGTCGCCAAAGAAGTGAAGTCGGATCTAGACTACGTGCATCGGAAAGTCAAGTATGCTCACCCCACCCCCCAATTCTTAGTCAATGGGCCCGGCAGGAACAGGAAATACTAATATTTCATTTCCATTGCAGGGTGCTTAAACAGAAAACCCAGAGAAAGTACGTGACCTACCTCCCCCAACCCAATCCAATCCAGTCCCATTGAAGCCCGTACCCGTCTTCCATGTCTCACTCGATCGATCCGACACAAAATCTGATGGATACTCCCCCTCACGTGGTCTCCTTGGTGTGCTATGAGCTAATGTAACTTACCGTAACTTAGATATCCTGTGGAATACGATATGGCACGTGACCGAATTCCTCCTACTACTCAGTAGTTGACACTCTATTCTCCGCTGCTCGAACCGCTGACAATACCTTAACCTACTTTACCCTTCTGACTGTAATTTGTATAACTGGACACTGTAGCCGTCGTATTATCACTCGTATTATTACTACTTTTTTTCTTCATTTTTCCTTTTTCCTCTCCGTCTCATAATTTTCCTACTCGCATTCCAGGTCCCTTTTCCCTTTTCGTTCTACTTTAACTAACCATCTGCCTCTCACGTCTCATCCTAGCATTGGAATGAACAAGACGAAGCGGGATGGGTGGTACGAGATGATATGCAATAGCACATGGGTTCAGGTGTAGGCGTAAGATCTGCTCTTTTGTTCTTTTTATTATATCACGGGCTCTATTTTTTCCTCCTGTTCCTTCTGCTTTGTGTTGTGAAGTTACGTGACGTTTTATATTCTGCCCCCTCCCCCCGGCCCCCAGCGGTATCGGTATCCTCATTTAACTCCTACCTAGTTACGAGTCTCTTTCTGTTTCTCCCTTACTCTTCATCTGGGCGTTTTTTCCCTTGCCTTTTCATCTTGCCTAGGAAGAGACGGAAAAAGGAAGGAAAAAAAACTAGTCTTTCGTTTATAGATTGTTTGGTTGGTTTGGCTGTTAGGGGGTATTGTATCTTTTTGAACTTTGAATTCAGAAGTCTCAAGTTTAGTTCCGCTGGTGGGTAATATATTGTTAACATAATATCGTTGAGTACCGGTACCGCATCACCGAGTGAAGTAGTCTATATCTGCTGGTATAAACAATAAAGCGCAAGGAGGGACCTTCTCCCCCTTCCTCCAAGTTTAAGGTAACATAGGAAGCCCACGAATTTACGACACCAACTCGCCCCAAACTCAAGTTCGGTAGACTACCGGTAAAGGGGGTTGCCTGGCGGGCCGCCGTTGCCATTCCGAACCACGTTTTAGCGCCTCGAAATCGTTTTTCTTTTTTTGTTTTATTTCCCTGTTTCTGTAATTAACCTACCGTACACGCTAGATTGGAGTTTGTGTCCTGATTTCAGATCTTCCTCTTGCGAAACACCCTAGTCTACTTGTATATGATAACCCTCAGTTTTATTTTTGGTCCGGACACAGCGCCAAGGCGTGTGCAAAATGGCGTGCGCCCTGGCAAAATTAAATTCTATAGTATCATACTTGTAAGGAGGAAAAGAGTGGGTCCATGCTCAAATCCCAAGGATAATTGAGTTATATTGTACAGTATAATATTTGTATTTTCGGGGGGGGTTTTTTAAAAAAGTTGGAACTAAACGCTGGGTGGGAGGAGAAATTTAGATTGTAAGAACTTGAGATCGTGTTACTATTGGTTTATCACTTACTCGTATCATAGAGCTCGACTTAACCAAGTAATAGTTTCTTCTAAACCTACCAAAAAGTTCATAACATTATTGGTTTTTTTATTTTTATTTTTAATAATATTCTAATATTATTATTCCACATGCCGGTACCCCTAAATCAATAATTTCCAAATCAGAAAATCGAATCACGATTTCAAATAATAATCGCGGCGCGCCAAACACCCCCCCCAAGTAGCCCAAGTTAACCACACTCAACTCAACTCTCAAACTAAACTAAACTAAACTAAACTGAAACTAACCTAACCCAACCCAACCCAACCTACCAAATAAGCTACAATACACTGAATTTCAACACAAAAGTTCCAAACAATATTTCCATCTCTACAATACCAGTGCCCAATCCAATCCAATCCAAATCCAAGTTCAAACAATAACCCAGGTAAACTGCGAAAAGAAAAGCAAAAGGGGAAATCCCCTTCCCTCTAAAACGATCCTACCCCTCCCTGTCTGAGAAAAGAGAAAAATGCATACTATACAAACTTTGCCAAAAAATAACACTAGAAACCAACTTACAAAAACAAGGAAAAAAAGAGGAAGGTGTAAAATGGTATAATCACAAACTAGGAGTGCGAAATGTAATGTCACTTCAGGGCACAAATGTTTGCACCAAGACCAATCAGACACGACCTCAAAGGTGGTTTCCGGTAGAAGAGAAGGGGCGAAAAGTAGAAAGGCTTCGATAAGAAATTAATGAAGAAGAAAAGGAAATGAAAAGCTGGAATAGAAAGCGGCCAAATGAAGAAACGAAAAAAGTGGGAGAACGCCGAGTGAAGAACGAGACAGTAGAAGAATTACAATACCAGAACAAGCGGTGAAAATAGAAGAGAAGGGTGGCCAAGACCCGAGAATAGGAATACAGTAAAAGCATCATAGATGGGAGAAAGCTGAGAATAGTGGTATAAAGAAAGGAGGGAAATAAAGAAAGCCCAAAAGATATTTTCCCTGCTTGCCCCGATTATTAAGCCCTCCTCTAGCCTTAGAGCTAATAATGAAATTCGTGTCAGGGGTCGTGAAGTCGTGACTGTGGTATTGATGGCAATAATAAAAAGGAGGAGGAGGAAGGAGGGAGAAAAAGAGTGGGTAGTCCATCATTGCAAGCTCTTACTTAACTCTCTAATCTCTTCATCCGTGAGTGATGCAATCCATAGACATCTCTCACAGACGCCGTCTACGGCTTTAAAGTCGTATTTATGTGATGCTTCGATGAGGCGAAGGAGGCGCTTCACAATGGATGCGGTGGTGCGATGGTGTTCAAAGTTGATGAGGGGTTCTGAGTCCGGGGATGTGCTGATTACTAGAGGTCTCTGGGCGTTCTGGATGAGGTCATGGGTGAAGATTCCTAGAGGAAGGTTAGTGATTAATGGGATAGTGGCGAACGAAAGAGGCTAAATACCAACGAACGGGATACAACCAGACTCCCCAGTAACTTTATCCATTTCCGCTCGTAGATTATGAAAATTGCGTATTGGCTGTACGAGAGCTTCCATCTCCTTGAAGGTGCTCAGGTCTGCGGGTGAGACTAAGGACCATGTCTGTCGAAGTCGGGCCACATCGGCTGTGAGAAGGGCAATTGTGACTTGGTACATAGTTGCAAAGTTCTGAAGCCTTCTCGCATGAGCGGCGATGTGAATGAACTTGACAATAGTCTTAGCCCGCTCGTCAATATCTTTGGTCATGACGATTTCGGACCTAGCCCATTTACACATCTATGTACTCGTCAATAAGAATTCCTCAAGTTATAACTTGGAGTAACAAACCAAGTTGAACCTAGCAATCACCACTTCGACACCCCTTGTATCCTTAGAATTCAAGAATTCAACCCAATCTCTCACAGTCGGGCTCGTCGGGCTCCATTTCAACTCAACAAGCTCTTTCCAGTCCACTTCCATTAGCGCATCCTTTTCGATTAAAGTAAATTGCTTCGCAAGCAGCTCTGAGTCGTAAGCCAGGATAAATGGTAAGTGAATCGAAGTGGGCCGAAGGGGTGGTTCTGTATCATTATAACGGGGACCGCTACCACCAAGAATAGCATCTACCGACGCTCTCCCTGGCACTCTTGATCGAGAAGAGCTGACGGGAGAACGGGGCCGACGGATAGCCGAAGGACTTGCATTATTCGGTGATGTGGACATCGTTTTCTCAAGAGTGAGGGGTGGCGATGGAGGGTGTCGTAAAGGATGCGAAGGGATTCCAAGCTCTGCAATAATGGTCCCAGGTTGCATTGGAGGAAACTTTTTTGTGCTCTTATTGGCTGGCTGAACCATTTCAAATGATATCTCGGATGAGAGCTCGCTTATATCGTCCCTGAATTGCTCCGAACTAGAACTCTTGTCTAGATACTTTGCCAACCCGGTGTCAATCTTGCGCAGATCACTTCCGTTTGGCGATGGGCGCGGTGACAAGCCTCGGTGTATTGGGGAAGAACCAGATGACATTCCACGTTCCAGTGGAGGGAGCGATAGATTTGAAGAAGTCACCGTCTCACGAAAGTTCCAATGGTTGACCGAAAGACCCCTCTCCAGAATGGGCCCCGAGGCTTCAGATTCGTCCCTAAACAGAGGGACATTTGTTGAAAGATTTGTAGAGGAATTTCCAGCTGAACCTCCTTCTAGGATAGGAGGCGTATCAAGCGGAACATGATCAAACACCTGTTTATGTCTGCGTTTCATCCGCCTCATATATTCATCGTCATCGACGGGGGCATCCATCCCAAAGGTTCTCTCCGAGTGCGCATCTCCAACTATCACTAATGAGTCTTGAGAGATGAAAGATCGACCGGATGCAAAACTCATAGTAGGGTTCTTCTCCTTCCCAGGTGATAAATCGGATGCCCTCTTCTGGTAGGTGCCCTCGAGCTTCATCAATGCAACCTCAATACCACCATCATCGCTTTCAAAATCCGGAAGGTCCCTCAGCTTTTGAACCCCGGCTTCGAATGAAGCTTTCGCATCAGCTTCCGACCAGCCAGCTCTCCCATTGGCTGGTGTGTTATCCATGGGGACACTTGCCCCCTTGGCAACTGCTCCTAGCGAAATTACTCCAGTTGGCACTCGCTGCTGCGGATGTATACTCTCAGTGACACCGATTGAGTTGGGTCTCTGTTGCAAAGGCGTCCCAATAGCACCCATCTCAGAAAAATTACCAGTCCCTATAGACCCAGCCGACCTCGGTCGCCCATCCAGATCACCTACAGTTGCTGCAAGTCTCAAGTCCCCGCCAGGCCTACGCCTCAGCATACGGGCAGGCTGGAGGTTTCCTCGCCTGCTCTCCGGCGAGTTGATGTAACTGAACCTTTCCGGGCTACCATCTATAGTGCTGCCAAACTGACTAACGCCGGACTGAGCACGTTTGATCGAGAATGAGCGAGCCGAATGCAGAGACTTCCCTCCCGCTCCAGGAAGTGGAGGTATGCTTGGCTTCCTACGCATACTGCCGTAGTGCTGGTTGAACAATGATGGTGTACTTTCGAATGAAAAGGACTTACTCCTCCGAGCTTGCCGAGATTCCCCCGAAAATATGGATGACTGAAAGCCTCTATCGGGCAAATTTCTCCCATCATAGGTACTCCCGTCTTCACCCACCAGGTCAGGGATTTCCGAAACGATTGATTCAGCCAGTCCAAAATCCGGAAGCCGCTCAATAGGTTCTTGTAAACCCGATCGCCTTGGAGTTGAGGAGGGGGGCGGGATCTCCGAAGGCTCCGGGCCATAGCTTCCATCCTCACTTAAAGCACTTTCAAGCCCGGCCTTCAGCAGTGATCCATCATCGCCGACTCCGTCCAATTGAATTTGGTTCTCATGCAAAGAGCTCCCACTCTCCCCTTCACCCTGCGTGACGTCGTAGGATATCCACTCGCCATCGTCATTGGACAATTCCTCTTGCATCGCGTGCTGGAATGCTTCAACTACCCCTGCTCCTAGCAGGTCGATCCTCGCCGCCCTACCGCCCCCAAGCATAGCAACATTGTTCCCTGATGAACTTGCAGCCATAAATTTAGAAAGCGATGAGCCGTCGGGCACTGGCCCGAGAGATTTGCCACGGGCTGGTCTGGCGGTTGGAAGTGGCAAACGCATACCACCACCACCACCACCATGAGGTCCGGCACCGTTCCCCACCTTTCCGCTTAATGCTCTACGCACGCTGCCTAAAAGTCTTCTCATACCAGGGCCATGCAGAGTCTTGTTTCCCTGATTTGGGTCACATGTTTTCTTCGCAAAGTGCATCGCCGCGGGGCCGCCGGCCGCATCCGAGGGGGCGAGAAATCCATAGCTAGAGAGCTCACTGACTGGTGTGGGAGGTGCTACAACTTGTACGTATGCCGGTGTTGGGGGAAATAAGTTTCCTCTGACCAACGAGCCAGCATATGGTAAAGCCATTAAAAGATGTGTTGAACGCGCAATTGATTTTGGGAGTGGAAGAGGCTGTCGTGTGTCTCTTAATGCGTCTGAAAATGAACCTGATCTCTTGTGGGGAGTGGGACGATATTCCTTACCGCCCTCCCCTACCGATCCCGCCGCATCTGATGATATAGTGGTTTGAGATGGCTTTGGCTTCGAAGGTGAGATTGTGGATGATGCAGGGGTCGACTTGCTCCTGTTCCCTAGAGAAAGATATGGGAGCGGCGGGGTCTTTGCTGAGTTATTGCTGAAGTTACTGATAGGTCTAGAGAAACCATGAAGTGGAGTTCCATCAGCAGCCCTTGCAGCCGCAGATGCCCCAACCGCTTCTTGAATAAATGCCTCGTCACCAGTGCTGTGATCAGGTAGCAACGCCCCAAGTCGAGGCGTAGATTTCCTGGGGCGTAACAATGTTGAATGGGGCCTACCGGAGTCGAACCTACTCCCTGGCGGGCCACCTGGTAGAATGTCTTGATCAATGCTCACATCAGACCCAGTAGGCGTATCCCAGTACAGAGCGCACGTTCTCCTCCAACACCTCTTCAACTCGCGAATTATCTTCATATCCGAAGGTTGGCCGTTTTCGCGAACTGCATTTGACAGGTTGTTTAGAGCTTTCGCAAAATCCTCTCTTAGGGGTAGTGAAGGAATGAAATCGTCGGCAAAATAGTTGAGAAGCCAGTGCCTGATTGCAACAAACGTCCGAACCCGCACCACTTTCCCGATGTCGTCTTCGCGGTCGATGGCCCACCGTAGACGAGCGACAAGATATGCAACAAGATCGGACGGCTGCATGAACTGACGGAAAGTAAGAAAAAAGTCGGAAAGAAGGTGGTAATCAACAAATTCTGCCGATGTGATCTGAGATATTATCCTCGCTGGCACAGCAGCAGCGATTTCCTGGGTGCGTTTATCATACCGAACGACCGAAGGATCCTCAGAACCGGGTGGAAACGATAAGATATCGTACATCTCCGGAGATATTCTAAGACGAGACATGCCTGCTAAAGACACCGATGATGCGACATGTTGAATTTGGCCACCTGGTAACTGCTCTGATGGTAATGGAGAAGGCTCTCGGCTAAGAACTGGAGAAGGTGTAAATGACCTCGTGTTCGCCCCAGGCCAGAGCCATCTCAGATCAGCCTGGAGAGAAAGGCTAGGAGAAGATCCCCGCTCCACCTGTATTGAGGGTACATGAAGACTTGAGGCGCCATGAAGAAAGGGTGTTCCATTTGGGGAAAAGTGAGGAGAGCCGAGATTGTAGTCAGGAATTTGTACATCAAGTGTCTGACATGTATCCCGGTGGCCAGCTGTTCGCGGCCGAGGGCGCTCCTCGTTCGGCTCGTCGACTTGTTCAACTTTCATTCGAAAACCGCCAAGGTCTGGCGGTTTGTAAGGCGCTACATTTTCACTGACAGTACTGTAGGAGTATGCGCGCTGATGCCTTGTTCGTGGTATAGGAGGTGATGATTTCATGTAAGAATCTGGTGTGTCCCCGTCCGACAATACGGAACGTTTACGAGGCGGTGTCCTTGGAGGCGATGTTGGAGGAAACCGTTTCCCACTCTGTCGACCCCCGCTTTCCCGGCGGTCTTGTTGCCAGTTTTTGCCCTCCAGCTCCTCCGCTGAACTCGGTGGGGTTGTAGGTGGCAGTGTAAACTGTTGTATCTCGTGCGCTGGTCGGGCAACAGGTCTATTAAGAGAGAGGGTTTCAGCAAACATTCGGCACGTTCCTACTCCAACCCTAAGAGCGACCGCAACCCGCAACCCAAAACATAAGGGACATCTCCATCCCTCGCCGAGGAAGGAGTGCCATCGTGCGGTCTACGGCACCCTCCCTCCCGCAGATCCGGGTCCGTTCCGCTTCTCGTAGCAAACTGGGCGAATGGAGATTTACCTTAGATATATCAAGCCATTACTAATATTTCCCACCGTAAACTGATGCCCGCCACGGGCTGTCTGGGTATTAGAAGATTTGCTCATGAGGTTCTTTTCTTTCAATGTGGATCTGTCGATGCCCGCTTTTACACCCTCTGGAAATTTACCCTTTCTCCTACGTTCCGGACTCTCGGTGGGTGTAGCGGTCGGCGTCACGAATGGTTCTTCATGCCACCGCCGCCGTGGGCTATGGTGCTGGTGTGCTGATGTACCAGGATGGGGAACATTCTCGGATGAAGGGTCGTCCATTTCAAACGTCGTGGCGGGGGCAAAATCCGAGGAACGTGAACAACGTAGTCAAAAGTGGCGTTGGCGAGACGGAGGACGAGGCCCCAGTGAGGCCGCCTCTCCGAATCCCAGAAACTCGAACGAGGGGAAAGGAGAAGGAAACAGCTATGGTGAATCCCGACAAAATTGCATAGAGAGTAAGATAACGAAAGTGGAGACAGGATCCTGCTTTTGAGGAGGGAAGAGTCAGTGGGGTGGAGCCAAAGAGGTAGAATTGACGTTATGAGTTCGTTGAGCAAACCGGAATTATTCGATCTAACCGTGTGTCGTGTTGTTTGTCTGTTTCGTTTCGAGAATCTATTTTATTTGCTTTTAGCGGGTTCTAGAAGCCGGTAGGGGATGAAGTTATAGGGTACCAGTATATCATTTGTGTTCCTGCGTTGCGTGGACCGTGCTGGTTCGATGGTCGATGGGGGTTGGGTAGAGGTGGAAAGGGTCGCAGCGAGTGAGTGAGAGTGAGGATTCCCAGGGGGGGGTAAGTTGTGATGGAGGTGGGAGTGATGGTGGGAGTGGTGGAGGCCTGAGGCGCGGCACGAATCCCCAAGCACTCAGGGACTAGAAAGCCAGGCAGCAGAAAGTAGAAAGCGGTTGAGAAAGAGGGAAGAGAGACGATGAATGGAAGAGGTTACCGGATACGATTATCTCCCAGCCTATATCCGTACTAGCTCCACGCCCAGCTCTTCGGAAACCAAGCTCACAGCCAATGAGAGATAATTTCATCCAACCGAGCAACCCCAAATTCGTCCACGCAGCCATCGCCCGACATAAATGAGTGAGTAAGGATGTTTATGGTCTGTGCGCTGAGAGACCAGGGATAAACAATGCCCATTGTCATGCGAGGACTCACCATGAACCCTCGAAAGCATGTTTCTTTTACCCTCCCAAAAGAGTTGCAGAGTTGTGAGAAGAAAACATCAGCCTTCACTGAGGCATAACTATTTTGATTATAGCTCAACCTAAGTGTCTCCCACTGGATCTCTGTTCCCATTACATCTGTCATTAAGGCACCCGTATGTGGATACAACTTTGTTTGCGCTCTTTAGTTGGAAGAGATTCGAGCTTTATCAGGAATTGAATCGGCAAGAAAAACGGCCGCTTCTTTTATATTGCGGCGCTGCACACGGGACATTATCCCTGGGCCGTCTCGAACAAGCGAAATCAGTACTCGAGTAGTTGGGCACACTTACCCTAGATCAGTTAGCAGCTAGCTATCTCGGGTTATTAATATCGGTTTTTTAGCGTTCGGGTGACTCAGCAGGGGAAGACTACGATACGGTATAGTACTTGTACCGTACTCGGGTAATCCCGAGGCAGGATTGGCGTCTGGCGTGCTGGCTGCGAATTCCAAGTGTTTCAGACGGCCCAAAGGATGCTGTGCGGTACCGCACTGTACGAGTACTTTACAAGTACTTGCTGCTTGTAATGGCTTCCTCCGGGCTTCCTCCGGGCTAAAGGGCAGCCTCATAGACTACCAGCCCATGACAGTGCCGTATCATACCAGCTCACTTGACCCACTCGCTCCAGCGCAGTACCCGCTGTTTTATGCCATGAGCACACTACTTGTAATATAACTTTGTGAAGGCGAATGAGTACAGTCTACGGTAGTCTGGTGGACTAGCTTTTCAAAATTTTATTGTGTTGAGTGGTATAAGTTACCGTATCCACGCACACTGTTGGAATCGCCATCTCGCTGTTGTGCTAGGCACTGTACCAGTACTAGTACTGTACTGGCAGGAAAGAGTCCCCAAGTCGGGGACTTAGAACCACACACCGCCGGCGCCGCCGAACCCAGATTGAAGCTGGACATTTTGTATAGTATGGGCGTTGCCTCCTTAAGTGTCCGGCTTCAATTCGGCTGCGCGAGTACTAGAGTAAACGCTATCATACTCGAGTACGTGTACATTTTTCGCCCGTGTAGTTACTACCATATGCTCTAGCAAGATGTATCGTTTGTAGACAAAAACAACAACAACACTGCATAAGGAGAGAAAGGAAATTGCGCTCTAAAAGAAAGAAAAAAAAGTACAACCTAACGGCACCACTATCGGCAACTGATATCGTCGGAGATGAAAGACAATCCTCCCATGTACGATATGATACCCCATGAAACCTTAGATGCCAAGACAAACGTTGCCCGTGACACCCGTTGCCTTCTTCCAACACAGAAAAGAACTGCGGGTAAGGTAGGTAAACACTCCAAAAAACAACTCCTCGTTAGAACACCCGCCCCCCCGCTCAACTTTGCCTGGTGCATCCTGTCATCTTCCCTTCCGGTACCGTACCAGTGCCCGTCAACGAGGGTTTCAACATTGCCAACCTTTTCATCACGGAAACCCAGACCTTCCCTTTAATTCCTTCCGGTCCTCAGCCCCCCCCCCCCCCTTCCACCTTCCCCCCCGGTCACCTCCAGTTTGTTATAGTACCGGCTTTATATTCCCAGAAACGTCTCCGCCATGTCATTTCTCTTCGGCAGAAACCGTCAAAAGACTCCCCAGGATCTTGTACGGGCCGTCCGGGAGTCTATCTCACGAATGGACGTCCATTTGGAGAGGCGCCGTGTAAGTCCACTTCTTCACTTCTTCCGTTACCTAGTGATATTATGATTGCTTCTGTAAGGCAGTTTGTGGTATTTGCTGAAGGTAGTGGTTATCATGGTCTCTTGTAGGCATCCGAAGACGCCTCACGGCTACTCGCTCAGATGAAGGTTGTCCTACAGGGAAATGCAGGTCCGTTACTGCCGTCCCCTCCCTGTTTGATTCCGAATTAAGTTGCCATGTTCTCTGCCAAATTCAGCTACTGACATGTATAAAATAGAAACGGATCCAATTCCAGATCAGGTTCAGATGTTGGCCCAGGAAGTCTACACAATAGATTTGCTGCCGTTGCTTGCGAATAACATGGCTCGATTGGACTTTGAGGTTGGATCCCTTATTCAATATTTCCCCCCTGTTTGGGGAACGGATCTCGGCCCACCCGAGATATATTGAAATATTTCCTCGGCTGACCACCCACACGCTCACCTTCACCATATATAGGCCAAGAAGGACGTGACTGCGCTATTCAATGGCCTCCTCCGATACTGCCCACAGCCTATCAACCGTTTCCCCACCGTTGATTACCTTCATACCAACCGTCCGGATACCTTAATCACTCTGGTTAAGGGGTACGAAAACAAAGATGTGGCCAACAATTGTGGGACAATTCTTCGAGAAAGCTTCAAGCATCAAGCTTTGGCACACGTTGTACTCTATGACGAGAGATTCTGGAGGTTCTTTGATTACGTCCAAGGTGGCAGCTTTGACATCGCGAGCGACGCTTTCGGCACTTTTAGAGTGAGCATCATTCATATCTCTTGAGAAGGCATGGTCTCCTTACTGACAAGCTCTATAGGAGCTATTGACCAAGCATAAGCCACTGGTAGCTCAGTTTCTCAGCCAGAATTATGCCAGAGTACGTGCTTCCTATTGTCTTGAACTACTCGGCGTATTGATCCCATTTATAGTTCTTCTTGAAATACAATACGCTTTTGGTATCGCCGAATTATGTTACCAAACGGCAGTCGATCAAGCTTCTCGGAGAGATTCTTCTGGATAGGGCGAATTACAACATAATGCTTGCTTACGTGGACTCTCCCGATCACTTAAAGCTGACGATGAATTTACTACGTGATAAGAGTAAGAACATTCAGTACGAAGCGTTTCACGTTTTCAAGGTTTGTCTTTTTTTTTTCTTTGGGCATCGCCTTGGTTATCCGCACTAATGATAATCCACAGGTCTTTGTGGCGAATCCAAAGAAGTCGAAGCCTGTGCAGGATATTCTGTTGAAGAATCGAGAAAAACTCCTAGCTTTCTTACCCAAATTTCATGACGATCGCCGAGGTAAGACAGATTCTATATACTCCATGACGAAACCTAGTCTAATATCTTTGTTCCTGGGATTAGAGGACGAACAATTCATCGATGAAAAGGGCTTCTTGATGAAGCAGATAATCGAGTTGGGAAACCAACCGCAGCAACCCCAAGGGGCAGTTTTCGCATGATATGATACGATGGCTGGATGGTTCTCGGTCATGATTATGACTATTGTTTGGGGTTTATCGCACCTTTTATTTCTTTCTCTTTATTGCTTTTCTCTGTACTTGAATGACGGTCACTGTGGGATACGGGACGGAATGTTGTGCGACAGCGACGAGAATGATGATGGCCATGACCGATGTAATGACTTGTAGGGTCAGGAAACGGAGTTTTTTTTCTTTTTCTTTTTTTCTCTTTTATACGTCCCACATGATGGATTCCCTATGGCGTGTGTCACTCTCATGTCCTTTTAGAAATGCTAGTACCAGCTGTGAGATAACTCGGCTTGGAACTGTGATAGATTTTTATACCAGAGGTGGAACCTAGCGATTGCGAAGCAGCTGCAACCTGGCGGTCAACAGTCAATAACAGGCGAGTGAGTTTTTATGATTCTGAGGTTGCATTTGTGTAGAGACTATTCGCCTGAATTACCATACTCGAGTACTCTAAGAGCAGGGATAACTACACCTCACGTTAGGAGGAGTTGCCCCTCACAGTAAGATTGGCCATATTTCTCTCAGCTGAGGGCTGAAAAAGAATCTTTTCGCCGTGCTTTCCCACCCGATTCCAAAGGGATAAATTCTTGAGGTCCTACCACCGCTCCCAATCATTCCAGTCCTTCCAGCAGGGTCGGGCCCCAATGGGGGTAGGTGGAATGAATGAGAAAATCTTTACCCAGTTGTATTAGAAGGGGGGGGGGGTCCGCGAGCATGGTCCTTAATCCTCTCTGCACTATTCATATCTTCGTTGTATCCACAATCAGAGGACGACGGGAATTGCGCAAGTAGTTTCGAGTTGCGTGCAGCATATGCAACAAGGATGATAAGTCGTGATGCTGTGCCACGCTGACACCAGAAAACGCGGCCAGTTCTATCATTGACTCTTCTGGGGATACCGGTACATGAAAGCGGCACATAACCCCATCTTTCCATGTGCCGGGGAGTTGGAAGATTACCGTGTTATCTTGGGTAAGAGAGGATGTCTTGCGCTTGAACTGGGTCATGGTAGGTACAGTACTCGAGTACCGTACATGAAGGCTATGTGAGGTGACAACCAACCAAAACAAAAACAACCACAAACATGATTACCTCACCACGTTGCATTGCGATATTACCGGTAACTTAAAGTTAGTTTAAGCGCAAGTAAGTCGCCTAAATATCCCTTTTGAGCAAGGCGTGTTTTTGTTTTTGCCGGTCGACATCTTCCTCCCGTCCCCATCAAAATAGGAAACCCAAGACGTCCAGAGACAATTCTCTGTCATTTCAAAGATAATACGCTGCTCGATTCTCCTATCAGGAGAAGGAGAAGAAGGAAACCCCCCCCGCAAAGACGGCGGCGCTTTGTTTGAACGACAACAGCTGTAAGCGAGACCCCCAACATAAGTATCCGGGTTACTGGAGAACGATGTTTGGATTTGGGGTTACCGATTATACGTCACTTGTGTTTATCGATTGGGGCATCTCGATCCCCCCCCCCGATTTATCTCAAGTTTTCTACTACCACATCTCTTGGTCCTAGAGAGTTGCCTGAGTGAGTGGAGCTCTTACCACCAATTCACAGGATGAATGTTGGAAAGGATGCAGTGTTATCCTTCGGTTCCGATCGGATCTATGGTCTACAATTGGCTATCGAAATATGACCCGGAAAGTCAGGGTGGGGTTTTTGTGTGAGGTTAGCAATTGCCGGCGTTTTGAAAAACGGACTATTATTGCATACAGGGCTAAAAAAATTGGCCAGAGTTCTCAGGATCTTGACGGCATGGAATTTTTAGCAGTTCCCTCCCTCCCACTGACATCTGACAAATTTGCAGGTCATGGGTGTGTGCGTTGGGATCCGTAAGTCTAGAGTATCGGGTTTTTTTATGATGGCAAGCTTTAAAATGACTTATCGGGGGGCTATACTATACAACTTGACACAGTGTGGGGTTTTGTTTTCCAGGAGACGGTGTGTTGGGTGGTCTACAATATAATATATTATATAAGACTCGCACCTTCCTACTAGACTTTAGATATTCTCGTCTCGTACCTTTGTCTGTACGGCAACTATCGTCACTGCTCCTACACAGCTCCACTGCCACCTCTTCCCACTCTCTTAGAGTTTCAATAGTAAAAGCTTCTTTTCTTGAACACCCTCTAAACTTTCGTCACTTTTAACTGATTACCCTAGAAAGATGGCTGAACCTAAAATCAACACAATTACCACTACTACCCCAATTGAAGGAGTTGATTCTGGGAGTGCCAGCCTCAGTGTGGGATCGCGCGCTCCTTTGAAGCAGAATACCCTCAAAAACTGTAGGCACTGCCCTTCCATGGTTCTAGGTATTTAGGAAGCCGGGATATTAACACTTAGATTTTATAGATATTCTTGCAACGGTATGTCCTGTGGTTGCGAGGTGAATGGGCTGAACAATCTATCTACTGACATCGCCGCGTCCTGTAAAGTTTGGCGAATTTCTAGGTATTTGATTCTGCACTTTATATCTCTACTTGTTTTCTAAAGGTCAACCAACCCTATGTTTTACAGGAACCTTCCTATTCCTATCCCTCGCATTCGGCGGTACTCAGGCAGTCAAGATCAATCATGCTAGCACTACTTCCTTCCCCAAGGATCCTACTCGTGTTGTCCCAACGCCGGAACTCTTGCTTTATGAGTCCCTCAGCGCCGGGTTTTCCCTTACCGTCAACGTTTGGGCCTTCTACCGCGTCACCGGTGCATTCTTCAACCCAGCGATCACTTTAGGGTGTGTCCTTATTGGAGGGGTTCCTCCTCTCAAAGGTGTCCTAATGGGAATTGCTCAATTGATCGGAGGGATTGCAGCAGCTGGCCTCGTTGAAGGGCTCACACCCGGAAAACTAGCTGTTGGGACGAGCCTGGCAGGTGAGTAGGCCCTTTTGTGTGCTGCATCGTATCCCTGGGATTTTGGCTGACATTGGGGGTGACAGAGGATGTCTCTGTCGCTCAAGGACTCTTTCTTGAGGTTTTTTTGACAGCGCAATTGATGATTACATTCTTTTTGGTAGGACATGGTGTTTTAGTCTAAGTCTCTTTGTGTAGGATGGGAAGCTCACGTTGTTCGTTTCTGGTCACTAGCTCGCTGTAGAAAAGGTATGGTTCCCCAAATGGTCTTCCTGGATTTTTGTGCGATGAAAGTTGACTGGCTAGTAGCATCGTGCGACCTTTATTGCCCCACTTGGAATTGGACTTTGCTTTTTCACTATCCTGCTCTTTGGGAACTATTTCACTGGCGCTTCGCTCAATCCTGCTAGGTCCTTTGGACCAGCGATTGTTGCCCGCGACTTCCCGAGCTACCATTGGATCTACTGTAACACTCCTACCTCCCCTCGCAAAGCTGCAGCCACATCTTCTTCTAACACAATTCTGCATAGGGCTCGGGCCTGTACTTGGAGCATCCCTCGGGGCGGGAGTTTACAAAATTCTGCTCTTGGCGAACTACCAGACAGTCAACCCTGGCCAAGATGATGATGGCCTTTCGATTGTTCGTTATGAGATTACTCATGAAGGGACAACATCTAGGCTGGCCGATGAAAGTGTTTAACAATGGGCACCGTAATGATTGCAACGAACCATGTTTTCCTCCTTGTTTGGCGTACCGTAAGAACTTGAATAATTGCTAGCTATTAGAGTTTAAAATTTCCTCCTCCGGGGAAAAAAACAAAAAACACGAAACATTGCTAGGGGAGGCAACTTCAGCGACCTAGCACGTGGGCCAATTATTCGAGCTCTTACGGTAAGTAACTCTTGCTTTAGTAGTTTTATTTTAGTTTATATTGGGAAATAAATTACATTAGTTTTCTTTCTTTCTTTCTCTCTCTCTCTCTCTCTCTCTCTCTCTCTCTCTCTCTCCATCTTCCTCGCCTTTCTGTCCGTTTCTCTACTCAGGCGCAGATTAGAGATCCAGACAGAGCGCCATTGATATAATATCTATGTTGCGACCGTGTACAGTATTTTGTTTGTCACACCGCCCGGATCTTTACCTTAATCCGTCCCCCCAAGTATGATATATTATTACCCACTTTCTCTTCTCTGAGTTACTTACTCCCTAAATCAAGCTTTTTAAGAATAACAACCTGTGTACAAATCGAAATTAAAGAAATTTGTGAGCAAGGGTTGGGGGGGGATTTGGAGGGCCATTATAACTGAGCCAAGTGCCGTAGCTACAACTACCCCAGTTTGAACCTCGAGGAATATTCCAACCTAAACTACCCGATTGAGCTCTCATTAACTCACAATCCATCACTCGCAAGATAATATAATCTGCCGCTGTCGGAAATAGCAGCAGTTGGTATGAGAAATACCCACACTCGGAGGGCCGCAGTAGTACGGTACGTGTATGCGCCTGCGGAGGGACACACAAAGTCTCCCACCCCCCCCCCCCCACCCTCATGCTCCGAACTCTCCTCTCAACTCTTGCTTTCATCATGTTCAACGAGGAAGAAGAAAACGTGAAGCCCCCTTCGCCGCTTAATAAATAAATCCAAACTCCGTCGTCTTTTTTCGGCCTTTTTCCACTTCTGTTACGTAAAACCCTCATCGCTGATCATTTACACTTCACTCTTCAATGATCTTTTTTTCTTCATTTTTTTTTCAACCTTCCGCCGATCTTTACCTTGAGAATGGGAGAAGTTCCGTTACCGAGAGCGGGGGCGTATTTGTGCTGAAATAAACTAGGGGTGGCAATTATATGCAGTATAGAATCTCGACGGGTCAGCGGCATAAAGTTCATTATCTGGGGAGGAGACTAACTAGAGAAGTACTATAGGGCATACCGGTATTTCCGAAGCAGGCGGGCAGGCAGGCAGGAAGGGTCCAGCGACCCAGCCCCTCCAATCGCCAGTTCAATATCATACATACCCCGCCCTCCTCACTACAACCACCGCATGATATCTTTTCCCCGTATGATACCCGTATAATAAGAATCGCAGCATTTGCAAGACCGACCGACCGCCACTACATACTATACCGCCAAAAACCCCGAAGCTCCAGTCGTTACGGTACGCAATGGCACTCCAGTCCGTTTTATAAGCATCAACAACTACAACATTCCGAGTATGATAAGGACTGTACCACGCCATCGCGACTCCGATCGAAAAGTCCAAACCCAACCAACATAGATTAAGTTAACCATTCGATATGAACTTCATAAGCTCCAATAGAAAATCTCCCAGGATAAATATTTGCCCGGTTTTGCGATATCCCCCCCACTTCCCTCAACCGCCAATAAACGTCCCATATATTATTACTTATAATAATGTTACGGTCACAGCCGTCGCATGAAAAAGAAAAAACCGGGAAATCCACCCGTCGCATCGTCATCATCATCATATGCAAACCCCTCTGCGGGGTAAGTTAAGTTAGGTGTGGAGGGGAGGAAGAGGAGGAGGAAGGGTCATGATTAGTGACAGGGAAATTCTCGTCAAGGCTGCTGCAAGGTAAGATTACAACCAACCAACCTCCCTATCAAACGCTAGATAAAAAGTTTTTTTAGTCTTTTTTTCTGAAGCGTAGATGAAACTCATCCATGAAGGGGGGGGGGTTGTTATACCGGTATCGTTACCTACCCACCTGGGCACGGGTACTGCACCGCAGATCAGATCGGAACCATATGGGTGGGTTGAGCTAACGTGTTGGTTCACGCAGGATGTTTGTTTTGTTTGGTTGCGGGGAAAAAAAAAATATTATTTTATTTTATGGTACCACGGGCGATTGGCGAAACCTGGCGAGGAGTTAATATAAAAAAAAAAGGTAATCGTGATTTCACAATGGAGCAGTTATTATATACTGTACACGTGGCTCTTCACCAGGACTCACTCGATCAGCCGTTCCATCACCGATGAGTTAGGTGCTCGTGATTGGAGGACATTCATGCCCATAGGTAGTTTGGCGGTGGGGGTTTTTTTTTGCCATGCTCTGCTCCACGTGCCTTGTGCTGAGGGTATATATTATCATACATTTGATTATTATACATTACATTCGCCCACCGGAGGAGAAGCGCACCCCCCGAACATTCGGTATTGGCCCTATTTTTTCCTAGGGATTTTTTGTCAACTTTGCCGGTTGCCGTCCATGTTACTGGTACGATAGCCCCAGAGTCGTTGTTCTTAATAATTCCCACTTGGAAATTGGCTGCCGGGTGAGTGCAGTACTCGGAGACAGGCTGCCCGACCCATTAGTAGTAGTAGGCCAAAGTGTCGCTGCCATTCGAGGAAATTGATCCTTCCCAGTATGGCTGAGGAATTTGGCCTTCCGGTGTCCTTGCGGGTGACATATATCCCCTTAGCGGGGTTGGATGGTAGCTACTTGGGAAAAGGTTGATATCCGTGAGACCCGGTAGGCAAAAAACAACAATGGGGTTTAAAATGTGGGTGAGAAGGCAGGGACAGCAACCGAGTTGAGTAGAGTTGTTCATAATTAACCACCCCAAACACCCTCAATGATGTCTAGACCCATCTAATAAGAATAAAAATACAAGGAACGCCTCCCATCCGGTATCCCTTCATAGTACCCCCACTGCCCCCCCCCCCTGCCACTGCTTCCTACTCCCCACCACGATGCTTCCCCACTCCTCTTAATCCTCTGCGGCCACAGGGGAGTCTCCTCTATTTTCGGCATTCAATTTTTTCATGCACTCGAGGAATTTTTCTTTGTCAACAGCAAACTTTCCCCAAACCGACGCCTCAAAGGGATAAGAAGTGAAGATATGTTCGGTAGCCGGTTTCGTGTTTTCAACCTTCCTATCGAGATCCTGGAGCTTCGAATCAACCCCGTCGAGGCGCTTATTGGTATCGCTGAATTTGTGCTTCCTGTCGATGCGATTGTCTATAATGGTGGCCGCGGCTGCAGCGAGAACCACAGCCGACGTAATCACTGTCGTGCCGGCTTGGGTGGTGGCGAATTTCAGAAGGGCTAGATATACCTCTTGTTTTAGCAGTTATTCCCCCCCCCCCCTGAGGCGGGGCACGACTTGCGTGAGGAGGACATGGTGTATTGATTGCTCAGTGTTGTTGCTGTCTTATTGTCTTCTGCTTGTGGCTGAGGGAGGTTTGCGTGGTTAAGGATAGTGCTGGAACCCGGTGGTGGTGGTGGAACTCGGTGGTTGTGGTGGAAGAATAATACGACCGAAGGTTTATATAAAAATACATGACTGCCAAGATCCACTACCGGTTCCCTACTGATAACCTAAAACCTAACAGATTGTTTGTCTTGTCGAAGGAGGTTAGCATGGGAGACATCCTTATTTATGGGCATTGTCTTAGCCACCTTACGTCAACCACTCCCCATCCAAGAGAGGGAATTTTGGACAACTTAGTGCAAGACTCAATTATCCAACTTCTGGCAGCACTTAGTCTACCACTCTTAACGGGGCGGGAATTGAGTGCACATTTGTATATTTGAAAATGATGCCCTTACTGCTTTTAGTGGTTCTATGAATAGGTTCGTGAATATTTCTTTGGCCGCCTTCGCCATTCTTGTCCGTGTTGGGAAATAAGTCAGATCACTCTGTAGAATCCCCTTCTCATCTCCGGCTATGGATACTGGCATTTGCGTTTCAACGATCCAATTGATAACTCACTAATTCACAGGTCATCACTCGCAAGGTAATAAATATCTGCTGTTGTAAGTAGCGGAGGTTGTCAGGGGCTTCCTGATAACCTCAAACATGGAGAAGTCTAGACTCATGCAAGGAGAGGAAACGAGGAGCAGTCTGGACCTATGCGAGGAGACACGAGGAGTTGTTTGGGAGCTGTTTAGAATGGAGAGAGATGCGTTACGGATTGGAAGGGATGGAACCGCCAGGTGTGGTGGATATCTGTAAGGTTGACCTTTTTGTAGTATATAGGAATCATCGACTTCCGCGATAGGTGGTAAGAAGATTAAGTCAATTAACACGAAAACTACTCTTACCCAATTATATACAAAATCCTCTTCACGAAATTCTATAAATTCTTCATCTGCCGATTCTTGCTAGCCTATGTACTTGAGCTAGGAAGGAAATTCCACCTCTCTAACTAACGGGAGGTCCTTGAGCTGAACAATTATATGAACCTAGAATCTCGACGAGCCAGAACTGGCATAAAGCCTATCATACATACTCGGAAATGGGCTAGCTTGTGAAATGGGGAATATTTCCGAAGTAGGTAACCTCCTTGCCTAATATTTACAGTAAAGTATGAGTTATTTGGCCTGTCGGAAAGACTCCTGCTTATATACAGCCGCTCGGCAAAAGTCGCTGTGAGATAGTTCTCTTTTTCCCCTTGTAATAAATGGGCCCCCACCTCCACACAGTCCTCGATTGTGCAATCCCCCTGCCCCTTTAAGCCCGCCAAAATCTCGACAAAGGGGGGGTCGCCGTTTCCTGACTACTTTCGCTAAATGACTATGCAAATATCAGCGGTCCGGTAGGGAAGCCCATGCAAAGACCTCGCTGAGAGGCAAATAGAGAAATAGAGGAGGAGAATTTTCTGGGGTAAATAGACCTAACGATACAGACTAATAAAATGGCAATATCAATCTATTATTTACAGGAGAAAGCAAAAAAACAAATTTAATAATTTAAAATGTACGGTTGAATAAATGAGAAAAAGGTGATCATACAGGGAAGGGAGAATCAGTAATTGGAAGTCGAGACAAAGGTCAATGAAACGCAATAAAAAGTTGCAAGTGAAGTAGGAAAATACTTTCCTGCCTCTCGATTCCACCTACAATAGAAACCCGAAACTCTCTACCCTATCGCAGCATTAAATATCTAAGTTGATAATAATTACACATATGACCTACATTGCAGGGAGATGATAAATTGCAAGCGTACAGAATTCGCGAGCTCAGGTATAAGTTAACGATCAATGCTGGAGGAAAAGAAAGAGCGCGTCAAGGAAAATATATCAAGGGCACGCTGTAGCACCCAGGAACCCGATGAAGAGGTAGAGACAGGAGCAAGGGGAGTCTGAGTGGAGGCGCAGATAGCCGCGGTTAAAGAGTCGGAAGGGCTGGGGAAGCCTGGAGCTGGTCGACCGCAAACAAGGCTAGGATTGGAGGTTATCACGCTTGCAGTAGCTTCACCACCGACTCATGCCCTTTCATTGCAGCCCACGAAAGTGGTGTATTGCCCTCGTTATCTGGCTTGTCGGGGATGACCTCTTGCCGGTCTAAAAGTTGCTTCACCACTGACTCGTGCCCTCCCATCACAGCCCGCAAAAGTGGTGTCCTACCTTTGTTGTTTGGCGTGTCGGGGTTGACCTCTTGCCGGTCTAAAAGTTGCTTCACCACTGACTCACGCCCTTCTATTGCAGCCCACGAAAGTGGTGTATTGCCCTCGTTATCTGGCTTGTCG
>Ga0307509_10000573_pt1 | contig 63039 bp, 47 predicted proteins | sample 10_EM_MG_FD_202245 | JGI IMG/M metagenome (GOLD analysis project Ga0307509, IMG submission 202245) | Populus trichocarpa ectomycorrhiza microbial communities from riparian zone in the Pacific Northwest, United States - 10_EM | ecosystem: Host-associated > Plants > Roots > Unclassified | place...
GGCGGACCTGAAGCAACCCGAACACCGTCTTCAGCGCCGTGGATTTGCCCGCGCCATTGGGGCCGATCAGCAGCGTGACCTTGCCGCGGCGGGCCCGCAGGCTCAGCTGGTTCAAGATCACGAGCTCGCCGTAGCCGGCGACGACATCCTCGAGCTCGATGCACACGGGATCCATCATGTCAGTCACCTGAGCTCTGGCATGTCAGTTCCCGAGGTAGGCATCGAGCACGTGCTTGTTGGCGTGGATCTCGGCCGGCGTGCCGATCGCCAGCACGCGGCCTTCGACCATGACCATGACGCGATGGCAGGTGCGCTGGACGAAGTCCATGTTGTGCTCGATGACGATGAAGCTGCTCCGGCGCGCCTGGTTCAGCTCGACGAGCAGGTGGCTGATGCTGCCGATCAAGCTCGGATTGACGCCGGCGCACGGCTCGTCGAGCAGGACGAGCGCCGGCTTGCTCATGAACGCCATCGCGATGTCGACCAGCTTCTGCTGGCCGTAGCTCAGCTCGCCGGCGCGATGGTCGGCGACGTGGTCGATCCGGAACTGCGCGAGCAGCGCGTCCGCCGCGGGGCCCAGGCCATTGTCGCCGGGAGCGAAGATCCGGCTCGCCATCGTCCCGTGATGCTCCTGGCCCGCGACGATCAAGTTGTCGCGCACCGTCATCTTGGCAAACACCTGTAGCGACTGGAAGGTGCGGCCGACGCCGCGCCGGCTCAGCTGCCGCGGCGACAGCTTGGTGATGTCCTCGCCGTTGAGCGCGATCGTACCGGCGTCCGGTGCGATCTGGCCCAGCACGGTGTTGAACATCGTCGTCTTGCCCGAGCCGTTGGGACCGATGACCCCGAAGATCTCGCCCGGCCTCACGTCGAACGAGACATCGTCGACCGCGCGGATCGCGCCGTACGACTTGCAGAGCCCGCGGACCTCGAGCAGCGGCGCGATCATCGGGCTCCCGGTGCCGTCGGAGACGCGCTGCGTGCGTTTGCGGCGGCGCGCGCGCGGCGGCGGGCCTGCCGGCGGTCGGCCAGGCTGAGCAGTCCACCGGGCAGCCACAACATCAGGAGCGCGACCGCGATCCCGAACGCCACCAGGTACCAGCCCTGGGCGAACCGCAGCCATTCCGGGACCAGCACGCCGACCAGCGCGCCGAGCATCGGCCCGAAGAAGTAGCCGGGTCCGCCGACGACCACCATCAGGTACATCATGAATGACACGCTCAGGCTGAACGGCGTGGGCTCGACGAACTGCACCAGGCTGGCGAACAGCGCCCCGGCGATCCCGGCGTAGGACGCGCCGATGGCGAACGCCAGGAGCGTGTACGCCCGGACGTCGATCCCGAGGCTCTCGGCGCGGATCGGGTTGTCGCGCAGCGCGGTGAACGCCTTGCCCCAGGGCGAGCGCAACAGGCCCCACAGCAGCGCCGCGAGCACCGCGGCGACCACCAGGATGACGTAGTAGTACGCCAGGCTGCCGTCGAGGCTGAGCCCGAACAGGTCGGGGCGGCCGACGTCGTTGATGCCGAACACGCCACCGGTCAGCCACTCCTCGTTGCGCATCACCAGCCACACGGCGACGTTGAAGCCCAGCGTGGCAAACGCGAGGTAGATGGTCTGGACCCGCAAGGCGGGGAAGCCCAGCCCGAGGCCGAGCCCGAAGCAGCCGACAGCGGCCAGCGGCAGGCCGAGCCAGAAGCTGGATCCGGCCTTCATCAGGATCGCGACGCAGTACGCGCCGATGCCAAAGAACGCGGCATGACCGAGCGACGCCTGTCCAGCATAGCCGACGGTGAGGTTCAATCCCATCGTCGCGATCACGAACACCAGCCAGTAGCTGATCAGATAGAGCCCGTAGCTCTTCAAGTACGGTGGCATCACCACCAGCGCGGCGACCGCGACAACGACGAGGAGCCATGGTCGTTTCATGTGCATGCGCGCTAGACCGTGCGTCCGATCGGCTTGCCGAGCAGGCCTTGCGGCCGCACCAGGATCACCACCATGAAGATCGCGAGGGCCACGGCGTCCTTGTAGGCCGCCGACACATAGGCCGCGGCGAGGTTCTCGCAGACCCCGACGATGACGCCGCCGAGCAGGGCGGCGCGCGAGTTGTTGAAGCCGCCGATCACCGCGGCGAAGAACGCCTTGGTGCCGAGCGACTCGCCCATGTCGAACTTCGCCAGATAGGTCGGCGCGATCAGGAGCGCCGCGGTGCACGCCAGGATCGCGTTGATCGCGAACGTGTAGAAGATCATGCGCGGGACGTCGATGCCGAGCACCATCGCGCTCTCGGTGTTCTGCGCCACGGCCTGCATCGCGCGGCCGGTGACCGTCCTGGCGAGGAACGCCTGGGTGCCGAGCACGAGCGCGAGCGCAGCGACCAGCGTGCCGACATCGACCCGCGTGACGGTCACCGCGCCGAGGTGGAACAGCTGATCGCCGAACAGGCTCGGAAACGGTTGCGCTTCGGCGGTGTAGCCGGCACGCACGCCGTTGCGCAGCGCGATCGAGAGGCCGATCGTCGCGACGACGACCGGCATCAGGCCGAACTTCAGCAGCGGATCGGCGATGCCGCGCTTGAACCCCCAGCCCAGCACGACCACGGCGAGGCCACACGTGATCGCGAACGCGGCCAGCAGCGGCACGCCGACCGACGCCAGGGCGAGCATCCCGAACGCCGGCAACATCACGAACTCGCCCTGCGCGAAGTTGATCGTGCCGGAGGTCTGCCACAGCAGCGTGAAGCCGAGCGCGGCCAGCGCGTAGATGCTCCCCGTGGCCAGGCCCGAGACGAACAGCTGCAGGAAGTCGACCATGGTGGCGCGTCAGAACTTGGTCAGTGGCGGCAGCGTCTCCTTGACCTCCTGCTTGCCGTTCTTCACTTCGACAATGAAGCTCTCACGATCGAGGTCGCCGTGGTCGTCGATCGCCACGTCCATCAGCACGCCCGGCTCGCTCGCCGCGCGGATCTTCAGGCCGTGTAGCGCCTTGGCGACGGCGACGCGGTCCAGCTTCCCGGCCGCCGCGATCCCGGCCTTGAGCATGTAGACGCTGGTGTAGCCCTTGAGCCCGTTGTGATCGGGTGTGTACTTGTAGGCCTTCTCGAACTTGGCGCGGAACTCCCGGACCGCGGGGATCGGCGCATCGGTGGTCAGCCCGACGTGGGCGAGCGCGCCGTTGGCCGCCGGGCCGGCGAGCTCGATGACGCGCTGGCCGGTCAGCGTGGTCTCGCCGACGATCGGCTTGGTGACCTCCTGCTTGCGCAGCTCGCGCAGGCAGCGCGCCGACTCTTCTTCGTTGGTGTAGACGAACACCACATCGGCATTGCTGCGCTTGGCCTTGAGCACGGCCGCGGAGAAGTCGAGCAGGCCCGCGTCGGTGGAGATGTCGGCGGCCATCGTCAGGCCCGCCGCGGCCGCGGCCTTGACGAACGCGTCGCGCCCTCCCTTGCCGAAGTCGTTGTTGACGAAGATGATCGCGACGGTCTTGGCCTTCAGGGCGCCGGCGATGTAGCGCGCCAGCTTGGGCATCGAGACGGTCTGCGTGAAGCTGGTGCGGAACACGTACGGATTGCCCTGCTGCGTGATCGCGGCGGCGTCGGCGCCGGTGAAGTTGGGCACCTGAGCCTTGCGGGTCTGCGCCATGCTGACGATCATCGAGCCGGAGAATGTCGGTCCGAACACGGCGAACGCGCCGTCGTCGACCGCCTTGAGCGCCAGGCCCTTGGCGATCCCCGGATTGGACTGGGTGTCCTCGATCGTGGCGTCGAGCTTCTGGCCCAGGATGCCGCCCGCGGCGTTGATCTCGTTGACCGCGAGCTGGACGCCGTTCTTGAAGTTGGTGCCCGCCGTGGCGCCCGTGCCCGACAGCTCCTGGAGCACCGCGATCTTGATCTCGGCATGGGCGGTCGAGACGACCAGTAAACAGGCAAGCGCCGTGGCGATCGATAGCTGGGGCTTCATCGTGGTTTCCTCCGGTCGATGCGGTCTATCTGATCCATGGGGGCCGATGCCTGAGGGAGCCGATCCATGGCGGGAGCTCAGCGGAGCCTGGCCACGGCGCGCAGCTCATCCGAGCTTGCGTGGCCCAGGCCGAACAGCTCCAGATACAGGGGAATCTGTTCGAACAGCATATCGATCCCTGGCTGTGTGCGACAACCGCGTTGCCGCGCCACGGCGAGCAGCGGGGTCACGTCGGGCTTCATCACCACCTCGGCCACGAAGGTCGCCGACTCGAGGCGGAGCGCGTCGACCGGCAGCGGGTCGCCCGTGGTCATGCCGAGCGGGCTCGCATTGACCACCAGGTCGAAGCCCGCGGGGTCGTTCGGCCCTGCGCCGGACGCGAGCTCGGGATGGTGCTGGCGCAGCCGCGCCACCACCGCCTCCGCGTGGCCCGGGGCGATGTCGCTGATCGCGAGCTGCCGCGCCCCCGCCGCGGCGAGCGCCAGCGCGATAGCGGAGCCGACGCCGCCCGCACCCACCACGAGGCAGCGCGTGCCACTGACCGTAAACCCGTTGCGCAGCAAGGCCTTGACGAATCCCACACCATCGAACAGATCGCCGAACAACGAGCCGTCGGCGCGGCGCACGATCGCGTTGCACGAGCCGGCCGCGACGACCCGTGGGCTCACCGCGTCGAGCAGGCCGACCGTGGCGCGCTTGTGTGGCATCGTGACGATCGCGCCCAGCGTGTTCGTCATCCGGAACATCATCCGCAGCGCGACGGCATAGTCATCGGGCACGACGCCCAAGGGGACCACGACCGCGTCGATTCCTTTGGCTTCGCAATACGGATTGTAGATCATCGGCGCCTGGACCGGCGTGATCGGGTCGCCGAAAAGCGGGATCAGCTGCGTGGTGCCGCGAATCATCGAGCTCACCTGCGTCCGGCTCCGGGCGCCTGGCCCGACTTGCGAGGGATCTCGGTGCGCAGCGGCACCGGCCGCTGCAGCACTTCTTCGCCGAGCCACTCGGCCGCGCGCCGCGCGCGCGCCGCCACGAACGACGGCCTCAGCTGGACGTAGTCGTCATTGAACACCTCGAAGCTGAAGTCGCCGCGGTAGCCGTTCGCCACCAGGCGGCGCACCATGTCCGCGACCTCGGCGGTGTGGACGCCTTCGCCGGGAAACACGCGGAAGTGCCGCGCCGTCTCGATCCGCTCCTCGGACGATGGCACCTCGCTCCACATGAAGTCGGCGAGCTGGACCAGAAAGATCTTGCGGGCATCGATGGCATCGAGGTCGTGCGGCGCCATCTTGGTGGCCAGGCTGTGGAACGAGTCGACGCCGACCCCGAGGTTGGGCACATCGGCACGGGTGACGACGTCCCAGGCGGCGCCGAGCTCATTGATGGTTCGGCCCCACGACAGCGCTTCGTAGGCGATCCGGATGCCGCACGGCACGGCCAGCATGGCGAGCTTGCGCAGGTCGCGCGCGATGCGGTCCCGGTCGCTCGCGGCGTGTGACAGGGTCGACGAGCAGACCAGCAGCACGCGCGCGTCGAGCTCGGCGCACAGGTCCAGCATCGACTTCGCCACATCCATCTTGTACTCGTGGAGGTGACCGCCGAGCGCCTCGAAGTCGCGCAGCACCTGCATCCCGGTGACGCGCAGGCCACTCGCGCGGACCGCACGGCACGCCGCGGCGACGCCCTGCGGATGCGACACCAGATCGCGTGCCGACAGCATGACCTGGGTGAACCCGCCGTCGTGGATCGCCTCGAGCTTGGCCTCGAGCGGGCCGGCCAGCGAGATCGTGTCCATGCCGAAGTCGTCCCAGTTGCCGGTCAGCCGCGTCATGGCGACCTCGCCGGTGCGCGCAGCGCGCGCGGATCGCGCACCAGCTCGAACATCACGCCGGCCGGAGATCCGCGGGTCAGCGCGCCGCGATCGGTCGGTCGTCCGATCTCGCCGTCGACGAACTCGACGCCGCGCCCGCGCAGCACGTGCGCCGCCTCGATCACGTCATCGGTGCCGAGCCCGACCCGCGCCAGGCGTTCCTCGTGCGGTGCGTGCACGCCTGGCTCCGGCGTGGGCCCAGGCTCCACGAGCTGCAGATAGAAACCGCCGCACGGACTCCGGAGGATGCGCCCGCCCGGCAAGATGCCGAATCGCTGGTCATCGGGAATCGGCAGGAACGCAAACAGCTCCCGGTACAGCTCGGTCCACTCGGTCATGCGTCCCGGCCCGACGTACTGGACCAGCCCGAACCAGCGCAGGCCGGCGATCGTCGGCGGCTGCTGCTCGGCGTGCGGGATCGGCACGAAGTCCACGGTGTAGATCGAGAACTCGCGGTAGCGGTCCACGAAGTAGATCCGGCTGGCACCGACGCCGTGAATCGCCGGAATATTGAGCTCCATCACCTCGACGTGCCGCGGCACGGCCCAGGCGCCGCGATCGATCGCTCGCCGGTACGCCGCCGCGGCGTCGCGCGCACGAAACGCGACCGCCGAGATTCTCACGGCATCGGCCGGCGCGCCGTGCTGCGGTGCGCTGTCGTGCGCGTTGATCACGACGTTCATCTCGCCCTGCCGGTACAGCAGGACCTCGCGGGAGCGATGGCGTGCGACCAGCTGGAACCCCATGAGCTCCAGCACGTGTCCCAGCGCCAGCGGCCGCGCGGTCGCATATTCGATGAACTCGATCCCGTCGATCCCTGACGGGTTTGCCGAATCCAGGAGCTCGGGCTCGGTCGTCACGCTGATTCGACATTGATGTACCAACTGGTTCGTACAGTCAAGCGCGACGATAGCTGGCGAGTCTCAAATAGCCATGGGGGCGCCGCGTTATCGCCGCGTTATCGCCGGCTATCGATTGACCGACTGCGCAGTGCGGCATCGCTTTTCGTGTGTACGAACTAGTCCGTTTATTGTTACGGTCACCGCGTAGAGGTACGCCATGATTCCGAGAACTCTCTGTCTCGCGCTCGGCGCGGTTATATTCGGCTTCGCGGGCACGGCAGTCGCCCAGACCAGTCCCGAGCCGCCGGCTCCGACACCGCCGTCCCAAGGGCCGCCAACCCCGGATTCCAGTGCTCCGCCCAACACCCCGCCGTCCGTCGAGGCTGCGCCGCCGTCATCACCGGTGCCGCCGTCGTCACCGGCGCCGCCGGTGCCCGTGCAGCCGGCGCCCCCGGCGCCCTATCGACCGCTGACGCACCGGATCGGCGATGCGTCGTTCACGCTGTACGGCGATCTCGACCTCTATCTCAACTACATGCACAGCACCTCGGGGCGGGACATCTTCGCGCTCCAGGACGGCGCGATCCTGCGGTCCCGGCTCGGCGCGCGCGGCGACATGGACTTCGGACAGGGCTTCCGGGGCACGTTCGCGCTGGAACAGGGCATCAACGGCACCAGCGGCGCACCCGCCGATGCGACGCGGCTGTTCGATCGCCAGGCGTGGGCAGGCCTGGTGACCCCGGTCGGGGAGTTTCGCGTCGGGCGCCAGAATACCGAGGTGTTTCAGCGCGGCGGCTACATCGACTATGGCGAGCGAACGCTCGGCGCGGTGATCAATGCATTCGGGGTTCCCTCGCGATACGACAGCGACGTGGCGTACATCGCACCGCGCGTGGCCGGCTTGCTGGTCGCGGCGCACTACTCGCTGCAAGGCGCGACGGTCGATCACCCTGCCGAGCAGCGGGTCTATCAGCTCGCCGCCGATTATCAGCAGGGCCCGTTTCGCATCGGCTATGCGCGCGTCGCCGGCAAGCCACCCGCCGGAAGCGCGGTGCGGACCGAGGTCACGTACGACAACTTCTACGCCAACGTCAACTATGGCGTGGGCAAGCTGTACCTGGTGTACATCCGCTCGAACAATAATGGCCCGACGGGAGATCTGCTGAACGGCGCGTCACCGCTCGGAAACACCGGCGCGCTCATCGCCGGCACCGACCCCGGCGCCGAGACGACCTACAATATCTACCAGGCCTCCGCGGACTGGACGGTCACACCGGCCCTGCGCGTCGGCGCGCTGTACGGCTGGATCCGCGACGACTCCGGAACCGGCAAGAACGCGACCGGTGGCAGCATTGGCGGGTTCTACGTGTTCAAGAACTTCAAGCCGTTCTTGATCGCAGAGCTGCTGTCCAACGATCGGAATGCCGGGTTCCGGCCGATCGGCTCCGCCGGGCTCACCAAGCCGTTCACGGCCGCCGCAGATGTCAACGGCGAGACCCTCGTCGGCGTCCATCTGGGCTTCGTGTTTCGGTTCTGAGCCTCGAAGCACGAAGCCGATCGCGAGCGGACTCCGCATTTCGTCCGCCGCGCGATCGGGTCATCAACAGGTCACTGACAGATGGACAGCGAGCGCGGCAGATCGTGATCCGCGGTGGCGGCCGAGACGCACGTCTTGCCGGTGCCGCACGTGGCGGCCGCGGAGGAGGCTGGATGGCACAGCTCGACATGCGCGGGGGCAGCGCCGCATGCCGCGGCCTGGCACGCGAGCCGGTAGCCCATGATGCCCTCGTCGGGATCGATGATCACGTGTCCGCAGCAGTGCTGGCCGCCGGCGCAGTCCTCGGGGCCATCGCAGTCGATGGTTCCCCAGCTGCACGACGAGGTCTCGCAGCTGCCGGTGTGCTGGACGCTGTAGTTGCTGAAGCAGCAGTGGGTCGGCAACGTGCACGTCGCGCTGGGCGCAAACTCCGCGTAGCAGCTCACGACGCCGCCGACGCTGACCCCGGCATCGACGCCGCCGCCGACCCCGGCATCGACGGCGATCCCGGCATCGACGCCGCCGCCGACCCCGGCATCGACGCCGCCGCCGGTCCCGGCATCCGGTGGGTGGTTGTGCGCCGCGTCGGGGACACGTGCGTCGTGGTGAGGCGCCGCCGCGTCGCGTGGCGGGGGATGGCGGTAGCTGTCGTCGTTGGCATCGTCGGGCGGTTGCGAGCCCTCCGAGGAAGCGCTGCACGCCGCAAGGGCGATGATCAACGCACACGACGAACAGAATCGCGGGTAGGACACCATGTAGAGCACCTCACATGTCAAGAGAAAGACGGCGCCACATGCGCCACCCGTGCATGTTTGAATAGTACATGACTGCATGGGCACGTCGAATGTCGTTGTGCAGCTCATGCCAAAGGTTCGAGCAAACTAGCGAGGTTGTTCGTGCGCGAGCCTGTCCTTACCGCCGGGAATAGCGGCTTTCGCCTGGCGCCGATTGTAGACAGACCGCGGTGGTTTGCCTGCATTTGCCCAGGGCGGAACTACACATACACCTGGGAGTGCACGACATGGATGAGCGCGTGATCCCGCGGCCATCAACGGATCTTCGCGATCATCGATCGTGCGCAAGGCGATGCGACCGGCTTTGACGACGCGGTCGATAGCGTCGCGGCGGCGCGCGCTGGTAACGATGACGACGCGGATCGGCCGCCCCGCCGGGCGTGCGAGTTGGTCAGTGTACGAATCTGATTCTTCTCATCAGCGTTCGCTCGACAGACCGAGAGCAGGACGCGCGTGAGCGCGCCGCGGTGCGCGGGCTGACCGCGCCCTGACACGCCGCGGCGGAGCTCGGCCGGATCGCGGCCGGAGCTCGGCCGGATCGCGGCCGGATCGACGGCGAGCGCGGGTGGCTGGCCGCGGTGTGCGGCGAGCCCACGTAGGGCAAAAAATTGTCCCCGCGGGCGGATCGGGCGACAACAGAACAGGACTCAGCGATGCGTCATCCCAGGCTCTTGTTCGCGGCGGTGATCGCCGTCGCTGTGCTGCGCGTCCCGACGACGCGGGCGGACGTGAGCGTGATCCGGGCGCTCGATGTCACGCAGGACGGCGGTGCGACGCGAGTCCAGCTTCGCAGCTCGCGGTCGCTCGCGTTCACGGTCTACAAGCTCGACCGGCCGTCGCGCGTGGTGCTCGATCTGCCCAGGGCGCAGCTCGCCGAGGCGCTGACCGGGCACGACACCGCCATGGTGACGACACCGGGCACGTGGGCGGTCAGTACGATCGCTGCGCAGCAGGTCGAGGAGGGCGGTAGCCTCGTCCGCGTCAGCATCACGCTCGCGCGGCCGGGGCGCTACGATGTGCGGCCCGAGGGCAGCGACCTCGTCGTGGTGATCACCGCGCTGGATCCCGCGCCGCCGGGCCATGACGACGTGCTGGCCAAGCTCGAGGCCGAGCGCCTGGCGCGTGCGCGCGCGGAGCAGGCGAGCCGCGCCGCGCAGCAGGAAGCGGCGGCGGCGCGGGGGCTCGCCACGGCGGCGCGCACGGAGGCGGAGCGCTTGCGCGGCGTGGCGGCCGAACAGGCGGAGCGTGCGGCGGCCGCGGAGCGAGCTGCGGCCAGCGCGCGCGACAGCACCAACACGAGCCGCGCCGAGATCGAGCGCGCGGTGGCGGCGGCCACCACGGCGCGCGACGAGGCGGCACGGGCGCGGTCCGACGCGGAGCGGGCACGGGCGACCGCCAAGATCCAGGAGCGCGACGCGGAGGCGCGCCGCGCCGCGACCGAGACCGCGGCGCGCGAGGCGCTCGCCGAGGCCGACCGCGCGCGCAAGGAAGCCGACGCCGCGCGAGCGGACGCCTCGCGCAGCCAGGCGGCGCTCGCGCATGCGTCGCGCGACCTCGAGGACGCAAAGCAGCGCGGGCGCAGCGAAGCCGACGAGCGCGCCGCGCTGGCCCAGCGCGAAGCCGAGGCCGCGAAGGCCGACGCCGCGCGCGAAACCGCCGCGGCCCGGGCGGTGGCGAGCCGCGATGCCGAGCTCGCGAAGGCCGAGCGCGATCGCGCGCTGGCGGCGAAGACGACCGCGCTGCGCGAGGCGTCCGCAGCGCGCGCCGCCCTGCGCGAGGCCGAGGCGGCCAAGGCCGCGGCGGTGCATCAGGCCGAGGTGGTGAAGGCCGCGGCGTTGCGCGACGTCGAACAGGCGCGCGCGAACGCCCGGCGCGAGGCCGAGGTGGCAACGGCGGCGGCACTGGCGATCGAGCGGCAGGCGCGCGCCGCGAGCGCCACCCGCGACGCGGACGCGGCACGCGCCAGCAAAAGCCATGAGGCCGACCAGGCGAAAGCGGAGCAGGCGAGGCGCGACGCCGAGGCTGCGAGGTCGGCTGCCGTGCGCGAAGCGGAGGCGGCCAAGGCGGCGCTTGCGCGCGTCGAGCAGGCCCGGCAGGCAGGGCTGCGCGAGCTCGAGGCCGCCAAGCTCGACGGCGAGCGCCAGGTCGAGGCGGCCCGACGACAAGCCGAGCTCGCGCAGCTGCGCGCGGCCAACCAGGCCGAGATCGATGCGTCCATGAAGCGCGCGGTCGACCAGGCGCGGGACGAGGCGGCCCGACACCAAGCCGAGGCGGCCCGGGTACGCGCGAAGCAAGCCGAGCTCGATGCATCGACCAAGCGCGCGATCGACGAGGCCAGGCTCGAAGGCCGACGCGAGGCGATGCGCGATGTCGATTCGGCGGTGCGCAGCGCGGCGCTGGCGAACCAGGACGTCGCGGCGTCTCGCGCAGCGGCGGAGCGCGCTCGCGACGAGGCCGAGCGGAGCCGCCGAGAGGTCGACGCCGCGCAGCATGCCGCCGCGGCGCTGGGGGAGGCGGCGCGCAACGCGCAGGCGGAGGCCGATGCGGCCCGGCGCGACGCCGAGCTGGCGCGCGCGGAGGCGGCCCGCGGTCGTGCCGAGGCGCTCGCGACAAAGGAGTCGGCGGGCCGCGCCGCGGAGGTGGCCCGCGAGGCGCCCGGCCGCACGCAGGCGGAGCATGCGGCGCTGGTGGAGGCGGCGCGCAAGGCGCAAGCGGAGGCCGATGCGGCCCGGGGCGACGCCGAGCTGGCGCGCGCGGAGGCGGCCCGCGAGCGTGCCGAGGCGCTGGCGGCGAACCAATCAGCGGCGGTGGCCCGCGAGGCGCCGCGCCGCACGCAGGCGGAGCATGCGGCGCTGGTGGAGGCGGCGCGCAAGGCGCAAGCGGAGGCCGATGCGGCCCGGCGCGACGCCGAGCTGGCGCGCGCGGAAGCGGCTCGCGGCCACGCCGAGGCGGAGGCGGCGAAGCGATCGGCGGCGGTAGCCCGCGAGGCGCCGCGCCGCGCGCAGGCAGACCACGCGGCGCTGGTGGAGGTGGCGCGCAAGGCGCAAGCGGAGGCCGATGCGGCCCGGCGTGACGCCGAGCTGGCCCGCGCAGAGGCGACGCGCGCGCGTGCAGAGATCGTCGCGGTGAAGGCGTCGACCGCGCGTGCGACGCTGGTCGCGACGGCGTCCCTCGACCACGGCCATCACGCCACGGCGCCACCGCGAGCCGACGAGACCTCGCCGTACCCGGGCGCCGCCCGGATCCCGGTGATGTCATTCACCGGCCGGAACGCGCGCGGCGAGCTCGCGCTGGTGGTGCCGGCGCACGTCAAGGTCGTGGAGGGGCTCCACACGCGCTACATCGTGCAGCTGATCGTCGATGGCGCGGACCTCGACGCCGAGCTCGAGCGGCAGCGCGACGTGACCGAGGTCGGCAGCCCGGTGCGCAGCATCGCAGTCGTGCGCGATCCGCAGGTGGCCCATCGCGCGATCGTCCGCGTCGAGCTACTCGCGCCCTGCTCGACGTCGCTCCGCCGAACCAGCGAGGGCGTGCGCTGGCAGTTCGACGAGGACGCGGTCTGGTGACGCCGCGGTCGCCGCTCGCGGCGCCACCGATCACCTCGACACGTCCGACGATCGTCTCGCAATCTCGCCGTGAGGGCCGCGCCGCGCGCCGCGATCGAACGACCGGTTGCGAGATTCCCGTGCGTTCGATCGGCCTGTCGCGGTAACCGGCGACAACGGCACGGAATCGTCACTCGAACACTCGCGTCTGGCGAGGAATCGAACCATGCCGCAACGGCATTGTCGACACCTCGGAAGACCACGGTGAGATCGCCATAGGCGAGACGATCGCGCAATCGATACATGCGGTACACGGCCGGTACACCCGATCACCTCGACGGAGCAGAACGGCTTGAACGCGATCAAAACCCCGGCGGCGTCGCTCGAGCGCGGCGTCATCACACCGCTGCGTGCACGCGGCGCAGCCAAGTATTGGACATCATGACCTCGCGTGCGAGCTCGGGCGCGGGCCGAGCCGCCGAGCGGGCTGGCGTGCCACTTGCTGATGCACTCCGCCGCGCCTTCATGATGGTTGGTTCTATCTAATGGCGTTTCGGTCACAGCGAATCGATCTCGTGGACGCGTCGATCGCCCGCGATGAGATCGATCTGGCGGACGCGGTGCCGCCGACCTGGCCCTACAATCGAGGCTTGGCGACGGACGCCGATCTCCAGCTGTTCTACCGCGAGCTGGAGCGCATTCGCCTGCGCGCGATGCTCGCGATCGAGCGGATCTCGCCTGCGTCCGACGCCGCGGCGGCCACGCGGATCGCCGCCGAGCTCGCCGGCCTCGAGGCGATCCTCGCCGAACAACGCCCCGGCAGTCGGGCGCACGCGCTGGCGGTCCGACTGGCGCTGCACGATGACGATGTGGATCTGCTGTGGACCGCGGTAGCGCTCGCGGCCGATCCGCTCGTGCTGCCCCATGCGCAGGTGCTCGGTGGCGCCGAGGCGCGGCGCGGCCTGTCGCTCTCGCTGTATGCGCTGATCGCCGATCTCGATGGTCCACGCGCGCGCGCGATCGCCCATCGCATGCTCGGAGCTCACCCGCTGCTGCGCGATCACATCCTCACCTGGGGCAGCGACTCGCAGGCCGCATCGGCGCGTCCGTTGATCGCGCCCGCGCGGACGATCACCTGGCTCGCGGGGGGCGAGGAATCCGACGACGCCATGGCCGGCGCCGGCCACGTCGCGGTCGTCACGCCGAACGCCGAGCTCGACGCGCGCCAGGCCGAGACCGCCCAGGTCTTGCCGAGCGTGCTCGCGGCGCTGCCATCGCCGCTCGTGATCATCGAGGGTGCGGTCGGCAGCGGGCGGCGCACGGCGATCGCGACCGTCGCCCAGGTGCTGGGGATCGAGGTCATCGTGCTCGATCTGCGCCGGGTGCCGCACGGCACCGCCGCGCTCGAGACCGCGCTGGTCGGGCTCCGCCGCGAGTGCCGGCTGCGCGACGCCATCCCGCTGATCGCCGACATCGACGAGCTCAGCGGCCCGTCGGAGGACGCCGAGATCCCGCTGCGGATGATCGCGCGCGTCATCGACGACATGCCGGGGCCGTTCGTGGTCACCACCGGGCGGCCGGGGTTCGAGCTTCCGGTGGCGCGCTCGCTGGTGCGCGTGCACTGGAACGTTCCGGACACCGCGACCCGGCGCTCGCTGTGGCAGCGCGCGCTCGGCCCCGACGCCCCGGCGCTCGACGCCGAGCTCGACGGCATCGCGGTGCGCTATCGGCTCGGAGCCGGCGGGATCGGCCGCGCGGTCGAGTCGGCGCGGCTGTTCGCGGGGGTCGCGCCGCTCGCCCAGAGCCACATCATCGAGGGCGTGCGCACCAATATCGCCGAGCGACTCGGCGAGCTCGCGACCCGCCAGGACGTCTCGCAGACCTGGGACGACCTCGTCCTGGCGCCCGACATCCTCGATCAGGTCAAGATGGTCACCGCGCGGGTGCGCCATGCCCACCTGGTGCTCGAGGGCTGGGGGTTCTCGGCGAAGCTCCCCAAGGGCGCGGGGGTGGCGGCGCTGTTCAGCGGACCGCCGGGCACCGGCAAGACGATGGTCGCCGGGCTGATCGCACGCGAGCTCGATCTCGAGCTGTACCAGGTCGATCTGTCGAAGGTCGTGTCGAAGTGGGTCGGTGAGACCGAGAAGCAGCTGGCCAAGATCTTCGAGGCCGCCGAGGCCGGCCACGCGCTGCTGTTGTTCGACGAGGCCGATGCGTTGTTCGCGAAGCGAACCGACGTCAAGTCCGCGACCGATCGCTACGCCAACCTCGAGGTCAACTACCTGCTGCAGCGCATCGAGAGCTTCGGCGGAGTCTCGATCCTCACGACCAACCTCGAGGCGAGCATCGATCCTGCGCTGCGCCGTCGGCTCGCTGCGAACATCGTGTTCTGGCCGCCGGATGTCGACGAGCGGCAGCGGCTGTGGCGGCGCATGCTGGTGTCTCGCGCGCCGATGGGCGGCGCGATCGACGCCCGCGAGCTGGCCAACGAGTTCGACGAGATGACCGGCGCGAACATCCGCAATGCCGTGCTGGCCGCGGCGTTTCTCGCGGCCGCCGAAGGACAGCCCATCACCCAGGCGCGGCTCGAGCGGGCGGCGCGCGGCGAGTATCTCTCGATGGGGCGCGTGCTCGGCAAAGGCCGAGGCTGAGCGTCTGCGAGATTGCATGAGATCGACCGCCCGCTGCTCGCGCGATGGGCTCGGAATCAAGGGATGGAAAATGACCTCGCACAGTACAATGGGTGACCATGGGTGACCAAAAGCGGGCTCAGCCCCAGCACGAGGTAAAGAGCCGCTGGGCAGCATCGACCGATGCGGCCGACGCGATTCATGTCGAGGACGCGCAGAGCCACAAGGCGGCGAACGCCGCTTCGTCGCACCAGCGCAAGTCGAGCAAGCCAGAGCCGGCGAAGGCCCCCGACGTGGCCGAGCTGAAGGACAACGCCGAGGGGCAGAGCATGCAGCTGCTCGACGCCGAGCTACTGGACCTGGCGCGCGAGCTCTACAAGAGCGAGGCCCACATGTCGCAGGCGGCCCAGCAGATCATCTCGCTGCGCAGCGACGCGGCCAACGACGACCTCGAGCTCAATCGCGACAAGGCCACCGAGGCGGAAGAAGTCGCCATCAACGTCGAAGGCGACGACGACAAGAAGAAGCACAAGCGCTTGCAGGGTCGGCTGCGCGACGACGAGCGCGAGAAGCTCGCGGACATGAAGATGGACATGGGCGTCGAGAAGCTCAACGTCGAGACGGTGCTGAATCCGGCGTTCGGGCAGTTCCAGACGATCATGGGCAAGGCATCCAACCATGGGCTCCATGCCCATGGCCTCGAGCGCGGCACCAGCTACCTGCGCCAGGTGCTGGAGCGCTACACGACGCTGTGCGTGTGGATGGGGCTCGACATCCCCGTGCTCACGCAGATGAAGTCGGAGCTGACCAAGTTCACCAACCACGCGAACATCGGGGCTGCCAAGGACGTCAAGATCGACAAGCTGGGGCGGGTCGACGATGCGCACGCGAGCTACGACAAGGCGTGGCTCTCGATCATCGCCGTGCAGGGCCAGGTCAACCTCGCCAAGGGCAGTAACGATCCACATGACCTCGCCAATGCGGTGGCCCTGATCGAGTCCCACCTGACCGACGCGATCTCGTTCGCCCATCAGATGGATCCGGCCGACCGCAAGCAGCTCAAGACCGCGGCCCACAGCATCGTCGCCGACGCCAAGGCCGTCGATCAGCTCGCGGTCACCAAGCACCTCAACACGCCGTCGCTCGAAGCGCTCACGGCCACGCTGTTCCACGATCTGTCCAAGTAGCCGTCAGCGCCGCGCGGGCGTGGCATCAGAACGTCCCCACGAGCGCCAGCCCGGCGCCGCCGTTGTGCGTCACAGGCACGATGCGCGCCGCCTGCTTCTCGCGCGATCGCCGGTGCGGTGCCGTGACATACACGATGGCGCCCGCGGCGATCGCCGCGCCTCCACCGATGACCAGGACCGTCGAGATCGTCGCGCTCGAGCGAGCGTCGTGGACCAGCTGCTTGTCGCGCTCGAAGTCCGCCGCGGGGCAGACCTGGTCATCGCCGCACAGCTGCTTTGCGTCGCTGTACGACGACTGTGCCTTGGCGCCGAACACCAGGCCAACCCCGACCGCGATCGCGCCACCGGCGCCCAGGCCGATCGCGGCGTACAGGCGGGTGTTCGACGGGGGCGCCGCGGGAGCGTTGTCGGCGAGCTCGGCGGCCGGCTTGGCGTCGGTGACCGGTGCGGCCGGCTTGGCGACCAGCGGCGGAAGCGCGAACGTCTCGGTCTTGCCCTCGACGACGGTCACCGAGACCGAGAACGCTTCGAACCCGGGCGCCGATGCGGTCACGCTGTGGGCCCCCGGATCGACGTACAGCGCGACGCCGAGCGCGCCGGCATCGACCGGCGTGTCGTCGCGCTTGACCACCAATCCGGGCGGCGGATTGGACGGCGGAACGATCGCGAGCTTGGGGAGGCGCGGCTCGAGTGCGTTCGCCTGCTTCAGCGCGTAATCCGCGCGCTTGCGGTCGCCGGCTTTCTTGGCCAGCTCCAGCGACTCGCGGTACAGCCCCCAGGCACCGACGAGCTTGCCAATGTGCTCGTAGCAGGTCGCGAGGTTGAGCCGCGTCCCGAGCACCGGGTCGTAGCGCAGGCTCGCTTCGAACTTGGGGCACGCCTCGGCCCACTGGTTGGCCTTGGCGAGATCGCGCCCCTGATTGAACAGCTGCTCGGCGAGCGCGCTCGCGTTACCCGACGTCGATTGTGCATGGGCGTGTCCCGTGATGACAGCCACCACCAGCAGTGCCCCACGTGCGTATCTCATGAGTCTCCCCTGCGTCAGTTGCGCGTTCCGAGAACGTCGTCGTCGGAGGATGGCTGTGGCTTGACCGCCGACCCGCTCGACCCCGTGCCTCCGGTGCCGCGCTTGGTCGGCTTCTTGGGCTTCTTGGCCACCGTACCGGCGGGCGGTGTCACCGCGGCCGATCCGGCGGGGCCGACCGACGCGTCGCTGGGTGGCGTCGTCGTCGCGGTGGCTGGCGTCATCGTCGCGGTGGCCGGCGTCGTGGTCGCGGTGGCTGGCGTCGTCGTCGCGGTGACGGCGGGAGGCACCACCGGCGGTGTTGCGGGGGCGGCGGTTGGCGCCGGCGCTGTCATGGCGGGCGTCGGCGGAGGCAGCGCACCGGGTGGGGGGGCCGGGGCCGGCGGCGCGGCGGTCTCGGTGCGCGCGGCCGGCATCCGCCCGTCTGGTGGGCCATCGCCCGCGGTTCCGCCGCTCGAGGCGATGATCGCGATCGCAATGGCGACTGCCACCGCGCCCAGGCCTGCGAACATCGGCCAGCGCCGCCCGGTCGCCGGCGACGTGTTGGTGCCCGCGGCGCCCGACAGGGTCGACGGCGGGATCGCGCGGCGAACCGGGCCGGTCTCGGTGGGCGAGCGCGGCGCCTCCAGGCCGATGATGCCGCGCGTGCGCGCAACCGAGATCGATGCCTGGGTCGCGGTCTGCGCATACGGCGCGAGCGCATAGGCGAGCTCGGCGACGTTCTGGAACCGTCTCGCCGGGTCCTTCTCGAGGCAGCGGTACACGATCGCGGCGAGATCGCCCGGCAGTGGCACCGTCATCAGCGGCAGCGGCTCGGTGACGACCTTGATGATCATCGACGAAAACGTGTCGCCGCCGAACGGCGGGGCACCCTGTAGCAGCTCGTAGAGCACGATCCCCAGCGCCCAGATATCGCTGCGCTGATCGACGTCGCGCGATGAGCGCATCTGCTCCGGCGACATGTACGCCGGGGTCCCCATGACCGACTGCGTCGCCGTGAGATGGGGGCCGGTGACCGGCGTCTTCGAGATTCCGAAGTCGAGTACCTTGAGCAGCGCAGCGCCGTCGGCGCCGCGCGTGATGAAGAAGTTCGCCGGCTTGACGTCGCGATGGATGATCCCGAGCGAGTGCGCCTCGGCGAGCGCCTCGCACGCCTGCAACATGAGATCGATGATGCCGCCGACCGAGAGCTGCGACCGCGGGATGTTCGAGAGGTCAGATCCTTCGAGATATTCGAGGACCATGTACGGCGCGCCGGTGTCGAGCGATCCCACATCGATCACGCGCGCCACGTGCTCGCTCTTCAACCGGACCGCGGCCTGCGCCTCTCGCAAGAACCGCTGAACGATCTGCTGATTGCCGAGCACTTCGGGCAGCAGAAACTTCATCGCGACCGGTTGATGAAGCTGGAGGTGCATCGCTTTGACGACGACGCCCATGCCGCCCATCCCGAGCACATGTTCGACGCGATACCTGCCCGCGAGGACAGCCCCGATCGGAACGATTCCGTGGTCCATCACCGAGCCGCTTTCATCGTCGCATTCCAGGCGTCAGCCCGACCACGCATCTCGCGCTCCTTCCAACGACAGAGACTACTTCCAATGTAGTGCCGTAGACCAACCCAAAGTAAATTGTCAGCATCAAAATTCCGCGGTTGGTGTAACCGCGCCCCGGGGTGGGTAGCCGATGTTGCCCCGCATCGAACCACGTCAGCTCCGACAACCACGCAGTGAGCCGAGGCCATGGCGATGCCAATACCCGAGATACGCTCGGCTCGTTGTTTATTTCGATGTTTCCATTGCCGTCTCGTCACACGTCGTTGCGCGTCACGTGCACGATGGCCGTTCCGAGAGGCAGCCCGCACGGTCAGGAATCGTCGCTCGAAGACTCGAGGTCGGGTTTTCGCGCGGTCCGGTAGCCGCGCCCACCTGCTACAGCTACGTTCGTGGTGTGTTGGTCGTGTTCGCTTGGCGTCCTGGGCTTCGTTGCCTGGTGGTGGGGAGCCTGCTGGCGGGATGTCACCGCGACGAGCGGGCGCGGTCCGGTGCCGCGCCCGACGAACCCGCGGCGAGCTCGACCGAAGCCGTCCCCGGAAACCGCATGGCCCACGAGTACAAGATCCAGTACGTCGCCCACCTCGAGCTTCCGCCGGCCGTGGTGACCGCGGACATCCCTGCTTCCTGGAGGGCGACGCTGTCGCCGCGCGGCGGTCCGTCGTTCGCGATCGATGGGCTGGTCGGCGCGCCACCGGCGATCACCGCGATCCGCAGCGATCATCCCGATCCAGTCGCGCGCATCGAGGAGGCGATGGCGCTGCAATACGGTGCGGGCACACCCGGCGTCACGCGGACTGCGCTCCCGGGCGGTCGGGTGTGGGCGGTGCGCCGCGAGGCCGCGGTCACCCACGCGCGGATGTTCGTCCCGGCGCCCGGCGGTGTCGTGATGGCCGTGGCGATCGTTGTCCACGCGCAGGCCGATCGGCTCGCCGAGCTGAAGGCGGTGTTCGACACCGTGCGGGTCGGGACGCCATGACCGAGCGTGGGCTGTTCCTCAATGTCGACTTCACGTTCGCGGGCGACGGCTGGTACGAGTCGATCGCGGGCGAGCTCGCGCGGCTCGTCCAGGGACTGCCGATGTGGTCGGAGTGGCGGGTGGTGAAGCCGAGGGGCGGGCTGCCCGGCGAGCTCGACGCGGCGTCGCTCGCCGCCGCGGTCCGGCGGCCGGACAGTCGGGGTTTTGAGCTCGTGGCCGCAGCGTCCGGCGGTGAGGTCGCGCTCGAGTGCCGGCACCTGGACGACACGCTGCGGATCCGGATCGAGGTCTACGATCAGGCATGGGCGAGATATGCCGGCCAGCTCGAGTCGATCGCGTGGACGTTGATCGAGGGCCTGCGACCCGGCGTGGTCGTGCCGATCAGCGGGATCTCCCCGCAGTTCAGTCCCGATCTTCCGTGGGACGAGGTTCCCAACCGGCCGATCGCCAACTTCCTGCGGTTCGAGAACGTCGTCTCGTTCGTCGACTCGCGGCTCGTCGCGCTGTGGGGGGCGCTCGACAGCGGCCGGGCGATCGCACGGATCCTCGCGGCCCCCGTGCCCGCGGGGGCGCGGCGCGTCGAGCGCGATGGCGTGGCGCTGGTGAGCTTCACCGACGCGCTCACCGATGAGCACGCGCTTGCCGCGGCGCGCATGCAGCACGAGCGCTGGCTGGTCGAGTGCGTGCGGCCGACCGGCGACCGGCGGTTGACCGTATCCGAGCAGGTCGAGGCGCCGCCGCTATCGTTCGTCGATCCCAGCGCGTTATTGGGGTTCAAGACCGTCGTGGTGTTTCCTGACGGGTCGCGGCAGGACGACGCCTGGCAGGCGGCGGTAGCCACGGCTCGTGCGGGGCAGCTGGCGCCGTTCGGGAGGCTCGCCGGGGTCTACGTGATTGTCCCGCTGCGTGAACACGCGCTCACGCTGTCGCGGCAGGCCACCGCGGAGGGGCTCGCAGGCGTCTGCTATCCCGATGATCACGGTGGCTTGTGGGTCGTCACCAGCGCGCCGGCGAGGTGACGTTGCGCGGCGCGTGGGCCCGCGAGAGCTCAGATAGATTCAAGAAGGTTTCGCGATGTCGTCGTAGTACCAGATAGCGGCGTGTAGCCAGTTGCGGGGGTCGATGATGACGCGGACGGAGGTGCACGCCGATGCGTGAGTTGCTGGGGGCATCGATCCGCCGCGCGCGAGCGATCGAGGATGACGACGAGCTCGACGCCCGTCGCGTCGTCCCGCGCACGCCGGGTAAGCTCACCGCCGCCGACGCGGACGGCCGGGGGCCAGGCGATCCGGGCAAGCGATCGCGCGCCGCCGAGGGCACCGAGCTGATGACCGCCGGGCAGGCGATCGCGTTCGCCGACTGGATGACCCGGGTCGGCCCGATCGATCGGCGGGCCGAGGCAGAGGTCGACGATGAGCACGGCGCGCTGTCGAGCGCGTTCGAGTTCCTGGCGACGCGGCGCGGCGGGCAGCCGCTCCCAGACGCGCTGCGGCGCCGTCTCGAGGCCGAGGTCGCGGTCGATCTCGGTTCGGTTCGCGTCCATACCGACGATCGCGCGGCGCGGGCCGCGGCGGCGCTGCACGCGCGCGCCTTCACGATCGGCGATGACATCTATTTCGCGGCGGGCGCATTCGCGCCCCAGACCGACGCCGGCGTCGAGCTGATCGCTCACGAGATCGCCCACGTCGCGCAGCAGCGCGCCGGCGGCCGCGCCACGGTCGCGAAGGTGTCGCGTCCCGACGATGCGCACGAGCGCGCCGCGGACGAGATCGCGACCCGGTTCCGCGCCGGGTACCGCGAGGAGCTCGGATCCGCCAGCCCCCCTACACGCGATCCGGCGGCGCTCGTGAACCACGTGCGCACGGCGGGCGCGCGGTTCGCGTTGCCCTACCTCCCCGAGATCGAAGAGGTGCTCGGGGTGTCGCTGGCGTCGGTCGAGGCGTTCACCGGCGACGCCGCGGCGCTCGCGTGCAACATGATGGCCGCGGGCGCGTTCGCGGTGCGCAACGTGGTCGCGTTCGCCGATCCATCACCGGCGCGCGAGCTGCTCCTCCACGAGCTGACCCACGTGGTGCAGATGGGGCTTCGCAAGGCGCCCGCACAGTTCGGCGTCGGCTCGCTCCGCGTGAGCGCGCCGCACGACGCCGCGGAGGTCGAGGCGCGCGGACGCGCCGGCCGGCCCCAGGTGCCCGCCGATCCGGACACCATTCATCGCGCCCCGGCGCCGACCGCCACGACCGGCACCGGCACGACGGGCAAGACCACCACGCCCAAGGAGCGCTGGGAGAAGTTCCGCGATAGCTGGCTTCTGTCTCACACGCTGGTGAGCACCGGCGATGATCTCAAGACGCTGCGGTTCGGGATCTTGAACGGCAAGCTCGCCGACGGCACGCCGTCGTACAACCCGCGGTTCAAGCACAGCAGCGACGCCCCGTTCATGATCGATGACTTCCGCAAGGAGGCGGAAAGCTGGGGCCCCGACTTCAAGGACCAGGTCAAGGACGACGATCTGTCGACCCTCTATGGCGGCGGCAAGCCGGCCGATGCCCCCGGGCTCACCAAGGTGAGCAAGACCGGGACGAGCGGCCGGAAATGGGCGTGGCTGGGGCCGGCGGAGCCGTACCACGATGACGTCGTCGACATGCTCGACGAAGGTCGCGCCAGGCCGATCCCGTGGCAGCAGTGGAAGGAATACTCCGAGTGGATCGAGGCGCTGGGGCCCAAGGTCGGCAAGGTCGCGCTCGCCCCGCCGCTCAAGCCGGACATCAATGCCAACGAGCACTCGCCGTATACTCCGGGCGAGGCGGACAAGTTTCGCGCCGAGCTATACCGCGTCATCGCCGACGGGTTCGCGATGAAGGATGGCCAGTGGAAGGACTTCTACGACACGATCGTGTCGAAGGATCCATTCAAGAAGAACACCGGACTGGTCGGCAACGCGTTCGAAGAGGTCGTCAAGAAGACCATCGCAGGCGGTAAATCCACCAGCGACGTCAAGCGCCCGCACTTCGATCTCCCCGGGGGGGCCGGCGCCAAGGATTACCTGCGCCACGGCGATATGGAGAAGCTCGACTACAGCACCGAGATCAAGGCGCTGGTGATCGAGTGCAAGGCCTACAATCTGGTGCTCGGGCCCGACGGCAAGACCCCGGCGGACAAGCGCGAGCTCAGCGACGAGCTCAAGTCGCAGGCCGAGGACTACGCGAAGATCATCGGCGTCGGTGGCGGCAGCCCGGGCGGAACCAAGATCCCGGGCTTCGATATGAAGGACGGCAAGAAGGTCAATCTCCGCGAGTTCAACCACGTCGTCTATGTGTTCCCGACTGCCCAGGTCGCGGCGCAGTGGAATCCGGATCTGAAGAAGATCTTCCCGGCGGGCACGTACTCGCTGGTGCCCGCGCCCGGCACGATGAAGTTTCCGGTCACGTTCAATCCGACCCTGAGCTTCGACCTCGACGCCAAGTCCGCCAGCCATCACCTCACGGCGCCGCCGACCTTGCATCCCGGGCTCAAGGTCCATCACGTCGATCTCGAGCTCAAGGCCCCCGGCTCGCCGGAGCTGGCGTCCGGCAGCATCTCGGTCGAGCCGTCGCTGGGCGCCGCGATGAAGGCCGACAAGCCCGAGACCAAGGTGCTGACCGCCACCGCGACCGGCGCCAGCGCGGAGAACAAGCTGTCCGGGCTCAAGTCGCCGACGCTCGACAAGCTGCTCAAGCGGTTCGACGTCGCGGCCAAGCTCACCGACGCCGGTGTCGAGGCCAACGTCACGATCGCGGCCGGCCCCAGCGGGATCCCGAGCTTCAACCTCGAGGCATCGGCGCTCACCGTCAAGTACACCGACGGTAGCTTGACCGTCGCCGGTGAGCTCGGGCTCGCCCACGCCAGCGGCAAGCTGTCGGCGAAGGTCAAGGTCGGCTGGGATGGCGTCGACTGGACGTTCGAGGGCGCCGCGACGGTCGCCGCAGGCCTCATCGACGGCCTCCAGGCGTTCACCGCGAAGGTCAAGTACGCCAATGGCCAGTGGTCGATCGGCTGCGATTCGGTGCAGTACGAGAAGAAGCTCAAGGCGGTCACGCTCACCGGCACCGCCACCGGCGTCTGGTACGACATCAACAAGGGCACGTTCAGCGGCATGGTCGGGCTCGAGGCCGACCTCGGCATGTTCGGCAAGGCCAGCGCCGACGCCACGATCGCCGACAACAAGCTCGCGCGCGCCACGCTGTCGTACGACTCGCCGGTGTTCAAGTACCCCGCGAAGCAAGAGCCACCGAGCTTCAAGGGCACGATCGGCGGCACGCTGATCTACGAGAACGACAAGCTGTCGGGCGCGATCCGCGGCAGCGCCAACCTCAACGTCCCTGCCCTGAAGAAGCTGGCCGGCGATGGCGGCGTGGGCCTGGCCGTCGACGCCCACATCCAGAGCGATGGCAGTTACAGCGGCACGGTCAAGACCACGAGCCCGCTGATGTTCGGCGAGCACCTGCAGGTGCCGAGCGTGGCATGCACGATCAAGGAGGACGGTTCGCTCACCGGATCGTTCGAGATCAAGATCCTCAAGATCAAGTTCCTTCACGAGGCGAGCATCAAGTGCACGGTCACCAAGGACGGGGTCGAGATCGAGGAGGCCAAGATCGAGGTGCCGTTCGGCACCGAGAACAAGTCCAAGCTGTGGGGCAAGCTGGCCGTTGGCTACAGCAAGTCCAAGGGACTCCAGATCGGCGGCCAGGTCAACGCCAAGATCAAGGAGGGGATGATCGCCACGGGCGATCTCACATACTCGACCGAGACCCACGCGGTGTCGCTGAAGATGACGGTCAGCGAGATCACGCTGCTCGACAAGACGGTGTCCAAGACGCTGTTCAAGGCCGCCAAGCAGATCCCGATCATCAACGTCTGGGGCCTCGGGGTCTACATCGACATCGGGTTCGATCTCGGCTTCGACTTTGGCTTCAAGCTCGGGTTCAAGCCGACCGTCGAGTTCGAGGAGCTCTCCCTGGAGACCTTCGAGTACAAGAAGATCGCGGCCAAGCTCGAGCTGCTCGGCGAGATCTTCGCCCGGCTCACCGGTACACCCAAGCTCGGGCTCGGCATCTTCGCGCTCGATCCCGCGATCCTGCGCGGCGGCGGCGGCCTCAAGGTGCCGATCGTCGGCGAGGCCAAGATCAATCCGACGGGCACGCTCAACGTGAGCTACGCCCCCGACGGCGGCGTCCAGGGCGACGCCAAGCTCGGCATGAACATGACGTTCGGCATGACCGGCTCGGTCAAGCCGTATGCCGAATTCTCGGTGCTCGATGGACTGTGGAACCCGACCTGGGACGGCGACGCGCTCGCCAGGTTCGAGATCCTCAAACCCAAGGAGCTGTTCAACTTCACCGTCGATCTCGGCGGCGACATGACCAAGAAGGACCCGGAGCTGCCCGCCAGTAACGCGGCGAAGGAGCCGACCAAGCCGGCCGCCGACCGGATCCTGCCCGAGCAGAAGGCGGCGCCGACCGAGCACAGCGGACCCGCGGCGGCCGCCGCCACGGAAGGCGCCAAGAGCCCGGTGGCCGAGACCGGCGATGAGGGGCCGTTCAGCATGGCCGCGCTGGCGCCGCTGCTCGAGAAGCTGCCAGGCGCCGCCGCGGTGAAGAAGATCCTGCAGAAAGCCGGCGAGGTCTGGGACAAGATCAAAGGCTTCTTCGGTCGGATCGTCAAAGCGTTCAAGAGCTTCTTCGACAGCATGGTCAATCAGCTCGAGGAGATCCTCGACGGCTTCGCCAAGGAAGGGCTCGGCTACGTGCCCAAGCTGGTCAAGAAGATCGTCGGCGACACGGTCTACGAGATCATCGAGCCGCTGGTCAAGTACGTCGCCAAGACCGCCGACGCCCTGCTCGAGATGTTCGAGACCAACCCGCCGGCCGGGGTGACCGACTTCATGCCGTGGACGTGGAAGCTCGCCAGCAAGGCGGGGAACCTCGGCGCCAGCTCGATCACCGGGTTCGTCAGCGCGGTCCGCGACATGATGAACAACCTGGCGGACATGACGAAGAAGCTGATCAACAAGGCCGTCGCGGACGGCTGGATCGGCGTCAAGCGCCACGGCTACTACATCTGGCGGCCGTGGCCGCTCGACAACGTCAACTTCGTCGCCGCCACCGAGTACAAGCTCCGGATCCCGGGCGTCATCAGCCTTGGCAACGACGGATCGCCGTCGAGCCCGGTCACGCCGGATGCCGCGATCGCGCTGGGGCTCTACACGCTGCTCGAGGAGGTCGGGGTGTCGGTCACGTACAGCGGGTGGGATCCGAAGGCCAAGGCGCCCTACAACGACCGCTGGGCCGGGCAAGGCGCGCGCTGAGTGTCGAGAGAGCACGCACGATGCCATCGGGTGGACCGGTGACGACCGTATCGCCAGGGGCGCTGGTCGGCGCCGCGCGGCGGATCTCGATGTCGCGCAGCGGGCGCTGGCTGCTGGTTGCCCGGGCCAGCGAGGTCGACCTGGTCGATCTGTCCGGCGCGATGCCGGTCCGTACGCTGCCAGCGATCGACGGACCGGTCGAATTCGTCGGACGCGAGCTGTGGGGGCTCGACGCCGGGTCGCTGGCGCGGATCAGCCCCGGCGAGCTCCAGGTGTTACCGGCCCGCGCGATCCTGCCGGCGCGCCCGACCCGCATCGTCGCCGGCGCAGGCGCTGCGTGCACGGAGGCGCTGATCATCGGCGCGCCGCCGTGCCGGGTGATGGTCCGGAACGAGGCGCTGGTCGTCGATCCGATCGACGACCTGGTCGACGGTGAACAGCTGGTCGCCGTGCATGGCCGCCGGGTGTTCGTGGGCAGCCCCGGCATGCTGCGCGCGGTCGATCGGCAGCGTGGGGAAGCCTGGCGCGTGGCGCGGCTCGACGGCGAGATCGCGGCCGCGGCCGTGTTGTTCGGCGGGCGGGTGCTGGCGGTCCTGCTGAGGCGGGCGGGCGACGACGCGATCTCGATGCTGCTCGGCAACGGCAACCGGATCCATCACGTGACCGTGCCGCGCGTGCAGCGCTGGGCGGTCGCCGAGGAGCTGGGCCACGCGTTCTTGCTCGGCGAGGACGGGCTGCTCATCCGCGTCGATCTGCGCTACGGCCGGGTGATCGCCAGCGGCCGGCCCCCGGTCGCGATGACCGAGCTGGTGGTGGACCAGGATGGCCGTCAGGCCGTGCTGGTGGCGCTCGACGACGGCGCGGTCGTGCACGTGCTGACCACCGAGCTGGTGCGCTCGCTGCCGGCGATCGCGCCCGCGGGCGATGACGCGTCGCTTGGCGATCCCGGCATCGAGGGGCCGCCGGCCGCGCCGCGCTCGCCGGACAGTCTGTTGGTGGCCCCCGCGGTCGGCGTGATCCTCGAGGTCGGCGCGCCGGCACCCGCGCCGGTGGACGCGAGGGCCTGCGAGCTACCGGTCGCCGAGCCCAAGCGACCTCCGCCCCCGGTGGTGGTCCCAGACGACCTGCCGCTCGCGCTCGGCCCACCGCCACCGCTGGTCGCGCCCACCGGGTCCGATGGATCGGCGTATCCGAGCGGGCGCGCCCACCTCGACGCGCTGCTCGACATCGTCGCCGCGCGGACCGCGGTCGCGATCGCCGATGCCTGGAACAGCGGCCGGCTGAGCGAGATCCATGCGACCCGGCGGCCGCACGAGCTCGAGGTCCAGGCGCTGCTCGGCGGTTCGGGCAGCTTCGCCGGTGACAAGCTGACGGAGACCAAGGCCCGGCTGGTGCAGCGCCAGGAGGAGGCGTCGGCGCGCGCCCACGCGAGCGCAGCCCAGGGGGTGCGCCTGCCGTTCAGCTCGCTGGTGCGCGAGCTGCGGTTGTCGGGCGTGGCCGCGCAGATCCTGCTGGTCGTGGCCGCCCCGGCGCTGCGCGGCGAGCTGGCGCGGCTGTTTGGCGTGCTGTCGAATGATCCGGCCCGGCCGATGGTCGATCGCTTCCTGATCGAGCAGATCATCGCCGGAGACCGCAGCGCGCTGCGCGACCAGATCGCGCGCGAGCTGTCGAGCGACGCGCCGCTGGTGCGGCACGGCGCGATCCAGGTCGAGGCCGGTACGGTGTCGCTGTTCACCCGGCTCTCGGTGTCCGACGCGCTGCTCGATCGGCTGCGCGGGCTTGGGCCGGTGCGCGTCGACGACACCGCGACCGTCCGGGGCGCGACCGTGGCGCTCGACGAGCTGTTGATCCCCGCCGAGATCAAGCGCGCGCTCGTGCTGGCGCTCGCCGAGGTGCCGCCGGACCACGCGCCGCTGCGCCTGGTGGTGCGCGGCCGGCGCGGCAGCGGCCGGCACAGCGTCGTGGCGGCGCTGGCCGCGCGGGTCGAGCGCGAGATCGTCGCGGTCGACATGGCGCGGTTCCCCCACGGCCGGCGCGAGGCGGTCGCCGCGCTGCGGACGGCGCTGTTTCGCGCCAGCATGCACGGCCTGGTGCCGGTGCTGAGCGGCCTCGAACAGCTCGCGCCGACCGAGCCGGCCGAGAACGAGCTGCGCGACGCGGTTCGCCAGGTCTTGCGCCAGCACCCCGCGGCGGTGGTGATCCGCACCAGCCCCGAGGGCAACCTCCCGCTCGACCCGGGCTTTGTCTCGGTGACGCTGCCGCCGCTGCTCGAGACCGAGCGCGCCAGCGCGTGGACCGCGATGCTGGCGGCGGCCGGGCTGGTCGGCGATGCCGACCGGCTGGCCTCGCGCTACCGGATCGGGCCGGGGGTGATCCGCAAGGTCGTCGACGATCTCGCAGCGCGCGCGCCGAGTCGCGGCGACGCCACGGCCGCGCTCGACGACCAGGTCCGCCAGCACGTGGCGGCGCGGCTCGATCATGTCGCCAAGCGCGTGGAGCGGATGGCCCACTGGGAGGAGGTCGCGCTCCCCGACGAGCTGCTCGAGAGCCTGCGCGAGTTCATCGGCCGCGCACGGCACCGCCGCACCGTCTACGAGCACTGGGGCTATGACGCCAAGATGACGACGGCTCGAGGGCTGACCGCGTTGTTCTACGGCCCGCCCGGCACCGGCAAGACCATGGTCGCGGGCGTCATCGCGCAGGAGCTCGGCCTCGACATGTACCGGGTCGATCTGGCGCGCGTGGTGTCGAAGTGGGTCGGCGAAACCGAGAAGAACCTGGCGGAGGTGTTCGACGCCGCCGAGGAAGGCCAGGTCCTGATCCTGTTCGACGAGGCGGACTCGTTGTTCTCCAAGCGGACCGACGTGCGAACGTCGAACGATCGCTACGCCAACCTCGAGGTCAACTACCTGTTGCAGCGGCTCGATACCTTCGAGGGCGTCGCGATCTTGACCTCGAACCTCGACGGCGCGATCGATCCGGCGTTCAAGCGCCGGCTGTCGCTGCGGCTGCAGTTCCCGTTCCCCGACGAGGACACCCGGCTCCGGCTGTGGTCCAGCCACGTCACACCCCAGACCCCGACGATCGGCGACTTCGACTTCCACGAGCTCGCGCGGCGGTTTCCGCTGTCCGGCGGGTACATCCGGAACTGCGCGCTGCGCGCGGCGTTTCTCGCCGCACATGAAGGCCGGCCGCTGCGGCAGGAGCACCTGCTCCGCGCGGTGCAGCTCGAGTACCGCGAGATGGGCAAGCTATCGACGAGCAGCCGGCTGGAGTGAGCGGTGTCGGACCATGCCGTTGCGGCATGATTCGATAGCTCGGAAGTCGCGCGTGTTCGAGTGACGACTCCGGCTCTCGATGCGGGCCGAGCGTCAATTCTTCGCGAGCGCGCAGGCTTCGGCCACGTCGCGGGTCTTGCACAGGTACTCCGTGAGGTCGTGGCCGCGGCCGGGCACCGGCTCGGCGAAGTCGCCCGCGCGGTAGCGCTTCGCGAGCGCCAGGCAGTCCTGGCGCTCGCCGAGCTGGCAGCCGTGCTCGTAGGCATCGCGGATCCCGATCGGATCGGTGCGCGCGGCGGCGAGGATGTTGCAGCCAATCCCCCGCAGCGCGCACGCCTCCTCCATGGCGTGGGCCCGCACGGCCGGGTCGATGTCGTTGCGCGTCAGCGCGTCGCATTCGTTGTACATCCCGGCCGCGCAGCCCTCCTTGGCGGTCGCCTCCACGCGCGTCATGTCGCCGCGATGGAGCACCGCGAGGTACAGGCAGCTGTCGGCGAACCCCTCATCGCACTCGACGCGAGCCCGTTCGGCAGCCCGCAGCGCGATCGGGTCCACCTCCTGCGCGGGCTTGCCGGCGACGCGGTCGAGCTCGGCGGCTTGATCGCACGACCAGGCATCGCCCAGATCGCAGCCCTTCTGCAGCCAGCGCCGGCGCTTGGCCGCCGCGTTGACCACGCGGTGTCCGGCGCCGTAACACGCTGCCGCCAGGCCCTCGGCGCACAGCGCGTCGGTCTCGGCCGCGCGCCCGTCATACGCCAGGCCACTCTCGCGCAGCTTCGGCGCGCGCAGCGCGCGGCAGCTCATCACGTGACCGGCGAGGCACTGCCGGCCAACCACCATGGCCATGGCGTGCGAATCGACCAGGCGAGCGTGATCGGGGAGCTCGATCGCACGCCAGCACGATCGCGCGTCGCCGAGCTTGCAAGCCCGGGACAGCAGCGCGACGGCGCGATCCTGCGCGTCGCGACGCACGGGCTCGCGGGGCGCGCGGTAGTCGAACGAGCGGCTCACCACCAGCTCGCGATCCGCCTCGGCGACCAGGTCGGTCACGTCGCCGAGGGCGCCATCGGGCCGACGGGGCGGGCCGGCGTCGCGCGGCGCCCCACACGCCGCGACCATCACCGCGACACCGGTGGTGACCACCAAGACTACTCGATGACCTGGCACGCCATTCACACTACGTGGGAGTGCCACCGGGCGCCACTTCACCAGGCTCGGGACCAAACGGCTCGCTGCCGGACTTCACCTCGGCGTCCCCGGAGACCACGGTGGCCTTGACCAGCGGCTTGGAGAACTTCCACGTCGACGTCGACTCGAAGGTGGCGGTGGTCGTCTGGTTCTGACGCGCCTTGTGCTTGGTCTCGTCGTCGGTCTCTTGCTTCTTCTCGTCGCGCTTGTAGTCCTCGGTCTTGCTATTGTCGACCGTGGTCGCGGCGTCCTTCTTGACCTTGCTGCGGTAGGTCTTGCTGGTCTCGGTGATGTCTTTCATGTGCCGCTCCCAGTCGTCCTTGGTGTTGCTCTTGAACTCCTCGGTCAGCTTGCGCGTGACGTCCTTCTTCTCGTCCTCGGTGAGCGCGACGTCGCGCTTGCGATCGGTGTTGTCGGTGCTGCCGCCGGTGGTCTTGACCTTGTCGTCGAGGTTGGTGTCGGTGAACTTGACCTTGCCCTTCTCCTCGAACAGGCCCAGGCCCTTGTCGACGAGGTCGATCTGCCAGCCCTTGACCTTGCGCGAGAACCAGCCGAGGCCGGGGATCTTGTCGACGAACGGGATCGTTGTCAGATCCTTGACGATGCTGACGCCCTTGCGCAGCTTGGCCGCCCAGTTCTCCTTGTCGCGGTCACCGCTCTCGACGGTGTGCTTGGAGTCCTTGGTATAGTCCTGATGGTTGCTCGTCTTGTTGTCGGTGACCTCGTGATCGCTCCAGTCCGCGTGCTTGTGCGCCACGGTCTTCTCGGCGAGGTCGGACAGCAGCTCGTTCTTGACGGTGGTGGTCTTGGACACGTAGTCGTCGAGCGTCTTGGCCACGTTCTCGTAGTACTCGATGTCGGTGGTCTCCGTGGCGGTGTCGATCTTCTGGTACTTGCCCTTGTCCTCGCGCTTGATCGCGTCGGCGGTCGTCGCGGTCTTGGCCCTGGCGTTGGCCTCGTCGATCGTCTCGGTATCGACGGTCTTGGAGCCAGCTGACTTCACCGTCTTCTCACCGACCGGCTGGGCCAGGAGGTCCATGCGGATGCCGGCGGCGGAGCGGACCTTGTAGTTGAAGGTCGTGCTGCCTTCCTGGTGGGTCTTGGACTCCGACACGGCGACCGAGACCTTGGCGGTCTTGTACTTCTCGTTGGTGTGCAACTCGGTCTCGGCGAGCTGGACGACATCCTCGACATCACCGAGCGTCCCGATCTCGCGCTCGATGACCTGGCGCGCGGCCTTCTCGGCACCGGCCACGTCGGGCTTCTTCACCCCGTCCACCGTGACCTTGAAGCTCTTGTTGGTGTCCCCGGCGTACTTGAGCTGTGCGGTGATCGAGCCGCGGCCGTTCGCGCTGGTGCCTTCGGAGATCGGCGCCGCGAACTCATCGACGGTCTTCTGGCCGCCACCGGCCACCACGCCGTAGTGCTTCTGGGTTCGCTTGACCTGCGGAAAGTTGGAGTAGATGGCGAGCGGGTCGAGCCACACCGCTTCGTTTTCCTTGGCGCGCCGCACCTTGTCCTTGGATTCGCCTGGCACCTCCTCGTAGATCGCCGACAGCAAGACCGGGACCGTCTTGGTCGACGGCGCGCCGCCGGTGGCGGGGGCAGCCCCAGGGGCAGTGGGGGCGCCATCGCCGGTGGGTTTGGCCGGCCCCTCGGCGCCCGCGGGTTGGGCCTGGTCGGCGGTGCCCTCCTTGCGCTGCACCGCCGCTGGCATCGCGCCGCCCGACGAGCCGGCGGACAGTAGGTCTGCCGCCGACTCGCCGGCGACCACGCGGTCGGCCACCGCGTCGGCGTGGCGCTCGTGCACATCGCCGGCCTTGCCAACGCCGCCGTAGAGGCTGATCCCTTGCTTCTGCTGCACCACGTGAGCGGCCTCGTGGGCAGCGGTGTGCAGATCCGGTGTGCCCTTGAAGGCCACCGAGCTCCCGCTGGCGTAGGCCGAGGCGCCGATCGCATCGCACGACTCGGCGGCAGGTCCTCCGACGTGCGCTGATACACCGGAGACGTCGTGATCGGCGCCGAACGCCTTCTGGATCTGATCGAGGTGCGGCAGCCTGGTGGACGTGCCGCTCACACCGTGGGCGGCGGCGCGGTGGACCGCGTCGTGGCCGTTGTGGTCATGGCCGTTGCCGCGACGCTGGACCCCCAGCCCCATGGCGTCCATCAGCGCGTCATCGGCCTCCCATGCGCCGGCCGAATCGCCCCGACCCTGAACTTGCGGTGGGATGCCGGTCGGGCCGCCGCCACGGTCGAAGGCGGCGAATCCGGCCCCGGGCTTGGCCTGCACCGGTTCATCGGAGGACTGGGACGTGCGCTGGATACGTTCCATGGATTGCCATTTCGTAGGTTGCAGTGACGCGCATGCATGTGCGGCTTGAAAATCGTGGGGTGTCCAGGCCAGACTGTCCTGGTGGTGGAATCCCCCGAGTCGCGGACGGTCGAGTTGCCCAGCTGCTATGTCGACACCGCGCACATCCGGCGCCAGCCATTCACGGTCCATCTGTTGCTGGGGAATCTGGATCTGCACGGCGACGTGTCGCCGTCGTTGCACGTGACGTTGAGTCCGACGTTCTGTCGCCATCTCGGCGAGATGCTGCTGGCCGCCGCTGCGGCCGCCGCCGACGGCGAGGTACCGGTAGCGGGCTGATCTCCGCGCCCCGCGGTGCTACGCCACATCCACATCGTTCTACGCGCCCCCGTCGTGATTATTCTAGCGGACCCGCTCGTGGGCTGCGTTCTCACGATCGCCTCTTGGAGGGCGTGGCCAGCGGTGGGAGCGTTCCAGTACCAGGCGAGTTTTCTCGCCCTCCGCGCCGGCCGTCACGGCGCCGCGGGCCCGAGCGTGAACTCGAACCTGCTGCCGCGGCCGAGCTCCGAGCTGGCCGCCACGCGGCCGTGGTGGCGCTCGACGATCCGGCGCACGTTCGCGAGGCCGATCCCGGTCCCCTCGAACTCGCTCGCCGCGTGCAGGCGCTGAAACACGCCGAACAAGCGATCGGCGTACTTCATGTCGAACCCGACGCCGTTGTCGCGCACGTAGTAGACGACCTCGCCGCCGCGCAGCTCGCGGCCGACCTCGATCACGATGCGCTCGCGGCCCCGCGCGTACTTCAGCGCGTTGTCGATGAGGTTGGTCCACACCGGGCGCAGGAGCGAGGCATCCGCGTGGCAGCTGCCGAGCGGCAGCACGCGCAGCTCGAGCCGATCTCCGAGCTCGCGACCGACCAGCAGCTCGTCGCATACCGAACGCACCAGCGGGTCGAGCTCGACGTGGGCTCGGCGCAGCGCGTCGCGCTCCAGCCGCGAGAACGCGAGCAGGTCGTCGACGAACTTGCGGAGTCGGCCGCCGCTCGCGTGGATGCTCTCGAGCAGCTTCTTGGCTTCGCCTGGTAGCGCGGCGGCGAAGTCCTCCAGGAGGATCTCCGAGAGGCCATGAATGGCGCGCAGCGGCGCGCGGAGATCGTGCGACACCGACGTGCTGAACGCCTCGAGGTCGCGATTGCTGGTCTGGAGCGCGTGGGTGCGCTCGAGCACGCGGCGCTCGAGCTCGAGGTTGAGCTCGCGCAGCGAGGCCTCCGCGCGCGTGCGCTCGATGAACAGCCCGAGCAACCGACCGACCGAGTCGAATAACCCCAGCTCGGCGGGGTCGATCACGTGGTCGCCATCGCGCGCCGCCATCGCGACCACGCCGAGGACCGCGTTGCCACGCAGGATCGGAAACGCGACCGCGTGACGCATGGCGGTGGCGGCGCCCCCCGTGAGGCTCGCGGGATCGATCGCGATCTTCTCCGCGGCGCTGGTGGCGAGCACCCGCCGGACCAGGCCCTCGGGCGACCCGCCGAAGGGCGCCAGCGCCACGACCTCCTCGGTCACACCCGGCGCGCGCCACGTGCCGTGGCACTGCAGCGCGCCGTCGCCTGGCAACCAGACCGCGCCGCAATCCCAGCCTTCGCCACCGCACATCGCCTCGAGGATCTGCGGGAGCGCGGTCGCGAGCTCGGAGGTCTCGGCGAGGCTGCGACCGATCACGTGCTGGGTGAGCAGCCGGCGTTCGAACCGCTTGCGCGCGGTGATATCGGTGAACACCGAGAGCCGATGCGCCTTGTCGTGCAGCGTGATCAACTCGGTCGACGCCAGCGTCCAGATCCCCGGACCGGCCTTGCGCGCGAGCTCGAGCTCGACGCCGTTCAGCCGACCCGAGCGCTCGATCTCGGCGACCAGCTCGCCGTGGGGCGGGCCGGCGACCAGGTCGAGCTCGTGCGCTCGGCGACCGACGAGCTCGTCGCGGTTGCCGCGCGTCATCTCGAGGTAGCGATTGTTGACGGCGACCACCACGTCGCTGCTGGCGTCGACGAGCATCATCCCCGCGGGGCTCGCGCTGAACGCGACAGCGAACGCCTGCTCGGCGTGCTTGCGGCCCGTGATGTCGATCAGCGTCGTGAGGGTGCACGTCCCTTCCGGGATCTGGATCGGCTTGGCGCTCGCGAGCACGGTGATCTTCGCGCCGGCCCGCGTGCAGAGCTCGAGCTCGACCTCGTAGCCGGCGGAGAATTGCTTGTGCTGGGCGATCCGTTCGTGTGCGCGCGACTCGGTGATGAGGCCCAGGTCGACCGCAGTTCGACCGATCACGTCGGCGCGGTCCGCCGCGAACATCTCGAGCCAGCGCGGATTGACGTCGATGATCCGCAGATCGCGCTGGTGCGCGATCACCATCGCGGCCGCGTTGCCATGGAACGCTTGGTCGAACCGAGCCTCGGCGTCTCGTGTCCGCTGCTCGAGCCGCTCGCGCGCGCTGACGTCCTCGATGACGACCATCACCTCGTCGACGTCGACCGGAAATGCCGAGACCGACAGCAGCGCGCGTCCGGACCGGACCTCGCGCGTCTCGGGCGTCGCCGTGTTGCGCACGCGTGAGAACAATTCGTACAGCGCGGGCAGCTCGGCATGCCGCGTGTACAGGGCGTCGAACGCCGCGTTGTGTGCGACGATCTCGACGTTCACGACGCGGTCGCGCTCCACGATCAACCGGCAGTGCGCGGCGCCCGCCGACAGGTGGTCGAACAGAACGCGATATGGGTTGTTCGCGCGCGTGGGTGGGTGCCTCGTCGCGTTCGCCGTTGTGCCCGGCATCGCTGTCTTGGGAGTACATCGACCGCGTTCCGGTCCCATCGAGGGGCGGGGCCCGCCTGCGTGAGCAAGCCCAACCTGGGGCGCGCACGCGCGGCGCGGCGATCTGCGCGATCATCGGCGGGTGATGGTCGGCGCGCTGGTGCTCCTCGTCGTGGTGACCCTGATCGCGCGGCGCAGCATTGGCCATCCGGCGGTGTCGCGGCTCCGTGCGCTGCTGCCGGCCTGGCGGTTCTTCGACCGCGCGGCACCATCGCCGTACCTGCTGTGCCGCTGGGCCGTCCTCGGCGCCGACCTCGGCGTGTGGTCACGCATCGACGGCGGGCCGCGCGGCGCGGCGAGCTGGGCATTCGCGCCCCGGGCCAATCTGTGGCTCGCCTATCACGCGGCGATCGAGCAGCTGGTCGCGGAGCTCGGCGAGCTCGAGCTGGCGGCACCGCCCGGCCCCGACGCCATCGACACCGATCCGGCGGTGGTCGGTCGCGTGTCCTACGCGCTGGTGAGCCGGATCGCGCGGGCGTACCTCCCGGCCGCGGTCCGCGGCGCACCCGGCGCGGTGTTCCAGTGGAAGCTGATCGTGCCGGGCGACGCGCCGGATCGCGGCGACAGCCTCGTGTCGGTGGAGCTCGCCGCGTGACGCTCGCGACCGCGACCACCTGGCTGGCCCGCGGTGGCGCGGTCGCCGCCGCGATCGCGGCGCTCGAGCTACTGTGTGTCCGCCACGCCCTGGCCGACACCGGGGTGTTCGGCTGGCCGACCCTGCGCGCCGAGCTCGCGACCGCGCCGCGCTGGCTGCGCGCGATCGCCGATCGCGTGTTCTCGTATCGCGGCATCGTCGTCGTGCTCGCGATCCAGCTCTCGAGCGCGCTCGGCTTGGCCTGGCTGGCGAATCCAGCGCTGCCGTGGCTCGTGTTCGCGACCTCCCTGCTGATCTCGATCCGATTCCGCGGGACCTACAATGGCGGCAGCGACGCGATGTTGCTCGTCGTGATGCTCGCGCTGGGCCTGGCCCGCAGCGTGCCCGACTCTCCGCTCGCAGCGGCCGGGCTTGCCTATGCGGCCGCGCAGCTGGTGCTGTCGTACTTCGTCGCCGGGATCTCGAAGTTGACCGACCCCGCGTGGCGATCCGGGCGCGCGATCCCGGTGCTGGTAGGTCTGGCGCAATACCGCGCGCCGGCCTGGGCGACGGCCGTGCTGTCGCGGCCACCGATCGCGCGGCTCGCAGCGTGGTCGATGCTCGCGTTCGAGTGCGGATTTCCGCTCGCGCTGGTGCGACCGTCGATGTGCGTCGGCCTGCTGGTCTGTGGCACCGCGTTTCACGTGGTCAACGCGGTCGTCCTCGGCCTCAATCGCTTCCTGTGGACGTGGCTGGCCGCCTATCCAGCGTTGCTGTACTGGGTGGACCGAACCAGCGCGTGATCAGCACGAGCCAGTTCCTCGATGCGAGCTCCGGAGTGGCCACTCGCATTGCCGCGGACGCCGCCCCAAATATCGGCGATTTCGTGCTGCGCGGCGCCTGACTAACACCCGCTAACACCGCGCGACAAGGTTGGGCGACGCGCGTACGTGGTGGCAGGCCGAGCGCATCCCACGTTCATCGTCGCTGCGCAGCGGGTAGAAGACTCGCGACGAGGCACGGTGCGGATTCCCGGCTCCCGGCATTCTGCTGGGGCGCACCCTTCCACAGAACACAAGGGGTCACACATGTCACGAGTATCGGGAACATTCATCACTGCCGTCATGACGATCATCCTGTCTGCGTGCACGCTCGACGCCCCACAGCGCGCAGATGACCAGCGTACCGAGCCGGCGATCTCCCAGGCGGAGGTTCAGGCCCAGCCCGCGAGCAGCGAAGCCGACAAACCGGCGAAGCCACCGGGCGCGGACGGCGATGTCATCAGCCCTGCCGCCGGCTGCTCGATCGTGCAGTTCTGCGACGCCCCGGGAACCGACGGCACGCGCTGTCTGCAGCAGGGCTGCAGCTTCGATGCCGCGAGGACCGAGTGCATCAACGAGGGCTGGGCAGTATGCGGCACGCCAAAGTGCCCGTGGGCACTCATCGACCTCAACGGCGTGCGCCACGAGCTGTGTATTTGACCCGTAGGCGGCACGGGATACCAGCGAACATCGCATAGATAACACGCGCTATTGCTGCACTGCCGCGTTGGATTTGCTGAACCACCGCATGCCAAGGCGGGGTGCCAGGTCGCTGCGAGCTGCCGCCGCTGCACTCACGCAGCCTGCGCTGTCGCAGCAGATCCGTCGCCTCGAGAGGATCGTCGGCGTGCAACTGTTCCTGCGCACCTCTCGATCGGTGGCGCTGACCGCGGCGGGCGATATCGTCCGGACCCGGCGTACGCCACTCGCGGTGCGGCTGTCGATTCGATCTTGGCGCTCATCAGCGCATCGACCGGGCCCCGGCGAGGCTTCACCTGCCGTCGTCCCGGCGGGCGCCCTGGGACCTCGGGAGATCACCACCCGGCCTGTGGACGGTAGCGATCAGCTCGTAGCGGGATCATCGGGTTCCGGTGCTTGTCTCGCCGGCATGCGTCCCACCGCCCACAGCCCAGCGGCCAGCGCCGAGGCTCCGGTTCCGGAATATTTTAATATATATATATCGGACAATGGGGGCAGGGGCGCGTTCCTGGGCTGTGGGCAGTGGCGACAACGCTGTTGAGCCAGGCTCGGAATCTGACGGTCCAGCTACGAGCCGAGTGCCACTGTCCACAGGCCGGGTGGTGATCTCCCGAGGTCCGGTGGCGACCGATCTCGCTGAATGGTTGCTGGCTGGCATTCTGTGGTGACGATGGATCGGAGCGGCGGATCACAGGCATCCGCGAACAGCGCGCTGGCAAAGAACGGCGGATGACTGCAATCGCAGACGCCTTGATCTACAGGCGGCGATCGCTACTGATGAGCTGGTGTCCAGTGCTCAGTGGAAACCGGCGAATTCAACTTGCCTGAACGAACCTCGATGGCTATTGATGTGAGAATGAAACGAGTCGCACAGCCCGAGCAGCTGGCGCTGTTCAAGAAGCGCGGCGGCAAGCGGCGGGGGGCTGGGCGCCCACCGAAGGGTGCAAGGTCCGGGTCGCCTCACAAGGAACGCCCGTATCTTCACGCGCGGAATCCCGTGCACGTGGTGCTGAGAGCCATCGCTGCAGTGGGGCGTCTTCGCCGGCGTCTCGCATATCATGCGATCCGAGAGGCGACGCTGACGATTGCACGGCGAGAGGACTTCCGGATCGTGCATCTGAGCATCCAGCGCACTCATGTGCACCTGCTGGTCGAGGCGAATGACAAGGCGGCGCTTGCGTCGGGGATGCAGGGCTTCCAGATCTCGGCGGCCAAGCACCTCAATGCCGCGATCAGCAAGGGGAGGCCGGGACCCAGGCGGCGAGGCGCGGTGTTCCCGGATCGCTACCACGCCGAGATCATCACGTCGCCGACGCAGGCGCGGCGCGCCCTCCGGTACGTGATCTGCAATTGGCGGAAGCACTGCGAGGATCGCGTGGCACCGATGAGCACGTGGAAGATCGACTGGTTCTCGAGTGCGGCGATGTTCCCGTACTGGCAGGAGTACGGCGACGAGGAGGGGTTCCTGTGGCGTGGTCCGCCTTCGTATGAGCCACTCCAGGTGCGCACGGCGCAGACGTGGTTGTTGCGAGAGGGTTGGAAGAAGCTCGGTGCGACGATCTCGTGCCGCGAGGTCCCGTCGGCAAAGCCGTGAGCTGGCGGTAGGAGGCGTTCGATGTGGCAGGATTGCCAGGTGGACTCACCTCGCGACCGGTTGGCTGGTACGTTGACCGTCTCGACCTTGATCGCCGCGGTCTTTGGTGCGCTCGTGCAGGCCGTGGTCACCATGCCTGCCGTGTTGATCGCGCGTGTGATCCGCCGCCGTTCCCTGCCTCGCAACCGGTGATCGCTCAGGGGGGCGCTGCCTCAGCGCGGGGTTGCGGACGATGCGACGCAGGGAGGTTGGGAGGCGGCCGCGCGGAGCTCGCCGAACCGCCGCGCGAGCTCGGCCGGAAGGTGGTGTGCGTTGAGCCCGCTGGGATTCGGCAGCAGCCAGATCTGCGTGGAGCCGAGGCGTTCGGGCTGGAGGCCGCCGGTGGCGCCCGGGCGATCGAACGCGGCGCGGTAGGCGCCAAACCCGACGACGGCGAGGAACCTGGGGCGATAGCGCGCGACCTTGCGTCGCAGCAGGCGGGCCCCGACGCGCAGCTCGTCGAGCGAGAGCTCGTCGGCCGAAGCCGAGGCGCGCGCGACGACGTTGGTGAGGCCGAAGCCGAGCGCCAGGAGCTCGCGATCATCGAAGCCGGTGAATCGCCGCGGCGTGAAGCCGGCCGCGAACAGGGTGGGCCAGAAGCGATTTCCGGGGCGGGCGAAGTGATGGTTCACCGCCGCGCTGTAGAGCCCCGGGTTGATGCCGCAGAACAGGATCGCGAGATCCGGCGCGATGAGATCGGACAGCCGCTTGGTCGTCGCGGCGGCGAGCTGCGCCTTGGTCGGCTTCCACGGTGTCACGGAGGATCCAGTCACCACGTTGACATCCTTGCGGCGGTGCGGCTCGCGATTCGATGGCAAGAAACCGGACGACGGCGGCGATCTGGCTGCGTACGGTGGCGTCACGAAGCGGATGGTTCGCTTCCCACCACCGAACGAACAGGAACTCTCATGTCCAAAGAAGCTGATAACAAAGCCATTGTAGGGCGCTGGTTCACCGATTTCTGGGGCGCACGATGCAATCTCGACATCGTCGATACGCTGGCCGCGCCCAACATGCTGTTGCAATACTCGCTGCACGCGCCGCGGCGCGGTCAAAAAGACATCAAGGCGTTCATGACCGGCTTTCGTGAGGCGTTCCCCGATCTGGCGTTCTGGGGCGCCGCCGAGCTGATCGCCGAGGGCGACTTCGTGGTCGGTCGCTGGGACGGCGGAGGGACGCACACCGGCCCCGCGTTCAGCGATTTCCTCGTCGGTTCACTGCCGGCCGCGACCGGGCGGAAGATGCGGTTTACCGGAACCACGGTGCTTCGCATCGAGAACGGCAAGATCGCCGAGGAGGTCGGGCTCGACGATGGGGTGACAGCACTCCAGCAGCTCGGCCTGATCCGCCCGGCCTGAGCCAGGTGATACGTCGAACCGCGCCGTGGCAGAGAGCGCATGTGATGCTCGTGCGAGATCGTTGCCTGATCTGACGCACGAGCCTGCCGCGCGTGTCGGTGATCGCGAGCCCAGCTCCGCGTACGAGCGGTCGCTCGACTGCAAACCCGTTGTTCGCACGATCGTTCGGCTCACCGTGGCGGCGACTCCGCGTGCGCTTGCAGGTACGGTACGGCATGAAGTACGCGCTGCTTTTCTTCGCCGGTGCCACTGCGTGCGGGTCCCGGGTCCCTGCGGTACCGGCCGCGCCGACGCCGCTGCATGCGGCCGATCAGGCGTGCGCGGTGCCCCTTCCGCTGCTCGCGAAGCAGCACACGCCGAACGTCACGAAGCTCTACCTGGCATCGCTGGCCGTGGAGGGTGGGGCGGTCAAGATCGGCCGCCCGGCGCTCCTGACGTCGAAGCAAGGCTATGTCAATCAGCCCGCGTTCTCCGCGGACGGGCAGGGGCTGTACTTCACGTGGCGACCGGAGGGCGGGCAGGCCGACATCTATCTCCACGATCTTCGCACCGGCGCGGAGCGTGCGATCACGTGCAGCTCGGTGGAGGAGTACGCGGCCGCCCCGACGAGCGAGGGCCTCGCGGTCGTGCGCGTCGAAGCCAATCTCGATCGTCACGTCGTCAGACTCGGCCCCGATGGCCGCGAGCGCCAGATCCTGTTTCCAAGCCTGACCTCGGTTGGCGGTCAGCTGTGGCTCGATGCGACCACGGCGGTGCTGTTCATCGCCGGTGAATCGTCGTCGCTGGTGCTGGCCGACACGCGCACGGGGAAGCTCGAAACGCTCGTGGCGAACGTGGGGGCTGCGACGGCCAAGATCCCCGGTACGCGGGACGTCAGTTACGTCAACCAGGGCGACTCCGCCAGTGACGGTCACTGGAACCTGATGCGGCTCGACGTCAACACGCGCGCGACCGCGCTGGTGCTGCCGCTGCCTCCGGCCGTCGATCAGGTGGCGTGGCTCCCCGATGGCAGCGTCCTGGCCGGCGCCGGCACGCGGATCATCCGGGCCTCGGCGCGCGCTCCCACCTGGCAGGACGTCGTAGATCTGGCGGGCGCGATCGACGGCACACTGGCACGCGTGGTGATCAGCGGCGATCGGACTCACGTCGCCTTCGTCGTCCGCGCCGCCCAGGGCTAGCGCCGAGTGCCGCGCTCGTTGAGCATCGGGAAGTCGCGCTGATGCCAGACCGGATAGGCGGGCGTGACGTGGCTCGCGGCGTCGAGCGTGGCGAGCTGGGCGGCGGTCAGGCTCCAGCCGATCGCACCGATGTTCTCGATCAGCTGCTGCTCGTTGCGCGCGCCGATCAGGAGGGTCGCCACGGTGGGCTGCTGGAGCAGCCAGTTCAGCGCGACCTGCGGGATGGTCTTGCCGGTCTCCTTGCCGATCGCGTCGAGCGCGTCGACGATCCGGAACAGCCGCTCGTCGTCGTACGAAGGTCCGGTGCCGGCGATGTCGTGCGCGCGAGATCCCGGCTTGGCGGGCTGGCCGCGCCGGATCGCGCCGGTGAGCTTGCCCCAGCCGAGCGGGCTCCACACCACGGCGCCGATGCCCTGGTCGCGGCCGAGTTGCAATAGCTCCCATTCATAGTCGCGGTTCAGCAGCGAGTAGTAGACCTGGTGCGCGACGTACTTGGTATATCCGTGGCGGTCGGCGACCGCCTGCGACTTCATCAAGTGCCAGCCCGAGAAGTTCGACCCGCCGGTGTAGCGGACCTTGCCGCTGCGCACGAGCTGATCGAGCGCCTGCAGCGTCTCCTCGACCGGCGTATTGTAGTCCTGGCCGTGGAGCTGGAACAGGTCGATGTGCTCGACGCCGAGCCGCCGGAGCGAGCCATCCACCGCCTCGATCAGGTGCTGCCGCGACGAGCCGTAGTCGTTGGCGCCCGGGCCGGACGGGAACGTGGCCTTGGTCGAGATCAACAGGCGATGGCGCTTGCCCTTGATCGCGTGGCCGAGGATCTCCTCGGACAGCCCGGCCGAGTAGACGTCCGCGGTGTCGAACATCGCGACGCCGTGGTCGAGGCACATGTCGATCAGCCGGGAGGCACCACCGGCGTCGGTGGCGCCCCATGCCTTGAAGAAATCGCCGCTACCACCGAACGTGGCGGTACCGAAGCTGAGAGCGGGCACGCGCAGGCCCGAGTGTCCAAGACGTCGATGTTCCATGGTGGTTCTTGCTTAGCACCTCGCTCGCATGGCTCGCATGGCACTCCCGGGCTGGGCAGCTCCTGTGCGAAGATGAGGCGATGGACGGCCCGACCCGGCGCGACGTGCTCAAGGTGGCAGGGGTCGCCGGCGCGGCGGCGCTGCTGTCGGAGGAAGCGCGGGCGGCGGGGCCGACGTCGCCGAGCTTGATCGTGCCGCACCGCTCCACGACCGGGGTGATCGTCCCGCCGCGCGGAGCGAGCTTCATGAAGTTCAGCTTCGATACGCCCGAGCCGTCGGTGCGATTCGCGGGCTTCGACTTCGGGTTCACCGTGTTCTCGCGCGAGAACGCGTATCACCTCGACGAGACCAAGCTGAGCGCCGAGGCGATCGACGATGGGGTGCGGGTCGTGTGCGAGGGGCTGCGCTGGGCCGGTGGGCAGGAGGCCGCGCCGGGCCGGCTCGAGGCGATCATCCGGCGCGCGGGCGGCTGGATCGAATGGGACGTGACGGCCGAGCTGCCGCAGCCAATCAAGGCCGTGGCGACGATCGTGCGCGGGCTGCCGCGGGGCAAGGTCGGGGGCGGCGGGGCCACGCCGGCCGACGTTCGCGACGACGAGGTGCTGCTGGGCTATCCGTTCGGCGCGGGTGATCTGTTCGGCGCCAACGCCGCGCAGGGGATGTCGACGCCGTTTGTGGCGATCCAGGCCGCGGGGCAGGTTCACTTCGTGTCGTCGCTCGACGACAAGGTTCGCGCCAAGCGGTTCTACCTGCAGCCCGGTGAGCGCGGCTACCGGCTCGAGGCGATCCACGAGGTCGAGGGCTGGCGGTCGGAGCCGCGGGTCTCGGTGCCGCGCTGGCGGCTTGGCCAGGCCGCGTCGCTGGAGGCGGCGATGGCGCCGCACGTCGCGCACCTCGAGCGGGCGTACCGGATCCCGCGGTGGGAGACCCGCGTCGACGTTCCCGCCTGGCTCCGCGACACCGCCCTCGTGGTGGCGCTGCACGGGATGCATTTCACCGGGTACGTGTTCAACACGTTCCCGCGCATGCTCGAGATCCTGCGCTGGATGGCGACGCAGATCGCGCCTGAGCGGGTGCTGGTGTTCCTGCCTGCGTGGGATGGCAGGTACTACTGGGATTACCCCGAGTATCGCGCGGCGGCGCGGCTCGGTGGCGAGGGCGAGCTGCGCCGCTTGATCCAGGACGGCAAGCGGCTCGGCTATCGATTCATGCCGATGTTCGGCGCCAACACGGCCAATCGCCGGTTGCCGTCGTTCGCGGCGTTCGCGGACGCGGCGACGTCGAAGATCGACGACGATCGCATGGATCTCAACTGGGTCGACTGGGACAACGACCGGCACCAGGAGGGCTGGGCCGCGTACATGAACCTCGGGGTGGATTCGTGGCGGCGCTGGCTCACCGATCGGATCGCCGCCACGATCGACGCGTACGGGGTCGACGGCTACTTCCTCGACATCGTCGGCGGCTGGGTCAATAACACCAAGGCCGACATGCACGAAGGCGTCCGCCGGATGGTCGGCGAGCTGCGCGCGCGGTACCCACAGGTGGTGGCCTGTGGCGAGTTCCACTACGACGCGCTGCTCGAGCTGATTCCATTATATCACGTGTATGCCAGTCATACCGTGCCCTTCGCCCGGTTCTTCAGTCACCTGAGCCACCCCGCGCCCGGCCGGGGCAGCTCAGGGGTTCACGAATCGGGGTTTTCGCCGTTCGATCCGAAGACCCTGTCGCTGCCCCGGCGACCGGGGCTGCTGCCGACCCTGACCGTGGTCGACGATACGTTCACCGATCACCGCAACGAGATGACGGCCGTGATCCGCGAGGCGCGGCAGCGCGCCAAGCTGGCCAGGCCGACCTAGCGAGCTCCAGGAGAAGTAACATGCACCGACGCCAATTCCTCGCCACCGTCGCGGCCAGCACGCTCGTGCCATGGGGGCGGCTTTCCGCCGGTCCGGTGAGCTCGCGGATCCGGCCGTTCGCCGTTTCACAAGTCCGGCTCTTGCCGGGGCCGATGCTCGACGCCGCGGAGGTCAACCGCCGATTCGTCCTGGGCCAAGATGCCGATCGGCTGGTGCACAATTTTCGCAGGACCGCCGGGCTCGCCTCGACCGCCGCGCCGCTGGGTGGCTGGGAGGCGCCCGACAACGAGCTGCGCGGCCACTACGTCGGTCACTATCTGTCGGCGTGCGCGCTGGTCTCGGCGTCGCTCGGTGATGCGCAGGCCAAGCAGCGTGGCGACAAGATCGTCGCGGTGCTCGCGGATTGCCAGCGCCGCCTGGGCAGCGGGTATCTCAGCGCGTTTCCTGAGGAGCTGTTCGATCGCCTGCGGGCCAATCGCCCGGCGTGGGCGCCGTTCTACACCTTGCACAAGATCATGGCCGGCCTGCTCGACATGCACACCCTGGCCGGCAACGCCCAGGCGCTGGATGTCGTCAAGGGCATGGCGAAGTGGACGGCGAGCTGGACCGGGGCGCTCGGCGACGCCGACATGGCGCGCGTGCTGGAGCGCGAGTACGGCGGAATGAACGAGGTGCTCTACAACCTGGCCGCCGTCACCGGGGACGAGCAGTGGCGCGAGGTCGCGCATCGCTTCGACCACGAGCGGATCTTTCGGCCGCTCGCGGATGGCCGCGACGAGCTCAAGGGTCTGCACGTCAACACGACGATCCCCAAGATCATCGGCGCGGCCCGCCGCTACGAGCTGACGTCCGAGCCGCGCTACCGGCGCATCGCCGAGTACTTCTGGCACGACGTGACCGAGCGCCGCGCCTATGCGACCGGTGGCACCAGCAACGGCGAGAGCTGGAATGCCGATCCGGATGTGTTGTCGACCGAGCTCAGCGGGTATACGCAGGAGTGCTGCGCGACCTACAACATGCTGAAGCTGACGCGCCAGCTGTTTACCTGGACCGGCGCTCCGGCGTGCGCCGACTACTACGAGCGCGCCCTGTGGAACGGGATCCTGGGCACCCAGCATCCGAAGGACGGCTCGAAGCTGTACTATGTCTCGCTCGCATCCGGCTACTGGAAGCTGTTCGGCACCCCGCTGGCGGACTACTGGTGTTGCACCGGCTCGGCCAGTGAGTCGTTCGCCAAGCTCGGCGACAGTATCTACTTCTGGAACGACAGCGGTCTCTACGTGAATCTGTTCATTGCCTCCGAGCTGGCGTGGACCGAGCGCGGCGTGACGGTCATCCAGGACACGAAGTTCCCGGCCGAGCCACGGACTCGCCTGACGGTTGCGGCCGCGCGCCCGGTCGCGTTCGAGCTCCGGGTGCGCGTGCCATCGTGGATCGGACGCGGCGGCGGGGCCACGCTGAACGGCAAGCCGCTCGACGGCTTCGCGGCGCCCGGCGGCTACCTCGTCCTCGATCGGACCTGGCGCGACGGCGACCGCGTCGAGCTGTCGCTGCCGATGGCGCTCGCGGCCTCGCCCACTCCCGACGATCCGAGCCTCCAGGCGATCACGTATGGACCGCTGGTGCTCGCGGCCCGCATGGGCACCGCCGGCCTGCGCCCCGACGTCCTGCGCGCCGAGCCGACCAAGCCGCGCTCGATTCCGGAGTACAAGGCGACCGGGCTGCCGACGCCCAGCCTCACGGGCCGAGCGCCCTGGGTCCGGGGTGAGGACGGCAAACCGCTGACCTTCCGCACCACCGGCCCGGGCGAGTCGCGCGAGCTCGTGCCGCTCTACCAGATCCTGGATGAGCGGTATGGTGTGTATTTCAAAGTACCGGTGTAGAACGGGGCAATCCGATCGCGGCATTGGCAACCGCGCGGGCGCGGCGCGTGCGAAGCTCCGCGGCATGTCGACCTCGCGCCGGGATTTTCTGTCCACCACAGTCGTCGGGGCCGCCGGGCTCGTCAGCGCGGCCGCGCTCCCCCGAGCCGATGCCGCGCCCGACCCCGGTGCACCTCCGCCGCCGCCCTCGACGCCGGGCCAACCCCCCGCGTTCGGCACCGGCGCCGGGGTGGGCCCGCAGGTCACGGCCGAGACCTTCGCCGAGGCCGAGAAGCTCATGCAGGTGTCGATGCGGCCCGCCGAGCGAGCGCAGGCGGCGAAGAACTGGCGCTCGCAGATGGCCCAGCTCATGGAACGCCGCGTGGGGCCGCGCAAGCTGGTGCTCGATCCAGCGGTGGCGCCCGCGACACGCTGGGATCCGCGATTGCCGGGGATCGCCGCCGGCCCCGCGCGCGATCGCTTCGTGCGCACCGCCGGCGCCGCGCCGCTGCCGGCCAAAGACGAAGACATCGCCTATGCCAGCGTCGCGCAGCTGTCGCGCTGGATCCAGTCCCGCAAGCTCACCGCCACGCGGCTCACGCAGATCTATCTCGATCGACTGTCGCGGTTCCAGCCCACGCTCAACTGCGTCATCACGCTGACCAAGGAGCTGGCGCTCGGGCAGGCGAAGCGCGCCGACGCCGAGATCGCCGCCGGCAAGTACCGCGGTCCGCTGCATGGCATTCCGTGGGGCGCCAAGGATCTCGTCGACACCGCGGGCATCGCCACGACCTGGGGCGCCGAGCCGTTCAAGAACCGCGTGCCGACCAAGGACGCGGCGGCGGTGGCGCGGCTGCACGACGCCGGCGCGATCCTGGTCGCGAAGCTGAGCCTGGGCGCACTGGCATTGAACGATATCTGGTTTGGCGGGCAGACGGTCAATCCCTGGGTGCTCGAGGAGGGTGCCTCGGGCTCGAGCGCGGGGCCGGGCGCGGCCACCGCGTCGGCGTGCGTCGGCTTCGCGCTCGGCAGCGAGACCGGTGGCAGCATCATCGCGCCGGCGATGCGCTGTGGCGTGACCGGCCTGCGCCCGACGTTTGGCCGCGTGCCGCGCACCGGCGCCATGACGTTGTGCTGGAGCCTCGACAAGCTCGGTCCGATGGCGCGCAGCGTGGAGGATACGCTGCTGGTCCTGCAGGCGCTGTCGGGCCCCGATGCCGGTGATCCGTCGAGCGTGCCGTGCAAGCTCGACTTCGACGCCACCGCGAGCGCCAAGGGCCTGCGCATCGGCTATGTCGCCGCGTGGATGACGGAGGACCCGGCCACCGACGTAGATCGCGCCGCGCTCGAGACCGCGCGGAAGATCGGCATGGTGCCGGTCGAGGTCAAGTTGCCGGACTGGCCGTACGCCGCGCTCAACACGGTGCTGTTCGCCGAGGCCGCCGCCGCGTTCGAGGAGCTGACGCTGAGCCACGGCCTCGATCAGCTGAAGATGCAGGTGCCGGATGCGTGGCCGAACGTGTTTCGCCAGGCGCGGTTTCTGTCGGCGGTCGATTTCGTGCAAGCCGATCGGCTACGGCGCAAGTACGCCGAGGAGATGGCGCGGATCTTCGCCGAGGTCGACATCATGATCGTCCCGTCGTTGCGCGACGATATCCTCACGATCACCAACCACACCGGCCATCCGTCGCTGACCATGCGCGCCGGCTTCGTCGAGATCAGCCAGGCGCGCAGCGACTGGGCCCCCGATCCGGCGCACCCGGTGCCGACGTTTTCACCCAAGCGGCGGGTTCCCCATGGCATCACGCTGCTCGGGCGGCTGTTCGACGAGGGAACCCTGGGGCGCGCCGGCATTGCGCTCGAGCAGGCGTTCGGCGTGTCGGCCGAGCGACCGCCCAATACCTAGCCTATCCATAGTCGCGTAGGTCGAGTCGCCAGTCGACGGGACCTCCGTCCCCTATCGATCAGTGGTGAGCGTTGAACCGTCCCGTGAACTCTTCCCCGAGCCCGACGACATTGGCCGTGTGGCCGTGCATCTCGTGGAACAAGCCGCAGTCGACCTCGATCGCGGCGTCCTGGCAGACGCGAAAATCGGGTCGAAGCTTCAGCTCGGCGGGCGCTTGCTTGCCGACCGGCTTGGTGAGCGTGCCGTTGTCGCAGCACTTCCAGCCATCGTGGCAGTTGCTGCGGTCGAGGACCTGGAGGAGGGCATGGCTGCACGCGACCGCGCCGCTCGCCGGCGTGGTGCCCGCCTTGCACCGGACGTGCGCACCGTAGACGGTCGGGCTGTTGGCATCACCCGATGGCACGATGCAGTGCATCTCGCCGACCGCGTGCTCGTCGTCCTTCAACGCGCCGGCGCTGACGAACTCCATCGACGTGTGGAAATGACAGCTGATGCCCTGGTCGAACTGGCAATCACCCTTGCCTTCGATGATCTTGCCATCGCCACCTCGCGCCGCCAGGGAGTCGGCCGGTAATGTGTCCAGCGGCGCGCACGTGTCCATCGTGTCGAGAAACGCCGGGGCGAGCTGGCTGGGGTTCCCGCCTTGACCGCGGCACACGCCATACTTCGCCTGGCCGATGTCGTCGGGATCGGGCGCCGCCGGTGCGGAGCTCACCGGACCCGGTGAGCTCGGTGTCGTGGCGGCGTGGTTCCCCGCGGGGTCGCGCGCGCATGACAGAGACGCAGCGGCGACCGCCGCGACGACGGTGATCGAGAGCAGCGAATGGAACGAACCACGGGTAATGCACATCGTGGCCGAGGCTAGCACTATCAAGGCAGGCGCGCAGGATCTGCACCGGTGCACGTCCATCGGAGTGCGTCTGATCCACCACCGCGAACGGACGCACTGCCGATGGGCGCCTATCGACGTCTTCCGGGTGGCACCGCTGAACTGGAATATCACGCGTGGAGCGCCCAGAGACCCGGCTCACAACCCTGTGTCCGCCGCCGCGTCTCGAGCGGTGAGACGAAACCGGGCTCGCGGTCTCAGGGATTCACCTGCCCTGTCGTCGCTCGAAGACTCGCGACTTCCGAGGCGTCGAACAATGCTGAAACGGCATTCTCGCCACCTCTTCAGCCGTGCGCGTGTCGCGCGTCGTCGCCGAGCCACGACACGTGACCCTTCCAGGCACCGCTGGTCACCAGGTCGTGGAGCTCGCCGGCGACCACGTCGGACATCGCGCGGATGAGCCGCGAGGCCCGGTGTTCGCGCAGCGTCGCGAGCGCGACGGTCGCGCGGATCGCGGGACGCTCGATCGGCAGCGCCTGTAGATCGCCGCGGCAGACTTCCTCCTGGATCGCCGTGTAGGTCAGTAGCGAGTAGCCGATCCCGCGTCGCACCAGCGCCTTGGTGAGCGTCACGCTGTCCATTTCGAGCACGATGTGCAGATGGACGCCGTGCTGGGCCGCCGCCTGCTCGAGCACCCGGCGGTTCGCATGGGGGAACGCCGGCACGATCAGCGGCAGGTCCGCCAGATCGCGGATCCGCAGCGGCTCGCCCCCGCGCTCGGCGAGCCGCGTACAGCCGGGCGGCCCGACGATCACCATCGCCTCGCTGCACAGCGGCCGGACATCGAATGCTTCGAGCGGGGTCTGGTTGTAGACGATCGCGAGATCGACGCGCCGGTCGAGCAGCCACTCCTGCAGCGAGCTGCTGAGGCCCTCGAGGATGTGGATCGCGACGGCGGGCCAGCGATCGCGAAATGCCTCGACCACCGGCGCCGAGACCCAGACGCCGACGGCGGGCGGCAGGCCGAGCGCGATGCGGCCGCTAAGACGGTCGGTGGACGCGCGCACGCGTTCGCCGGTCTGCGCGACCAGGTTGATGATCATCTCGGCGCGTTCGAGCAGCTGCGCGCCGGCGCTGGTCAGCCGCACGCCGCGGCCATGGCGTACGAACAACGCAGTGCCCATCTCGTCTTCGAGCTTGGCGATCTGGCGGCTGAGCGCAGGTTGCGCAATGTGCAATTCCCGGGCTGCGCGGCTCATACTGCCAACTCGCGCGATGTGCACGAAAGATCGCAATTCCCTGATCTCGATGACGGTCTCCTGAATTCGCAGTGTTGCGAGATATGATTTGTCGGCATAGCTTCTCATCGTAAAAAGGTTTTTGTCAATATCCAGCATCGCAGAGAGTATCGAGGCCACGGAATGTGTGCGTCATTTGACTCTTTGCAGGCAGCCGCGCCAGTAGCCGCTGCTCCCGGTGCCCCGGTGGCCATGAATGACCGCGATCTGGCCTGGATCGATCGGGCAGGATTCCGGCTGCAATACGCGCTGGGCGGGTCGGGCGCGACCACTGCGGTGCTGATCCACGAGCTGGGTGGCAGCATCGAGAGCTGGGATGCCGTCGCTGGCGATCTCGCGCGCTCGATGCGGATCGTGCGCTACGACCAGCGCGGCCACGGCGGCTCGGACACGGTGCGTACGCCGTATGCGCTCGCCGATCACGTCGACGATCTGCAGGAGCTCCTCGAGCAGCTTGCCGTGGCCCAGCCATGTTGGTTGATCGCGGCCGCCGCGGGCGCGGCGATCGCCGTCGAATTCGCCGCGCGCCACCCGGCGCGTGTGGCGGGTATCGTGATGTGCGCGCCTGCGCTCGACATCGATCCACCGCGCCGCCGCGATCTGCGCGACCGTGCCGATGCCGTGACGCACGACGGCATGACTGCCATCGCCGATCCGACGCTCGCCCGGTCATGGCCACCTATGCTGCGCTGCGATATCGAGGTATTCGAAGGCTATCGCAGGCGTTTCCTGGCCAACGACCCGGTCGGCTATGCGCTCGCCAGTCATGCATTGAGTGACATCGATCTGTGGGCGCAGCTGCCGCTGTTGCAGTGTCCGTGCCTGTTTCTTGCGGGCGAACATGACCTGCAGAGACCGCCGGCACGCGTGGCGGCGCAGGCCGCGCTCGTCGCGCGCGCGGTATTCGACGTCGTGCCGGCGGGGCATCTGATGGCCGTGCAGCGGCCCGCGGAGGTCGCGGCGAAGATCGCGGCGTTCATCGCGGGGAGCCAGCCATGACCCCCGCCGATCGGCCGGGGTTGCTGATGGTGTCGATGGAGCCGCCGGCTGCGCTAGAGGACGAGTTCAACGACTGGTATGACACAGAGCACACTCCGCAGCGCCTCGCCCTGCCGGGATTCGCGTCGGCGTCGCGCTGGGTGTGTATCGATGGCTGGCCGCGCTGGATGGCGCTGTACGACCTCGTGTCGGAAGCGGCGGTGCACAGCGATGCGTATCGCCGCGTGTCCGGTGCGCACTCGACGCCGTGGAGCCGTCGGATCTTGCCGCGCACGATCGGCAGGTCGCGGATCGCCGCGGTCGCGCTCGAAGGCGACCCGCCGACGACGCAATTCGAGCCCGGCCGCACCAGCCGGCTGCTCGTCATGGGCGTGCCGTTGCCACCCGGTGGTGCGTCGGCGCCGTCGATCGTCGCTGCCATCCGCGACGCACTGACGCGGCGCGACGGCGTGCTGCAGCAGCGCGCGTTCCTCGATCCGAGCGCCACGCTGTGGCTGCTCGCCGCCTTCGATGCGCCGGTCGCCGCCGGCGCGCTGGCCGCCGAGATCGGCCGGCCCTGCGGCGTGGGCGCCACGACGTTCAACCTCTACACACCGTACCAGCGTACCAGGCAATGACCACAACCGCGATTCCCATGTGGAGACCTTTGTGACCCAACTCAGGAAGCTGCACGTCCAGGTGCTGATCGCGTTGGTCCTCGCGGTCGTGTTCGGGATCGCGGCGCCCGACACCGCGATCGCCATGAAGCCGTTCGGCGACGCGTTCATCGGCCTGTTGCGGATGTTGCTGGCGCCGATCGTATTCTGCACGGTCGTCCACGGGATGTCGCATGTCCAGGACTTGCGGCGGCTCGGCCGGCTCGGCGCAAAGACATTGCTCTACTTCGAGGTCGTCAGCACGCTCGGATTGTTCGTCGGACTCGTGCTCGCCAACGTGTTCAAGCCCGGCGTCGGTCTGCATGCGGTGCATGTCGAGGCCACCGCCAGGGTCACCCAGCTCGCGCAGACCGCTGCGCACCTGACGGTGACCGACTTCCTGCTCGGCATCGTGCCGTCGACGCTCGTCGACGCGTTTGCGACCGGCAACATCCTGCAGGTGCTGTTCATCGCCATCCTCACCGGCGTGGCACTCAACCTCGCCGTGGGCCGCGATTCGGGCCTGCTGCGCGGCATCGGGGAAGCGCAGCGCGTGCTGTTCACGATCCTCGGCTTCATCATGCGGTTGGCACCGATCGGGGCGTTCGGCGCGATGGCCGCGGCGGTGGGCAACTACGGCAGCGCCACGCTGCTGCACCTGATGCAGCTCGTGGTGCTGTACTGGGCCGGATCGGTGGCGTTCGTGGTCGTCGTGTTCGGCGGGATCACCGCGTGGTGCGGGCTGTCGATCTTCGCGGTGCTGCGGATGATCCGCGAGGAGCTGTTGCTCGTGTTCGGCACCGCCTCGGGCGAGGTCGCGTTCCCGCGTCTGGTGCAGAAGCTTCAGCAGGCCGGCTGCGACGAGGTCGTGGTCGGCTTCGTGCTGCCTGCCGGCTACAGCTTCAATCTCGACGGCACCAGCATCTACATGGCGATGTCGGTCGGATTCATCGCGCAGGCTACCGACACGGCATTTTCTGTCACCCAGCAGATCGGGCTGCTCGGCGTGCTGATGTTGACGTCGAAGGGTGGCACCACGGTGGCCGGCGGCGCGTTCATCAAGCTCGCCGCGACGATGGAAGCGGTCCGGGTGCTCCCGCTCGGCGGCCTCAGCCTGCTGTTCGGGATCGATCGCTTGATGGCCACGTGCACCGCGCTCACCAACATGATCGGCAACACGGTCGCCGTCCTGGCGATCGCGACGTGGGAGCGCGCGTTCGACATCGAGCAGTTTCGCGCCCACCTGAAAGCGTCCAGGGCGACGCTCGCGGCGGCGCGCCCGCAGCTGCTGGCCCCGTCGCGCGACGCGGGCGCGGAGCCCGTACCCACCGCGCCTGCCGCCGCGGCGCTGGCAGTACACGAGTCGTCCTCTGAATGACGGCCCGGACCCGTGGATCGCAGGTCGCTCTCCCCATGCATCCAGGAGCTTCGAATGACACGAATCGCAGATCTCGATCGGGACTCCATGACGCCAGCGCAACGCGGCGTGTACGACACGATCGCCCGCGGCCCGCGCAAAGGGGTGCGCGGGCCCCTGGCCGTGTGGCTCCATCGCCCGGAGCTCGCGCAGAACGCGCAGGCGCTCGGCCGCTACTGCCGCTACGAGACATTGCTGCCGGCGCGGCTGTCCGAGCTCGCGATCCTGGTGATCGCCCGCGCCTGGAGGGCCGAATACGAGTGGTATGTGCACAAGCCGATCGCGCTCAAGGCGGGGCTGAGCCCGCAGGTCGTGGAAGCGATCCGCTCGCATGCGGTGCCTGTGTTCGATCACAGAGCGGAGGCTGCGATCTACGAGTTTCTGATGGAGCTGCACCGCACCCGCGCGGTCTCCGACGCGGTCTATGCCGAAGCGGTCGCGCAGCTGGGCGAGCCGGGGGTCGTCGATCTGGTGGGGCTGGCGGGCTACTACACGTTGATCTCGATGACGATCAACGCCTTCCAGGTCGCGCTTCCCGCCAATGTGCCCAACGAGCTGGGCACGTGACCATGGCGAACCGACGCCTCGACGGCAAGGTGGCGATCGTGACCGGCGCGGGCTGTGTGGGACCGGGCTGGGGCAACGGCCGCGCCGTCGCGGTGCGGTTCGCCGAGGAGGGCGCGAAGATCTACGGCGTGGACCGCGAGCTCGACAGGATGGACGAGACGCTGCAACGCGTGCGTGCCGTGGGCGGCGAGATCACAGCCGTCGCGTGCGACGTGACCGATGGTGACGCGGTCGCGCGAATGGTTCTGGGCTGTGTGACGACCTATGGCCGCATCGATATCCTGGTCAACAACGTCGGCGGCTCGGCCCCAGGCGGTCCGGTGGCGCTCGATGAAGATCACTGGGACGCGCAGATCGCGCTCAACCTCAAGAGCGTCTATCTGACCTGCAAACATGTGCTTCCGGTGATGGTTGCGCAGGGCGCAGGCGCGATCGTGAACACCTCATCGACCTCGGGGATCCGCTGGACCGGTGCCGCCCAGGTGGCGTACGCCGCCGCCAAGGCAGGGGTGATCCAGCTGTCGCGCGTGGTCGCCGCCGAGTACGCGGCCAAGGGCATCCGCGTCAACACGGTGGTGCCGGGACAGCTGCACACCCCGATGCTCGAGGCGCGGCTCGCCGGGCAGCGCAGCAGCGGCGACGTCGATGCGCTGTTGCAGCAGCGGCTCGCACGCATTCCGCTCGGCTTCGCCGGCGACGGCCGCGATACGGCCAACGCGGCGCTGTACCTGGCGTCCGAGGAAGCGCGGTTCGTGACCGGCGCAGAGCTGGTCGTCGACGGCGGCATGACCGTCCGATGTGGTGTTTGACCATGACCCAGCCCACCCCCAAAACGTCGCCGGCGCCACTCGCCAACCCGCGCACGCCGGTGCTCCAGCTTCCACCCGGCAGCTGCGACGCACACTGCCATATCTTCGGTCCGTTCGACCGCTACCCCTTGCCGGACGACCGTAGCTTCACGCCGCCGCTCGCGCCGGAGAGCGCGCTGCGCCGGCTGCACGACCGCTTCGGTTTCGCGCGCTGCGTGATCGTGCAGAGCGTGGGGCATGGCTTCGATCACCGGCCGCTGCTCGACGCGCTTCGCACCGGCGCTGGCCGGTACGCAGGTGTCGCGCTGGTGCGGCCCACCGATCCGGAGGACCGGCTCTCGGCGTTCGATGCCGCCGGGGTCTGCGGCGCGCGCGTCCACTTTCTCCCGCACCTGGGCGGTCGCCCGGATCTCGACGAGATCCGCACCCTGGTGGCACGGATCAAGCCACTTGGCTGGCACATCGCGATGCACGTGTCGCGCAGCGATATCGTCGACTACGCGCCGTTCATCGGTTCGCTCGACGCGCCGGTCGTGATCGATCACATGGCGCGGCCGGATCTCGCGGAGGGCCCGGACGGCCCTGCGATGACGGCATTGCGCAAGCTGATCGACGGAGGGCGGGTGTGGGTCAAGCTGAGCGGCGCGGACCGCCTATCGATCACCGGCGCGCCGTTTCATGACGTACTGCCGATGGCCAAAAGCCTCGCCGCGCATGCGCCGGAGCGCGTGCTGTGGGGCAGCGACTGGCCGCACGTCAATCTGCACGCGGCGATGCCCGATGACGGCGACCTCGTGGATCTGATCGCCGACGTCGTCCCGGACGCGGCGAATCGCCGACGGCTGCTGGTCGACAATCCCGTCGAGCTGTTCGGCTTCGACTGACGCGGTGCGAGTACGCGCTCGCACCCGACGTGGCTCCGCTGAAGATCAGAAAGAAGTAGTTCATGAAGTCCATGATTCGACGTTGTATCGGGACCCTGGTGGTGCTGCTGGTGACGTCGCGCGGCGCAACCGCGCAACCGGCGCCGGACGCCGCCGCGCCGCCGCCAACCCCGGGGCCGCCGCAACCATCGGCGCCCGTTGCGGACACCGGTGCGCCGTCACCGTCACCGCCCGCAGCGACGCCCGCGTCACCTCCCACCGCTGCACCGCCAGCGGCGCCCGCTGCGCCGCCGGCGACGGCCCCCGCCGCGCCGCGCGGTCCCGAGTGGGCATCACTTCGGCTGTTGCACGACAAGGGAATCATCTCCGATGCCGAGCTCAGCTCGGCGCTGAAAGACATCGGCATCGTCGGTGCGGGGGACGCAACCACGCTCGTGCTCGCAAAGCTCAAGACCACGATCTATGGCTTCGCCGAGACCAGCTTCATCCATGATTCCACCCAGTCTTGTGTCGAGATCTGCGGCACCACGCAGATCCAGCGCCCGGGCACGTACCGGGGCAACCACGGGCGCACGGTGTTCAGCCCACGATCCTCGCGGTTCGGGGTCCGCCTCGCCGCGCCCGAACACCACGGGCTCCGCGTGTCAGGCCTGCTCGAAACCGACTTCTCCGGTCCGACGTCCACCACCGAGCAAGGAACGTGGTCGAACGCCGTCCTGCGCGTCCGCCACGCGTACATCAAGATGGAGACGCCGGTCGTCGACATCCTGGTCGGACAGAGCTGGAGCCTGTTCGGCTGGCAGTCGATCTACCTGGTCGCCTCGGCGCAGCCGCCGGGGCTGCCCGGTCAACTGTTCGAGCGCACGTCGCAGGTCAGGCTGTCGAAGACGCTCAAGACCGGCGGGGTCACCGCGGAGCTCGCGGTCGCCGCCAATCGACCGCCCCAGCAGGACTCGTCGACTCCGGAGGGCGTCGCCGGGCTTCGCGTGAGCATCGACCGCTGGACCGGTCAGCACACCGGGTATCTGGCGTCCACCTCCCTCCAGCCGGCCTCGCTCGCGATCTCGGGAGACCTGCGCAAGTTCAGAATTCCGGAGCTCTCGGCGAATCCCCACACCGGGCATGTCAGGGTGGGTGGAGGGGTGTCGTTCAGTGCGTATCTTCCGATCGTCCCGGCGACGAAGCAGTCCAAGGACAATGCCCTGTCGGTCACGGGCGAGCTGACCATCGGCACGGGAACCAGCGATATGTACACCTCGCTCGGTGCGGCCGGCACGGCCAACGCCAACGTGCCAGGCACCACGACCGCCGCGTCGACCGCCACCGACCCGGGGCTCGCCGTCATCGATGCCACCGGGCACATCGAGCTCGTCAAGTGGACCTCGTACATCGCGGGCCTCGAGTTCTACCCGGCGGGCACCGGAGGTCACCTGGGTCTGTTTGCCAACTACGGACACATGGAGTCGCCCAATGCCAAGCACGTCGGCACCGCGGCGGCCGGCACGGACGCCGAAAAGGCCGCCGCGCAGGCCAAGATCCGCGACCACGAGGAGCTCTATGAGCTCGGTGTGTTCGTCGATCCAACCCCACAGACGCGCGTCGGCACGAGTGGCTCGCTCTATGACGATACCTATGGCGATGGCAAGGTGGCGAAGAACTACTCGCTGCTCATGAGCGGCTGGCTGTTCTTCTGATCGGATGATCGGGAGCTGGCATCACTCGTAGAGATTCACGAGCGTGCCGAGGCCTTGCGCGACCGCCTTCCGGTAGACCATGGCCGCGGCGGCGGTGTCCTGGATCGCGCTGCCGGTGGTGTCGAACACGACGATCTCCTCGGCCGAGGTTCGCCCGGCGATCTTGTGGTCGACGATGTCGCCGAGCTCACCGTGGACGTCTTCGATGGTCATCACCTTGGCGTCGAGTGCGTGATGTAGCTCGCCCACGTGCGCACACTGATCGACGATATCGACCACCAGCTTGCAGCTGGCGAGCAGGCCGGGGTCGAGCTCTTGCTTGTCGGGGCTGTCAGCGCCGACCGCCGCGATGAACGTGCCGGGGCGGACGAGCTCCTTGCGGAGGAAGAATCGCCTCGCGGGGGTACAGGTGACGATGATGTCGCTTCGCCTGGCCGCTGCGGCGAGGTCGGCCGCGGCCTCTACCTCGATCCCGAGGCGTCTGGACATCTCGCTGGCGAGCTCGGCGGCGGCCTGGCTCACGGTGTCCCAGGCGAACACGTGCTGGAGCTCCGGGAGCACGAGCTTGAGCGCCGTCAGCTGCGCGCGGCCCTGGTTGCCGCAACCGCAGATCGTGGCGACCGTCGACTCTGGTCGGGCCAGGTACCTCGCGGCGAGCGCGGTGGTCGCCGCCGTGCGCATGAGGGTGATGGTGATGGAGTCCATCACCGCGAGCGGGCGTCCGGTGTGGCCGTCGAACAGCACGATCAAGCCGATGATGTTGGGCAAGCCAAAGGTCTTGTGATTGGCGAAGAACCCGCCGTTCGCCTTGAGCCCGACGTACGTGGGCGTCATGCGCAATCCGCCGCCCTTGATATGGAACTCGCCACCATCGGCGTCGATGTGCATGAGCCCCGTCGCGAGTGCCCGGCCCTGCGACCTCATCGTGAATGCCTCGTGCATCGCGTCGATGCAGTCCGGCAGGCTCAAGAGGTTCGTGACGTCGGACCGGCGCAACAGCAGCATGTCGGTGTTCATCGGGGTCTCCAGGTGCGTGTCCACACTACCCCGTGCCGACCTCGGCCGGAAGTCGCGTGTCGCCGCGGCTTGTCGTCCTGGCGGCGCATGCGTACTGTGTCGGGCGAGACCGGAGACGAGCGCGGATCATGAGGCTCGACCAACTTTCCACTCCTTCGCTGGTACTCGATCGGCGGCGCTTGTTGCGCAACATCCGGACCATGTCCGAGCGCGCGCAGCGAGCGGGCATCGATCTGCGACCGCATCTCAAGACCGCCAAATCCGCCAGGGTGGCGGAGCTCGCGACGGCCGGGCACTCAGGAGGAATCACGGTATCGACGCTCGCCGAGGCCGAGTACTTCTTCGCGCACGGCTTTGTCGACATCACCTGCGCCGTGTGCATGGTGCCCGACAAGCTCGAGCGCGCTGCGGCGCTCGCGGCGCGCGGCGCGCGTTTGACCGTACTCACTGACCACGGCGATGCGGCGCGCGCGCTCGCGAGTCGAGCTGCGGTGCTCGACGCCCGGCTCGCCGTGCTCGTCGAGATCGATAGCGGGGAACATCGCACAGGGCTTGCCTGGGACAGCGATGACCTGCTGGCGACCGCGCGTGTGCTGAACGAGTCCCGCCAGCTTCGGTTCGCAGGAGTATTGACTCACGCTGGGCAGTCGTATGGTTGCAAGTCGGTTGCCGAGATCGTTCGGGTCGCCGAGCTCGAACGCCGCGCGGTGGTCGATGCCGCGGCGCGGCTACGCGACGCCGGGTTGTCCTGCGACAGGATCAGCGCCGGTTCGACGCCGACCGCGGTGCATGCGCAGTCGTTCGACGGTCTGACCGAAATTCGCCCGGGCGTCTACAGCTTCTTCGACCTCACCCAGGCGACCCTGCAGTCTTGTACGGTGGACGACATCGCGATCTCGGTCGTCGCCACGGTGATCAGCCACCATCCCGAGCACGGCCGCTTGATCATCGACGCGGGCGGCCTCGCGCTGTCCAAGGATCTCAGCGCCGCGGGCTTGTTGCCCGACACGGGATATGGCTGGATCTGCGACCTCGCGACCTGCGAGCGGATCAACGATCTCCACGTCGCGATCGCCGATCAGGAGCACGGCTACGTCACCGGCCGCGACATCCCGTACGACAGGCTACCGATCGGCAGCCGGGTCCGTGTGCTGCCCAACCATGCTTGCATGACCGCGGCGGCGTACAACCGCTACGCGGTGATCGACGGCGGCGAGGGCCCGCTCGAGATCATCGAGTGGTGGAATCGGGTCAACGGATGGTGAACGAGCGCGTCACCGTCTGCGGCGGGGTTGGTGGGGTCAACTCGCCCCGCAGGCTGGTCTGCATCGCGGCGCCCACGTCAGCGGGAGTGAGGCCGATCGCAAACAGATAGATGAGCTTGGTCAGCGACGCCTCGGGAGTCATGTCGAACGCCGAGAGCGCGCCGGCATTGGCGAGCCCCGAGCCGGTCGCGTACGCGTCGATGTTGGCGGACCCCATCAATACCTGTGTGTTATCCATGACAACGACGCCAGCCTTGGTGGCCCTCGACAGCACCGCGAGGAAGTCGGCGTTCGACGGGCCGTTGCCTTCACCGAACGCCTCCAGCACGACTCCGGACACGCGGGGCACGGTTCCCGCAATCACGGCGTTGAGGGTCGACGCCGAGATCCCTGGATACAGGATCACGGCGATCACGGAGAACCGCGTCACAGCGCTGGCGAGGACGCCGAGCTGCGTCACCAGCGCGGCGAGATTGGCCGGCACGTCAAGCGAGGTCGACGGTGGCGGCGGCGGGAGCACGAGCTCCGCGTGCACGGTCACCTCGGTACCCACGGTGGCGAGCGCCGGAAAGTTCGGCGCCGCGAACGCCGCCACCTGGTTGGCGTTGACCTTCACGGCTCGATTGCCCCGAAATAGCTGGAAGTCGAAGTACAGCGTCACCTCCGGGATCGCGACGGAGCCGGCCAAGATCACCGCGCCGGTGAGGTTGGCGAGCGCGTCGTTCAACGTGTACGACAGCGGCAACTGGGAGCCGGTGACCACGATCGGCTTGCTCAGGCCCGCGAACAGGAACGACAGCGCCGACGAGGTGAACCCCATCGTGTCGGTGCCGTGCAGGATGACGAACCCGTCGTAGGCTGGGTAGACGGCTGCGATCATCGTCGCGATCGCGATCCAGTCACTCGGCGTCATGTTCGAGCTGTCGAGCGGCTGCGGCGTACCGGCGATCGTGTACGCGATTCCGTAGCCTGCCACCTCCCCGCCCGTGAGGCCGGGCATCTGGCCGACGAGCGCGGCGAAGTCTGCGGTCGACATCGGTGCGAGCGGACTGCCGGAAGATCCGATAGTTCCGCCGGTGTAGAGCACATATACGCGTGGCATGGCGGCTCGTCGATCAGATGATGCTCACGCCGGTGGCCGGCACGAGCATGAAACTGACGAACTGGTAGGACACGATGTACTCGTCGCCGCCGTTCGTGCTCGGGCCCTGATTCACCGTCCAGTTGGCGGTCGCCGGGTTGAGCAGCGGCTGGCCGGCGAAGTCGAAATTGGTGATCTGGTCGCCACCGTCCTTCTGCGACCAGGCCCCGGGCCGCTGGTCATAGCGCGCCCAGTGAAAGTCGCCGGGCCAGCCCTCCGTGGGATCGGGGGCCGACAACATGAGCGCGACCACATGACCTGGACCGCCGAGCACGGACGGGGGTGGGTATCCCTGCCCCAGGTTCTGCAGGCCATCCGCACACGCGGCCTCGATCACCTGCGCTGGCGTGAATGGCGACATCGCGACGCCGTGCATGCGTCCGGGCTGCGCAAATGAATTGGTGGCGATGTCACAGCCGTAGTTGTAACAATTGTTGTTGGGCTGGTAGCGGGCCGACATGAAATATCCGTTGCAGTCGGTGGCCGGCGCATACGCCGTGGGTAGTGGCTGCCTGACCGTGGCCGCATATTGCGCCACGCTCCCGCCCGGCACCGGGACCCAGATCGGTGCGATCTGTGACTCTTTGCCGCGAGCGACCAGCGCATGCACCGAGTCGTCGGCTGGAAAAATTCCGCTGAACTTGAACGGGCGAACTCGCGATCCACGCATGGTTGTCCTCCTGAACAATGCCTGACGTCAGACTGCCAATCCAGAGAGCGTGATGCGCCGCGGCGGCGAGCGACCTACCGCCCGTTCGGTCACGGTCTCGCTGGAGCCACACCCTACCGCGCCGCCGGCCAGGCGTGCTCGGCGCGTGTGTCGCATCTTGCTGCGTCCCGGGTGCCGACGCAGCGCGCAGGCAAGTCCCAGAGGCGCCGTGTTGTGGCGCTCGAGGTGGGATAGATCCTGCTCTTGCTGTAATTTTTCGTGTTGTTGAATGTAGATTTGTAGCCATGGATCAACGGCAATCGCAATGACGTCATGTGTCGTGATCGGAGTGCGGTGTCGTGGCCGGCGCCCGATTGCGTAGAGCCTTTCGGCGAGCTCTCGCGGTGGGCGGTATTGCGTGCTCGGAGTCTTGACAGTGATGTGAGCCGAGTCGATGCTGCTCTCGCGATCTGGCGTGTGTGGGACGTGGTAGTGGAGTGTGAAATTGGAAGATGTATCGCGATGATCTGGCTGGTCGTCGCACCTTCTCGATCGAGGCTTGCTGGGTGGACCGCGGCCGATAGTAAACCATCAATTGACGGATCTAGGATATGCATGAATACATCAGACCTGAAGTCGATCTCGTAGTAACGCCTCCGGCCAATGTTAGCATGATCAAACGCTATGAGATGCCGGAGAACGTGGAGGCAGTCCTGAGTGAACGCTTTTCTGTGAGTCTCAAAAGTGGGCTGTTTTGTTCGGCGTGGAGCGACGGAACTGGAGCTGCACAGCAATCAGCTATTGGAGGAAATATGTTCAATCTGAACCCAGCGATGTTCAATCTGAACCCAGCGATGTACAACCCGAACCCGGCGTTCAACCCGAACGCGTTCAACGTGAACCCGGCGGCGTTCAACCCGAACGCGTTCAACGTGAACCCGGCGTTCAACCCGAACGCGTTCAACGTGAACCCGGCGGCGTTCAACCCGAACGCGTTCAACGTGAACCCGGCG
>Ga0307509_10000574_pt1 | contig 63013 bp, 51 predicted proteins | sample 10_EM_MG_FD_202245 | JGI IMG/M metagenome (GOLD analysis project Ga0307509, IMG submission 202245) | Populus trichocarpa ectomycorrhiza microbial communities from riparian zone in the Pacific Northwest, United States - 10_EM | ecosystem: Host-associated > Plants > Roots > Unclassified | place...
TTATGGCCGGACACCACTCTCGTGGGCGGCTAAGGGCGGGCATGAGGGAATAGTAAAGATGCTTTTGGAACGAGAGGGCGTCAATCCCGACCAGGCAGACACCTTTTGTGGCCAGACACCACTCTCGTGGGCGGCTGGGGGCGGGCATGAGGGAATAGTAAAGATGCTTATGGAACGGAAGGATGTCTCCATCGCTACGCTAGACAACATGGACCAAATCCCCCTGTCGCCTGCTCTCTCTGAAGGACACGATGAAGTTGTGAGACAACCACTGGAGTGGGACACCGCCGGTTGCGCCACAGCAGATCGCGGTGGCTCGACATCCCCCCAACCCTCCTCTATGCCTCGGGACGAACGTGTTGGGGAGATGCAATTCTGATCTCATGATCCTAATCCCCACACTCTAGACCCTAATGGCCAACTCGCCCCCCTACCGGCAACCCCTAATCAACTGCCGGGGCTATTGGACCCCGGGGATTCTATTACCGAGTCCGCGGATGGCGGCCGCTTACTCCAATCACCCACGTGGTCTCAGCCACTCCCCATCTGGCCCCTAAATCTCTGCTGCCGTCGAAGGAAAATTAAGACCCATCCTAGTAATACCTAACCAGTCCCCTCGCCCGCGGTCGACCGGTGCCTTATCACCCCTTCTCTTATTCGTTTTTTCGCTTTCGTCCTTCACATCCTTCCTTCCTAATTGTTAGATATATTCTTACTCCATAAGTACTTGTCGTAGGAGGTTGGTGTAGCCAGGACCTCCGTCGATTAAGATGTGATATCAGGATTTGATAAGTGGGATTTTTTTTATAGTTTCTTCGAGATATTTACTATTTATCTACTTTTTTGTTCTTTTTTCGTTCGCGTCTTATTTCCCTTAGGGCTCTAGTTAGACCTAATCCTGTTTTTACATTTCCTGTTTGTTAGACGAATGTGTTTGGCTTTGTCGCGGGGGGTGTGAAGGATCGTTCTGGAGATATGTAGATGGTTCGGATACGGGAGATTGTTTAACAATATAATATTATTATACCGACATATCTTTCCCCTGTTATAACGGGAGTGTACAGAGGAATAAGGGCATGTGGGGAAATACCGAGATACGTGGTGTGATCCATGGAATGGTCATGTGATATTTGTGTTTTACTTTACACCGTTAGGTTAGAGAGTGCGAACGAGCGAATGCACGAAGTGCGAGTGGTGGAAGTTGCATTCCATATCCTTCCTACAAAGTGCCTAGGTTCCACGTGAATTCTCTTACTCTATCATCTACCCCTCTATTTCACTTCTCTCCATTCCTATTCGTTAGGCTAATGTTGGTATTGTGCCTTGTGGATAATACTCGAGTAGTTTATAGCACAGCACCGCCCATTACAAGCAATCGGATGGGAATGGATGGTAAACGAGAAACACATGCCCTTGGTCCGTGAGCAGCTAGTATATTCCCCCGTGTAATCCCCACTACTACTATCAAGCTGCCCTTAGTGGATCCCTTCGCAGGCTATCATACTCCGATACTGGTTCTGCTGTATACCATAGGGGGAAGTCCCAAATACTAGAGCCACAACCCTAACCCAAGCTTACTTGATATCCTTTTAATACCGGTGAATGATCTGGTGGTATCAAGGAGACGGTGAGGGACTATTTTGTAGTGTGGGATAGCTAAGATGGATTCTATAAACGTAAGAGATCCTGAGTTGGCTTGCCCTATTGGGGATATTTGCTTGGTGCGGCAATAAGTGTAGCTCGCACTCAACATAGAAATACTACAAAAACAAAAAAAACTATACAAGTTCCTCACTGTCAACTAGTTCTAGATTTCTTCTGGTTTCTTTAACTGTTCATGTTATCTTGCCCCAAAAGCCGGTGCATGAAGGGGGGGTGACAGAAGCGCAAAGTGGTCTTTTGGATTGGAGAAATGTGTGCGATGTTGGAGAGGATAAAGGATAGGGAGGTGTCATCCAGTGTTCCAACCACCCAGTCCGCCCCACTTCCACCCCACTGGCGACGGGGCAGATGTAGGTAGGGCGGGACTCCCTACCTGCCCAGTATGGCCCCGGAGATGAATTCAGCTTCATGATCTCGGATGGGTGTTATTAGGCTTTTCTTTAAGTCAGACACTTCAAGTTAAATATTTCATATCCATCACTGCCTATCAGGCTTAAATGGTGAGGGTTAAAGTGGCGGAAATATGACTCCAATGAACACAACGCAAGGAATAACTTTGGGACCGAGTGGGGAAGTTTACTCTTTCTTTTCTAACTATATAACTGGTAATGACATGAGTGGTATAAATCATAAACAAAATCGCCTATGACTTTCTGATCTTTCTTTTCCTCTTAGGTAGAAGGTGCTTAGTGGGCCCGGGTTTATCGTATCATATTTTCCATATTATAGAGTGCCTCAAGTGTCGGCGTAAGCAGCCTGCTTGGTGCACGGGAAAGTTCACAAACACTGGCACTGCCGCAGTCGGAGAGTTCAGAAATTGGACTAGGACACCAGAATCTGAGGTGGTAGATTGAGTATTGAGGTGGGCCCTCCGGAAAATCCCAGGTAATCTCATGAGAATTAACTTCAGTAGTATCGGTAATTTGTCTTTGTTGGGACATCACCAGAGTGGATAAAGGGAGTGATTTAGGGAAGCTTCCAAAGGGGAATTGAGGGTAGGAGAGGAGTGGACCCCTTGGTGAACTGTCGAAGTCTAGCCTGTGACTTGTTCGAATTACTCCGCAGGGCTGTCCACGGCAGTGGCTGCCGCGAGGATCCGCCCGCATAGCATGACAGACGTGGCCCAGAGAACATCTACGCTGCCCACAATTCCTCCTCCGGCAGCTTCTTAGACCCATACGAGCGCGGCGAGACCTTCCTCCTGAGGGGGCTGCCACTCTCCCCCGTGGGACCTCACTTCCGCGAGGCTGTAGCTGTATATGCACCCCCGATGGCCGTCCTGGCTCAAGCTCCTGTCGGAGTCTAGGGCTGCTTGAGAGTATGCCCAAACGGGGTGTGGATAATACAGCCATCTGCACGGACTGTAGAGCTATTCCCGTTAAGCAGCCACAAGAAAACCCATAGGCAGCACAGAGGTTCCTGCTCCCTCCTTCCCTCCTTCCTTCTCTCATCCGGCGCTTACCGCGTAAGATAATCATAAGTGATAAGGACAAGCAAATAAACTCCTTTCGATTTAAGACACCGGGCCAAAGCGACCGAGCGACTTGACGCTGTCTGCCGGTATGACAGCAGCCTTCATAAACCCTACATAGGAGGGTCGAGGAACGGAGAATAACACCTCGGGGCGGGTCTGAGGGAGGTGGGTAAGGCTGCGGTGTTGAAGGTGCTGAACCCGGTTACTACAAGGGTTGTTGCGGCTGTGCCCTAGTGAGAATCACTGCCTGGGGGAGGGGGTGGATCAGGAAGGTTAAATTAGGTGGTTTATTTGACACGCTCGTTCTTGGGCCCGCTTTTCCGCTTTATATCGATTTGCTTGTTTGTTGGTTCTTGGTTCCGAACCCGACCGAACTTGATTGCGTAATACTGTTTTTTGTTGACAGCAACAATTAATTGATTGTAGTATTTGCCGAGTGAGATTTTGTGGATTGAAGTGGAACAGTGCTCTGGGGCAAACTAAATACTCGAAATACTAAGTCAACAATCGTCCTTAGTATCAATCATCAGCAAGTGAAAAGTGGTGCAACCCAGTACCAGAAAAAAATAAGGAAAACATTCATCCCGTAGGGTAACCATAGGGGAAAACGGGTGTGGGGGAAAAATACTGAAAAAAAATCGATGCCGTGGCTGTTGTGGTAGTAGGTAGTATCGCAGTAAGGTTGGCAGAGTGATGGTATGATAGTTGTCATGCCCGAGTATCTGTATCACTGGACACCAATACCCAGCCTACCCCCCACCATGCCTACTAGAAGCCTACCGAAGCTCTTACGCGACCAGCACAGTACCTGACTGCTGCTCAACCGCAAGCCAACCAACCCATCACCAAGCCAGGTCCAGTGAAAAACTCCGGTCAACCAATCCCCCCTTCGGCAATCAACCCCTTATAGATCAATCTGCCAGCGAACGCCACAAAAGGTGTGGTCAAAAAATAGCTGGGAGAGACGCCTGAGTAATCAGGACAGAAGGAGGTTTAAAGCAAGACTCACTACTATTAGCGAACGAGGGGATAGGCCATCTCTCATTCCCCTCTTTCGTGTTTTGTGCCAGGGGGGGATTTTCATAGTGGTGCTGTTAAGTTCTCGGAATTGATTCTCGCCTCTCGATAGAACTTCCGTTTGGGGCGGCCGTGGGGAAGGTTGGGGGAGTTGGTGATGTGGAATCCCGGACCTCTGTGGACCATTAGTATCATAAGTTATAAGTTAGATACTCTCTTGAGGAGCCATATATAATTACCAGTAATTAGGGGTTTCACTACTTCTCTTGAGGCGTTTATGTATCCTTTTTCTCTCCCAACATCGTCACCATTTTTCCCAACCTTGCTTATGATATCCGCTCTACCGGGCTGTCCTAGGTTAATTTGTACAGTAGCTTCCAGTAGGCCGGAATTGTAGGCTGTGAGACTCAGTTGTCATGCTCAAATCGCCTGGCAGTTCTGGCGGTCCTTGGGAATTGAGGTTTGCTTGTTACGATACACTGTGCAGGGTGGTTGAGAGGTTCAGCTTTTAACACTTTCGTTAAAACACCTAGCGCTTATATAGGAGTGGACTGCGGGTACGGTAGGGATGTGTGTAAACGGGCCACTCTAAGTCGTCCAAAATTTCCTTGAGACAAATGACAGAGCAAACGGAAGCACTAAAGAATATTATTACAATGTTAAGGACGCAACTCTAGCCCCTAGCACAAGATCGGCTTACTTGAGTTCTTGTGGCAGTGCGGCGTGACTTGTTATTGTTTGGGAGCTTGAGCTGTTGTAGCGATTTACTCATGAACCTGTAGATCGTTGGCTCCAAGCAATTAAGCCCTTTACGCCGAACGCACGGATCTCTCTGCCCCCTATTGGACAAATTATTGGGTATAGCCGTTGATTCAGGGATTTTGCCGGTAGCCTCATGATATATATACTTCCTCTGATCGAGTACTGAATGTGCTTTTGGCTTTCTTAAAAGTAAAGCCGTGAAAGGAATCCCAGCGAAAACCATATATTCGGCCTCTCACCTCCCCTACTTCGAAGCTTCCGCTACGGCTGATCTCCGGACGCTCCATTTTGTCCCCAACAGCTATTCCTCCTTCCCCTTCCCCCTAGTATCCCTCTTGAACACTTCAACCACCTCCACAAACCCCCTATAGAGCAAGTAACCGGGGATGAAGATCCAAAAAGAATTCAAAAGTACAAAATACACCCAGAAATAGTACCATTCCGGTCTAGCACTCTCATAAACCTCGATCGCAGCGGTAGCGTAGTATAGTACGTCACCGTACAATTGTGCGAGACTAACGATTATCTGGAGGGGGTAGCGGGAGGGGCGGTCGGTGATTATTGCATAGACTAGGTAGAAGGAGAGGGGCCCACAGAATATCTGTGTGAGGTTAGGAACTGACGAGACATTAAGAGGTCTTTTTTTTAGTTGTTTTTTGTTAGTTGTTTTTTTTTCAGGGGGGGGGGGTTACAGCACAGATCCGTTCCATAGCCACCGTGAAAGGATCATAAGACATATATCTAGAATCACTCAGGGCGTATTCCCTCCACAATTGTGCAAAGAGGTGAGTGCTGCCGGCGATTTCTCCCGGGGTAGCTCCGAAATATCCTTCGAAGAAGAAGTGGATGAACCCGCCTAGCGTTATTCCTCGTTAGTAAAGATGATCGACTAGCTCTAGGCTGAGGCCTGGGACTAAGTTCGTACATAGCGCAAACCACAAACAAAGAACCTTCTCGCTTGTAGCCATTTCTTTGTTTGTGATGTTGACGAGAATCCATGTCCCGGCGAAGATGACCAATGTCCCGGCTGCAAAGGCAAATACCAACTCCATTGAGGATAGGGTGCTGGGAACGTAATGCGGCAATGAAAGACCTAGTGGGTAGAAGGGGTGTTCGGTTTCCATCATTGAAGGGAGAAAAGTGGAAGAGAGATTTCGGGTGTTTGGATCCCTTGAATTCTAGGAACTGGAGTGGTTCCCTCGTAGAAGTTGTGCAAGGCTACTACAAATTATTGTCCGTGCACTTGATTTGAGAGCGGAAAATATTGGATGGGGAGGGATTTTCTGGTACAGACAGTTGATTTATATCTACTTGTAACTCTCCTCCGGACCTAGTAAACTAGGGCTATTTACACTCGTAGTACTGGTATGTATCATACATTTGTGGCGGCCAAAAAGTCGCTACCCCGGATACCAATTCTCCGAGGATCATGCCATCCGGGCTCGGGTTGCCAAGCCCCGAGCGCCCCGCCTGGACCACCTTGGCCTAAACATCAGGAGAGTGACTTTAGGGGAGTGATCGGAGTTTGGTAGAACAGGAGAGTGTATTCTGGTTGAAAAAGAAATCTGAGGTCCTTGCGCTTGCGTTCCCGTGGGGGGCACGCCATTTCACCTTGGGCAAAGCACTACAAATGGGTCTCTGGGGGATGGAACCTGTCTCAGGGTTAGCGTTCAGTGTCCCATTTTACCTCTGAATGCTTGTCCGTTGCATCGTTAGGATTGTTATATAAATTATATCGTAGGGAGTAAGGGCGCATCACCGGAAACAGCAATTTCAGACGTCTTCACAACATCGCGGGCACCGAAGATTCTGGAGGGATGTGCGTTCATAAACACTGTTGGGCTGAAGAAATATACTGGAGTAGAGATGTCATTGCATTAGGCTCTAGGTGAATACCCTACCGCCGACCTTGCGCCCCGGGGGGCCAGCAATAATTGGACAAACTATTTCCGCCAATCCCATATGAATTTCTAGAGAGACAAGGGGTAATGACCCCCAGGTACAGATAAGATATATCATATCATATCTGTTGAGATGTCCCACTTTAACCCCGCCCGTGAGGGGGGGTGTTGGAGGCATAGGTAACGCTTCTATCATACAATAAGCCGCCGGTCAGTCCCCGTACCCACATAAGCAGACTTGGGCTACTCAGGTAATGGGAAAGATCCAATTTAAACAGGCTTGTGATGGAGTAATGCCACCGCGGCATGTAAGGTTGGAATGTTGTATGATATACTGATAGGCTCTTGGACAGGCTTGATGCCCTAAATGAACCGGCCCCGAGCAACGCGTGATGGGTGAACCAACATATGTTGACCACCACAGGCTGTATTTGTCCTAGTTCGGACCTTTCTCTTCCTACTCATAACTAGCAACAAACGCATTCTTTTCCTAAAACACTTTTCCCATCTATGCGCTTTTCCCTTACAAAGTGATTTCTGCTTGAGATTTATTCAATCACTACCATCATATTAGGATGACTCAGGAAGCGGTTGAGCATACGATACCTCATCGTGGGAGGAAGGTTAGCAACATTCCTCAATTCTCTCTCTACTGCACTAATTGCGGATTATTAATAAACATCATAGAAGATACCAGAAGAGATTCTCAGAGCTCTACCTGAGTTGATGCCTCCACCATTGAAGGTTATTAAATACAACATTCGAGCGCCGCCCCCCACCGCTGATCTCCCTCAGATCCCAGGCAGCCCGTCCACCCCAATCGCCACTCAACCGTCGCCCCCGATCGACCACAATCCTCAAGACAACATCACATTTCTTAGAGGGTTGCTGGATAATTTAGATGGCGGAAACCATGAGAGCAAAGGAAAACCGACCGAAATGTTACCTTGGGAGATTCAACACTCAAAAGGCTCTGATAACGGATCACAATTCGACCCAGCACCCAGGGGATCGGGTGGGAGATATGCATCCGTCTTTCAAAGCGCAAAGGATAAGAGTCTTCCTGCCGTAACAATTGGTCCAATGGACCAAGCATCCCTCTATGCATGGGCGGAATGTACCATGGTTCAGGCATGCAGTAACTTCTTGAGAGCTCAACAATTAAACCTTGATATAACACTTCTCGGAAAAGAGGTCAAAAAATGGGAGGCCCAAAAAATAAGACTTTCTACTGGTGAAACCCGGCGTCGCGATAAAGTCATCGAATTTATGTTTGGTATGGAGATTCAATGCAAGCTCATCGAGGGGAATATGAAGTATACCCCTTTTGTCCCAGATTTTCCCACCCCATGCTAAAATTTCGGACAGAAAGCTTCATTTTTCTGGCCCAGCGGCCTTGAACCCTGCGAATATTATTTCAACTTGGAAAGCCATAATCCCAAGCCTCTCCCCGAGGACCTATTGTACCCCCGATTACTTGATTCTTGAACACTTTCGCGTGTTTGAGAAGGTCTTGGGCCTTTTCGGACCCGTCTATTATGATGCAGAAAAATTTGAGAGTAGACGCTCAGAGCTCGTGCAGTGTATTATGAAATCAGGCGATATCGAGGAGCACCTCATACATATGAAGAGGTTGGCCTCTTTACGAGAAGAGCGTGAGAAAGCTGAGGGTGAGCTCCTGAAGGAGGTTGGTCTTCTTACCATAGGAGAAGGGGTTATGGAACCGATGTTTAAATAACTCCAGTGTTTGTCTTATGTGCTATACATGTCCCTTAAGGAGGTATGGAGAGTGCATTTCTCAAGTTAGTGTTAAATTCAAGTTAAAAATGGGTTTCCGGATAATTGTTAGGCACCCTGAGAATCAGATACCAGCAGGTAATAGAAGTGCGCCCACAGGTGACTAGCCGGACAAACCGCCTCAAAAGTTCTAGAGGTGTTAAAGGATAAATCACACTTCATTTTCACGTCAATGATTCTTTCTGAGCTTTGTCCGGAGGAACTGCACAGAAGTGGCACAGCAGCTTGGAAAATTGCACTTAACAAGGATGGCAGCTCATCCACGCCATCATTTTCCCGGATGTTGTGAAATCGGTTTGTTCCTCCAGAGCTACGGGTAAACAATTCTTCCTCACTCTAACGGCTACTATACTCTACCTCAAGACATTTTGTGTCGGTAAGATACCTCTAGGAAGAAAAAACCTCCCAGCAGCTTAATCCAATTGCTTACTAGACTTTCCATGGGTCACAAACCCCAGAGAGCGCAGACATGAGATCGACGCTAACCTTAGACTACAGAGACACCAGGCGCCGCCGTACCCAAGCGCAGTATGGTACATATTTTCTTACATTCACCTCCCCAAGAAGCGTAAAGAGCCTTCAATATTAGAGCTCCCCCGTCACATCCTCTGTCAGCATTTACTGTACACCGAACGGGACGGGAGCTCCTCACAGGAGTTTCTTGATTCTATTACTATGCTACTCTCTAAAGCAACTTCCGGTTTCATATTTTATACTATCCCTAAGCACAATAGCCCCGGGGCTCCTCGCTGTTTTCTCGTTTCGACAGGAATTTGCCATCCTCACCAGATACGGTACCTAAGCTTCGCCCGCCAACAGAAACTTACCAAAGAACAAAGGATTCAAGAGTCCAAATACCTCCCTCATCTCTTCGACAATGATTCAAACGGTAGTCCGATCGGGTTCCGCGAGCTCCAGCTTCGGCTCTTTAGTGCAAGCATTCGGGAGAAGCCGCGATGGTGGGAGAAGATGAGAATGGGTCACGTCCGCGCCCATTGGACTAAGGGATTGGAGAAGCAAGATGTTGATGGAGATTTTATCCAATTCTTCTTCAAGGAGTTAGAGAAATACCGTGAGATTGAACGGGTATCGAAAAGGAGCTAGGTGTTGCGATCGAATGAATTGGTGCCAGAGAACTTGAAGACGGAGCTTATCGGAGGTGGCTCTTCTAGAGGCATCTTCTTATACGCTACTACAGATGATGGGAGGGATCTTTGTGTCGTGGTGGAACCAGTACTAATCTCTCTAGGCCTCCGAACGATTGAAGATGTCCCGGAAGAGAGAAAAGATTGGCACCCTCAGTCTAACAACCAAATCCTTGATCTAGTCCATCCTTCACTCTACCCACTTGTCTATAATAACACAAAATCTCTCGAGACCTGTCTCCCTATCCCTATCCCACAAGTTGTACAAACCTTGGTTGAAGCGGAAGAAGACAAGTGGGTCGACCTCCATGGCGAAAATCCAAACATCCGGTCGACCCAATTTCAGTGGCTTCCATCGGACTTTAAAGTCTCTGCCGACGGCAAGACTGAAATTAAAAGCTACATAAACAATCCCCACCCCATCAGGCATAGAGACCTATGCTCCACAATAAGGAAAATATTTCTCGCTTCCTCCCCCCCTAATCTTGTCCTTGATGATCTGGAAAGAAAGGCACATAAAATCAGGCGAGTGGAGACAGACCTGCTTCAACAGCCAGAGAAGCATAGGGATCGCTATCCCACCAGCAGAGAACTCGTGGACTGGGATTTTGGTTGGGATATGGGCAAACTAGCCGGGAAAATGTTCTCGCCTCCACAATTTTCAGCCAATATAAATGGAAAGACTGTGAAAGTGATAACCAAATCAACCAATATGCACCTCACCCCTAGAAATCCAGAATATCCTCGAGGCACATGGCACGTTGGGGGGATGAATGTTTGTTCCTTAGCCGCTTCCTCCTTAAGCAGAGCATATCTCAGATTTCTCACTAACCAAAGCCCAGAACGAAAGGATAGTTGCAACAGGAATATATTACTACGACTGCGAAAATATCACAGACTCAGTCCTCGGTTTTCGAGCACTTCTAGAATACTCTAATAATGGGGATTACGGCTCTCATTCGTATCGAAATATTTGCGGAATAGCTACAGAACAGACTGCCCAATTGTTCAAGAAGTCGGAGAGATCCTCACCACGGTACGCAACCAAATCCAATCCCGGCGAGCGCAGTGGCTCACCTTAGACAAGACAGATTTATCGCCTTCCCCAACATATATCACCACGTCGTAAGCCCTTTCGGCATAGTAGACCGTTACGCTCACGGGCATAGAAAAATCCTTGCCTTCTTCCTTTGTGAGCCAAATGATTCCGATATTGTGTCCACATCAAGCGTAGCCCCTCAGCAAGAACACTGGTTGTCAAAAAGCCCCCCCGGGCGAATTGAGAGAAACTAAGGTATTTAAAGAGCTTTCGGAGGAGAAATTCCAGAGAGTTATTCGGGTATATTAGACCCGCGCTAAAGCTTAAGCATGCAAAGAAGGAATCTAACTAACGAGGGGTGGGTAGCACATGAGAGAACCCATGTCTCGCGTTGAAGCAGGAGCACCGTATCGAATTGATGGCCGAGCGGAGCATGTTCGCCAGGCGGTCTCGGCTTATACGCGGTGCAAGGTTTAACTTGTGGGTACTCGAGAACTCTTACTAGATATTAGTTAATGTGGGTAATAGCTGTGGGCACTGAGTGAGGGCGTAACTGTGTATAAGACCGTATGTTTTTTCTATAATACATTATAGCGTATGGTGTAGCCACCATTCTCTGATGCATGTACTCCAAGGGCGGGAGAACTCCACACCCTAACTCAGAGACACGAGCCGCGCCGAACCATCTCAGATAAAAACCTCACACCATTTAAACCGCTTTCACCAATACCGTACCATAACACTAGTACTATGATACCTCACTTTACTTAGAAAAAAAACTATGTATACAAGGCAATAAATAGGGAGAGGGGCAACAGCTGCCTTCCCAAGGTAAAAGAAGTAATTCTTATTTATTATTATTATTTTATATTTTTTTTATATTTTTTTCATATTTTTTTCATATTTCTTTCTTTGCCAACCCCCCTCCCTCTGCTTCTGCTACCCGCCGATCGCCAACCTTTAAGGTCTAGAGTCGGATTCTACCTCCTCGTAGCAGGATTGATAAACCCCACAGCCCTATTGATGAGGGCTAAGTTCTCCAATCTCCCAGTCCCCATAGAGCAGGATTTATTTAATTCTCCTGCCCTACATGACGGATCGTTCAATAATAACTGATTGTCAGCATGGATTGAACTCCTGAGCTCCCGCTAATTGCGACAGGAGTGTTAAACACTGCGCCAGCTAGGTATTTCATGAAATGTCAACCTGGGAACTAATATTTATCCTACTGGAAGCCCCATTTTGGGATTTTAATGGGGGGTAGTGTGTCTCTTTCCGAGTTGCTGGTATATTTCAACGGAGGTGTTTCTTACTCCTTAGGTGTTTGATGAGAGGTTCTCAGCGGTTTAAAACAGAATCAGTGCTTTGTGCGCTTGCTACTCTGGTGCGATACTGCTAGCAAAGCCCCACTCGAGGCCTTGAGCCTCCCTACTTGCTCCCATGTGTGTTATCTCACTATAGTCTTCTGCTCGTTCTGGTGTTTTGTGGAGGTTTTATTTTCTTCTCTTTTCTTCTTCTTCTCTTTCTCTCTTCCTTGCATTCCACTCGGCTTTCTAGGGATGCCTCATTTCTGCCCGGCGGGGGGTCTCACTCCCAGCAAGCAAGTAAGCATTGTGGTATATATTGGATCGTATTCCAAGATAGAACATTTAGATACGACGTACAGTACATATTAGATTAAATCTCTAAACCAAAGCCTAGGGAATTGATGCACCTATAACTGGTGCCTACGTGAGGGTAATGTGGGTAATAAAAAGATGTATTCCCCAGCACTTGACGTTCCAGCGAGACCATAACCTCACCACACAGCTGACACAGTATGATACTTAGGTACGAGAGGAACAAGACAAGATAGGATGGATGCCCAATGGAATTTCGTACTTATCAATTCACAGAATCCATAAAATCTCCCGGACCTTATTCCATGGATACTATCCATCATCGGACCACATCCAGAGTTATTTACACCGTACCCACAAAATAGGGCTCGCCGGACTATGTAGTGCTCATGTAAGATTATTTTCAGTGGAACAGCCGGGGCCTCAGCAAGCTTGGAGCCATAATCATACTCAGGCAATCCTAAAGTAATTCATGAGCGGTGTTGCTACAGCACTGAAATTGTGCAGTGCACTTGAAATTATCACTCATGGGTTTCCCAATCCATTTTGCCTCGAAAAAGTCCACAAGCAGGTAATTCGAAATTTCACCACTCCAACGAGCGCACCCTCCTATTGGAAATTCGAAAATACTGTACATACAACTGGTTTTTCTGGCAAATATTCCATTCTCATAGATAGTATCATATCTTACCCTCCAAATTATTTATTCTATTATGAGGCACCACCCTTGAAAGCTTGTCGTGAAACACTTTTTGCGATCACAGCCTGAGGAGGGGATTCCCTGTTGGGCATGGACTCTTTCGGCTGACCACATGCCTCACTATTACCAGGACACTAGGAACACAACCACCATCTGCTACGCACCTTTACCAGATCCTTCTTTTCACATCGGTTAGCTTCGCACGAAATCCAGAATAGCCCTGCGTATCTAGTGTGACAGCATCAAACATCTGCTCACCAACTATGAAACTCGGACATGCATGTTGACGTGCATCAGCCCCCCTATCCTCGGCCAAATTTTCCACCCTCGGTGGTCCTAGCTATACCCTCGGCCCTTCAGTTTTCACCTCGGAAGCAACTCGGAGAAACACAACAAAAGCCGTCTGAGTGGGAAAATGTGACGAGTGATTCGGCATGCGCAGGAAGTATACCGAAGAGGAAAGTCCTATTTTGAGAAAGATAAAAAGCACCTAGTTCTTCATTGTTGCATAAAATATCACTCGAACCTCTTTACTCGCCGCTGTCGGAACTATTATCTCAGTATGATGATATGGGACGTATGTGTTCGACCAGCAGTTAAGCAAGTTGAAGCATGTGGATCTAGGAATCGGCAGTTGTCATCTTGATGTATATTGATATGGCGCACTACTATAAGTATGACAGTCTCAAGCGCGTCTGTAGAAAAAGAAACATAGCATTCATCTCTTTTTCTCTTTCACTCAATTGATCTGTCGCATTACTTCTCACCCTGACTCCGGCCATTCCTCTGTGACCTCCAACAGCCGCGAGCAAGTAGGAAAGTCATCCAGCAGGGTATGGCAACCCGTAAAATACAAATAGATAGAGTATCATACCTTGTACACTTAACCGGGGAGGCTTGCTGACTTCTATCTCGCAAGCCTGGCCAATATCCAAAGGAGAACCCACTAAAGGAGGAGCACTTATCATTAATTATAATTATATTGAAAATCGGAAACTAACCTTGCCGAATCAGACCCAATGCAATCGGGTGATCACAATGTCTGGAAAGAGAGTGTATTCTAGGTTATCTTAAAACAATACTTGTTGCGCCATGTGGTAGGCCAAGTACTTTCATGGAGATACAGTGCTCCAGAGTGAGATTCCTTGAGAAAGAAACATCGCTTCTTATCATAGGTTCTATTATAAACAAGACATTGCGGCAAAGCTGTTAAAGCAACAGACAAGAAATCTGTTTCCTTCACTAGCACAAGTTCAAATCCGTGTGTTGTGATATCTTTTGTTTCAATTTTTATTTTCCCACCGAGGGGGGAAAACCTAACGCCGGAGGTACACATGGGTTGCACATGATACTGGAGTAGCTTAGGTATGGTTCCGGTTGTCTATACACAACACCTAGATCAATGCGACGGGAGACGCCTTGGCATAAAATTGATTGAGAAAAACTTGTAGATGTTCAAACTATGGCAGCAGGTGAGTTTTTTTTATATAAAAAAATTATAAAAAAATCTAATTTGTTAAGGTTAAAGGTCTTTTTTTGAGCCGACATTATGCCGATGCGCCCCCCGTTGCATCAATCGAGGTGTTTTGTATAGACGGCCGAAACTATGAGACTAGTATGCCGGGGGAGCAACTATATTCCCAACCCCCCCTCCGAAGGCATAGTGGGTGCGAACCCTAATGCGGTTTCCCAAATATTATATTAAAGTTCAGGCAATCTCCAGCGGAAGCTTGTGGCCCACCGCGGTAATCACAGTTCCGTATAGATCTTGGTTTTATACCGAGAGTATGATACTATTCACTCGACTTTTGAGAAGTGTGTAAGGCCATCGAAGGCGAGGGATGGTTTGGTAGTTCGCATAATAGTTACCATTATGGACTAATTGGTTGTTTCAGCTCATGGACTGGATCGCATTAAGAATTTGGAGTTGATGTTCTAGATCAAAGAGGCAGGAAAACAAAAGAAAGAGGACGCTTGTTCTTTTTGGTTCTTGTCCTAGGCCTTCCCCAAGATATAGTGCTATGCTATACCAGTTTAGAATAGTGGGATATTTCCTCAAGATGGCATTTCCCCAGAAACCCCGTCGGGAGATGTCCGTGGTTCCCTGAAACACACTCCCCTCTCTATCATTCGTTGAACTTGAAATCCCATTGAGAAAGAGCTCTCTGGCTAGAATCCCCCACTATTGTTATGGGTTTTGGGGAAAATTCTGGTCAAAAAAATCTCCATCTGATCATGACTCTCAACCCCTAAGCTTTACCTATAAAAAAAAGGATGTTTTAACTTTACACTTCCGTCGAAACTTTTTTATTTTCTTGCTTCTTCCTAGTCATTTTGTTGCTTGCCCTATATAGCATGATACGGTCCATGAATTGGGAGAATATGTGGGGGGAAAGAGGGAGAATAGCCATGTTGGTGGTGTGTCGAACATGTTTATGCCTTGTTTGGCACCCTAGTGTAGGGGTGTCTTTCCTCTGGCTGATTTAATTTTTTCTGAAGCTCCAATGATATTTGGAGGAAGAGTACGGGGGAAAAGTCATGCACATATAACAGCTATTTTGTTGCTAGCTGTGATGAGAGCAAAGATGTAGCAGGAAGCCCATAAATTGAAAAGAACTGTAGGCCCCATAATGTAAGACCAATTGGCGTAGGGACTATGGGTGACTGTGGGGGACTGCCAGGTAGAATATTTTGCGCGTAAGCAGAAGTGGAGGCATCTGTAAAGAGATAATAAAAGAAATTCATCATTTTATTCCAACCACTGGAGGGAATAGACCCTTATGTGGATAGTGTTTATCCCAATATCTCATGATTTCCAGGAGCCGAAAATACATCGGATGCATGGTAAGTTAGACCCTAAAAATAACTGCGAAGCACGAAATCCATACTCATGATTCCCGATGGCCTCCTGTGCATAAGAACGTTCCATAAAGGAAGTCTTTTGCTCGATCAACCATTGAGATTGCACTACCGTAAGAACTTGGATAATTAGACCGTGTGCTATGTGGTCCAGAATTCCCTTCCCTGGAATGGGGGGGGACACAGCAAAAACACAGCCCCTTTCCCCACTCCGGGACAGAAAAAAATAAAAATCTTGCAACCTTACCAAGAAAGGAAATTCCAACGACATAGCACACGGTGCAATTATTCAAGTTCTTACGGCACTCCGGCACTCGTGATGGCAGCAAGGTTGCATTTCCGTTTCTGTATCCATCAATCTGAACCTCAGCTATGACAAAGGAAACAAAAGTGGACGGCAAGGAAGGACAACAAAAACAAAGGAAGGAACACCGGAGTAAATAAAAAGAACACAAAAACGATAAGAAAAGAGTGGGTAATCCCTGGTGACTTTCAACACCAGGGACTGCAGATGACTGCAGGGGGCTGTGAGGGACTGTAGATCATTTGAACAAATGCCATATCTACCGCAGTCCGCCTTCAGGGCGGACGGGCCATCTCGTTGAGAACATTGGTCCCAAGTGCCCAGCACCAATCCTTTGGCCTCCATTCTATGGTCGTGGATAGCTGGAATAGCGTAGGTCCAAAACAGTGCATATAAGGTTAATTTGATCCCAAAATAGCACACTATCTGCACAGTGTGATGAAATCTCCCCCGATTCGCTATAAGATCGCCAGTGGGCATTACCCCACCTGCCCAGTGCAGGTTTAACTTGACTGGTTAATACAATTGCCTGTATCGTACCAGTTCACGAAATTCTTATGTCTAAGTCGTTTAGGCCATGGCATGTCGGGCCCCTCCAGAGAGCTTTTATCGCTGTATCCTCGGACCGGGAGCCAGCCTGAGATAAGGGACGGTGGGGGGGTTAGTGTGTGCAGAGCGATCTGTAGTGGTTTTTGCATATATGGGCTTTTGAGTAACAAACTTTGAGTTTCCAACGGAATCCCGCAGACAATCGCGCGGACGATTCACAAGAATTATCCCAAATGATCACAGCCCCGCTGAAACCTTCTAGTCCTGCGGCCTAGCACGCAACATCGGGGATCCTGGCCGGTCCGCTAAACGGTTACCACAGTTTCATAAAGTCTCATAGATAGGCTGCTGTCCATAAAGATTATTCTGTTTCACCCAATAGGGGCATTTACCTAACAGCCGATGCCAGAAATTTACACTCTTAAAGCACCTAGAACAGCCAATTCTTTATACAACGCTCGGGTATCGCAAGTATTCGGTCCCCCGATCGAAAAAAAATATGGAGTGCACTTTAGTGCCTATGGCCAGTTCCTTCGTAGACACATGACAGCTCAACTCATAACGTACGGAAAAACACTTTTCCTTCACTCCAGGGCTGAATGTTACTATTTATTCCTGCAAGCAGGAAAACCGCAGCCCAATTAAAGGATACCAGGTAATTTAACAGACCAACTCCCTCCTAAGCTCACATATAAAGGCATCGGATTTCTTCAGCGCAATCTCCCAGTCTACAAGATAGTTCAAGCATCCGACAGCATCCAATTCCGATAATGAAGTTCCAATTACTTGCAGCATTTGCTTTCTTGTTCGGTATGTAATATGCACCACTATACTTCTCCCCGCCCCCTCCAGAAGCAATGTCTAACAAAGAAAAACCTCCCCCAGCTCTGGCCCTGTCCGCCCCTCAATTCGGTTCTGATGCCCCCAATTTCTTGCCCGTCTGCTACGCCAGTGAAGGAGCCCTACTAGAAGACTGCTACGATGCACTCGCACGTATCGAAGCTACCTGGCCACCTCCCTGCACTTACAACATAGTTCCGTACTATGTAGCAGCTACGGTGCGCACATGTCGGATAACAACCTGGGATCCGGTTGCCGCGCACTGCCTGGAGGGATGGGCGGTTATTTTGGCGGCGCAGAGGATTCTGGAGACCTGCCGGATGGGTTATGGGAATTATGGGAGGTATAAGGTTTCTGGGAGCTGCTCTGTCCCATGGAGTAATGGTGACACGGGGGTTGAAATTATGGCGGTCCCTTAATCGGGCCATAGATGGGGGGATCTTTTGTTCTGAATTTTTGCGGAGGGAAGGGGCGGGAACTTTCGAAGGTTTCTTTGGACGTATTTGGGTGATTTTAGCACTACAATTAAATCCGGTTGTGAACAACCTACCATAACCCCAAACTATGTTCAAACTTTCGAGTGATGGGTGATGCAAGCAATCATCAATGATCCATCTATCGCCCATCCAAAGTCCACAGAGCTAAAGAGCATCAGACCATCCTCCGATTACCCACAATAGAGAAGCTAGTTTCCTCTCTCTCCAGCTCCACTTCACAATAGTTATATTTATCTCGAATACGAAGTTCGTTATTTCAGCCGCTGGGCAAAAGTCTTGGTGAAACAAAATTTTCGCTTTTCCAGGGATTGCAATCCTGCACAGTAAGGTGGCATCGGGCGATTAGTGGCCCGTGCGGGGAAAAGCCCCGTTCAAGAGCCAAAGAGACACTCCGTTTCACCAAAGTTTTTTATCTAGTGACAATATCGTCTCCGATCCACCGATGGAGAATTGAAAATTAGGTCAGCACTCGTTTATTATCGGTACCTTGCTTATGTTTCGCCAGAAGCCAGAGTTCTTAGACAGCTCGTATTGGAAAGTGCAATAAACACATCTAATCCCCCCGGGATACTTTGTGGTGTGTGTGGATTTGAATCTGAACATTGTCTTGAGCTATAAATGGACTATCAGTAGTCTGTCCACGGAAGAGAAGAGATCCCGAGGCCAGGAGAAATACAGGCACTCCAGCCCCGGAACTCCAACACATGTGATAAATTTATAACCACCAGGAATCGTCACCTACTATTCGCTACGAGATAATCCCGAGACAATCAGCCGCATTGCTTACCCCGTTTGCACTCTCGGGCTCACCTGATTCGTGAGCTGTAAGTTCGCAGCCCCGACCAGAGACTTGGCTTTGCACTTGAATTACCCAAGTACCGTACATTTTGAGGCTCGATGCACGTTTGAATGACTAAGCCTTAGTGCAGAGTCCTATGAAGAGGTGTTTCCACAGGCTGTTGAGAGGAAGAAACAAACCCCGTCCAACACAGCCCCTTGAGAGGGAAAGATTGAAAAACTCAATTGTGAGTGTGTAAATAAACTTCACGAGGGAGGATTCGAATCAGTTTCCCAGCTGACCAGTCCGTCTGTCTTGGGGTAGGGCGGGGCGGAAGATAGTCTGTATTCCTTGTTTTCGAAGGTGCTGGGACGGACTACGGGGGACACCGACTTAAGTTATAGCATGGTTCTATGAACTAAAAGCGCTTTATTAGACTATGTGTTTTAACCGTTGTTGGAGTGTTCTCGAGATTGCTTTGACGCAGTCAGCAGTTTTTTATTTTACCCCAGGTCCAGTTTGGCACCCAAGAAGAATGGCATTTTTCTGACATTTATGGCACCCTTCTTTACAAATGAAATATTGCAACATTTCACCTTTTTGGTTATAATTTAACCTACAGGCCTCCTGCTGGACTTTTCATTTCATTAAAATAGTCAGAATGGCAGCTACTATCTAGATATAGATCCCTTTATACCTACCTATTGGCCAAAGAGGCCTGAGCTTTCGCAAAAACGGAGTTTTTAGGAAAAAATGACATTTTAAAAAAATGGCGGCGTACCAAACAGAGCTCTATCGTTTTTTGAAGCCTGCGCATTTACCGGCATCAAAACTGTCCAAAGAGGATAGGGGTGGATCGGGTCACAGCTTATCGCAACCGAAGGGAGATTGTAGTTGATGTACTGATAAACTGCTGGATATTCAAGTAGAACAATACAATACTTCACCCCTAAGCAACTAAGGAAGGGAGACAAAGAAGAAAGGAAAAGATTTAAAAAACAAAAACCCCCATCGCACACCGTTATCAGACTTTTTAAGAGCAAAAAAGAGAATAATCGAGAAAAGCAGGGAAACGACACGCACAGAGCTTAATGAATGAGATGTTTTGAGTCTCTGAATTTTCCTTAACCCATCTTACAATACTTTATCTATGTTTTTACCCACATAATGTTGGGCAAATATTTCATTGCTGCGTTTCGAAGAGTTCTAATATTGCCCCCCGAAACAGGTGAATACCGCACCATATGACATAACTAGTGCCTTCCCCAGCCATCCCTGTTGGAAATAGATAGCCGAACTTGATGCGGGGTGTGCCCGTACCCTGGGCCCTCAATGGGCGGGTACGCACTAGTGGAGGATGCGCAAGCTATCATATGAAAGTTTTTCTCCTAGTTGCCCTCTCCTCCTTCCTGTCCTTTCCTCGCCTTAACTTCTTCCTCCTGTTCTTATCTCCCCTCAGGTCTTTCCTTTCCTAATACTCAACATAATCAATCATAAACTCCTTCACCACTCGTTTCTCCACTTGATCCTTTCCACTCCGCTGCGTGAAACCCACACCACCGATCATTACCTCCGCTTGATTGTTTTCAACAGTCCCTCTCCGTCCCCGACCGCCCCCCCACTGTCCACCTAAACCCCACTCCAATGTGCTGTTCCTCAGGGCATGGGGGTTGGATTTTGGGGCTGTCTCACTCCATAGGGCCCACCACCCGACCCAAATACTGTCGTCCTACACTTTCGCTGCACCGAACGGACTACACACAACCATCCAGCCCTAATCAGGGCTTTTGGCGGCCCCACAGAGGGGCGGGATCACCGGATTCGATACCAATGCAGTGCATCCATCAGATCACATTCGCGGTTAAGAGGAATATTCAGAATAAAAAGCAAACCACCGATTTATGCGACTAGCATTACCTCTCGAACCAACCCGCTCAGGTTCTACTGCGGGATCCATTCCTCTCTTGTAAGTTTGAAATTCCAAGGTAACCAACTGCTCCAACCCGCTGAACCAGAGAACACACAACAGCCCCAACACCGATGAGAACCCTCACATGATAATGGTGACACTCCGTGGTCTCTCCCATCCGTCGCCGGCCCCGGCCAACCTCTTCCACGGGACACAATTGAGGAGCTCGAAAAGGTGACTTCAGAAACTGGTGCCTGTGGCCCGAATTGTGCTAATGCATAATTCAGTGTTCCCAAGCGTCCAGTCCGTCCGTCTTTTCCAAGGACGGGATGGACGGCAAGGCCCTATAGGTGCCTCACTCCCAAATACCTACGGTTGACGGCCCTGCCCAACAGAACCCGACCGGAACATCCTATTTGCGCTGAGACTGCAGGGCGCGGCCGTCAACCACTAGGACGGCAGTCATTACGAAAGACGGATGCCGTGCCCTAGCGTTCTCACCCGCCCTGTCTTGGACGCCCGGGACTACTATAAGTCCGCCATGACCTGCAGGGCACCCGGGACGGTTAGGAACACTAAATGCATTACCTACTATAAGAACTCGAATAATCGGACCATGTACTGAGCATTCCGAAATTCCCTCCTCTGGAAAAAGGTCGAAGAACACGTCAAAAAAAAACCCCCCCCCCTGCTCTCCAAGACAAATAAAAAAGAAAAAACACCACACCCCACTAGGAGAGGCAACTACGTCCTAGCACATGGCCTAGTTATTTGAGTTCTTATGACAGCCTACCACCATTATTCACATGAAACTCGACCTCCTGGATAGGGGGCAGAAGAGGGACGTATCGATACTTGGTAAAAGAAGTGGCTGTAGGTAGATGCATAGGCACAGCAGCGGACCTGTACGTTGAAGAGCAGACCACAACGACAACCTCAGTGAAAAGAGGTATTTTCGAAACGCAGTCGTGACCTTTATTTGTTTCTTTCTTTATCGGGAACTTCTTGATTCTATCTACTTCGTTCTACTTCCGGCTGCGTGAGCGGTGATTGCCCCTTCGGTAGTATCGTTTGTTTTCTTTTTGTTTCTTTTCCGCTCGTGATATCATTTCCACCGAGGGAAGAGATTCTACCCCTATCGACACCCTTTTTCTCCTGTGGCCCGGAATCGACATTTCAGTACTCTGGTCTTAAAGGGGGGATTAGGCTTTTCTACAGTTGGGGAGAAGGAACATAGGCCCATGCCTCAGAGCAAGTAAAGTGGTATTTTTTATTATTACTAATTTCTGGGGTATTGTTTGTGATTGGTGATAGCGGGGGGTGTGGGGTACAGGTTTTTAGCTGGTAATGGTGTTTTTTTATTCAGTCGCCTGAATCTCTTAAACATGTAGCGTAAAAATTGCTTAAATTCGCTAAGTCTGTCCGGCGTTGTGTTCAGTGATCCCAAACCTCAGGGGCGCCCTGTACTCGCACAGGAGGCACCCACCAGGCTCTAGTCCAGGGCATCCCGGGCCTGGTGTCTAAATCTGTAGGGCAATAGTGTCCGTCCTCGAGTGTGGGCAGGGCAGAAGGGAGTATCGTACCTGGGAGTCCCGGGATGGGTGGGCGGCGAATGCAGTTGTCTCAAGATGTGGAATATGCTCGGTCCCCATGGGTGACAAACCGCCCTATAGGTAATTTGCGGGCCCTGTAGGTGATGGGCTCATCTATAATAGATGGGCTCGATTTACCGATCCGAAGAGGACTACAGGGACCAGCTATCACCTTCGGAGACGGCGATCTCTTCCAAAGGAGGCACTCTCTTGCCCTACAGCTTGAGATTCATATCTTAACCGGGACTCTCGGGACTGAACTCTCGGAGGTGCCTACAGGGCATCCGGTACGCATGAGATTTATGTAAACTCTGGTTGTATGCGTTCGTGTTGTTATGGAGATCGGGTAGATGAAGGGGCGGCGATAATTTGCTATGTTACCATGTTCCTTCCAGTGGTGATAATACTGAGGTATCATACAAGAAACTATAAAAATGAAAAAAAAGTCCCCCCCATAATAGGGTTACAATCACCTCCGTAACCGTCCCCTCTCATGAAAATAAAGTCTCTCAATTGTATAGTCTAACTCTTCTCTCTTGCTATCTCCCAACCCCCGGAAATTCAGACCCTTCCTCACCATCCTGCCTACCACATAGGTTAATCCAGACTGTCCAAATATTTCTGCTTTTTCAGGCCAACCCAGGCAATCCCCTTCCCCAATGCCAGGCCTGCCATGGTGGCTACCGCCAGGCCGCCGCTGAAGCAATGGCCTTGCAGTTGATGCAAGTATCCACCTCCCATCTCCATGAAATCTATACCAACGTAACAAAATCCAACGGACGACTTGCTTTCCCAATCAAAAGGGAACTGGGTGAATATGGTATCGGCAGCGGCACGCTTTTGGAAGTCATCCATTAGCTTGGCTGTGATTCCCAAATCAACATCGCTGGTCTGGAGTCTGGACAGCGGTACCGTGGAAGAGCAGGGCAGCTCCCCTTGATTCCTTTCTCCAGCTCCAAATCAGTGCATGCAAACCAGACCACAACCTGGCGGATACCTCAGTGCAAACAGGATCAGGTGATGTATCGCAAACAAAACGTACCGTGGTCACAAACATCCCAGGCAGGAACTTCATCCAGCTATCTTGCCTTTTGAATCTTAGTGGACCTTCACAACGAGGCATGCTAAATCCTTTTTGAGAATCGTCAGCACAGTTTCAAGTCAACACAATATTCTTACCTTCTCGACGGCTATGAGCCTCTTGTTAAGATTGCCCATTTCGTTCGCCAGCCTCTTGTTGTTAGTTTCGGTCTTGGCCCTGGTTTGTTGGTTCATCATGTCTCCTGGGCTACACCAAAGAATCTAGTTAGTATGCTTAAGTATAAGCCGTCAGATCTAACATGCCTAGTGCCATATGATCTCAAACCGACAATGGTTGTGCATGGACCTGTTTGGCTGACACAAACCCGATGAAAATTCAGCAGCGTAAATCGACTTCCACCGATGGCTAGTGTTCCGAACAGTCCCGGGTCCCATAGGGCCCGGGGGCCCACTACCATGACCCCTAGGTAGGGCCAGGCTGCCTCTAGTAGTCTGCCCAGCGAAGGGAAACCCCAGTACTGCCGTCTTTAGCTCGGGGGGCGGGGCCCTATATGGTGAGACAGTGCTCTCCCGGGGCATGAGTAGGACTGCAGGCAATGCCAAGGGACTGCCGGCGGGACGCTGGACAGCCCCGGAGAGCGGGGGGCGGGATTAGTAATGTTGTGATTCCGCCTCAGCCAATCTCTATTTCGGAACCTAGTCCAACAAACGGGATGAATGACCCGGTTAGGAACCCCGATGTTGAGCGGCATCGCGAGCGAATGAGTAGAATTTGATGGTATCATGAGTAACTAAGAGGAGGGCGGTCACAAGGCAAGCGAGCAGCTTGTATTGCTTAAAGAACAATAAGAAGGATGCTGAGAGATAAGGAGAAAAGGATGAAATGAAATGAAAGAAAAAAGAGGGTGAAGAAGTAGAGGTGGAGACGAGGGGTGACGCAAGCGGGCAGGGGGTGTCTCTAGTGATAGCAGAAACAGAGAATGACAGAGCACGACCATGACCACAATTTCCAACACCCGGGGTCTAATTTGTGGATGTGGCTTCCGCTAGGGTATGAATCTTCGGTTTTTATCTGCTGCCTCTATTAATGACAAGTTCAGGCGCATTCCACAATTCGAGAGAGAATTGATAGGCTAGTAACTGTTAGGCAGTATCACAACGGAGAGAGTGGTGAGCGGAGACCGAAGGGAGCGGGTGGTCTATTGCTTATAGAAAAGGGAGAAAGAGGTTTAAAAGAAGATAGAGAAGAAAGAAGAAAAAAGGCGGAAAAGCAGAAGTAGAAGAAAGCGAGGCCTAAAAATAGTAGTAGACATACAAGGGTGACGCATGCAGTCACGAGATGTCACTCGGGACAGAGGGGATTACAGGAGCGCAAGCACAATGTCCAACAGTAACCATGAAGCACCTATCAACATCGGGTGCCCGATCTAGATAGATTTGTCAGTGACGGATAAATAAAGCGGTGTGCCCCCGTGAGAGGTTCGTCTTAGTATAATAGCATAATATTATTATAGAGGACGGTGGAGGGGGGTAGGGCTTGGGGATAATTGCCAGAATTTTCCTGGCTCCTGCAGGACGCCCGGGCCCAGTCTATCTGTGTCCTAGGCTTCTGGGACAGAGCATCCGCTCGCCCAAAAAATAAACGACAACGCTTTGGGAACACTACCGCTGGGACAATGAGGAGAGAGCAACTACCTCCTAGACCTCTGAAACTTCCGGAATGCTGTGCACCCCCTGCCTGTGTCTGAGTCATAGGTTAATAGGCAACATTTTGCCAATAATACCAGATATATGACCACAACTACGATCACAATCACTGAAGACTGAGAGACACTACTTAATCAACTATATCTCAGAGGCTGACAGGGGGCACAGCATTTTCTGTTATGATAGTCGAGGTGGTAATTGGAAAACAATGAAATCTGGTAGACACAAGCACAGAGTGGAGACCGAACATATTATCTCACGAATCACACACAGATGGCGTCTCCACCGGTTGTTCTTAGCTCACCCCCCTTTCTTGGAACCCACAATTAAGCAAGGACTTCCTTGCCTATCCAGGACCCCGCAAAGTATAGTCTTGGGGGAAGCGGTCTCCAACGACCCTTTTCCGGAACTAGAAACTCCTTGCACCCAACCTGATTGCCCCATAAGCCTGCTCAACATAATAATCGGATGTTCCCACAGTAACCCCTTTTCCAATAGACTAACCGCGGGCTTTTATTTGAGTACACTGGCAAGAAATACGAGCCATATGTGGATGCGAGGTAATAGATTTGAACTGCCGACTTGTCAGAAAGTAATATTGAGAATCTCATATGCCAGCCTTTTGGAGAATCTCAAAGACTCAGCAGCACACTTCTGAGGTTTCGCATCCGTTTCGGCGGCTCGTGAGCCCTATTCCAAGTTCGCCTTAAGTGGGCAGCGGCTATCTTCTCCCAATTTTGAAGCCGGCGCAGCATTGATATCACATACTCAGAGATAGCCACCAGAGGAAGAAATGGAAGAACTATCAAATTCTACGGATTTCCCCCAACCGTTAGCAGAAAAGCATCCTACGCCTCTGCCATCAGTCAATTTTTGCATTTGCTTAAGGCTGAATACGGAAGGCTCCCCTTTGCACAGTATTGAGAAAAACCGGCTATATTTCAAACCGCGATGGAAATGTCCTATGCGTTTTCGCCTGCGATTGAAAGTTGATGATAATGGATAGCTGTTGACAAGGAGTGGGTGTTGTCTGCGGGAGTGTCCTTCCTTCTTAAATACAATGACACAGAAGGGTCTGTAGATCAGGACAGAGATCTATTAGCTGCGGCCCCTGGGGCAAACTCCACCCTAACTCAGTACAGGAGCCACCTTCCGGAAGGCTGTCAACGTAGTTGGTGGCAATGTACACCTAAGCCAAACCTCCAGCACTGGACGCAGTGCTAAACATAACACACCTACCGGTAAGGTAAAGTATAAGTAAGGGGGAATCCGCCACACTTAACCAATGAGCTCCTTTTAACTTGCCAATCGAACAACCAACGGTCGAACACCAACTATCACATCCCTCAACTCTAAAGCAACTGTTAGAAATGACAGTTTAATGGCCGCACTTGGTGCGGGATGTGCCCGCACCCTGAGGCCGCTGTGGTATACGTACGCAATCCCATCTGATAGTTATTAGAGTATCATACGATAGTTAGCTTAGGGCACGACCGGTATAGAGGTCGTGACTGTTGTTTGTGGGTTTTTCCTGTTTTGTGTGTTGACTGCGCACTCTACCTGTATTTAGTCTCTAGCTAACCAGTAAAGTTAGAGAGCGCCATGTGCCCGGCCGAGTTGAAGTTAGACACTTTCTATGGGAATTGCCACCTTTGGTGTCCAACTTCAACTCGGCCGCGGGAGTACATCCACATCGTTACCGTCGAACATCTCCACAACACACATCACCAAAGTGCTTTCCTCCGCTACGTGAAACCCTTACCGTCAATCATTACCTCCGCAGCGATTATTTATAACAGCAACAACGTTTCCCCACAAAATGCTTCGGTTTGTTAGTGTGTAGGCTTCGGTCTCCCAGGATCTATTCGAGCACCTAACGCCATAGAGATTTTACCAGCATGCCTGGCAAAGTCCCTGTCTCAAACATATCCAATTGGCCACCCGAATCCCTTCCCGAGGACAGTTCTATCAAGATGACCCAGGTAGGTAATGAACTAAGCTTTAGGAGGATATCTTCATTGTTGACAACCTACTAGACCCAGGAGACCTTAAAGGGATCATGGGCGAGATGCAGGGGACTTTGAATACAATAAAGAGGCAGACTGTGGATCTATTAATGGCGGTCGTGGGAGGGGGAAGCATGGTAAGCGCTACACGAGCCCTTCTTAATTGCTTAGTCTAGCTAGCAATTTCTGGCATGCCTCCACAGCTGCTGGGAATCCTGATTGGGGAAAGATCCTCCGAGTAGCCAGGCCAGCTGGTGAATCCAGTCGAAGTTAGAGTGAAGGCACCAAAAGAAATGCAAGGTGCAGACACTAAAAAAGGCGAGAAAACGCAGAGACGGATGGAAAATGGATGGCTTTTCCTTTTTTATAATATGAGAAAATGGGGCCACCCAGCTTTTGGCCCTCTTTCTTGCCAGTGGGAGGGCAGTTTTGGTGTGTAACCTTTAGCCCACTTCCTATACAAAATGTATCAACTTTAAACCTCTACAACATCACAACCAGAGCCTACATCACTGATCTAAGAGCGATCCCTAATGGAGAACATCAAAGAGTGCATTGTTTTGCTTCTATAAGAAAAAGGACATATTGATGGAGTAGTAGAGCTCCAAAGTGGGGCCGTTTCTTCGTGATAATTTAACTTACCCGGTTAACGATGGCCGGCCTATACTAGTTCTCACGAGTATCGTACCAAAAAACGACAAGGCTTTAGGCGCTCCAGTGCTCTACTATGAGGCTCTGCTACGGCGCGATCCAGCTCACCCCCCATGGTACCGTAAAATCGATCTCCGCGGAAGCAGTGAGCTAGCACGATACTGTCGGAGGTCTTGAGAGACATAGTGTTGCGTGCAAGATTAGTACGCATGCGTAATTGTTTCCGAGTCAGCCTCTCTGACATCTGTTGTATAAATTGGGGCTTTGCGGACATCAGGAGAAGCGAGAGACGAGGACTCAGATTATCCTGGGAAGTGGGTGTTGTTTGACCTTTCTTTCTCTCAACTTTTTCTGTTTTGCTTTCAGTGCCATTGAGATCGTGACAAATTCTCATGCCAACACCCGCAAAAGAACGCCCACCACCGGAGGAGATCTGACAGTACCTCGGTGGTCGGAACGGTTCGTTCTATTTTAGAGTTTCTCCCCTGTTAAGTTAGTCTCCATCAGATAATTCAGATCAAGTCGTCGATACAGCATTATCAGAACCAACACGATCCCCCATTCTCTCACCACCTAACTTTTAAAGCCAAAAGCCCGGGCCTTCCAGAATCACCTGAATCTAACCCCCCCCCCGGGTCCCCCCGGCCATCAATCGCCTTCCTCCCAATCAGCACCCAGGACTCTAAAATCTCGCATCCATAGCCAATCCCTAGCAATCCGGTTGGAGCCCCGTTCTCCTCGCATCGAGCCTTTTCACGCAGTCTCCCTTACTCGTAATTTCCTGACGTTTGTAAGAACGACTGCTATTGGGTATGGGCAAAATCTTGAGGCTCCAGGCAATTTTTTGCCCATATGAGAATACCGATATCCTCAAAACCCCTAAGATAAGTTATCCCAGTAACTCTCCCCACGACCAATCACCTGCGATACCGCCAGTCGAAGTCCAAATCAAGCTAACACCCCAGTACGATTAACCTTTTAAGCCGCACAGAGCCTCAAAACTCGTGCACGTGGGACGACAGAATCTCCGCAACCTCCCTTGTTTCCCATCTTAACAGCAACCAACAACTCCGACATTTCCAGCCTTTCCCCCACACGAACTGCGTCAGAGAAGCGAAAATGAAAAGCAAGAATAAAAATAAAAATAAAAATACTTCAGACGAGTTTATACGCTAAGCGCCTCGCCCGCCCGCCTCACCTCCCTCCCTTCCCTCCATACATACTCGAGTACCGACAGGCACATGCATCCGCATTGCAGAAGTGGGACTATCACATATGATGAGTGCCCGCGATCCAGTACAACATATACCCGACCCGAAGTCCGTACCTTCGCTTTTCTTTTCTTTTTTCTTTTCAACTTTTCTTAATCTGCGAGAGAATGGAGGAAAGATGGCGTAGGATAAGATGAACCGGAATGCAGGAATGCGGTCTATGCGGTCCCGTCATCCTGGAGTTAGTGGACTCGACTCTGTAGCCGAGAAAGGCAGAACAGAGCACTTTTCACGGTAGGGCATGTTTCGGAAGAATAGATAACGGATGGCTTAGAGTACAGTTCTATACGATAGAGCGCGAGTGCATCAACTCCTTAATATTTGCTCCTTTGCACCTTCTTAAAACATCTACTTTTCTTAGAGCTGTGCTCGTACCAGAGTACTGTGCCGTAAACCACTCGCGCCGGCTCACAAAGGCCGATCTTACCAAAAGACAGAAAACACGGATTTTCCCATTTCCTCGTTAAAGGAGGTTGGAAAAATCCTCATCTTGGGGTACCGTTCCCGATTCTGCCTCATCGTGTTTGGTCCACTTTTGCGGCAATTTTTGCCGGTAATATTTGCTTATTCGGCGTGTTGCCCCACTTGAAGGGTTGCCTGGCTATGATATGATTAGTATCTTACCCGGTCCGAAGATGGTGAATCCGGTGGCCGTCTGTTTAGGGAGAGCTGGATTGGCGCGGGCAGGTACAGCACCGATACTGTACACGTCTCGGGGAGGGGAATTGAGGACAGTGCTGGTGCAGGACTGTACAAGGGGAAGGCTATAATTTGCGCTATATAATCTATGCTGTAACCTTTTTTTTTTCCTGCTAAGCTAAGGTTCAGGACTCGCTCTGCTGCCTCCGTGGGTATAACACTCGTGGCATAATCGAAGCGAAATCGATCGTGGGGTATAAATACATACTGGAGCATGAACCCGATCCCCCCTTCCCCCACACCCCGCTCCTTCTGGCCACCTGGATATGCACGCAGTGAGTACGATTCACTGAGAGACCCGGTTTCAGGGATACGCGGACTCACGTCATGTCACTCGCGGGCCCGAACCACTTTCCTATTCCATGTCCACCTTATGGCCATACCCCCTATATCCGTAGTGCGGTTATATGTACCGTACCAGTACAAGAATCACAACCGTCAAGTTACCCACTTCCTCCGAAAAGCCGTAATTCACAAGCTATGGATAGCTGACTGTACAGCACATACATGCTGCACCGTTTTACCAAAGCGACGTTGCAGAAATCCAGTTCACACAATCAAAAGCCCCCCCACAGTTTCCCTTTTTTTTTGACGCCTCGACCTCATTCAGGTCACGCACACCCTCAACTATGAGAGGGAAAAAAAAAATGATGGTAACCCCCAAACACGCTGACAGTGCGCACCACCCACTAGGTATGGGGAAACCGAAAAGAAAGGAAAAAAAGAAAGGAAAAAGCGCAGTTGTCGCTACAGTAGCGTACTCGAGGCCAAAACATTGGACGAAAAAACTCCAAGCTGTTCATTCCTTTATCTCAATCGTGGAGCCGGTCCGCGGGAGCTACCATATGTAAGCTATTATAACCACGATGCCGCACTCGTGGGTTGTCCAGTGTGCATACTCGAGTACTCTACCCATCACCCATCCATCACCCATCGCCCTCGACCCGTATCTCAACGACGAGATAAAGCAGATTCCCCCACCACCACCCTCACTACCGCCACCACCACGACAATACTAATTACTTCTCCACATCCTTACTTCCTGGTAGTGCTGCCATGTGATTGTCACTCCCAATGCGCTGTCATGTCACCACCACCGGCGACCAAGTAAATAGCCCAAAAAGGAGAGATATGATATTATACAAGCGTTGTGGATCCCGTCGTACCAGTAACTTGAGTCGAGCTAACTATTTTCAACAGAGAGAAGAAAAACTCATCCAAAAGTGCACTTTTGCATATATATTTCGGCATAATCCGCCTTGCGGGGAGTACAAATTCGATGGGATCGCCCCGAGAGATTGCGAGAGTGTGTTTTTGGGTGCGAGTGATAGGCTCATAAGTTAAGACTCACAATGCCTTACCTGGGTATGGCACAGTACAGAACACAGCAGAGCCAGCCAGCTAGTCAAGGGAGGAAGATCACGACGACTTGGATTCTTCATTCATGTCTGTCATTCTGTCTAGATTGTGGTGGGAGTGCTGTACCGGTAGTCCAAGTCCCCGCGTTTATCAGTCCATCGCACCTATCCATTCACTGGTACTGTACGGGATCTAACCTATCACACAGCGCAGCCCCATTCCAAGAGTTCTGGCACCGAGGCTGGTACTGTAACACGGATGGCTATAATACGTCTGCTATAAATTTTTGTCACTGTGCCAACCCGGGCGCCAGAACTTTTAGAATGGGGCTGTACTAGTACCAGGTACTGCACTCGAGCACAGTCCTATACGAGTACAGTACAATTACTGCCCTCTCCTCAGTCTAGACCATAACGGTTACCCAGCATCACCTCGTTGATCACAAATCAAGCAAACATGTGAGTAGCCAGGCAAACAAAACACCGCAAGAGAGAAAGAAAAAAGAAAAAAGAAAAGAAGAGAGGAGCAGGTGAGAGAAATGTCTCTCATACCCCTGGAGTCTTCCCTCATACCCAAGCTTGCGAAATTCTCATAGAGTAACACATGATATGGTAATGTAGGGCTACATACAAGCACCGCGCTGCACACTACCTACTGTGCGAATATAGTAAAGAAGAGGGAGGGAGGGAGGGAAGCCGAGATGTACTGTATGGGTCAGATGGAGCTATGCAGTACCCCACCCAACTTGAATGCCTTTTGCGCCTTCCCCGATTTCTTAGACCAGGATTGCTTCGGGGTAGGATAGATATGTCGTGAATCGGCTCCTGTTTCCCCTCCGTGCAGTTGATATACTTACTCTACTTGCTGGTAGTAGCGTAGAGGTAGGTAGATGTTCAGGGGAAGTACGAGACATACGTAGTTAGCTGTAAGGACGGGCACATCTCTTTCTTTCTATCTTTCTTCCTTTCGGGGGGGGATTGCAGTTCAAGGGATGGGATCGTGGACTTTTTCTAACTTGGTGGAGCTGTGGGTACAGTACTGTACAGTATGTATCAAGCTATTTAGTACAAAGTAGTATTCCGAATCCCACCTGATCCGGTTTCGAACCGCGCTTCGCTAGAGGCGGAGAAGGGCGACGATGATGATGATAATGAGGAGGAGGAGGAGGAGGAGGAGAGTTCAAATCATACAAGCGCTCCATCCGTGCAATGACCGAGTAAGTATATGTTAAATGTGTCACGCAACGAGCACTCTATCAGAAACCCCAGACCGAGACCGGGCGGCTAGATGCTCTGGAGTATCGTAGCTATCGTATCGAGTCTTACGAAACCCCAGCAGCGCATGGACAGAACGCGCCGTATTCCCCCAAACACTAGGGATATCATTGTTTTTGTCGAAGTACAAGTAGTGCCGTACTGTACAAGTTTGTTACATTCAACATGAGCGCAGTACCCTACCATCCCCCCCGCCCTGTCCAAGATCAAAGCAATCTGCTCCCAAATACTCCCACAATACTGCACCAAAGCAAAGCTATAAGTTGAGCCCCTGCGAGAATGTGCGCAAGTACTAAGAGCCCTTGTAGTGAGGTTCCTTGTGAAAATAATCGATAGAGGACAAAGCCGCATAGAAGGGAAATGAATGCAATTATTAAATGGATTGGACGCAGATAGTAAATAAATTTTCCGATCCCCTATCTTACCCTACAGAAATAGAATAGAGAAGACAATACGGAACCACGGCCATTTTCGAAAACCCGTACGAACCAGTGGAAAAAGAACAGATAGAACACCCAGACCAAGTAAAAACAGTGTATCAATATGGGAAGGGAAGTAGGCAGATGGCACAAAGGTTTAGGAAATGTAGAGAATTAGCATGATTGAAGTGCTAGTAGTGGGGGGAAAAAATTATACAACAGAAACTAAAAAAAACAAGCCAATAACTTTTTTGTATAAGAAAAACCCCATTTGCCATGATCCCTTCGGTGTTTTGCCGTTTTCCGCGCTTGTCGTTAGAAGCCGATCCTCATTTAATAAGCCAACGAATAAGGCGTCCAGAAACTATACCCATAGGAACGGAACCTCAAGCAAAGCAAACAGAAAAAAGATCTGGTGGTGGTGGGGCACTCGAGTACGTGATACGAGGACCATATGTATCTCCTCCGCCTAGGAAAGCCCTCTTTCGAGAGGCCTCTGTCCGATCATTGCCACCAAGAACCCCACCTGGGGAGAAAAGAAAAGAAAAAACAGGATTGAAATAAGAAACGAAACGCTACCACCCATACAAAGAAATTGATACAGAATTAAGGGGTGGGCCCCCCCCCCAAGGAAAAAAAATGAACCATAAGTGCCATGACCAAAGTGGAAAGGTCAAGACACCGAATAATTGGAAAATAAAGACCGTGGCTGATCATACCGGCCCAATCCCACCCTCACCAGTGCCAGCAACAGCTACGACACCCCCCGGCTGTGGAGTTGCGGCGGGATGGACGGAATGCGCGCGATGGTACTTAAGGCCGTTGAGATTCTTGTATCGTTTACCGCAGAGTTCACATTGATAAGGCTTCTCTTTCTCCATGCCTAAAGTGCCAGGGTACGGCGCCGACGTCTCGGGATTGACGATGGAGTATGTTCCATCCGGATTGGCAAAAAGCTGCTGGTTGGTGTGTCCGTGCTGACAAAACCGTTATTATTTGGCATTTATAAACCCCCAAAGGGGATACACTTACAGATTTATGGTATTTGAGGCCATTCTGGTTTTTGTAGGCCTTCTCACAACCAACAACAGGGCACTTGAAGGGTTTGTCCTCTTGCGGAAGGTTTTGTACACCTTGGACTGCAGGGTGGACACCTTGAGCTACCAAAACTTTAGCCATGGAATATGCAAAATATTCTTAATTCACTACTTACCACCGCCAGAAATCAACATATGTAACTGCTGCTGTGTGTACCCCCCGCTCATCGCTTGTCCTCCAGGGCTGAAGAGACGCTTGGCGGGCTCGTCGATACACAAATCAAGTGGCATGTCGCCCCTACTCTCGAACGAGGTATTGCTATTATTGAAACCATTATTTTGGGCGCCCACTACGCCTTGCATGTTGCTCATGTTAGGAGGAAATGAGTAATCCAGCTGGTCCATAGCAAGCGGAGTACCTGGGACAGAAGACTCTGGCGAAAAGTGAGAGGGTTGCGGGTTAATGTTAAGATTAGCGAGTTGAGCATGAGGCAGATTCGGAGTGTTCTGATATGAGGGATGGCTATGCGTAGAGGGTGTGGGTGGATGCGAGGGGTATTGATTATGGCTCTGCGGGGTAAGCGGGCCCGCGTTAGGCGGGGGAGTCATCTCATCATCGTCCATTTCCATGTCACCGGCAATCTCTCCGTCTTGTTCCTCCTCTTCTCTCATCTCCTGGCCGGCCGCTTCTGCTGACTGTTGCTGTTGTTGTTGCTGTTGTTGCTGCTTTAGTCGCTGGAGCTGCTGCTGCTGTATCATCCCTAGTTGAATGCCACCCATCCCACTAATAGGACTTGTCATACCACTGGCGTCCCGTCGCTGGGGGCGGTGGATCTGCCCGTGTTGCCGCTCAAGATCATGACCGGAAACACCGTTCTCGTCCCGACGCACAGGTCCGGTTTGTTGGGCGTGAAACTCTTCATAATGCCTCAGAAGGTCATGCAAAGAAGGAAGTGGCAAACCACAGCAAGAAAAATCTCGGCAAAACTCTGCTTCGAGCTTTGGAAGGTACGACGAAGAGTGGAATGATGGCGAATTGAATGTGAATGGCGAAGTGCCTGCCATGATGATGCTATAGAAAGGTGTTAAAATTGTTATAGTAACTTAGAACCGGTAAAGGAGTGTTAAAGGACAGAGGGAAGAATAAGGGTTTATAAGCATAACTAATAAGCAATGGGACGGCAAGGGGGATAAATTCCCGGGCCTTATATAGGTGTCCACATCAAACTTTGTTTCAGGGATATGACTTACTCGTCTCTTATCCAACTTCCAACACTTACAGCACCCCAGCTCATAGCACCAGCGCCCATCAAGCTTCTAGCCATCTCACTATTCACCATACTTTCTCGTCTCAGTCTGGTTGACATGGTTGACATCGGGATACCATTGCTATGTGATACGCTGCCAGTTCGGGTCTCCGGAGCGGCATAGCCAGTGCCTTCGGCCGCTCGTAGCTGACTAGTAAGATTCGACTTGGGTTGGAGCTGTGGCCGAGAAGTGATATCTATTGGAGCGGGCATCTTTTTGAATGCAGGCTCCGGTGTAGATCTGTGGGTGGGTGGTGGTGTTAAGTTCCCGCTGTGAGACACAAGTTCACGGAAAGGAGTGGTGGAATGGGAGCTCTCGCTCGACGAGGTAGGGCTCAAAGAAGGCGTTCCGAGGAAATCCGTGGTGGGCGGGGGAAAGGGAAATGTCCACTCTAAAGCTGTGTTTGTTGGAGGGAAGTAGTTGTCTATAGGTAAGCAGGTAAGCGCGGTGGAGACCAGAGTGTGTGGTTGTAATTGCGAGCCGAGGAGTTGGAGGAAATGTGTTTATGCTGCGACTAGGTAAGAAAGGATGTTTGTGGGGAGGGGGGGGGGGGGGGGATAGTGGTGGGAGGAGACGACCTCTTGGGGAAGGGTGGCGGATTCAGGTTACCAAGACAGCAGTAGAAGCCTGGCTAGCGTTAAGTACCAGCGGTGCGGTCAAGGGTGAGTGGTCGGGGACGACCAGGGCTAAATAAGTGGTAGTGGAGGGAAACGGAGTGGTGGGATGGAGGGTTTCGGTGGATGAGCAGCCGGAGCAACGTCGAGCGGCGAGCTGAAAGGTCAGTGGGGCGGGCAGCTCGCAGTCGCCCGCTTAGCAGTAAGTTAGGGAAAGTCGAGTACCGTCGCACAGATGTGCGTCTTATAGAAGCGACAAATATGACCGTAACAGATGATGGTGTAGATGGTATAGATGGTGGTTATGATGATGTTGATGATGATGATGATGAGGATAAGGTAGGCAAGCGAGGTGGAGGCAGAAGAAGAAATATGAAGCACGAGAAGAGTGCCGGCAGCACGCACCAACACCGACGACAACCAGGAGGAGTGCGGTAGGGTTATGAAATGTCCCTTCTGGCGAGTCGATAAATTACACCAGTGTTCGAGGGAGCATCTGTGAATTACGCTGAGGGGGAATACAAGTACATAAGATATGGTAGGGATAGTTTTGGGGGCGTAATGTGGGTAAGCGCGGTTTGCCAGGAGGAGTTGGCAGAGGGAGGATGAAGACAGCGTTTATATTTTCATTGTAACAAGTTACTTCTACGATCCCGTATGGACACCTTACAAGAGTAGACTGGAATACTATACATTGTATGGGCTAACCCTTCCCGCCCAGGTGTTATCCATCCAAAGGGTGAGAAAGCAGAGCCATGTACCGGTACTCGTTAAAAGTTGAAATGTCGTGATCCTACTCTGCCATGCCTCACAGTGCTCTTTTCTTCCGAAGGATAGGACGCAGCTCAAACTCGACCGGACCGCTTTGACTGCGGTTTCCGGGTTCAACATTTAGGATTTCCAAACAACCCACACTCTCAACTACCCAATAATTATCAAGCAAAGTTATAATTATTGAGAAGGTAGGTAATGATCAATTGTCTCCCCGTCTAAACGGGCCAAGATAGACACTGAGATCCTTCTCATCCACCTCCCTAGCTCCGTCCTCATGGAGTATAATATATTGATATTTCCAGTCCCCCCCCCTCCTCCATAGCCCTATTTCTGCGACAGCTCCTTTTAACAGCAGCAGAGGGTAAATATATCAATCCGGAACTCGGTCACACTTCATTTCTCCCTTGCCAAGCCAGAATGCTTCACTCCGCAACGCAAACTTCTCCCGCCGCCCAAGAGCGAGAGAAAGAAACCGCACCAACATGTTATTGAGAGTATTCCAGATGACCCGGACAATCCCATGGAAGACAGAGTACAAAGCCCGATTCCTCCTGCCCTGTCCCCTCTTCTCCCGACATCCACTTTTCTTCTCTTTCATAGACTCCGGGAAGCCATCCCTATCGGCATATCGCACCATTATTTATCACTCAAAGAGTTAATCACCCCTCATGGATTCCTCTGGCGCGGGTAGGGATGGCCAACCTTTTTTCCCCTCATACTTTCTCTCCTACAAGTCTTGTCCCGACCAACGTTCCAGCTCTACTAGCGCCGGAAGCCGAAGTTGGCCAACTTCATCTTGGCCGCAAGAGTAAAGACTCCAAAACAAAGTTACATACGGTACCCCCGCTCATTGCCCTCTTGGTGCTAGGGCCCCACAGCACCATTCCCAAACCAGCTTCCTACATTCACAAACCTCAGGTTGACTGGCTTCTGACGGCCGCAAGATGTAGTCACTGATTTAGGTATCATAGAGCGATGTATGATTGGATGGTGTTTGCGGAAACTGCTTCATCTGGTGCTCTGCACCAGAGCTAACCTATTATAATACAAATAGAGGCAGTCCATGTGCAGTACAGTGCAGTCGCACCTCGCTATCCCGGATCTCACTCTCTCGGATCCCCCGCTGTCCCGGATGAGATTCCCCTGAATTCTGAATTTTTTTTTGTACCAAAGCCTAACTCATTACCCCGGATAACTCGCTGTACCGGACAGATTCCTTGGATTTTGGCCATCCGGGGCAGCGAGATGCGCCTGTATCTGAGCGGCCAACAGTCTGCAGGGCACTGTTGGTCTCCCGGGCATTCGCTAGGCAAGCCACCCTAACCCTAGTGTTTCTTTTGGCCTCCAGAAGCCACTTGAGGGAAGCATATCCGGCCTATGACAGTGTTTTCGGGACTTGAATGCCTTGAATCATTCCAAAGAACATTTCCCTCGCACACCATTAAAACGCAGCTCCACTGGCCATACTTGTAAGAGACAAACAGATAGAAACCCCAGGATCTAGCCTCACATTTCTGAAGCCGCGGGCGTCAGAAACGGCCTTGGGCGGAAGCGTTCCCTGTACGGAGTGGAGAAAGAGACCGCCGACATGGAACTGTTCCTCTGCTTTCTCTACTTCCTATGTCCCCTCTAATTCTTCTCCTTATACCCGGGCTTTGACTGGTACTGTCTGTACTTGTAGCTACGATATGTGTGCATGCGTTGTAAATGTTCCGTACCGGCCACCACCAGAAAGATGGTCAGGGTCCGCCTCACCGATCGCGAGTCGTGCCTAGGAAGAACAAACCAAGGTAGCCGGCTTCCTACTTCTTGCTACCTCTAATCACAACTTCATCAGATAGCAAACAGATAGAATGCCTGCTGTCACCAATAAAGTCATCGGGTTGGACTTTAGGCACTGTAACCTCCTAGATGCCTTGCAGAATGGTAGGACACCGGTATAGGATGTACGAGTAAATTAGAGTACTGACCAATTCGATGTCATTCCCGAGGATTGAATCGCAAGCCCCAGTTGAACTCTGCCGCACCCCCCCCTCGGATTTCCCAGCAGCTCGGCTGGCCCGACCCTTGCGTCAAACTCCATCACCACCACCGCAAGCCAGAATATATGCGCCGCTTACGGGTTTACATTGCTAATTCCAGGCCTTCAGGCGTGAGACCCAATCAATCTCCACGATCAAACATCGCTGCTTGTTGAAACTACTGTACCGGTATTATCTTGTGCCATTGGGATAGGAGAGGCTTTGTCAAGACGATCGTGGCCTGAACGTTCTTGCCACCGAAGCAACAACACTACCCTTCCAAATGTGTGCTAGTGCTCTGTAGCTCTACTTTGCAGATCGCCATAAAATAAGCAGGTCGGGTTTACGACTGTCTGGACAAACCTCCCTGCGGTGTCGGAGAGGTTTTTTGTTTTTTTCCTAAACTCTACTCGAGTACAAGCCTGGACCTACAAACCGCGGCCAAGATGCCATTGTCTGGTGCTAATAGCCCGCCCATTAGACGAGGAGCGCAGTGCTCACTGAAATTGATCATGGGGCCAACTTCATGGGTTAAACAGAAGTTGACGCCTCCCTCAAGCCATCCCGCATTGTGATACTGTACTCGCGGCACGGGGCCGCTCGATTATTTGGATACAGCACTCTCCTCACAACAGCCCGGCCGACGAGCGATAATTCTTCGTGTCTCTGATAGCCTTACCACGGAGGCGAAGGTCTGCTGTGAATCGGCGATTGTAGAATAGCCACTCTCCAGCATGGCCACTCGCCCGGACCCTGTCCTTAGGGCATTGTTTTCTCTCATTTCTCAACATGTTTCCCAGCCGCTGTCATCTCGAGGGGCCCTCTCGTCTGCTTTGTAACGCCGAAACCCCCCCCCCCCCCCAAATATCCAGTGGCGTCCAGCAGTATTTGCCTCGGCGGGTGTCAAATACCCATGTGCCCTCCGCCCTTCTCCACCCAACAGGCTTTGCCGTACCTGTTACTAAAAGGTGGGGGAACCAGTCAAGTACCGGTACTACGGGCATCCGGGAGCTTAATGGCAAGGTGGGTTACTCTGACCTTGGGGGCATACTCGTCATATCGTGACATTTGTAAAACGGGCTGCTACTGCATATAGCCAAAAATCTGGCGGGGCCTTAGAACTTTGGTAGTATGCAATAGCAGTTCGTTTACAAACGTAACGACATTACAAGTACCGGAGTGCGATGCACGATGCGCCATAAGTTAGGCTGAACTGCCGGTGCTCTACCTATCTAAACAGTTTCCTTTGGAACCTATCGAGTTACACCATGTAATCTGCCTATCCATAGGCATAGAACATCCATGCAGAAGCACTCTAATGAGCGAGAGTGTCAATATATCTTGCAAATCTGATTCACTCTTGAGGCGTCCGGATGAAGTCATGTGAATTCCCAGGACCGCAGCGGTATGGCTTTTGTTTATGCCGCAAGCCTAACCTACACAGGGCGGACCGTTTTACTGCATACGTAGCATTACGAACGTAGTTGTCACGGTACAGATTCAGAAATGTGTTTTAGCCATAAACCAGTGGCACTGCAGAAGAACAACGCACAAGGGTGGGCTTCAACCGTTGCGAACAAATCACTGTATCAGACGAGTTCCTTTGCCTAAAGATCATCCGGGATATATTCAGCTCTAGATACATGTCATAATCTCATCCTTCTGGAGAAGCACAGTAATATCATGATGCTACTACTCTGTGCTCGGTACTTGAGGGAAGGAGGGAAAGTAGAAATGGTCCAAAGTTAGGAATACCGTTAGGGAAACTATGTGCATTAGCCCCACTACGGAGTATCCGCATTTTACTAAGTTCACACCCTCTTCCTCTCCCTGTGTTTGATCTCCGCACTACATCCCAGGTGGGGAAGCCCCGGAGATGCGTTTTCTGAGTTTGAAGATCCCCTACCGGTATTCACGAGCACGTAACGCTTTGGTCCCGAAGCTGCATTGAATATTCAAGTTTGTAACCCCGGAATCGGGTGGTGGGGCTCAGGGAGAGGCCCTGTTTGGTGACGAGGGAAAAGGCCTATGATACATTTTGGTCGGGATCGTTTTAAAGGTGAAACCTCGAAAGAAAGAAAGCTGTTTGACTTGCCCCTCCTCCTCCACTCCTCCTCCCCTCCTCAGATGTAAGTTGAATTTCATCGTGGCCTTGCGCGGTGGGAATTGCTGCATATCACCACGTTTTTTTTTTGCGGGGATCACGAGAGGTGGTAGGAAAAAGCAATGAAAAAACGATCTATTGCTAATGTGCTCGTAGGTGCGCCTGTGCCCGTACTGTACGGTGCCTTCTGTCATTTCCGTGACCTCCATCGATGAATTATTGTGTGGACCCTGAATTATACCCGCACTAGGTACAGTACTCGAGTATATTTCATCCACCGGCTCCCGTTGAGTGCTTTCTATTTTTCCCTAACCGTTGCCTGGCGGATGGGAAATTCCTCGAATGTCATCTGGCTGGGGAACTCTCCGCCACGAACTCTCTTCAGGGGCAGGGTTCATCCAGTTCAGTGGGCGGACCTTGCCGGCAGGGATGATTGAGAGAGGGCGATATCGTAACCACGAGCGTGATACATGTAATTTATCCACTGGATTGCAGAAGACTTGACAGCCCTGGCTCTTTGGTCCAACCACAGTGGATTGCTCTCCGGTTCGGGTCTGAGGGTTACTAATCAAACTGTTTGCCCTTGCTCCTACCTCCACTGCGCTCTAGACACCGCACTGTAGTGGGCTAGAGAGAATTTCCGGTATCCCGGTTTCCGAAACTGAGATCCATATTACGCACTTTGCGTCAAAACAATCTTCTGAGGATACCGGTATCCTGTATGCCGCCCTTAGGTTCCCTGACAAAAAAAACCTTCTCGAGCCCTTCCTCCTTCGTCCACTGAGCCAAGCATTGTCCAAAATCTATGGCGGCCGTCCGCCCGCAAAAAAACTCTCCATGGGGCAAAGCGCATCCACTTTCTCCTTAAGGCCCGGCACCGCTACTCTACAAAAGATCTTGGCAGGGTCCGCAAACATCAGCGTGCCGTGCTTTTCTCCGTTGAAGTTTGAACTAGGCGTATGGCTTCGCAGGACACCTTTCCTACTGCTTTCGCAGTCGCGTCGAGATGCCCAACGAAGGCCATTAGAAGCTACGTTGATGAGAAAGGAAGAAGTTTGACAACTCAACGAGGCCAGGATCTAGGATTGAGTGGCAGAGATGGATGCAGGATTCTCTGCAGATGAAGCTTTTCGCGAGAACGGGGTCTGCTTCCCAAAGAAATGTTGTAATGACAGGTTGCATTTTTAGAGGGTAATAATTTCCAGCTTTCCCTGAAATGTCTAGGAATGACTAAGTGGCACTAGAATTGAGTCTCAGGCTATGAGCTGAGAAAGAGAACGTAAAAATAAAAAACAAAACTGGCCATAGAAGAAAATTCTCGTAAGGAGTAAAAGGGGTTTGAGATGAGGGGAGAGAAAGACGAAGGATAAAAGTTATTTCTCCGCGAGGGGTAATATGACATTTCGATGCCGGTGTGTTCTCTAAACCTGCGGTACATCATTGAGCCGGAATGCTTACATTAAGACTGAGTTATCAGTTATCCATACGATGCCCACAGCTGTGCTTGCTTTTTCACCCTGGAGTCTACTGTGCAGACGTCACTCAGCTTGCTATTTCGCCGTACCGGTATCTTAGGAGTGAAAATGTGTGGTTTCCGGGAATAATGGCAATACAGCACTGGTATCGAGTTTTACCCAACATGATGCTGGATTTCTGCTCGTGTAGGTCATGTCATGTCCTCAATCCCTCTAAATCTGTGTGGGTAATTCAACGGGAAGCACGACCAACCGCCGTTTTGGGGTGTGTGATGCTCCTTAGTACTACATTGCAATGCAATAGCAGTACCTGAGTATAGGCAAATTATGATTCCTACTGAGCGCCCTCTTATTGAGTGTTGGTAGTGCTGTGCAGTGCATTACAGTATGCGGAGGCTCTCCGTCCACCGCGGGGATATGTCAAAAACCCACCAACTCCCAACCGCTCAGTGGGGGAGGGCTTGTGCCGGGAAGTCACTTGTACTACTAAAAAGAACTGTGATTAAGCGAATATTGGGGCGGCATCTTCGGCAGAATTTCAACCACCAAAAGTTAAATCAAGGCTTGAATGCTACGGTATTACTCCGCGGATGCCCCTCCCTTCGAATTTCGCCTGAACGGGGGCCGGCGGTCGAAGCGGTAGAAGGGGAAAGGAAAAAAGAAAACTCCAATCTTTCTCTTTCTCTACTCCTCCTGCTTTCTGCCAGGGGGGCATCATGTCATTTGACGTTTCCAAGGAGAGGCCATACACAGTTCGGGCCGGCTGATATCCGCCATTGGTTGAGAAAGCCTCTCCCCGCCCCCGCGCGAACCCCTCCCTCTTAGGTATATGCCTCTCAAATACGCTACTCCCACAAATTGGGTTTCCAATTCCTGTCGCTGATATCTTACAAGTTGGCACACTACATCATCCCGAGCGTTGATGTAGCTCCGGTTGTCAGATTGGTGTACTTCGTCGAAATTTCCAATAGAGCGGGGGATTGGTGTCCCCAGCATCGGGGATAGCCTGGCGGTGTTCGGGGCAAATTGGAAGTACAGTAGTGCGGAAATGGTGGTTTGCCATCCAAACATTGTGAAGCCCTGCGGAGCTCTCTAACGGACCCCCTCCAGAGTGTATTATAAGTTATCATCATACGGTCGTTAAGGACAATTCCCGTTTTACTCTTTTGATTTATCTCACTTTTTATCTCTAGTCCATCCTGCGAAAGGGCTGATGTGTCTCTCCCCCCTGACGACGGAAATTACATAAAATATGATGCATACGAGCGCGTGCATATTGGATATTGCGGGCGAATACTACTACAGAATAGCGAAAAAAAGGCACTTGCTGGTGAGGGCAGCTGGCATCCTAATTGAGTTGGGATGAACACCGCTCAACCAATCCTAGGCAGATTGAAATGATACGGTGCTCTGTTATATGCATTCCCCACTACCTGTACCTGACGGTTCGGAGTTGCTGGTTTGTATAACCTGCATAGCTCCGGAAGAAGCACGCACTTGTATGATAGAGGAGAAGCAAGCACGGTAATAACAAATTACGAAAAACAAAATAACACAGCTGTCTAAAGCCCTCCTTGTCCCTTACCCGGATCGTATATGTACATATGTGCTCGGCACGTTCCCGCTGCTTGTGATTTCAATTTAGATTCGAACCCAGATGAACCACGCGCCCTAGTAATATCATTCGAGGGCCCTACCTCAGTCGAGCATACAGCACCGCTCATAGCTCCCCATGGAATCTCCCGGTGAGAGTTGAGGCTTCACGTGATACCCAACGGATTGCAAGATGTGTTCCTTTCCTATGTGGGGGTTCATGTGTGAAGCTTAAAATTTTTTTGGGCGGACGAACTTGAGTCCTGCATGAATTATGCTTCCTACCATATTAATTGATGAGCGGCTAGGTGGGGTACTTCGCGCAGGAGCCAGGTCTCGGACCCCATGCTTTGGATCTTGAACAGGATTCTTGCTAGCGATTAACAAGGACAGAAACTTGTCGGGCTATGGTTGGTATATTGAGTGTGCGTAAGTTTGTTGCGCCGCCCTAGCTCGACGATGTGGCAGATGTGAGCGATATGGTGCCCCCTTGGTTTATTTTTCTTTACTTGCCGGTGCTCACGGGATTACCCCGCAGTGCCAATTGCAGAGCCATTATCTTTAACACCGTGTTATCGTGCTACTAGGCACCATACGGTGGGGGAGGGAGAGCTGGGGGGGGGGGGGGGGGTACTTTTTTCTTATTTCTTTATTTTTTACCGTTAACCTACGTCACCTTATCTGATTGAAACATTCTCAAATTTATATCGAAACCGGACCACTAACTACGAGAGAACTCCGATGAGTTTCGACCGATCCATACGCGCTCGGACCGATTCTCTCAGGCCTCGGAGCATTGGATTCTCTGGACTCTGTAGCGCCTAGTTGGGCGATATTCATGTGTGCCCCAGCACGGGGGAATGTACTAATAGGGTGAGGAAGACGAAGAAGTCCTGATGACACCCGACGTTCGTGTTCAAACTTTTCTTCGCCAGTGATGGTTTTAGATGAGGCAGAAAGGGGGCCCATGATAAGGAATAGTTCTTCTGGGGTCGGTGTACCCTCCTGCCAGCGAAGAGTGGGGCCGAGTGACCATGTGTGGAAGAAACCATAGGTTGAATATTTGAATTGGGGATATGTTATTCCGTTTGGAGATTTTTCCTCATGGCATCACCGTCCTGGGCGAAGCTTCGTACGCCTCTCACCGGTAAAGGAGAATTTTAGGTGACTTTGGTTGATTGGTGTAATCTAACGCATCACCTCTTCACTCGTCAGCTCGTTGGTATCTCTTTCCACCGCTCCCGGCGGTGATGAATGGATTTTGAATACCGCCGGGAATCTATCCGTGGTTCAGCACGTTGCGGTTGAGCGTGTATATATCTGATCCTGCATTACCGTGCAATCGGTGATGATAACTAATCCCGCCATGGCACCTTCCTACCACTGACATCACAGGTCAACCTTACGAATCAATTTGCGCAGTGTCATTGGTGACGAAGCCTACGGGAGCGCATTCTAACATAACACCGGTAAGGTGCCATAGGGCCGGTATTCCTACAAACCAATTGAATCGCTGCTATTTGGGAGCAGTTTTTCAGGTTGCTTATTGTTGCCGACTACCGGTACTCCACCCTTCCGATGACCGGACCACGATAGCTGGGTTGCCTGTGGGAGGAAGACAAAAGAAGAAGATGGAACTTTCATGTCAAGGCTAGGGCGGAGTGCTGTCCGCGGTGACTTCCATTGATCGGGGCAGCCGCGCACTCCCAGATCCGCCCAAGAGAAGCGCTGGATAACCATTTGATCTTAACTTACCTATCAAACATCTCTTTGCCCAGCTGGCCACCGTTACCGTGCTCGGGAGAGGTATGGATGTGGGTGGAGCTAGGAGTATTAACATCAAACGGCGATTTATCGCTACCTACAGGAGGATGTGGTGGTGCCATACCGTTCGGTGATCTGGGTTACTTGGGCACACCTGCTATTCGTGACGGAGAAGCCCAATACTCTGTCTCCAGATGTTTCATCACGTCGTGAATACCGGCTACGTATCCAGACAGGGCTAGTCCCAATCCAGTCGAATCCCGAGCGCCGAGAAAGCGCGGCTGCAGTCCTGATTGGTTATTTGGTTCCTAACACACATTCCAATGGCTTGGTCGACTTTGGCCACTTTAGTAGGGATTTTGTGATTTCCCCATCCCGAGTCAAATCCAAGCTATCTGGTTGGTTCCAAAACAGAATTTGACTCACGTCCAGAAGTCTTTTTTTTATTTTTTAGAAAAGTCTCCAAGTTGAGAAAATACTTACAGACGTCATCCAGTCACTTTTGGAAGAATTGTTTTGTCAATTACTGGATCTGATTGTTTCGTGGGGGTAATTCCAATTGGTGAGGGTTTGGTTATTATGATGCACCGACCCTTCCACGAACTCACATGCGCGGGCCAAGAAAAGAGGCAGCCTTGGGAATGTGCTTTTTGTGGTCTAGTCCCGGAGCGTAGAACCAGATTCAAAGTCACATATCATTTATATTGCCGGTACGGTACCGTACTAGTACGAGTGCGCCTCTCGTCCGAAATGCACCAGAAGGACGAGAAGAAGGATTCAGCTCAATGGCACCGGCTCATGCGGTATTGGGCGACCTTTTGCTAGAACCCAACTGCCGCGTGAGGTCTTACAAGAAGTTATGGGACAGTTAGCTGAGGTTAACCCGCTAAATATATCCCTGTCTCTTCCGGTTAACGATTTCCTACCCTTGCGCCATACATATAATTCACTCATGAAGGGGGGGGGGCGGGGGTGTGTGGGTGGCGGGGGGCGGCTGTTAAGTTACGACCTTTTAGCCCTCTTTGAAGTGAACTCGGAAGTTGGCTAAAATGGAATGTAACACACTTGGAAGGCGGGAGGGGGAGGAGGGGAAGTTATTCTCGCAATTCGCCGCCCGAGAGAGGGTTCATTCATATCCTGAAGGGTACAGTGCGGTAGCATGTACTGTACTCGAGTATATACCGTAGCTGCGGCGGTATCCCCATCGCTCGATGGAATAAATAAAAGTCACACAGCGACATCATTGCAGTGTCGTCCGATATTCTGAGCGAGATATATCATTTTCCCTTGCACTGGATGTCTCATTTTGGGTAATCTGACGGGGGTGGGGTGTACGACAGGATTTGATATTCTTAACAAAAAGATGTTCCCGGAATTTTCCGAAGCTTTCTTTTCCTTCCCTTCCCTCCTTCCTTCCTCCACCTTCTCGTGTGGTGGTGGTGGTTGTGATACGGCATTTTTCGACGACAAACAATATATGCGATACAGGAACTGAACTTGCTGTCCGGTATCCAGGTTCTTGCTTGCTTTTCCATCTATCCATCTACTCTATCTTGTCCTGTCCCGCCCCGTCCGGGTTAGGGCCGAGAAGATGTGCTGTACTGTACTGTACGTCTGTATTTGGGTTATGTGCGTACCTCTTTTAGTTCTTCCACTGAACCGCCTAGAATAGCGGATGGATGAGACTATTCTAGTGTGTGTGTGTGTGTGTCCCGGGAGGGTTACCGGGTTATTAAAATAAGTTTTGGAAAGGGTAATGTAACTGCCGTGAGATACAAGTTTCTTTGTGGAACCTCTGTGATATTCCCCACGGCTGGCATTGGATCACCTGTGTGAAGGTAGGGACGCTAGTAGTTTGTACGAGCACAGGTAGCGAATGCTTCTTGAATGGGGTTAAGTGCTTTTACTAGGGGAATAGATAGATGCATTGATTTGGGTATTGTCCGAGAGGAGGATGGTAGTCCCCAGAGGGTGGTGGTGATCTGTACAGTACTTCCTGAGGATAGTAACTTAACTCGCAATGGGTTAGAAATATTTCCTTCGAGGAGTACGATATCTTGGCTTTTAGGCGGGGCGCGGGGGGGGGATTAAGATTAGAATGGACTAGCTTTTTTGAAGATTACCTGGTTTGAGGGTGCTTTCTGGCAGGGCTATCACGATGAGGATGAGCATGTGGGGCTGTCTGATTGGTTGCCGGAGCCTCAGAGGTGACGAAGTAGCTTGCTAGCGTATTACCATATGTATGTAGACACGATAGATGTGCGTATTATGCTTTTTGTGGAAGACAAGTAGTGATTTTTCCGCCTTGTGGTGGAGCAAGTGTGAATACTTCCCCCTCCTCCTCCTCCTTCCTTCCTTCCTTCCTTCCTCCCATGCGACCCCCTGAGGAGTCTTTAATCATTGGATCAAAATATCCAGTTCGTCTGATGTTGATGACAGCATTCACTCCGGTGGTACTATACGCGTAAGATAGGTTGTAACAATTGGCCCTGGGCCTGATAACTTTGCCATTTCTGAATGGTCGAGGATAGAATACGCTTTCTGCGAACCACCGGCCCCAAAATCCCGACATTATACATCTACTCCGGGCATCAGGCGCGCGTTTGGGCAACGGCTGCGGTGAGTTCCCTGGATTTGTCACTGTGCTCCGGTTGGCAAGGCAATGATATCTTGCTTGATAGTAAAGATGCTGGGACTAAAGATTGGCAGTGATGATGATGACGACGGCGACAGCCCTCTATACCAGGATTTGTCAACTTTTTCCTACTGGAATGCCGCCCTAGATTTTTTGTAGCTCCAGGATTGGGGACTTTGGGCCTTACACGACCAAGTCTGAAGTGATCATTTGCCATTCCGCAACACATACTCCCCCGAGAGTTATAACAGGTTATTATAGCGGTAAGGTAGGAACTCCCTAAAGAGGGAATAAGTAATTTTGAGAAGTTAAACAGGGGTGTTATCTTGGGGGAAGCCGAAACTCGGATTGGTTAAGATGGCACCTCCCAAGTACCTTACAGACGGAGCACCGGGACTCAATCCTCACCGAGGAATAATATTCCGGTGATTTTCGGCTTGCCTCCCTTCGTCCCCGGAGTTTACATGCCTATCTACTGTGCTAGCGAAGTTTATGGAACATATGGCGGCTGATACCGAGTTGTATTGTTTTTTTTTGCGTCAGTCGGGGTACAAGTACTTAAATTTCCAACAAGATGGTTTTGATAATGACATTCCCTGACCTTCAGCCGACGGGGCTACCTGAGATGCCGAGATGGTAAGATCCGGATGGTGAGGCAAACCTTCCGGGCGGTGAGGTTCTGGGGTAAAATGTGCACTGTACTGCTCGGGGTGGGGTTAGCCTTGTTTTCACATATATACTGGATTGCCCAACGGTCGGCATAGGAGTCTATTGGACATCTCGTGCGATCAGGCAGACGCACAGCACCGGCCAGTTTTCAATGGAAGTGATTCGGGTTCCGTCTGGTCACGATCGAAAATGTTGAATTGCCATATGCCGCAGTAGCGCATCATCCTGATAGGCCAATGCGGAGGGCCGAGCGTTTACTCTGTAGGGCGCAAATTAAGCTATTCCTAGTCCAAGTAAGGCTGAAACAACCTTCTTAAGAATTGCAAACAACGCTGATGGGAACTCCGATATTTCCGCGGTCAACAATGGCTCGAGTGCATTGCATCTAGCCCCTATTATCACCCACCATACCAGCTGGATTAGCTCTCCCCAATCCACCGCGGGGCACCACTACCAAGCGTACCATCCGTCTCGAATGAAAATCAGCCCTTCCACAGCTTCGGCGCCAGATCGATTTCCGGAAGCGGCTACCCATCCTGTGGTTCGCCTGACCCGTGCCGTTTCGTGAGTTCAATGGTCGGTTTCGTCCGTCGAAATGTCTGGCCGGGGAAAGAAACAAGCAAAACTCCTGAACCCATAATTCCCTTCCGCACTGTACTGTACCCCACCAAAAGGGCTTTTCCATCACAGCCGTATCAATACCTTATCCCTACAAGGCTGTGCATTGACAGGTCAAGACAGCACCTAGCGTCGATATTAGCATTCTCCCCTAGAAGAAGAAAAAAGTTATCGAGTCACATGTATAAACAATTACAGACCCCCGCTCCATTTCACCGCATCCAATCCACCAGGAAAACCCACCCCGCCGACCGCCCTCAATGCAATGCAAGTTCTTACCCAGCGAATAGGAGCCCCAACAGAACGTTCCCAATTTCCGATAAATCCAAGACCGACCGTCCTCCCGGCCCATCCGCTATTGTAGTAGATGCGGTAGTTGGATCCTATTATACATTGGCTGAGGGCCAATCATCTAGCCCGGTAGCAGTCCGTACACTCCACCTCTGGCTTTAGCCAAAGGAGAAAGGGCGGGGACCATGATAGGGTGGCGACGCTGCAGAAACCCCCCTAGCGGTGAAGCTAAGTGCAGTGTACTCGAGTAAGGGGGTATCGTTCTGAATCAACCATGATCACGCGTACAGCCCTCGTGGTTTAGTTTGGATAGTTGTCTTGCCACTCACACAGAGGCTCTGGGGTGGGCTGAGGACACGGGCGAAGGGGGGTTAGGTGTTACATGGGGTCAGAGGTATGTGTCAGGCTTCCCCTCATGGGAGCTCACTCGCTCTTGGTGCTTTGTATTGGAGTGGTTTTGGGTGAGACTCGAGTTCGGCCTGAGGCGTGGTGGTCGTCTAGAACTTTGATTATGCTATCCCATCGCATATTGTCGTAAGTGACCGCCTTTCGCCTTTAGGATATGTAATCTCCATTCGGATCGATCGTTGATTGGGTTGAAGGTTGTGCGGCATGGATGATACAGGGCTGCGGTTCGATCCGTGATGAATAAGCACGTATGGTTACCTGCTAACAGGTAGCCTCTTCGCAGATATTGCCTGTCGTTGATCGCAGAAATTTATATCGCAGGCGTGAGTTTGTCAGTCCCCATGTTCTCATGCACAAACTCGTAGGCCTTATCCTCAAAGGAACCTAACGGCAGTAGACTATCGCTCAGGAAGGTAATTCCTGAAAACGAAACCCCGGATTCATAGTCGGTCACTCGTGAAACGGTCCATACAACAAGGACTATCGTGGGTACTGCAGTTCCCAGACAAAATCTCCATACAGCCCAGGGCATCCCCGTAAATGACGTCCGCGCTCATCATCTCTCTCGTCCTTGCCCTTATGATGGATATTGGTGGACAACCCTTTCCTCTTCCATTAGGCCAACCCATGGCCCAAGGTAACTTTGTTGATCCAGTAGCCATAGCGTTCCCTCTCTGCGAACCCTCTAACTGAGCCCCCCCTGCTGCTTTCTATATCAAGTCTTATTCCACCCCGCGATGGAAGTAGCCGAACCGCTCCTAACCTGTTTAGCCGGGACGCGACATGTAAATGGGTTTCGCCACCACCTTTACATGAGTTAAAATCAACCCGAGGATCACCTAGGAGAATTTCCACCACCTCCCAATCACAGTGCCCGGCCTATATGTAAGGCTCTCCAGCCACCGTCACACTCCGCATCCATATCGACCCTGCCACCTCTTAGAAAATCCCGCACCGCCTGCGTGCAGTTCGTTGGCCGCCCTATGTGTCGTTTTTACCCACTCCAGGTTGCCTAGTTTAGGCTCCTGCCCCCAACCGCCAATAGGAAATGAATCGCATTCTCGCGTCCCGTGGAGGCTGCTGTCTGTGGTGCTCCTCTCCAAATTCATCCAAACTATTGACGTTGACTCTCTCGCCCTAAATCAGGAGAAGTATTATTCTTCCGCCGCCACGAGTAGCCCGTATAAGGGGGCAATCTTATCAACGATACCCCGTGGATCGTCAAGTAGAAGTTTGTACCAGCGCTTCATTTCCGCCAATCACCGCCTCTAGAGGTATACCAACGAGCCCAACTTGCCAATTGACCTCCGCCTTGTCATTGCTCAACAAAGCCCGTACCAAGTCCTCATACCCGTGCATTACCGCGAGGCGAGCTGCTTCAGGGCTTTTGAAGGGAAGAATGCTAATTCAACTCCTGATTGGTGCCGCAACTCAAGCTTAGTGACGACTGGCCTCTCGCCACAGGTCAATATTATATCGTGGAGTATTGGCTACGCACGGGGCGATCCATCATTCCCGTAATCGACCAGTCCTGCTTTCGTAAGTCTCTTGGCCGCGACCTTGGCGGTGGGCCGCAGAGTATAACACTGCCCTCCCGTATTCGCCGAAGGGATCATAGAGTACGGCGTTGATGAGGGGCTCGGTCAGAAGTCCCGCAAAGCGACCGTTTATCCTTGGTAGCTCACGTCAGGCGGGGATGGGCTGTCGGATAATTCAAGGATCAGCTTGTTTTATAAATTGAGGAGGGACATGGCGAATTCCTTTTTGATTGATGTTTTCAAAAGCTGATAGAAGGGCCAGGTGGACTGCGGTACCATAGATCTGTGTGACGGAGTTGTTTTTGTATCAGGGTTAGACTACAGTAGGGTTTGAGTAGGGTTTGAGTAGGGTTTAATGCCGTGCTAAAGTGCGGGGAGCTTAGGTTACGTGGGTTGCTTGGTGCTGGACACAGTGTCTGGAGCTGTGATTCGTATCATAAGAATTTTCGTTTAAAACTGTCGGTGATGGAGAATCACGCACTGAATAGTAAGATTCTTCTGGGATAGGGCCTGTGCTCGCGGTTTGAAAGGATAATCCTTCTACACCCGGTGCCCTAAGCAATCGCTAAATCTCAGTTAAGACAACCGGATCCACAGTTTATCACTCGCGAACATAGTCGACAACCCCGGGCGGTGTTTATAGTAGAGCTCGCATCCTATATGACCGCCGGACCCAATGCCCGGAATTTTATAGTCGGTAATTCCGACTAGATTATCGCAAGTGATAATCGATGTCAAAAAACAAAAAAACCATGATTCGAATAACATCCACCATCTCGGTCGGCAAGTAGGCCACTTTCTTAGTGGAATCCGCACTGGCAGAGTAAGAATTTGCTTATCTCAGTGGCTAAGGGGATTTCCTGGCACACTATGATTTCAGCTGTTCGCTATCTCAAATCATGATCTGAAATGTTCGTCATGGTGTTTGACATGACATGTATCATAGCCTTTTGAAACCAGAATTGTGTGTGAATATTTAGGGCTATGGCATTTTTGTTTCGCACCTTCCAGTATGGTGTCAGTGAGTGCTAGCGAGTCTTGAGGTTTTTTCCTATGGTGGGGTTAGTCCCCAAATTCCGATTTGGAAAATCGAAAACCACACTCATAGCCCTGATGTGCTGATTAACTCCATGTGAAAACAAGTCATCACAAACCGACATCTCGAGAAACAGAATGCCAAACACCCCCGGAAGCTCATTGGGCTAGCTCTCTATTTTTTTGTTCGCCCACGGGATTCAGTCCTTATATCAAGTGGTAAGAAACTACCCAGAGCCCATGCCACTCTTAATGGTTTAAGAATAGAGGAGTGTTTTTTCCCCTTCTATTTATGTCCACAGAACTAGCAGATATCTTCGGATATTCTATCTCATGGAAAATATCCAGATATACCCCGAGATGCTGACACAATATTTCAGTAACCAAAAAGCATATAGTGAAAGACTAATTGTCCCACCAGGCGCGCAAACTCTAGAAAAGCCAGGCACCCAAAGTCCAGGTCGGTCTCACCTCAACGTTCCCTAGCTGCACTGTAAACCAGCTAGGTATCATAATTAATCGTACAACGAGTGATACTCAACCAACTCAATAAAAACTTAAAAATTTACCTCCAGGGCCACCCACCAGCACAGCCCTATCCTACCATCATTCCCTCCTATTTTGCCTCTTCAGCAGAAACTACCTTAAATCCCCAAGCGAATAAACCCAAAATGTTGTTTTTATTTCAATGTTATTTTGTAAACTATTTACTGGTATCAACCGCCCCCCCCCCCGTATTGATACCTTCTAAATAGTAACCATGCTACTGCGCACAGTTGATCCACCACAACAGCAGCTCTTTTTCTACAATTAATTCAGTTAATTGATTCACTATCTCTAGTATCTTTTAGTGTTGTTTTTTTTTTTCTCTAATAAAGCGAAATTGTTCCTTTATTTTTAATCATATTGGGTAATTGGGAAATTTTTACCGGGAATTTTGCTGTTGACACTGAGTGGCCTCTCGCTATGAGTGGGTCGGCAAAGGCCATATAGGCCAGGCCAGCCTATCAGGCAGCCGGGAAAAAACCTATATGGCCTATAGGCGGGCCCGTCTAGGCCAGGCTCAGGCTTAACTAGGCCCAAAGGCTCGGGCAAGGCTAGATCCGGGAGAATTTCGACAGGCCGGGCCCGGCTTCACTGGAGCCTGGCCCGTTGGGACACTGAGTGGATGTAGTCGGGCATTAAAAAATGCCTGACGAACCACTTTTTTGCCGGATGAGGGTCAAGGATGGTTAATGCCCTAATATCTAACCTCAGGGCAGATAGAGATATAGTAGACTGGTTCTAACATTTCTTTTTGTTATATCATAATATTATTATCATAATATTATCAGTCTAATACAACCTTTATTTCCCAACCCCTCACCCAGAAATACATCATGCAATTAGGGTTCTTGCAGAAATGCTGTCGGGTTGCCTCAAGCATATATCATATGGGCATCCCCAGAAGCCATCTATAGCCACCTTAAGAGCTTGAAAAACCAAAAGGCACCCAGACAGAAACAATCTTGAGATGAACGAATTGCTTTACTCGAGCAATCAATCCCCTTCCGTGCATCTCAAAATATCACATGAAATCTTCCATATCAGGTGAGATAAATCCTCTCTCTTCTCGGAAAAAGGAGCACTACCCCTACTCCTCTAGGATGTTCCCAGTAAGCATTCAGCGTCTAGCTTATCTTTGTTTGTTCGAGAAGGAGGAAGTCTCGGACTGCGGTACCTAGCACACAGCTCATTTATTCGAGTTTGTGTGGTAGGTGCGGAGTAGGAAGTGTTTGGTCTAAAAGGGGTGGGACATGATATCATACTTGCTTCTGATAAAGCCCCGAGTGATTCCTATAGTTGGGGAGGAGACCCCCGGATGCTCAAATTGACCATCAGGAGCATTCCGTTTTGGATAGAGATCGACCCGGCTCAATACTGAGTCGCTGAAAGGAGGTATTTTTTTTAATAGTTTGTTTTTAAACATCTTGGACAGAAATAGGGTTCAAGCTGGTGATGCATGACCAAACACTCATACCAACCGGAGTAATTATGTCCTATCTAGCGCAAAGGACATGATGATGCACGAGCGCCGCAGTGCACGAAATAGGATACTTTCCCCCAAAGTAATATAGCATACAGGTATATCAATCCATCAGCCATCCGTTCCATGGATGTGTATAGCCCAGCTAATCATAGAAAATCACTCATCAACTCCCTCCTGTGGGCGGTATGATACCTCCTCCCCCAAAAACGTCTTCAACAAACTATTCCCCTCCAAGTAGAGCATGTGCACAAACACGCCAAACCACGAGCATCACACAACCCCAAATACCCAACCGCATAAATCCCGAAAAGCAAGAGAACCCCAGAACACAAAACATGTGGGAACAAACCCATCGCTTCACCTCACCAATAGAACAAACCGAACAGCACTGTGTGCTCCCGCGGCAAGCGGGACCAAAACCTCCCCAAGCTCCATACCACAGATCCCCCCAGACCCCCACCCCCTGCCATCCAGTTAGGAAGGTGACCGTCCAGCAGGAAAAAAAAACACCTGACCAATTTTTGAACGATCGTCACATAACAAGGCCAAACAAGAAGTTTCACGGAATTCGTGAGATGGCCCCCATTGCGAGTTCCAAGCTTTCACCCCCACCACGTTGGCACAGCCTGCCGTGGGGGGTTGAGTGAGCACTATATCTGGTCCCCAGCACTGGGAGCGGGGGGGGCTGCGCATACCGGTATGCTGATTGACCGGAATGTCAAGAAACGCATCGCGGCTATTGCGGCGCCAGGCTGATGCGAGCTCCTGTTCAGGTGGGTTGTGTGGAGGGCGCCGACTTAAGGCTAGCACTCCAGGCGGAGACTTATCATAAAGAATTCTTGCTACCGGGGCTTCCTCCACTGCACTCCTACCAAAATGATGATGAAAATGGGTGCAATTAGTTATTACAACATTTTTCTCCTTCGTCAGCGCCTGCCAGCAGTTCCCCCCCCCCTTTTTTTACTCCCTGCCTTGCTTACTCTGGGAAGGATTGTGCCGTCGGTTGGTTCCGGATAAGAAGGACTGTAGGATGAGAGGACATTGGATGGGATTGGGATGTGTTTGCTTTGGGGTTTTCATGTGATGACCTATCATAGCGGTTCCATGCAACTATTGAAAATAATACTCTCGACAGTCGAAGAAGAAAAGAAAAGAAAAGAGAAAAGGAACACAGGCTTCTAGAAAGCAATAGTAAAAGCTAACAATACACCTCTCCCGACCCACAAAGCCAACAAAACATGTGATATCGAGGGATGGAGGGCCGTCTCACTGACTGACTGACTACAAGTCCGCACCCCAGTCTCCCACTAGAGATCCAAACCCCAAAGAAAAAAAATCTTCATTTGTATTCTATAAGCAAATGCATCATCAAAAAACGAAATATTAAATCAAAAAACCACCCCCTAATCAAGGTTGCACGATATGGCAGTACTCAAACAGATACCACCATAGTCGATCACCGCACGCAATACAGGACTTCCTCCGATCACGGGACAACTACTAGCAGAGAGCGGCATGATATCACCGGGCGGCGCCACGAAGTAAGTGGAATGAGCCCCAACAGGGTAGGTCTCCGGGGGCAAAACCCCTCACACGGGCCCTGCAGCATACTTGGCGCCCACGGGCACGTAAAACATCAAGACATGCGGAAAACGCAGGGCAGAGTCCGGGCCCACCTTGCAACGCCAGGCGTTTGCCCTTCAATCCAGGCTGAGTTTAAGGCGAGAATGGCACGACTCTCTGTTAATGGATAAGGTTCTGGATTGGGTGCTGGTTTGGTGGGGCTTTGTCGGCGCTGCTTGAGCACTGTTTGAACCACCCCGGTGGTTAGGAGGAGAGGGCAGCGATGAGGCCTTCTTATTGTCAATTACTAGGCGGTTCAGAAGTGGGATACACGGGTTTCTTGGGCAATACGAATTACAATCGTTGGGAATGAACATGTCCTTCATCGTCGTGCCCGATAGATAACACATTTCTACGGAAGCCTAAAACTAACCGCAGGTCATCAGTTCCTATTACAGCACAGACCTTCAGCCTTCTTCCCATGTAGAATGAAGACCAAATATCAAACCACAGCCTAATTACTAAGTAAGCACCAGAAAGGTCTCTTGTTACGATACCGTCCCCAGCCACCCCGACAAAACCACCGCCTGGCCAACCCTCTCGAGTGACACTTCATGAACCCATAGATCCCATTACTTTTGCAACAATGTCCTGTATGTACACTATAAATCCCCTCTATCCTGAGCCATAAACACCATAACTCGTGTGGGAAAAAAGAAAAGGAAAGAGAAAAAAAGATAGTAAAATTACAAAGCGGGCGCTATCTCTCCGTATGTGCAAACCTCCCCTTTTCAAAATGACCAGACCACATTGCTCTCATGTTAAATATCGGGGCCGTGGTGCTTTTGGTGCATGTATACGACGCAAGTATATCTACCGACAAGATCTGTTAGCCCATAAACTATAAGGGAAGGGGGAAGCGGGTTATGTACCCAGAGCAACACGAAGCCTCCATGCCATGCAGACAATACGGACACCTAGTAGCGCCGCCATTCTCAACCATGGCCCTATACATTATGCTCGGAAGGTCGTGCCAGTATTTACATCTGCAGCAAATAACGAACAGCTTGGCAATTGGTTTCGATGGCGCAGGCGGCCCCGCAGAGCTGCCGCTTCCGGTACCGACCAAGGAGTTCTTTTGTTGCCCGAGATAATCCGATGGCGGGGGGTATTGCGAGTTCACGGGATGTCTTGAGGAGCTTTTTGTAGATTCTTGAGCATGATTGCTATCTACTTCCCTGCCTTTACCTTTCTCCACGGATGTTGGCGGTGTGGGGGCCGATGAGGAGGAGACGGAAGAGGAGCCAATCTCGTGACGGAGGGGGGAGCGGGATTTCCCTTTAGAATCGTTCTTTTTGTGGGCTGGTGGCTGTCCTGGGACAAGATTTTGACCTTTCGAGCTCTCGGTGGGGGATGGTACGGAACTGCTTGCTGCGGATGAAGACTGGCTTGTTCTGCTCTGCTCAGAGCTGGCAAGGTATCCCTTGTCCAATTCTACAGAGGGAGTTCCACCGTTCCTAGAATCAGGCGGGCTCAATGGCTTCCCGGATTGAAGCTTTTGTTCAAGTAGATTCATCTGCCTAACTGCAGCATCGAGCCCGACAATCTCATTCGCATCCATGCCGCTATCTTCCCGCTGTATCTGGCGAGCCTCAGAAGACCTCATTTTCTCCTTGAGTCCACCCTTCGAAGAACCGGTACCGCCCAATATCGCACTAACCCCTGTTCCTTCCACCGGACTCGTAGGGGCACTGTTCTCCCTCGAAGTTCTCTTGGAAGACGCAGCACTCTCCGCCTTTTTTTGTGCCCGGAATTCTTTGTACTCCTGTCCGAATTGCTTGTGCTTAGACTTTTCGGCGCTTGGGGGCCGGGTGCTCGAAAAGCTCCCCTTCCTCCTATGAATCCATCCACCGCCATCACCAACGCCTACTGGCGCATCACCGTCGGGGCTGGCCGCCTTTTCATCCTCAGGGCTAGCACTCCCACCTCTTGAATTCACCAATGCTAACTTCCATCCACCTAGGAAAGAGTTCCTCTCGTTTGGTTTTCCGTTGCCCTGTGGTTTCGGGAGTGGTTTGGCAAACTCTGCACTTTTAAACTCTGGGGATGATTGAGGTGATGTTTCAGATGATGAGGGTAGTACGATAGGCTCTTCGGCCGTGATCGCATGAAACGAAGTAGGTTCAGGGGTGACTTCATTGGCCTCCAATTCCTGAGACACTTGCGGTTTCTCAACCTGTTGGGACTGGTGGGTCAAGGCTTGCTGCGACCGGTACGGTGGGGCAGGAGCATTTTCAGATGGTTCTGGCGGGCCGAGAGATGGGGCCGGCTTGTATTTGCTGCGGCCTGGATAAGTCGGGGATGGCTTGGGTTTTGAAAACGGCTCATTAGGGTTATCAAAACCAAATCCACCAGATTGAAATGAAGGAAGTGGGGGAAGGATAGGCGATCCATTTGGAGTTCTCCCCTCAACTAGCCTCTGCTGAGCAGGAGTAAGCGGTAGTACACTCGTATTCAATGGCGTAGGGAAACTTTGTGCTTTTGATGGCGGGCCCGGGCGTAGTGAGGGAGCCATATCAGGCTGAGCCTGCTGGAGAAGATTATTTGGATATTGTGCAGTTCCTAAATACGAAGGCTGGACCGAGCCGGGAGGCGGGGAAGCCGGAGGTGGAGAAACTGGCATGTTGCTACACATATCATAGGAAAAGGCCTTGAAAGCGTCCCTCCCATTTTTCTTTAATAGCAAGTTCGGTGGTCTCCGCTGCGTTTGTTGTTGTGGTGGCGGTGGTTGGCTTGGAGCAGGTACCAGACTCCCCCTTCGTTCCGTTTGCTTCAGAATTTCGGCTGTTGTCACTTGTGAAGTCGACATCGCTTTACCATACTGTTCCTCATGAAAGTTCCTAGCGATTCTTAACTCTGGAGAACCGGATTCCGGAGGGGTAATCACGCCCGTCGGTTGAATCGGAAGAGGAGGTCTGGAAGGGAATTCCCCAGGCGACCAGTCCCCCTTGTGTCCACCCCCGGATGGATGGGGAGTTGTGGGACCACCAAACCAACCATGTTTGCTGCTCGTGGACCTGCTAGATGATGGTCGAGACTTCGGCAATGAGATGGTTGACGACCCAGCTGACGGCAACCTCTGGTGATTGGTGGATAGAGAAGGAGAAGGAGGATTACGCCTACGGAGCTTCTTCGGGACCTTCTTTGGCGAGGCCGGCGGGGAAGAACCCACAAAGGGGGCGGGAGACGAGCCTGAGGAAAGGAGTGGAAGAAGAGAGGGCATTACTTCTAATGCCAGAATAACGGTCTTCAAAAGAGCGAATGAAGGAAAAATTAGGTAGCGGATTAAATTAAATTGCTTATTTATTTTTTCCTGAAAACGAGAGGAAGGTAGGCAGGTCAGCTTGGGGACGGAGGCCGGGGAGCTGTTAATGTTAAGACGGGACAGGACGGGAAGAGTGCTTACGACTAGGACACAATAGAAAAGTGGCGAAAATCGTGGACGAATGGGTTAAAGAATACTAAAAGCCTCTAGGCACGGCAGGAAATAACAGACACGAGTGAAACCAGATGTCGCGCATATGCGGGGGAGCAGTAGAAGTTGCCAAACCCAGTCGAGTAGGGAAAATAAAAATTGTATGTATGTAGCACAGTTGAAGCAGAAGAAGGAAAGCCACGAACCAGATCAGCACCGGAGAGAATACAGAAAGAAAAAAAGGTGAGACCACAGTAATGTCGACTGAGAAAAAGCGAAAAAGAATTAGGGGGCGAGAGATGTAACGGGTTGTGTGAATGTGAAGAGTATCCTGCAAGAAAAACGAAACGGAAAGCAGAAACGAAAGGATGCTCCAATCTGACTAGCAGATAAGTAGCAAGGCAAACAATCTGAAAGTCAGGATGTATGGCTGACACCTTTCTTCCTCCTCCTTTCTTTTTCTTCTTTCCTTTATCCCCTTCAAGAGCAAAAAGGAAAAGCCGGATAACGACGTGAGAATTGTGAATTAATGAGAGAGGGGGACGGGAGTGTGAAGGAGAAAGCCATCGGTACGCGAGTGTGACTTACTTATAAGTCGCTGGCATGTCTCTCTTCTGGAGAGCATGTTGGTACAGCACGATGGTTGGGTGCAACAGAGACACTTTGGATCCAGGTGAGGAATGGTAACCCCCCGTTGGTTTCTTTCTTTAGATACACCAGAGCTTCCATTTTCGCTAGGGGTATGGATCAGTATGCCAACTCCCCGAAAGGTACTTGTACAGTATCTGTGATGTAGAGTAAAGTACTAAGAAGACGGCCAGGGTGAGTGCGGCGGCGGTAGTGTACGATGCGCTCCTAACCACACTCACCCTGTTACCGTACCGGTACTTTCCCTCCCTACAATACCCAATGTCCCAAAATACACACAGCTACCGGCAAACAAGGCCCTCCAACCAGGCGAGTGAGCATGACGATGACCACTCAACCATGTCTCGCTCCGACAATCGCCATATCACAACCGATCAAGTGAGAAGTGAGGGGGGTGTGGACATGAGGAATACCGCAATTGGCCCTCCTTCCCTCTCTCCTCCTCCTCTTCCGTCCCTGGCGTATCGCCCGCAAACAAAAACAACATGGCTCAATTCAGACGACTTCCGAATCTATCCATCCAATTCATCCTGAAATCTACCGTGGAATATGACATCGCACTGCACTCCCAAATTTTCTGCACTATGGTAGAGTCCCATAAACACCAGCATCAGCACCATCTGCCTCCTCTTCTCCACCACCATGCTTCATTCCACCCCACTTCTTCACTTCTCCCAAACGTCCCCCGCTTCAGGGTTGACACGGACAGTGTCCCTAACCTATGAGCCCTGTGCCCCAGTTTCGAGGTCCTCCTGTCAGTCTCCCTTGGTACTACCAAGTGAAATCTGCACTTCTCCCCTCTGATTCAGCCTTCCCTCCCCTTCTCTTCCTTTTTCGCTCTCGCTTCACTTAGCAACCCTCCCAGATAAAGAATAACGGGTTAGAAAAACCAGCAGCTCTATTTCCGTCCACTCACTAGCCCCGTGCGCTTTAGCCCCGTCTGTCTCATCCACCGTACTAGCAGTGCGCGACCCTATCGGTAAACATATCAACACCCAACCGCAACTACTCCTCAACATTAATCCTTATGCTAGCATAGAAGCAATCTGAAACAACTGCATCGTTTAATTTTCTTAAAATTATCTTGTTTTGGCTGAGTAGATCTCTTAAAGGAAATGGTTTATATCGGGGTGGGCAGTTTGGAGCTCCAGACAAGTTGTTAAGGCCAGATCAAAATCCACCAACATCGTCCTACCATAGTAGGAAGTCCTCCCGGATTTCCCCCATCACAGTTTGGAACAAGAAATCGCTGGGCCCCAGAGATCCCGCCAAGAAGGGTCCCGTCCACAAGTGCTTGGGATGGGAAATAGGAAGAATTACAATTAATCAAAACTCCCTTAAAGGTAAATGAGCATTCAAAATACATTCTGAGTTCTATAGCAGTATCACAAATTGTGAGTATGCAAAGCAGGTCTTGCATGACTAATACTTATTAGTCATAGGTATGTTAAATCCTATACTATAATGTCACTTGACTCATAGCAGCTCAGATGACTATGCAATAGCATGTAATTGTTATATTATAATTGGTTGTTTGTTTGGTAACTGTGAGTTGGAATAGCCTCAAGCCTTGATATAGATATCTGTATACTCTCAAGTAAGACTTGAAAAACTTGCTGACTACTGTATCAAAAGGTTGAAAAAGTCTAGTATAACCAAAAGGAATGAGAGAGTGTGTAATCTACGATGAGTTGAGTTTCTTAAATACCCTATCTGTTGTATGAAATCCTGCAACATTCATGAGAAGCAGGCTATGATGCCAGTGGCTTCGTATAGAGCCTGCTGCATGGGTAGATGTATTGTTTGAAGGAGGAGAGGATTGTGTATATTTTGTAATACTAAACAGGGTCATTCTTAATAAAATCAAGAACAGTTGCCCATAATTGTAAGCAGTATCATTGAATACAATTGTAACATCAAGCCAAAGATATCCCTTTTTTTGCCATATAGTTTTACCACTCGTTCTATGAAAGATAAGCTTTGGTCTTATTTTCCCTACTCCATCTGCAAAGATATAAAGAATAAGAGTTACTTACCTCTTATTTCAACCACTCTGTTCATTCTTCCCTAGAACTGTTTTGCTGCCAGCTAGGTTGTCAGTTTTACTATCTAGGTATTAGAAAGAAACTATTGTTTCATTAAAATTAAGTATATTTGAAAGACGGAAGTGGCCAATGTGTAATATCAGACTGGCCTATTGAGAGCAATTTCTTGGCTGTAAATTATATTTATTCAATTAAAGCCAACTAATTACTATGCACTCCTACTGGTCTGGTAGTCATGATGAAACTTTTGTTAAAACCCTATAAAATGTACTCTACCACTCAAGAAATCTCCTAAACTATTCAATTGGAAATACAAACATATTAAGTGTACTACTATAATGTTTTTCTAAAAAGTTGCTGAGCTCAAGCTTGACATCAGCAAAAATAATACCTTGCGTCCTGTGCGCCCCGTGCGTCTGACGCCCGGGACGTCGGAATGCTAATCGCGAATCAGGACGTAACGTCGGATCGACGTCGCGTCCTGACTTTGCGTCACCT